>Ga0194110_10001590_pt1 | contig 29129 bp, 26 predicted proteins | sample TA2Kig1200mmetaG_FD_146192 | JGI IMG/M metagenome (GOLD analysis project Ga0194110, IMG submission 146192) | Freshwater microbial communities from Lake Tanganyika, Tanzania - TA2015032 Kigoma Deep Cast 1200m | ecosystem: Environmental > Aquatic > Freshwater > Lake | place: Tanzania: Lake...
GGACTATTTCTACCCTATACCATCGAGTTCATGGGTGATGCCCGTGAAGAACAATGGGCTGACATAGTCCGCTTTCTGGGCATCGATATCCCAAAGAGCAAGAAGGCTTCAGCCGTCCTGGCTCAGGCTATACGCGGACTGGCTAAGGAAATCAATGAGCCTACCAGCCTCAAGGAGTTGGGTATTCCACTAGACAAGCTCAACGCCGCCATGCCTAAGCTGATGGACAACGTCCAGGCGGATGGCTCCCTCATCGTTTCTGCCAGGGTGCCCAATGAAGAAGAGACTGTAAAGCTCTTCAACTACGCTTACGAAGGAAAATCAATAGACTTTTAAGCATTAAGCATCAAAAAGGAGGTACAATCATGTTCGGCTTTATGGGCAAAATTCTCAGGGTTGACTTATCAAACTCCAAGATAGCTGAGGAACCACTCAAAGAACAAGACTGCAAAATGTTCCTGGGCGGCAGTGGCTTGGCAACCAAATATCTGTGGGATGAGGTTCCCAAGGGTGCTGACCCGCTGGGCCCGGACAATGCTCTCATCTTCATGACCGGCCCGTTGACCGGCACTGAGTCCCCCAGCGCCGGCAGATACTGCGTGGTTACCAAGTCGCCCCTAACCGGATTCTGGGGGGAAGCCAACTCCGGTGGCAACTGGGGAGTGCATTTCAAGTGTACCGGTTTCGACGGCATTGTCTTCAAAGGCGCTTCATCCAAGCCTGTGTACCTGGTGATAGATGAAGGCAAAGCCGAGCTGAAAGATGCCTCCAAGCTCTGGGGCAAAAGCGTCATCGAGACCAACAACCTGATTAAGCAAGAGCTGGGCGAAGACTTCGAGGTAGCCTGCATCGGCGTCGGAGGCGAAAACCTGGTCAAATACGCCTGCATCATCAATGACCTTCACCGCGCCGCCGGCAGATGCGGCGTGGGAGCCGTCATGGGTTCCAAGAAACTCAAGGCTATTGCCGTCAGAGGCTCCAAGGAAATCAAGGTGGCCAACAAGGAAAAATTCAGCGAGGTTTCCAAGACAAATTACGACCTGGTCAACGAAAGCATGCTGAAAATCACACTGGAGACATACGGCACCGCCATGGCCACAGACTTAATCAATGTCAGGGGCGGCTTCCCCACCCGAAACTGGCAAACCGGCGTCTTCCCAGACATCGAGAAAATCAGCGGCATCACGCTGACCGAGACCCTGCTCACCGACCGAAAACACTGCTACGCCTGCCCCATTAGCTGCGGCAGAGTTAGCGTGGTCAAGAGCGGCCCCTATGCCTGCAAGGGTGAAGGGCCAGAGTTTGAAACTATCGGCTCCTTCGGCGCCATGTGCGCCCTGGAAAGCCTGGAGGCGATAACCTACGCACATAACCAGTGCGATGATTACGGCCTCGATGTCGTCTCCACCGGAAGCACCATCGCCTTTGCCATGGAGTGCTACGAAAAGGGCGTCCTGACCAAAGAGCAGACCGACGGCATGGAGTTGAAATTCGGTGATGCTGACGCGGTGGTTAGGTTAATACCCAAGATTGCCAAGCGTGAAGGAATCGGAGACCTGCTGGCTGAAGGAACCATGAGAATGGCCAAGAAGCTGGGCAAAGGTACTGAGAAATTCGCTATGCATGTCAAAGGCTTGGAAATGCCTGCCTATGACCCCCGTGCAGCCAAGATATGCGGCCTCGCCTTTGTCACCGCCAACCGCGGCGGCGACCACATCACTGCCTATGTCGAAGGCCCCGCCTTCATCGACATCCCCTTCCTTTGCATTGAAGACAGCAAAATCGAAGACCCTATGGTGGAAAATCCCAGGGAGACAAAGGTGGTGAAAGACCTTGAGGACGCCAACACCATGTTCGACGCCATGGGCACCTGCAAGTTCATGGGCATGGCGCTGGCTGCGCAAGACTGGGCTGACATGATAGGAAATTGCGTTGGCTGGGATTACACCGTGAATGACTTCAGGAAAACCGGAGAGCGGATTTATAATCTTGCCAGGGCGTTCAGCGTTAGAGAGGGATGCACCCGGGCTGACGACTCGCTGCCAAAACGGCTGTACGAAGACCCGTTGCCAGAGGGAGCAGCCGAAGGCCACAAGGTGGAAAAGATGGACGAAATGCTGGATGCCTACTACGAGTTCCGGGGCTGGGACAAGAAGACGGCCAAGCCCACGCCCGAAAAGCTAAAGGAGCTGGGACTGGACTTCGTCATCGGCAAGATATAGGAGGTGAAACCATGGCTGTTCCTGTTTCTGAGAAGCCCTGGCTCAAGAATTATAAGTTAGGACCGTATAAGCTTCCGCAGACAAGGCAACCTTATCCCAGGATGACTATCCAGAGCCTTCTGGATGCTACAGCGGATGAGTATCCTGATAAGTCGGCGTGGTTTTATCTGGGAAACGAAATGAGTTACAAAGACTTGAAGCTGGAGTCGGATAGGTTTGCCAACGCTCTTGCCGACCTCGGCGTCAAGAAGGGCGACAAGGTAGCCAGCATCCTGCCCAATTGCCCGCAGTACCTCATTGGCGATTTCGGGATACTGAAAGCCGGAGCGGTGCATGTTCCATGTAGCGTGTTGCATAGGGCTGCTGATTTGATATATGAGATAGGAGATTCGAGAGCTGAGACGGTAATTTGCTCTGAGATGTCCCTGGAGCTGGTCAATTCAATAAAAGATAAGACTAAAATCAAGACGATAATTCTGACCTCTCTTATGGACTATTCGCTGGAGAAGCCGGAATCAAAGCAGGTGCCGGGCACCCACCAGTTCCACGACCTGATAGCCAAGCACGAGCCGAGGCCGCCGGAAATTGAAATCGACCCGATGGAAGACTTAGCCATTCTTGTCTTCACTGGAGGCGCTACCGGCCTGCCCAAAGGTGTAATGTTGACGCATTACAACCGGTCGGTGGCTATGACCCATATTGCGTGGTATATGGAACCCTTGAAGGTAGGAGTTAGAGGGAAAACCTCTATAATGATGCCGATCCCGCTTTTTCACCAGTATGGACATATGATGATGCACTTTGCTGTTTACTGGGGGCTTAAGATGTATTTACTTCCTGACCCTAGAGACATTGACACATTTTTCCAAATGCTGACGAAATACCGTCCTTTTTTGTGCGCCTGCGTGCCTACTCAATACTCGAGGTTGGTCTCGAAAGGATTGGGAAGGATAAACACTATGTTCATGTCTGGTGCGGCAGCTCTGGCTCCAGAAATTGCTCAGAAGTTCAAGCATGACACGGGCATGCCGATAACGGAGGCTTATGGTCTGTCGGAAACGAGCGGCACCCATATAAACATTTCGTCTTTTTCAAAGCTCACCGGCTTTATGACTTCGGAAAAAATTGGATCCGTAGGTGTACCACTGCCAGATACGGAAGTCAAGATAATAGACCTGGAAACAAATGAGGAGGCTGCTCCCGGCAAGGAGGGAGAGCTGTGGGTTCGCGGGCCGCAGGTAATGAAGGGTTACTGGCCTGAACAGGGCAAAGGGCTGGTTGATGGCTGGCTGGCCACCGGTGATGTGGTAAAAATGGATGACGATGGCTATTTCTACATTACTGACCGCGTTAAAGATATGGCAAATGTTTCCGGACTTAAAGTCTATACCAGGCTGGTTGATGATGTGCTTTATGAGCATCCAGCGGTTGCTGATGGTGTAGCCATCGGAATTCCAGACCCTGACCGCCCCGGCAGCGATAGGATTAAAGCTTTCATAAGATTGAAACCGGAGTATGAGGGGAAAGTGACCACTGAAGATATAATAAGCCATTGCCGTGAAAAGCTACCACCTTACTCTGTGCCCAAGTTTATAGAGTTCAGGAAAGAGTTGCCCCTCACCGTGACAGAGAAGATCTTCAAGAGGCAATTGAAGGAGGAGGAGATAGCCAAGATGAAAGCCAGAGGCGAGTAAGCGTAAAAGCGTTTAGTATTACTACTGTCATTGCCCACTCTCAACTATGAGACTGCCACGCACTTCAGTGGAAGGGCTCGCAGTGACAAACGAACATGCAATGACGTTTTGAACTGCCAAATATCACAGTAGAAAGTAAAAGGAGCAATGCCCAATTACGACGACTTAGAAGCTAAAGTAATCAACACGGGTTCGTGTACGGTTTGTGGGGCGTGCATTCTAGCATGCCCCAATTCGCATATAAAGTTCCTCGAAGGCAAGCCCAAGAGGCCCAGGAAAAAACTGGACTGCGTGAGTTGCCCTATATGCTATGACGCCTGCTACTTGCTCAGGCGTGGTGCGGTCGAGGAGATAATGAGTGAGGTCCTGGGCAAGCTGGAAAAGAGAGGCATCGGAGTATACCGGCGCATCCTGGCTGCCAGGGCCAAGGACCAGAACACGGTCAAAGCCTGCCAGGACGGAGGTATCGTTACTGCCATCTTGCTCTACGCCCTGAACAAAGGACTCATAGACGGAGCGCTGGTAGTGGGTAGGGACGGCTGGATGCCAGTAGCCGCCACCGCTAGGACCAGGGACGATATTCTGTTAGCCTCGGGCACCAAGTACGGCGTAGTGCCGGTGCTCAAGGAGCTACGAGCTGCCATCGTTGACCACGGACTGAGCAATATCTGCGTTGTCGGCTCCCCCTGCCACATCCAGGCCATCAGGTATCTCAAGCACAGGAGCTTGCCTATAGCTTCCACGGTGAAGCTCACCCTAGGCGTCTTCTGCCGCGAGAACTACTATGTCCATGCCATATCAGAGAAGCTCAAGGAGAAAGGTCTGGACAGCAGCCAGGTGGACAAATTCAACGTCACCTCCGATTTCAACATCTACACCGGCGGCAAGAAGCTATCCTTCCCCATAACCGAGGTCAAGAGCTGCGTCCCCAGGCATTGCCTGACCTGCCAAGATTACAGCAGCGAGCTGGCAGACATCGCCGTAGGTAGCGACGGTTCCCCTGAAGGCTGGTCAACCGTAGTCGCCAGGACTGCTCAGGGCGAGGCTATCATCACCGCCATGGAAAAAGAAGGCTTGATAGTGACCATGCCCCTGGAAAACCTTGCCACGATAGAGGAGCTGGCTGCCCGCAAGCGGGAAAAAGGCAAGCAGACCAGGGACATCTTCAAGTTAAAGGACGAGGGGCTGGACAACAAGGCCATCGCCGCCCGCCTGGGCATCACCGAATCCCGCGTCTCCCACCGCCTCGAAGGTGTATAAGCCGCTCGTCGCTAGTCGCTAGTCTCTCGTTCCGCATCCCGAGCCCCGTAGGGTGGGTGAAACCCACCAACGAAGTCGGCAGTCAATAGTCTCCAGTCTCCAGTCTCCAGTCTCCAGTCAGTAGTCATTGCGAGGAGTCCTTCGGCAGAAGGACGACGTGTCAATCTCCCCGTTAACCTACGTGTCCCCCGCCTTCGGGTCCTTCACGAGAAGGACGGGTGACTGTCATTGTTCCTTCCGCCTGAAGAAGATCGCCATGTCCAGACTGCACCGGAACTCGCGATGACAGGGATTACATGTAGCGCGATCTTTATGGTCGCTTGGGCGGGGCTGATCCTTCCACAGAAGGATGGAGCCCCGCACTAATTCGAGGGTGAAAACTGGGAGGACGCCCCCTCACTCTGACTCTCTCCCGCCAGGGGAGAGAGGATATCTTAGGCGTCACTCCTGGCCACAGGTCCTTCGTGGGAAGGACGGATGACCCTCCTCAGATTTGGTGCTTGGGATTTGGTGCTTGGCTCGCAGGGTTGTTATATAATTTCCCCATGCCAAAACAGCGATTGGACAGCCTGCTGGTAGCCAGAGGACTGGCTGAGAACAAGAGCAAAGCCCAGGCCCTCATAATGGCTGGCGAGGTGACCGTGAATGGCAAGCCAGTTACCAAGCCCGGCAGCATGATAGACGAAACCGCCAACATCGAACTGGCCGAAAAGCTGCCCTACGTCAGCCGTGGCGGCGTCAAGCTGGCACATGCCCTCGACCAATTCAAGCTGGACGTCAAAGGGTTGATAACGCTGGATGTTGGCGCTTCCACCGGCGGATTCACCGACTGTTTGCTGCAGCGTGGCGCTAAAAAAGTCTATGCGCTGGACGTGGGCTACGGCCAGCTCGACTACAAGCTAAGGCAAGACCAGCGCGTGGTAGTTCTGGAAAGGGTCAACGCCCACCACCCCTTCCACCTGCCGGAAAAAATCAACCTGGCAACCATAGACGTCTCCTTCATCTCGGTCACCAAGGTAATCCCCAATGTTCTCCCCCACCTTGCGCCGCCGGGACATATCATCATCCTGTTCAAGCCTCAGTTCGAGGCTGAAAAGGAGGAGGTGGGCAAGGGCGGCATCATCAAGGACCCTGAAGTTCATTCGCGGGTATTGGGACGGTTTATCGTCTGGGCTACGGAGCAGGAGCTACGGCCACGCAACCTGATAGCCTCTCCCATCCTCGGCGCCGAAGGCAATAAGGAATTCCTCATCCTCCTAACCCCACCGAAGTCGAGATGACCAGCAACGAGCGACGAGACATCACCATCCAAATTGACGGGCTGAAGCTCCCGGCAGCCATCTTTTCCCCGAAAACCAATCGGCCCAGCCCTGCTTTATGCCTCTGCCACGGCATTCCTGCTGGCAAATACAATCCCACCGAAGAAGGCTATCCCGCATTAGCCCAGAGGTTCTGCGATGCCGGTTTTGTCACCATGATTTTCAACTTCCGCGGGACTGGGTTAGCCGATGGTAATCTTGACATGGCAGGCTGGATACGTGACCTGCAGGCTGCCATTGATTTGCTTCACAACCTGGATGAAGTAGATAAGGGTCGCCTCTGTCTTCTCGGCTCCAGCGCCGGCGCTGCTGTCAGCGTCTATGTGGCTGCCCACGACCCGAGAGTTTCCGCCGTGGCTACCTTCGCCTGCCCTGCCGACTTCACCTTCTTCGCCGGCAAGCAACAGGCCGAATCCCTGATTGACCACTTTCGCAGCATTGGGCTTATCAAGGACCCCACCTTCCCGTCCGCGGTCGAGAAATGGCTAGAAGGCTTTGCTGAGGTTTCCCCGATACGCTGGGTGGACAGGCTAGCGCCACGCCCCCTTCTCCTGCTCCACGGCAATAAAGACGACATAGTACCACTGGAAAACGCCTACAAGCTGTATGAACGCGCCGGCGAACCGAAGGAGCTAATCGTTCTCCCCGAAGCCAGCCACCGCCTCCGCCTGGAACCTAAAGCCCTGGACATTGCCCTCGACTGGCTCAAAGCACAAGCCAGCATGTAGCATGTGAGGTTTCCTAGGTTTCCTAGGTGGCATCTGCCCACAGGTAACCCACCAAACACAGATTTTCCTAGGTGTCATCTGCCCACAGGTGACCCTACCCTAGCTTTGCAAGTTCTACACCCAAAATGACACGCAATAAAACACGAGACAATACGGTCACCCGTCCTTCCCAAGGACGACCCGAAGGCGGGTGACACGTAGCAAATCGCCGTAATCAATCACAGAACACCGCTGTAATCACCTGCAAATTTGGGTTTGCAGCATTTGGATTTCGATATTATTTGAGATTTGGTGCTTGAGGATTTGGGATATGCCGTTAACCATCGCCCCTACGACAGGTGGGACCTTGATAGGTGTATGGCTGCCCTTTGCTCGTCGCTGAGCTGGCAGCCAGAGACGCATGCCTGGGAGCATTTGCCATCGCAAGGCTCGATGTGCAGGATAACATCGGCGTTAGGGAATTGCGCCTTGAAGTCCTCCAGGATTTTATCGGCAATCTTGTGAGATTCAGACACGGTCATGTCTGAATGCACCACCATGTGGAAATCTATGAATCGTTCCGGCCCCGCCTTGCGGGTGCGCAGGCGATGAAATGACAGCACCGTAGGATACAGCCTCCTGAGATAAGCGTGAATCCATGCCTTTTCTGCTGGCGATGTGCTGGTATCTATCAGGTCCCTTATGGCGTGGATGGTCAAGCGCAGGGCAGCGCGCAGGATAAGCAGAGCAACCAAAATCGCTGCTACGGGGTCGATCCAGTAGAGATTAACCCCTGGTAACAGCCGCCCACCTATCAGGATAATGCCCAGACCAGCCATCACACCCACCGAGGTATAGACATCCGTCCGCAGGTGCCAGCCATCGGCTATCAGCGCTGCCGACTCTGTCTTCCTCCCTATCTTGAACAGCAGGTGGGACACGACCAGGTTGGCAATCGCAGAGATGAGCATGACCAGGACGCCCCAGCCTACTCTCTCGATAGCATGAGGCGAGACCAGCTTATTAACAGCTTCATAGATAATCCAGATGGCTGCCGCAAAGATGAGCAACGCCTCCACAGCAGCCGCTATGTCTTCTACCTTGCCATGCCCGAAGGCATGGTCTTCGTCCGGACTTCTGCCGGAAATTCTGACAGCCACCAGCGCTATCACTGCCGCCACCAGGTCCATACCCGAATGGATAGCCTCGGAAATCACCGAGACCGAGCCGATGATGACGCCAACGACTAACTTGAAGACCACCAGGATGCTATTGGAGATTACCGATAGGGCAGCTACCCTGTTCTTTTGGCTTTGTGCATTCTCGTCCATATCTCTTTTACACATAAACAAAGTCCCGCAGGACACTCAGTCCCACGGGACTTTACATTCCCGTTGCCCTGTTTAAGCCCGGCCGCATTTCCCCGCTATGGGAAACCGCCTGCTCCAAGTGCAATTAGCAGAAATTATAATGGCCACACGTGCGCTTGTCAATGAACTGTAAGCGTGTTTTTTGTGTTTTTTGACTCAAAAGCTAGGGCTCAGGTTTGACAACCTTCACAGACGAGGTGCATGATAATATCTAGCCTGAATAGAATAGCTGTGCTTCGCGCCGGAGGTAAACAGTAAACATGGCCCATAAGAACACTTACACTGGATTTTCTGTTGGCTTCGCTCTGGGGGCAATAGCTGGCCTGGTTGTGGCGCTCATGATAGCGCCCAGAACCGGTAGGGAAACAAGAGAACTGGCAAAGGATAAAGCAGCTCAATTTCCAGAAGCCGTAAAAGAGCTTACCGCCAACCGAGAGAAAGTCTACGCCAGGACCTGGAAAGACCGCCGGGGTAAACCCATAGTAAGCGATGCTTACTTCGAGTAGCAGGCTCACATTTCACGCTGGCAAAAAGAAAGCCGACCGAATTGACCGCAATCGGCGGAAAGACGTATAATTCGATTTGCGAGCCAGCTATGCATGAAAGCTGTGGTGTCTTCGGTATCTACGCCCCCGGGGTAGATGTCAGCAGAGTCACCTTCTTCGCACTATACGCTCTCCAGCACCGAGGACAGGAGAGCGCTGGCATCGCCACCTCAGACGGCAGGAAAATCTACATTCACACCGACATGGGACTGGTCTCCCAGGTCTTCACCGAGGACGAGCTAAGCCACCTCCAGGGATACATAGCAATCGGCCACAGCCGCTACTCCACCACCGGCTCCAGTCAGCCGATGAATGCCCAACCCATACTTGAGGAGCCCCAGACAGGAACCTTAGCCCTGGCCCATAACGGCAATATCACCAACTCCAGGTTCCTCCGCGACGAGCTTGTGGCGCTAGGCCACAGCTTCCGTACCACCACCGACTCCGAGATTATCCTCAAGCTGATTGCATCGTCCACCGCCAAGAACATAGCGGACAAGATACGGTACACTATGCGGCGTCTCCAGGGAGCTTACTCGCTGGTCATGCTCAGCAAAGACAGCCTCATCGCCGTGCGTGACCCCATGGGCGTGCGCCCCCTGTGCCTGGGCAAAATAGATGGCGGCTGGACAATCGCTTCGGAAAGCTGCGCCTTCGACCATATCGGCGCCCAGTTCGTCCGGGAAATAGAGCCTGGAGAGATTGTAGTCGTTAATAAGAGCGGCGTAAAGAGCTACCACGAAGAGAGCAATAAAAAAGCCATCTGCATCTTTGAATATATCTACTTCGCCCGCCCTGATAGCATCATCCAGGGCAAGCTTCTCTACCCGGCGCGGCAGGCCATGGGCGCTATATTGCATCGTGAATACCCCGTGGAAGCTGACCTGGTGGTGGGTGTGCCTGATTCAGCTACCGCCGCTGGCATTGGGTATTCAAACGCCTCCGGCATACCCTACGCAGAGGGTTTGCTGAAAAACCGCTACGTGGGGCGGACTTTTATTGCACCTGACCAGAGGCTGAGAGATTTGGGGGTCGCCCTGAAATTCAATCCGCTTTCCGCGGTGATAGCTGGCAAAAGGCTGGTGGTGGTGGATGACAGCATCGTCCGCGGCACCACTACACCGAGGGTAATAAGTATGCTGCGGCGGGCTGGTGCCAGGGAAGTGCACCTGCGCATCTGCGCCCCTCCCATCCGTTACCCCTGCTTCTTCGGCGTGGACATGGCCACCAAGTGGGAGCTGATTGCCGCCCAGAAGACCATACCGGAAATAAGAGACTTCATCGGCGCTGACTCCCTGGGCTACCTCAGCATCCCAGGCCTCATCGAATCAGTTGACCTGCCCCAGGATATTTTCTGCATGGCTTGCTTCACCGGCGATTATCCCATCCCTGTGCAGCTAGAGATGGACAAGCTAGCCCTAGAGGCTCTACCCACACCTACAGGGAGCTGCTATGAGCTCGAAAGATAAAGCAGCTTACGCCCAGGCAGGCGTGAATATAAAGGCTGCCGACAAAGCCAAAGAGCTTATCAAACAGATTGCCCGCTCAACCGTTCGCCCTGGGGTCTTGACCGACATCGGTCTCTTCGGAGGCATGTTCGAATTCAAGGGCTACCGCCAGCCAGTGCTGGTCTCCAGTGTGGATGGCGTGGGCACCAAGGTCAAAATAGCATCTCTACTGGGGAAGCACGATACGGTGGGCATCGACCTGGTAAACCACTGCGTCAATGACATCCTCACCTGCGGCGCTTCGCCGCTGTTCTTCCTGGACTACATCGCCACGGGCAAGCTGGAGCCACACCACGTGGAGAGCATTGTCAGCGGCATCGCTAAAGCCTGCAAGGACGTGGACTGCGCCCTCATCGGCGGAGAAACCGCAGAGATGCCCGGCACCTACCAGGTAGGCGACTACGACCTGGTAGGTTTCATAGTGGGCGTGGTGGAAAAGAAAGATATCATGAAAACCAGCAGCATCCGTGCCGGCGACATTATCCTGGGGCTGCCCTCCAGCGGGCTGCACACTAACGGCTATTCGATGGCGCGGAAGGTCCTCGGCATCAAGAATGACCCCAAGCCACTGCGCGCCTTCTACCCTGAACTGGGACGGACACTGGGAGAAGAATTACTTGAGCCGCACCGCTGCTATTATTCCCAACTTAAACCACTGCTGCCCAAAATCAAAGGCCTGGCACACATCACCGGCGGCGGTTTTGAAGGCAATATCCCACGCATCCTGCCCAAAGGACTTGCCGCTCATATCAATAAGGATGCCTGGCAGGTGCCACCTATTTTCAAGCTCATCCAGGAAAAGGGCAAGGTGACAGAGGATGAGATGTACCAGGTGTTCAATATGGGCATCGGCATGGTCGTCATCTGTGCACCAGAGCAAGAAAAATCGGTCAGAAGCACCTTGGCAGCGGCAAGGGTGATTGGTAGAGTTGCCCCAGCCACCACTGCGAACAAATTAATACTATCATAGGGAGGTTACATATACATGCGCGCCATTGTCAGTGTTTCCGATAAGGGAGGGCTGGTGGACTTCGCCCGCCAGTTGAACGAGCTGGGTGTGGATATCTACAGCACCGGTGGCACCAAGAAATCGCTGGTGGATAGCAACATCAAGGTCCATAGCGTCTCCGAGCTTACAGGCTTCCCCGAAATCCTCGATGGTCGGGTGAAGACGCTTCATCCAGCCGTCCACGGCGGCATCTTGGCCCGTCGGGACATCCCCAAGCACCTCGAGGAGCTAGCCAAGAATAAGATTGAGACCATCGACATGGTAGTCGTCAATCTCTATCCCTTCGTCCAGACGGTGGCCAAGCCGGACGTCACTCTTCAGGATGCGCTGGAGAATATAGACATCGGCGGCCCCACCATGATTCGAGCAGCAGCCAAGAACTTCCCCTCAGTCCTGGTGGTTGTCGACCCCCAGGACTACGATATGGTGATAGAGAAGCTGCGCAAAGGCAAGGTTGACTTGAAAGAACGTCAAAGGCTGGCTGAGAAAGCCTTTCAACACGTAGCCATGTACGACACCGCTATATCACAGTATCTCAGGGGAGATGCCCCCTTCCCCACTGACATGACTGTGGCACTAAAGAAAGCCATGGATTTACGCTACGGAGAGAACCCCCACCAGCGGGCTGGACTCTATGTGGAGCGAATCGCCGGACAGTTGCCCTGGGGCATAGTAACACTGAAGCATCTGCACGGCCCCGAGCTTTCCTTCAACAATTTCCTCGACCTGGAGGCTGCCTGGAACTCCGCCAACGATTTCGAAGAGCCGACCATTTCCATCATCAAGCACACCAATCCCTGTGGCCTGTCCAGCCACAAAGAACTGGCAGAGGCTTATCGCAGGGCACTTAGCGGCGACCCGGTGGCCGCTTTCGGCGGCATTGTGGGCAGCAATCGTCCCATTGACATGGCCACTGCAACCGAGATAGACAAGACTCACTACGACTGCATCATTGCCCCAGCCTACGACGACAAAGCGCTGGAGATGTTCAAGAAAAAGAAGAACATGCGCATCGCCTCCATGCCCCCACAGGCCCGCTCGGCTCCAGCCAGGAGCCTGGACTTCCGCCGCGTTACCGGCGGCTTCCTGGTACAGAACAACGACTTCTACACCGAAGGCGAGTTCAAGCCCCGCACCGTCTCCAAGCGCCAGCCCACTGACACCGAGATGTCGGACATGCTATTTGCCTGGAGATGCATCAAGCACATCAAGTCCAACGCCATCGCAGTAGCCAGGGACAAAACTCTCCTGGGTATGGGTGCCGGCCAGCCCAGCCGCGTCATCAGTGCCGAGATAGCCCTGAAGAAGGCTGGCGACAGGTCAAAAGGCAGCTTAATGGCATCTGACGCCATGATACCATTCCCGGATGTGATTGAGGTCGCTGCAAAAGGCGGCTGTGCTGGTATAATTCAGACAGGCGGCTCCATCAGAGATGAAGAGGTGATTGCCACAGCGGACAAGTATAATATGGTCATGGTGCTCACCGGCATCCGCCACTTCAGGCATTAGTCTGAATCCGCCTATTTCCTCGCCACTTGCGGGAGAGGAACAAGGTGAGGGGTAGCAAAGTCTCTTGTAGAGTCCGGAGGCAAAGATGATGATAATAAACAAAGAGAGCATCACCGCCACCAGAAAGAAGCTCAACGACACCAAGAAAGAGAGCGAGGTCATCGACGAGGTCAAAAAGATGATAGAGATTAAGAGCGCCCTACAGTGGCGCTCCGATGCTATCGCCCCATGCTGTGGCTCTCTAAGCAGTTACACCTGCCAGCTCGGCAACGAAATAGAGCTGCTGAGCGACGTGCTCAAGGCAATAGAAGGGGGAGACAGGAACAGGGCTGGCGACCTCCTGGAAATGTACGCCAGGATTGTAGAGGAAAACCAGGGGCGCGAACCTGCAGAACCCAGGTTTAGCTGACCCCGAAACGAGCAAAGGGGCGCTGTGTGCAGCGCCCCTTTTTGGGCTATGACAAAGAGATGACATAACGCAGGGATAAGAGGAGGTGATTCATGGCCAGGGCAGTAGTGGTCTCCGATATGTTGCGGGGCTTCATGGAGGAGGGATATCCGCTCTACTGCGGTCCTAGAGCACGCCGCATCATCCCCAACGTTCAGAAACTACTGGAACAGGAGCTGGCCAAAGGCTCCAAGATATTCTATCTCTGTGACCAGCATGACAAGGACGACCCCGAGTTTGCTATGTTCCCACCACACTGTATTGAGGGTACGGTGGAATCCGAGGTCATACCGGAGCTAGCCAAATACCCCGGTAAGATAATCCCTAAGAAAACCTACAGCCTGTTTCATGGCACCACCCTGGAAAAGGAACTGGAAAAGCTCAAGCCGGAAGCGGTGGTAGTAGTCGGAGTCTGCACCCACATCTGCGTACTTCACGGCGTAGACGAGGCCATAATCCGCCATTATCCTGTGGAAGTACCCGTGGACTGCGTAGCATCATTTGATGAAAAAGCCCACGTCTGGGCACTGGATTACATCGAAAAGGTACTGGGCGCCAAGATGACCCGGGTCACCCCAGTAGAACTGCCCAAGCCGCGATTTGAAATCCCTGATTACATCCTCTCTGGTGACACCTCTGACATCTACTTCGTCCGCACCGTAGAAATCCTCAAAAAAGAGGGCATTAATCCCGTAGCCACCATGGAGGTATTCGCCAGTAGAGCCGGCATCCTCTGCGGTATAGAAGAGGTTAAAACGCTGCTGGAAAAGGTGCTACCCGAGGACAACCGCCAGCTCTGGGCGCTTGCCGAGGGCGAGTCTTTCCAGCGCAAAGACGTGGTGCTGCGTATCACCGCCCCCTACCAGAGCTACGGAGTATATGAAACTGTCTACCTGGGCATGCTGGCACACTGCAGCGGCTGGGCCACTGCTGCCAGAGAATGCGTTGAGGCCGCCCAGGGCATACCAATCATCAGCTTTGGTGCCCGTCATGTGCATCCGCTGATAGCTGGCACCATGGACTACGCTGCCATCGTCGGCGGCTGTATTGGCTGCTCCAGCATCTCCGGGGCAAAGCTGGCCGGCATCAAACCTGCCGGCACTATGCCCCACGCCTTAATCATCATTATAGGCGATACCGCCAGGGCCACGCTGATATTCGACAAGTATATGCCGCCAGACGTGCCCCGTATCGCCCTGGTGGATACTTTCAAAGACGAGCCGGAGGAGAGCGTCATCGTGGCTCAGGCACTGAAAGGTAAACTGCAGGGAGTAAGGCTGGATACCCCGGGAGAGCGCGGCAGAGTCACCGCTGACCTGGTCAAGGAAACCAGAGCTAGGTTGGATTTGGCTGGATTCAAGGAGGTGAAAATATTCGTCAGCGGCGGCCTTGACCCCGACCGCATCAGGTACTTCCTGGATGACGGGGCACCGGTGGACTTCTTCGGCGTGGGCAGCTATATCAGCAGCGCTAAGCCCATCGACTTTACCGCTGATTTGCATGATGTAGAAGGCAAGCCTATTGCCAAGCGCGGCCGCATCCCCGGCATCACCCCCAACCCCAAGCTTCGGAGGGTAATGTAGGAACAGGTTTTCAAACCTGCTGCTTCCTCCGCAGCCTCATCCCGAAAATGAACCGGGCGACGTTCCACCGCCTGATGCCCTCGTAGAGCAGCATGATTACAGCAAACGACAAAACCACAACGACAAGGTATTTGAGATACATGTTCATATCCCACTGGATCACAAAATAGCCCACAATGATTATTATCGTCTGGTGCAGTATGTAAAACGGCAGCACAGCCTCATTCGAGTATTTTAGAAAACGGTTGCTAAAAGACAGGTATTTACGGACATATCCCAGGATAGCCAGTATCCAGAACCAGGTGTCGAAGCACCAAAAACAGGTGAAAAGCATACTCCCCAGCGTGTAACCACGGTACGGCTTTAAGCCAGCAATATTGATATACGCATCTACCGCAGATGCACACAATGCCAGGATGAGTGCCACTGCCTTGTGGCGGTCGATGGCTTGCCAGAACCTATCGTCAGCGCAGAATAGGTACCCGAAAACAAATAGGCTGATATAGTAGAGAAAGAAAGCCCAGTCTTTTACCAGGTTCTGCTCCCCCGGTGGAAACAGCGGCATGAGGGTAGCTAGGAAAAGGCACAGCGGCAAGGCATATATGAAGATAACGCCCGGCTTACTTGTAAAGTCAGCGAGCTTTGAAACCGCTTTCTCCCCTAAAGGCCTGCGCAGCCACAAGAACAGCGGCAATGCCAACAGCGTGAAGGTAAATAGATAGGCTAAGAACCAGAGGTGATGCCAGCTAAAGTTGCCGCTGCCTGCGTAGCTCCCAGAATAGGTGCCCTCGAAGAAATGGGGATAAAACTGGAAGAAGGAGCCACTGAACTGCCCCTCATATATCCGCTCCAGATAAACCTGTGGCGGCACAACCAGCAATATTCCGAAAAGCAGAGGCACAAGAATCCTCAGCACCCTTTCCTTGACGAAAGGCCCCGTCTTCCTGGTGCCCAGTGAGAACCAGACAGCAGCGCCAGCTACCAGGAAAAACAACTGCATGCCCCAGTAATTGAAAAAATGATTATAGGCGGCAAAGGCCAGGCCGGTTTCGACATTTTTCAGGTGCCAGGGATCAAAGTCGAAAAACCTGCCGCTATGAAATAGCAGCAGCATCAACATCGCTATGACCCTGACCCAGTCGAGGTCATAGCGTCTGGCATTGCTCTTTTGCGCCTCAGCCATCGTCATGCGCTTCTGCTCATTGTAACAGCGCTGTCAATACAATCTTCGTACACAGGTGCGCATGCCTATTACATGACGTTAACAGGAACCCGTCATCGCAGTGACCGGCTGAGCTTCGCGTCCCGAGCGACGAGCCGCAGCGACCAGTCCCCACATCACGCCTGTTGCCTCTTGCATCCTGCATCTTGCTTCTAGTATCTTATAGATTAGTGCTATGAGCCAGCTATTGCTCGGTCTGCTTGCCATCCTCATCGGCTACCTGCTCGGCTCCATCCCTTTTGCCTACATCGTCACCAAGCTCAAGAAGGGCATTGACATACGACAACTCGACCCGACCCATAACGTCGGCGCTGCCAGCGTTATGCGGCAGGTGGGCAAGCGGGAGGGTATCATCGCCGGCGCTGGCGATGCCGCCAAAGGCGCTGCCTCGGTGCTCATCGCCCTTGCCTTCCAATTGTCTGAGCCGTGGGTCCTAGCGGCAGGCTTTGCCGCTGTCATCGGACATGGCTTCCCCATATATATACGCTTAAGGGGCGGCCAGGGCATGGCCACGCTCGTTGGAATCTACCTCGTGCTATCCCCCTGGGCGGCGCTGACCTTCCTGGCTCTAATGGGAATTATCCTGCTCTTCTTGCGCAACATCTTCCTCTCGCTGGTGGTGGCAGGCCCCACCACACCACTGTTCGTCTGGCTCTACGGCGGTTCAATATTGCTCATAGCTTTCTCGATGTTCATAGTAGTCTACATGGTCTTGCGCAACTACCGCGGCTTTGTGCAGTTCAAAGAAGCCAGGCTCTCCAACCCACTCAAGCGCCATAAGGACGGCTAGCGTGAAGACCCAGCCCAGGCAATCCCACTGGTTTGTCCTCAATGGGCCCCCAATCTTGACGGCAGAACAACCTATCGGTATACTCGCTGACAGCCAGAAGGAGGTGTGCCATGACTGAATCAGCCCAGCAAGCCTTGAGCATATTGCGCGATGCCAGCCAGTATCAATGGTATGTCATCCCTCTATTCGCCCTGGTGGTCTATGTCTATGCTAACGAAGTGGAAAAGAGGAACTGGGCACTGGTATTCGCCGGCCTGGCTTTCTGGGGTATGGACTGGTTCAACGAAATTTGGAACGGGCTTGTGTTCCACTTCACTCAATATGCACCCGTCTGGGGCGCACCAGGCCAGACGGCCTACCTCATCCTCATAGGGCTGAACATAGAGATTTGCTTCATGTTCGCCATCGCCGGCGTCGCCTTCGCCAAGATGCTGCCAAAGGACAAGAGGCAGAAGGTGCTGGGCATCCCCAACCGCCTGCTCTTCGCCATCGTCGGTGCCGCCTTCTGCGTGTTTGTGGAAGTGCTGCTGAACGCTATCGGTGCGCTGACGTGGGACTATTCCTGGTGGAATGCCAGGGTGCCCTGGCTCATCTTCCTCATCGGCTACTTCACCTTCTTCATCGTGTCTTTCTGGGTATATGACATGGAGAGCAACCGTAAAAGGGCCATCACTGTGGGAACCATATTCGCCGTGGACATCGTGGCACTGGCCCTGTTCATTGGCATTGGCTGGATTTAGCCGCTTGAGAATCATGGTACGCGAAAATTGAACCCCACAAGGAGATACTGACAGATGAAAATAGCGGTCTTAAGTGGAAGCCCCAAGGGCGACCTCAGCGTTACCCTGCAATACGTGAGATTCATACAGAAAAAAATCCCTCAGCACGAACTGAAGGTGCTCCACGTTTCCCACGATATAAATAAGCTGGAAAGGGACGAGCAGGCTTTTGCCAATGTGATAAAGGATGTCGAGACAGCAGATGGCATCCTCTGGGCTTTTCCGCTTTACGTTTTCCTGGTGCCGTCGCAGTACAAGCGGTTCATCGAGCTTATCTGGGAAAGGGGAGCGCAGGACGCTTTCAAAGATAAATACACTGCTGTTCTGAGCACGTCGATTCACTTCTTCGACCATACCGCTCAAAACTACATGCGCGCCATCTGCGATGACCTGGACATGAAATTCGTGGATTCGTTTTCCGCAGACATGGATGACCTGTTCCTGGATGAAATGAGAAACAGGCTGCTCATCTTCGCTCAGGGCCTCTTCGAGGCCATCGAAAAGAAGCTGCCCGCCTCGAAAGCATACTCAGCGTTGACTTACAGCAAATTCCGCTATGCTCCAGGCAAAGCCAGGGATAAGGTCGACACGCGTGGGAAGAAGATACTGGTGCTAACTGACTACCAGGACAACAACTCCAATCTAGCCAAAATGGTCAAGAGATTCCAGGAGTCCTTCACCCAGCCTATCGAGGTGGTCAACCTCTATGACGTGGACATCAGGGGCGGATGCCTGGGGTGCGTACAGTGTGGCTTTGATAACATCTGCGTCTACCAGGGTAAAGACGGATACATCGACTTCTTCAACAACAAGGTGCGTCATGCGGACATAACCATATATGCAAGCACCATCAAGGACAGATTCCTGTCTGCCAGAATGAAAATGTCTTGGGACAGGGGGTTCTTCAACGGACATGTCCCGGCCCACATGGGCAATCAGATGGGTTTCATCGTCTCGGGACCCTTAAGCCAGATACCCAACCTGAGGCAAATAATGGAAGCCTGGGCTGAAATGTCTCTGGGCAACCTCGCAGATGTCGTCTCCGACGAGTGTCAGGAATCAGCCCAACTGGACGCCCTGTTGCAAAACATGGCAGCCAGGTGCATCGAATATTCTGCACAGGGATATATCAGACCCAAGACATTCCTGGGAGTTGGTGGATACAAGCTCTTCAGAGATGCTATCTGGGCCAGGTTACGCTTCCCCTTTATCGCTGATTACAGGTTCTATCGCAAGCATAACCTGTTCGACTTCCCACAAAAGGATAGGCGGTATCGCGCTTTCAACAAGCAGATGATTGGCATGATTAAGAACCCCGAGATGAAGGAGATGGTGCGCAAGATGATAAAGACCGAGATGGTCAAAGGATATCAGAAGGTGGTAGACACCAAATAGAGCACCTCACAGTTATGGCTGATAACACAAGAACAAGGATGTGCCAAAATCATGGGAAGTAAAGGCTTGCTTCACAATCAAGAAATGAGGGGCCAGCCGGAGCTTAAGGAGCTGGACCGCAGGGAATTCATCAAGGACATAGCGCTGTTTGGCGCATTCGCACTGCTTTCTACCTCTGCTGCCTGTAAACAAGCGGCGGAGCTACCTTATAAACCCCCAGCGCCAAGTCCAGCAGCAGACCTGCCCCCTCCACAAGGCGCTGATATGCCGGTGACAAAGGTGAGCCTGGTACGAACTCCTGACCGGACCAAGGGAGTGCCAAAGGCTATAGCGCTGCTCCAGTCCAACCCGGTACAGGGCAAAGCGGTAGCGCTGAAGCCCAACTTCAATACCGCAGACCCCGCACCCGGCTCCACGCACAACGACACGCTGCGGGCTTTGGTCTTAAAGCTCAAGGAGATGGGAGCCACCAAAATCACCCTGGCCGAGCGCTGCGGGCCTATGATTAGCACACGGGAAGTGATGCAGCAGAAAGGGACCTTCGACCTGGCCCAGGAGCTTGGCTTCGATATCGTGAACCTCGAAGAGATGGAACCAGACGGGTGGGTTCTTATAAAGCCCGGAGACAGCCACTGGAAAGACGGGTTTCTTTTCCCACGCGTCTACCGGGAAGCCGAGTCCATCGTGCAGACTTGCTGCCTGAAAACGCACGCCTTTGGAGGCCACTTCACGCTGTCACTGAAGAACGCCGTGGGCATGGTGGCAGGCAAGGGATACCCCTATATGACCCAGTTGCATACTTCGCTAAATATCCGCCAGATGATAGCTGAAATCAACACAGCCTATTCTCCAGACCTGATCGTCCTCGATGGCGTGGATGCCTTCGTCAAAGGCGGCCCGGATAAAGGCACCAGAGCACAGGCCAACGTTATCCTGGCTGGCAGCGACCGCGTGGCCATAGACGCCGTGGGCGTCGCCATTCTGCGCTCCCTGGGCACCACCGACGAGGTCAGCCGTGGACGCATCTTCGAACAGGACCAGATAGCCCGAGCCGTAGAACTAGGCCTGGGTGTCAGGTCGCCGGCTCAGATAGAGCTAGTCACCGACGACCCCGAAAGCGCCGCCTTTGCCAGCATAATAAAAGATATCCTGTTGGTCGGCTAGTCTCACAGTACAGCAACGAAGGTCTAAACTTCATATGCCAGCGCCGGAACAGAGCGAGCTGCAAATAGAACTCAACCAGCAGTTCCAGCGTGCCCTGGATATCATGGAAAATACTGACAGGAGTATTTTCGTCACCGGTCGGGCGGGCACGGGTAAGTCAACGCTGCTTAGCTACTTCCGCCAGAATACCAAGAAGCAAACAGTGGTGCTGGCGCCTACGGGCGTGGCTGCTCTCAACGTCAAGGGGCAGACCATCCATTCCTTTTTCAGGTTCAAACCCAGTATCACCCTCAAGCTGGTCAGAACACTCCGCTCCCATGACGATGAGGATAACATCTACCAGAACCTGGATGCCATCGTCATAGACGAAATCTCCATGGTGCGGGCTGACCTGCTCGACTGCGTGGACAAGTTCTTGCGCTTGAATGGGCCGAGTGCCAGCAAGCCCTTTGGTGGCATCCAGATGATATTTGTCGGCGACCTCTACCAGTTGCCTCCCGTGGTTGCCGGCAGTGAAAAGGCAGTCTTCAATTCGTTTTACCAGACACCCTATTTCTACGGCGCAAAGGTGTTCGATTCCTTTGAGGTGGAATTCGTAGAGCTGGAGAAAATCTACCGCCAGCACGATGAAGGGTTCATCAATTTGCTCAATGGCATCCGAAACAGGTCTATTACAGACGAAGGGTTAGTGCTTCTCAACCAGAGATACATGCCAGAGTTTGAGCCATCGCTCAGCGATTTCTACGTGCACCTGACCACCACAAATCAGCTTGCCGAGCAGGTCAACAGCAGACAACTTGCCAAGCTCAAGGGTAAACTCCATACCTTCACCGGAAGCATCGATGGTGATTTCGGCGCAGAATACTTGCCGACAGCTACCGAGCTTAAGGTCAAGGTTGGAGCACAAGTTATGATGCTCAACAACGACGCTGAAGGGCGTTGGGTCAACGGCAGCATCGGCAAAATCACCCGCATAGTCCAGAAGAAACATGAAGACCATGTCATCATCGCCGAACTGACCGATGGGGATGAGGTAGAAATCACCCCCTTTGTCTGGGAAATCTACAGGTTCTTCGCCGAGAAAGGGCAGTTGCAGTCGGAAGTTGTAGGCACGTTCAGGCAGTACCCCCTCATGCTCGCCTGGGCAGTTACCATACACAAAAGCCAGGGCAAGACATTCGATAGGGTAATCATTGATATCGGCAGGGGCACCTTCGCCCACGGTCAGACCTATGTGGCTTTGAGCCGCTGCACCACGCTGGACGGCATCATCATTAAAAAGCCCATCTCAAAGAACCACATATTGATGGATTACAAGGTGATGGATTTCCTGACGAAGTACCAGTACAAGAAGGCTGAGCAAGCCTGCTCAACCATCGACAAGATAAAGATTATCCAGAACGCCATCAAGAACAAAACAGCACTGCGGATAGTGTATCTCAAACCCAGCGATGAAAAGACGAGGAGGACCATCAAGCCGTTGACGGTGGGCGAGATGGAATACAACAACAAGAAGTACCTCGGTGTCCGTGCCTTCTGCCTGAAACGCAACGAGGAAAGGACATTCCGCATTGACCGTATACTGGAGATAGAAGAGGCAGACAAAGCAAAACCGCCTGGAAATTTGTAGCAAACTCGCTAACCGGAATAAAAAAGCATTGACTATCAACGTAGGAAATAGGTAAACTGCAAAGCTGACATCCAATCATCCGCTTCATTAATAAAAAACCAAAGGGAGGTAGACACATGGGCAAGATTTACGGTGGTCACCTGGTTGCCAAGTACCTTAAGTCAGTTGAGGGCATTGACATTGTATTCACCCTCAGCGGAGGTCACATCGACAGGATTTTCGATGGTTTCCTGGAATACGGCGTCAGAATCATAGATGTCCGCCACGAGCAGGCAGCCGTGATGATGGCTCAAGCATGGTCAATGTACAAAGACAAGCCCGGAGTGTGCCTGGTAACAGCAGGCCCTGGTTTCACCAATGCGCTTACTGGCCTGGTCAACGCTGCGCTGGACAATGCGCCAGTTGTATTGCTGAGCGGCACCGCACCCGTTCGCGACTGCGAAAAAGGTGCGCTCCAGGAGATGAACCAGTCCGATATGGTGAAACACATAGTCAAATGGCATGGGATGTGTCACGACCCCAAGAGAATACCCGAATATCTGTCCCAGGCGCTGCGTATAGCAGCTTCAGGCAGGCCCGGCCCGGTATTCGTCGAGCTGCCGCCAGACATCCTCAATGTCCAAGTAAACGAAGAGGAAGTCTGCCTGCCGCCCCACAAATGCCGGGTATTCAAATCGATGCCTGATATTGAAGCCATCAAAGAGGCAGCCAACCTTATCAACACCGCAGAAAAGCCCATCCTCGTTGGAGGCAACGGTGTTGGCTTCAGCGACTGCGATGAAGCGCTCAAGAAATTCATCGAAAAAGCCGGCATGCCCTTCATTTTGCTCGGCAACGGACGAGGAGCAGTCCCCGATGACCACCCGCTTTCACTATGGGACGGCGGCCAACTGGCTATGCTCACCGCCCTGGGACAGGCCGACCTGGTCATCGCCCTCGGCATCAGGTTTAACTGGCTGCTCATGTTCGGCCAGGGATTCCCCATGGCTAAGCTGATACGCATGGATATAGAACCTACCGAGATAGACAGGAACCGCTGCTGCGACGTAGGCCTTGCCGGTGATATCGGGCTGGCGCTCAGAGAGCTGAACAAGCTGGTAAAGAAGAGAGACCACAGCGCCTGGCGACAATCTCTGAAAGAGGCATATCTGCCTCTGGTCGCTGAAGAGCTAGCACAGCGTGAGAAAGCCAGCGACCCCATACACCCCATCCGCCTCATGGAACAGGTAAGGAAAGTCACTGAAGGCAACACCATCTACGTTGTTGATGGCGGCGATACCTCCTATTTTGCGGTGACAGGTGTGCGGGTCAAGGAAAAATGCGCATTGATAGCAGCGCCCGCCGGGCTTTTTGGCTGTCTTGGCACTGGAGTGCCCTTCGGCATCGGCGCCAAGCTGGCTTGTCCTGACAAGAATGTAGTGGTCATCAATGGAGACGGCTCCTTTGGCCTGAACGCCATGGAGTTCGATACAGCCGTTCGCCATAATGTCCCCTTCACCTGCGTAATCGTGAATGACCAGGCATGGGGCATGATAAAGCATGGCCAGGAGATGAGCTACGGGCACAAGCGCGTTGTCGGCTCGGAACTGGGCATGGTGCACTATGAGGAGGTGGTCAAAGCTCTCGGCGGCTATGGCGAACTGGTACGTAAGGATGAAGAGATAGTCCCCGCCGTCAAGCGTGCCATGGCTTCCGGCAAGCCTGCCTGCGTCAACGTGCTCACCGACCCCACCGTAACCAGCCCGGCAACATTGCTGCTGGTTGAAGGCCTGAAGATGGAGTAGGAGGCAAAAGAGATGAAGGCATTACAGTTCTCCGTCACCGTCCCGCAGTTCCTGACGCTCAAAGCCCTGGGCAGCATGGATAAGAAGCTGTTCTACCAGGGGACCTTTGCCACTGTCCGCCTGGTAGAAGTGGCAGAACCGCACCTTCCCTCGCCCGATTGGGTCAAGGTGAAAACCGCCATGTGCGGCATGTGCGGCAGCGACGTCAATCTCATACTCCTCAAGGACTCGCCCACGGCTTCGCCCTTCACCTCATTCCCCTGCACACTGGGCCACGAGGTCAGCGGCGAGGTGGTAGAGGTGGGGAAAAACGTCTCAGGCTTGAAGATGGGCGACAGGATAACAATCGCTCCCTACCTGAGCTGCTCCATGAGGAACATAGAAAAGCTGTGCAGCAGTTGCAGGGCAGGCAGGCCAGCCAACTGCGAGAACTTCGCCGAAGGAAGCATATCGCCGGGCATGTTCACCGGTATCTGCCATGATACCGGCGGCGGATTCGCCCGGTATTTCGTGGCGCACAAAGACCAGGTTTTCAAACTGCCCGAAGGCGTCTCTTACCAGGAAGGCGCCATGATGGAACCGCTGGGCGTTTCACTCCAGGCTGTCCTGGACACTCTCCCCGATAAAGATGACAAGGTGCTGGTCATAGGCGCAGGAGTCATCGGCAATCTCATAATCCAGTCCATCAGGGCGCTGGGGATTGGCTGCTACATCGCGGTGGTGGAACCTTCACCATTCCACGCCGAATGGGCAAAAAAGGCGGGAGCAGACGAAGTGATAACGGATGGAGACATACTCAACCACACCGTCTCCATAGCCGGAGCCACGGCGTACAAGCCGATGATTGGCCGGCAGATTCTCATGGGTGGCTTCAGCAAGATTTTCGATGCCGTGGCCAGCAGAGCCACGCTGGACGACAGTATGAGGGCGCTGGCTACTGGCGGCACGCTGAGCGTGGTGGGAATCGGCAAAGAAGTCAAACTCGACCTCACACCGCTGTGGCTCAAGCTCCAGACCATCAAAGGCGCATACTCCACCGGTTTCGTCAACTGGAAAGGCAAGCAAAAGCACGCCTTCGAAATAGCCCTGGAGTTGGTAAAGCAGAAGAAAATTCGGCTTGGGCCTCTGGCCACACACACCTTCGCCCTCGATGACTACAAGGAAATGATTGAGGTCAACCTGCACAAAGGCAAACACCAGGCAATGAAAACCATGGCCTCCTTCTCCTGACCAGTTGGCTGGTGGCTAATCTATTTTACAGGATAAGGCAGTTCCAAAGCCTATATTTGCGAAAACTCAACTCACTCAGCCCAATTGTGTAGCTCGGAAGCATGAATCAGAGCAATTTAAGCTGGTTTGCTTTCCCGGCTGTTTTTAATCTGTATTTCTTATCGGCAGACCTTTCGAAGCTTGAAGTTGATTCCAAAAGATTTAACAGGTCTTTCTTATCCATTTTGAGGCTTAACCTTTCCATTATCGCCTTAACCGACAGTTTCTTAGAGTGGGTCAGCAGTTCGACTATTCGCTTAACTAACTCATTGTCTAATATAGGCGCCTTATCTGAGGTTTCCATTACATGTAACACCTGTGGACTATGGGAATACATGCCAAGTTCCACTTCTATCGCGCCTCTAGCAATCAGCAACTGGTTTTCTAGGTGACACCTGCCCACAGGTGTCCCAGTCTGAGCAAGCCACAACGGTCACCCGTCCTTCATGGGAAGGGCCCGTAGGCGGGTAACACGTAGGGGCGTACCTTCAGGTGCGCCCGAGAGATAGACTCTCCCTGGACAAGAAAGGAGCTTTCCTTTTTCCCCTCCCTCGATGGCAGAGGGCTAGGGTGAAGGTGACAAAAACCATTCTGAGGAAGTGAAGCGACCGAAGAATCCCTTCGTTCCCCCCTTGAATCTTGCAGCTTGAAACTTGAAACTGTTGCCCATCGACTGCCGACCGCTGACTGCCAGCTATCGACTACCGACTATTGACTAGCACCGAGTCCCGAGCGACGAGGAACCTGCTTCGGGTTTTGGGTTGCCTTACAGCGCGTATATCTCGTTGCCGAAGGTGTGCACCCAGTTCTTTTTCAGCGCCTCAATCGCCTCTTTGGTCTTGTCCACCCCGATAATGACTATGGGCTGGCCACTCTCCCCCCTGCCCAGATAGGTGTAGAAGTAGTGAACGTTGACATGCGCCTCCCTCAGGGGCTTGAGCACCGCTTGAAGGGCGCCAGGATGGTCGGGTATTTCCACTGCTATCACATCCGCCTCGATAATGGTATAGCCACCGCTCTTCAGGACATTGACGGTCTTCTCAGGACTGTCCGTTACTAATCTAACAGTGCTGATATCCGATGTATCGGCCACCGAGATAGCCCGGATATTGATACCCTCCCTCCCCAGGCACTCGCTGACCGCCAGGAACTTGCCCGGAACGTTCTCAAGTATGATAGATATCTGTTTTACGCACATAGTCAACTCCCACTTAAAATTCCGTATTTGAACTTCCCCGCTGACTTCACCGGTCCCTACGCCAGCTCATATCCCGCCCTCAGCGCCCTCTCATTGATATCCAGCAGCTTCTTCTTCCCGCCAAGCGTCTGAGCCAGCGCCTCGATGACGCTTTCCAGCGAAACTACGCCGCTTTTCTTAATGAACGCTCCAAGCATGACCATGTTTGCCGACCTGGAACTGCCTAGCTCTTCGGCAATGTTGCTTGCGGGCACTTTAAGAACGGTAATGTCTCCCCTGGATAGCTCCGTTTCCACCAGGGAAGAGTTGACAAAAAAGAGACCACCAGACTGGATTTGGTTCTGAAACCTGAGGGCTGATGGCTGGTTCAGGGCTATGACAAAATCCGGCGACGAAGCGACTGGCGAAGCGATTTCATCATCGGAGATAGCCACCGTGCAGTTGGCAGTCCCGCCGCGGACTTCGGCGCCGTAAGCCGGCAGATAGGTGACGTTCTTGCCCTCTTGCATGGCGGCTTCTGCCAGGTTGACTCCCATGGAAAGAACGCCCTGGCCGCCGAAGCCTGCGATGATTGTCTTAACTAGCATCTTTCTTGGCCGTGATATCTTTGATTACCCCAGGCGGAAACTCCTTGGCCATTTCCTCATCAACCCATTGCCAGGCTTGCACCGACGTCATCTTCCAGTTGGTAGGACAGGGAGATAGTATCTCCACCATGGCAAAGCCCAGCCCATCCATCTGCACCTGAAAAGCCTTCTTAATAGCTGCCTTTGCCTTCCTGACATTGGCAGGTGAGCTCAACGCAACCCGCTCAATATAGACTGCTCCCTCAACCAGCGCCAGTATCTCGCTCATCTTTATGGGGTGTCCCTCCAGTATCTTGTCCCGACCGTAGGGCGTGGTCGTGGTCTTCATCCCTTTGAGGGTGGTCGGCGCCATCTGTCCGCCGGTCATGCCATAAACTGCGTTGTTGATGAAGATGCTGGTTATGTTCTCGCCCCGATTGGCGGCATGAATCGTCTCCGCTGTGCCTATGCCGGCAAGGTCGCCATCTCCCTGGTAAGTGAAAGCGATAATCTCAGGGTAGGCGCGCTTGATTCCAGTGGCCACCGCCGCCCCCCTGCCATGTGCCGATTCCGCCATATCCACGTCAAAGTAATGGTAGGCAAAGACCGAGCACCCCGGAGGCGGAACGCCGATGGTCTTGTCTTGCAAGCCCAGCTCATCTATCACCTCGCAGATAAGCCGATGGACAACGGAGTGACCGCACCCCGGGCAATAGTGGAAAACTGCTCGCTTCAGAGATTTAGGCCTGGAGAATATTTTTTTCATTTCAAACCCTTCTGGTAATAGAGCCTGGCAATGACTCGGCCAACCTCGCTGGGGATAGGGATAACGCCGCCAGGCCTGCCATAGAAAGCGACCTCGCCTCTCCCAGCCAGGGCAAGCTGCACATCTTCCAGCATCTGCCCCATGTTCATTTCAAAGACCAGGAAATAATTCACCGTCTTGGCCAACTCCTGGATTGCCTCGTCAGGGAAGGGCCAGAGGGTGATAGGACGCATCAATCCCACCTTCAAGCCCTCGGTTCTCAAAGTCCTGATAGCCCCTTTGGCTATTCGGGCTGCGATTCCAAAGGCAACCACCACCAACTGCGCATCTTCAGTAAGAAAAGTCTCGTAGGTAGTCTCTTCTTTCTTTATCAACTGGTATCTGCGGAACAAGCCCCAGTTTATCTCCTCCAATTCCGCTGGGTTAGAGGTAAAGGTCTTCACGATTTTGCTGGGGCGCCCCTTAGCTCCCCTGAGTGCTCCGCTTCTAATTGGCAATTCCGTCGGGGCTTCGTGCTTGAATTCCACCGGCTCCTTCATCTGTCCCAGCACACCATCTCCCAGAATCATGACCGGGACCTTGTACTTATCTGACAGGTCGAAGGCTCTGTGTGTGAGGTCAGCAATCTCCTGCACCGATGACGGCGCCAGCACTATCGTCCGATAGTCCCCATGCCCGCCCCCCCTGGTGGCCTGGAAATAGTCCGACTGCGCCGCCACGATGCTTCCCAGGCCAGGCCCGCCCCTGGACATGTTCACAATGACCGCCGGCAGCTCGCAGGCTGCCAGGTAGGAAATCCCTTCTTGTTTCAGGCTGATGCCCGGGCTGGATGATGAGGTCATAGCCCTGGCTCCCACCAGGCTGGCTCCATAGACCATGTTTATGGCTGCCACCTCGCTTTCCGCCTGGATAAACGTGCAGCCCTTTCTGCGGCTCAGGTGAGTAGCCATATATTCGGTCAGCTCGTTCTGTGGAGTGATGGGATAGCCAAAGTAGCACTGGCAGCCAGCCCTGATAGCCGCTTCGCCGACGGCGCTATTGCCATCCATTAGCACCTTAGCCACGGTACACCTCTATGGCCACTTCGGGACAGACCAAAGCACAAATGGCACAGCCGGTGCACTCACCGTTGTCATCGAATTTAGCTGTCATATAGCCGGCGGCATTCAGCTCGCTCGACTGCGAAATCGCCTTCTTGGGGCAGAAGTGTATGCAAAGCTCGCACCCCTTACAGAGCACACGGTCTATTTCGATACTACCTTTTGCTTTGGTTTCAGCCATTTCTTTATACGCAGTGCGTCTTAACCCGACAACAACCTATGATTTTATGCCTAAATCGCAATCAGGGCAAGTTTTCGGCGTTTGGCTGGCATGGACAGCCCCAAATTCGGG
>Ga0194110_10001599_pt1 | contig 29068 bp, 21 predicted proteins | sample TA2Kig1200mmetaG_FD_146192 | JGI IMG/M metagenome (GOLD analysis project Ga0194110, IMG submission 146192) | Freshwater microbial communities from Lake Tanganyika, Tanzania - TA2015032 Kigoma Deep Cast 1200m | ecosystem: Environmental > Aquatic > Freshwater > Lake | place: Tanzania: Lake...
TACCGCGAATAAACAGAATCAGAAGGGACAGATACGGATACAGATGCAGCGCAGAACCGGCACAGACAAGGAACAGATCAACTTCATCAATAACCGTGAGTTACCGTCGAAGAAAAACAGATACGGAGCAGATCGGGAGCAGAAGCGGGGCAGATCGGGGAACACTACTACAGATACTGGAATACCTGATACATCTTTTTCTGGAAATCCCCCTGAAGTCCCCCTTTCCGACAGCGCACCGAATGATCCCCCACCCATGCAGCTCCTCAATCCGGGATTCAGTTCGAGATTCATCGACACACACTGGAAGCGCTGGCTCAGGCTGAAAAAAGGCGGAAAGTACCGGAACGCCGAGGCGGAAAGCATCGCCCTCGAAACGCTCTACAACCTCTCAGAAGCCAACGAAGCCGTTGCCGCCGATGCCCTGAAAACCGCCATCGCCGGCCATGGCCAGAGCTTTCTCTGGTGCTTCAGGCCAAAGAACCTTCAACCCCAGCAAAGCCATGAAACCGACCAGCACGGTCAGAACCGCCCTCACGAAAGCAGCCAGCAGTTTGGTGCCGACAACCTCCGATGGCTCGAACTTCATGCTCGAACAAGCCGCCCGGAAATTGGGCAGGAATTTCCATGAAGCCTGGGCACGCTCGAAGGAACTGGTCACCGAGGCTGACGAGACCGAGATCGAGCGGGCCATCAGAACCCTGCAGCTCATCAAGGGAAAAACCTACGCCAAGGCGCTCCTGAAGGAAAACGGCCGGGTTGTCAACGAAGTGGGTTTCGACATCGGCATCGGCCTCATGCTCCGCAGGCACAACATCAGCAGGGCCGAACTTGAGCGCTGGTATGACGGTGCTGAAAAGACACGATTTGAAGGTCACATCTTCCAGCCGCTGCCGGACAAGGCCGATGCATGGAAACTCTTCATGGAGGTGCGAAACAGGCTTTTCCAGCTGAGAAATGCGGCTGAAGAGCTTATCGACCTCCAGAAAAAGCGGCTGCTGCCGGCAAACAACCGGCTGAGCCGTGAAGGACTCATCACCTCCCTTGAACTCGGCATGTGGCGACTGCTCTCCCCGGATCAGAAACAGGAAACCTTCACCCTGCTCGACTGGGATGAACTGCCCAAGGAGGCCCGTCTCGACTATTTCCACTCCCTGCCAAAGGACGACAAATCGCGCATCTACAACTTACCCGATCCTCAAACACGTGAACAGGCAACCCGAGCGATGTTCTGCAAGCTCCTGAACAAACCTGAGTCCGGCAAAGGCACCGCCCCGCCATCAATATCTCCTCTGCCTTCGAAGGTGCAACCTGATGCTGGCACGAGACAAACCGGAATATCCCCCTGAGGAGTAAACATGCTGACAGGCATACATGAACACAGGCATGCAACCGGCACTGTCATATCAAAAAAAAGAACTCATCACGAGACAGCAACCTTTCACTCTTGCACAGAGTTGATATAGATGTTAACTTTTGCCATGCGTTCAATCATTTTTTATACGACGCCATCGGGTCAGTGCCCGGTAAAGGAGTACCTGACCAGCCTCCCGGACAAGGAAAGACAGAAGGTTGCCTGGGTGCTGACGCTCATCAGGGATTTTCAGATGGTGCCGAAGGAGTACTTCAAGAAACTCCAGGGGACAGACGGCATCTGGGAGGTGCGCTCCTCGCATGGAGGCAATGCGGTCAGACTGTTGGGGTTCATGCATGACGGAAACCTTGTCGTGCTGACCAACGGCTTTTCCAAGAAATCACAAAAGACACCAGCGCAGGAGATCGCGCTGGCAGAACAGAGAAAAAAAGATTATGAGAAACGACACGAACAGGGATGAATTGCAGGCGTTTATTGACGAACAGAAAGCCATGAGCCCCGGTTTTGCCGAAGGCTATGACGAAGGGTACAGAAATTTCCGCATCGGCGTCATGCTCAAACAGGCCCGACTCAATGCAGGCATGTCCCAGGTTGAGGTCGCCGAGAAGCTGAAAACCCACAAGTCAGCAATTTCGCGTATCGAAAACCATGCCGAAGACGTCAAGCTCTCCACCCTTGTCAACTATGCCGAAGCGCTGGGCAAGAAACTTGACCTCCTCATTCATTGAACGGCCAGGAGCCTTGCATGAAGGCTCTTGGCCATTCTTCACCTCCCCCCGGCAGAAAAGCCCCCGTCAAAGGGGCTCGCCGCTCAGGAACCAAATCGGGTGCACGTTCGTGCATGTTCCATCATCTCCCGCGTACTGAACGCCGTCTGGATCAGCCTGACCTGATGCCCGATACCGGTTCTCCCGACATGCTTTGAACAGATTTCCCGGAACTCGTCGGCAAACCCTACCGCGATCACCCGCATCGCCTCCAGCTTTCCGGTCGAGGCCTCCACCAGAAACAGCGTGATCACATTTCCCTCAGACGCCAGCCACTCCCTCCGGAACTCCTCATCGAACATCGAAGCATCGAACGACATATCGATACTGAACCCCTCGCCGAAATCGAGCACCAGAAAAGGAATCCCCTTTTGCTCGAAGAGATAGGCTGTCAGACTGCCATTCGAGAACAGCTCCTTCTCGCGTTTTTTGATATGCTTCAGCGACATCAGCACATTGAAAAAGCTGTTCGTCACAATGGCCACATGCTGCTCCTGTCCGGTACAGTACTTTTCGATGGGAAACAACTTCCCGACCTGATAGACTTCCATAGTTCACCCTGTTGCGCCCGGCATCGACCGGACTGATTCTCGGTAACTTAAACAATCATTCCCCGGGGGGACAGAGGCCTCCCCACGGACAGGCAAACTTTTTGCGCAAGGGAACCAAAGTGAGCTGCACAAAAGAAGAGCGGAAGCGAACGACCCTTGCGCAAAACAGGCAAACTGGCCTATCCTGCGCCGGAGCCCTCCGGGGATGAACGATCTCCCAGAGTCCGCAAAGCGGGTATGATCAGTACATTATTTCTTTTGAAGGTTCGGGTGATCTGTGATGAAACCAACCATGCAGATGAGCAGGATTTTTCGGACAATCAATAGTATTGCAGCTGACCTGAAACCAACCACTGACAGCGCAAGAATCATTTTCGGGATTGATTGGTCGAACATATCACTGTTTACTGGCCGATGCTGAATAATCCCTTGATAACTCTATCTTATACAAGGAAAAGGCTTGGATACCGGAGCATAACATTACCCGTATCAATGGAACACAGCCAAAAGGGAAAAAGAAACCCCGACACAATCAGCACAAAATACCATGCTTCTGATGCTTATGCATATGAACCGGGGTCTCATGACATGGTTCTGAAAAATCTTCTGGGTATTACATCCAGGGAAGAGATTGACCGGACCGAGATCAAAGGTTATGCGGATGCATTCGAGTACATGATAGCGCATACCGGCTCTGATCAGCAACTGACCGTCGCCGATATCAATACGTTACACAAGGTCTTTTTCGGGTCCATCTACGCATGGGCAGGAAAGCCAAGAACCGTCAATCTGACAAAAGAGGGCTTCACCTTCCCCGCAGCGAAATTCCTGGATCAAACCCTGCAGTACTTCGAAAAAGAGATCCTGATGCCAAACACCCCTTGTCACGGTTCCAGAAATGAAGTCATCAGGAAAATAGCCACGGTACACCTCGAGCTGCTATTCATTCATCCATACAGAGAAGGTAACGGCCGAACAGCAAGACTTCTTGCCACACTCATGGCCTTACAGGCGGGATTCAACGGGTTCGACTGGGAAGTACTTGAAAGGAAGTTTGTGGACTATGTCAGATCTATTCAGAAATTAGACCTTGCGCTTATGGAGAGCCTTCTTGACAAGGCGCTTCTTGAGAGTTCGCATTCCGGCTGACTTTTCAACTCCGTACCGCTCGCCCAGCACACGCTCTGCACAAGCAATCCCCTCGACTTTCGATGAAGAAATCACCTCACGAAAGAGGATAACCTCTCGCCCCGCTTTGGTTTTCAACACGACATGCGTTTCAGCCAATGATGATTTCATATCTGACAGATAATTATAGTTATGCCTCAATATACACTTCAACAAACAACACTACAAAAAGGAGCGGCAGGCGGGATCAGAAACACAAAAACGAAAAAGCAATCAACCCCGGAACTGCAACAACAAAAAAGTGCTGAACTGAGCCGGCAGCCCGGAGCAGTTGAGCACCATAGCGCCAATGCGAAGCACAGGCATCCTTGAGCCCTGAACGGATGGTAGCGGAATGAATGACCGCTGGCGTGGTGTTTTGCGCTGCCCTTCCCGCAAAACCCATGACCGCGGCAGAAGGGAGCACTTTCCGTTGAGGGCGAAGCCGACACGACATCATTGAAGATTGTCGCAACGCCTTATATGACAAGACCCGCAGACAGAATGGCTCAAATAGCCTGATTGGCCCATTCCGTCTGCCATACCAAGAGTTATAGCAAATCTATGCGCCAGGCACCAGATTCAGCTTCCCAACGGCGTCCGTCACATCTTCTGCCCAGATGAATATCCGATTATAGGGCTGCACCTTGAAATAGTCCTGGGGATAGAATATCTCACGTGTGGTCATATCCAGACAGAACCGGTCGATCCATGAATATTTCTCCGTACTCGATACCTTGGTTCCTTTGACCAGCTTGCTGGTGATGTCGTAAAGCTTGACGCACATCCGGAACTCATAGCCGGTCAGCGTCAGGGAGTCTGCCCATATACCCTTACCGCTTTCAAGCGCGTTCCTTCCGGCTTCCTGCAGAAGCAGCAGATCTGAATGCTTCGGCAAGCTCGGATAAATCGGAAAAGTTGCCGCCCAGCCCTCCATGACCATCAGCAGGTTGAAGGTTGCCCGCTCTACAGCCGACATGCTTTCCCGTTCAGCGGCCGTATAGTTCGGAGCCATGTAGGCCAGCAATCGGCCATACTGGTCGAATGGCTTTTCAGCCGAATGAAGATATACCGTGCGGTTCTTGCCTCCTTCGTGCAGCTTCCTCTCGACCAGTTCCTGAAAAGCCTTACTTGCTTTCTCTCCCTGCTCCATCTGCAGTGTTCCGGCCCTGCCACCTTCGAGCTTCGGCATCAGGAATCCGGCAAGATCATCATTGATCGGAGCTTTTCCCTGGCGAATCCATTCAGCCAGCTGCAATAGGGTTGTATCCTGTTTCGAAGGCTTTGTGTTTCCCGGATAATGAACTTCGGGGGTATCGATGCTCAGCATGCGTATCGACATCGACACATACGGGGTATCTCCATCCGTTGCCCGCAGGTACTTGTTCGTACCCAGACTGTCCAGCTGGAACCCCTTGGGATCCCAGAAAATAGCAACCTTAGCCATTCCTCGTCTCCTTGATTGTTTGAACAACCGTTAACGATCGACCTTATTTCTTTTTACCCGCCCTCTGAGAAAGTGTACTCCCTGCAGCTGATTTGGAAGCCTTGCTGCTTCGCCCGTCACTCAGCGTTTTTGATGCGGCAGAAGCCGCACTTGCGCTTGTTTGTTTTGCCGGCGCTTTAGTCTGGGATAGTGCGCTTGCAGCAGCAGTCTTCGATTTTACTCCAGTAGATCCACTGCTCAATGTCTTGGAAGCACTGCTTGCGGCTTTCGGCCCGGTTACCTTGCGAGTCATATTGTTTCTCCGTAATCTGTTATTCATCCAATGAAGTACATCACCACCACAAGAAATATACGCAAAGAATATTATCACAAACCAGAGCGATTGTAAAGCCCCGACACAGTCAATTAACGAACTGAACCTCTTCACCACCTGTCCTCGCATCAACTGATTCAATCCCAACACGATACCGGAACTGCAACAAAAAAGTGCTGAACTGAGCCGGCAGCCCGGAGCAGTTGAGCACCATAGCGCCAATGCGAAGCACAGGCATCCTCGAGCCCTGAACGGATGGTAGCGGAATGAATGACCGCTGGCGTGGTGTTTTGCGCTGCCGTTCATGCAAAACCCATGACAGCGGCAGAAGGGAGCACTTTCCGTTGAGGGCGAAGCCGACAACACTACCACGGAAAAGACATCATGCCCACATGACACAATGAGCACATGCGGACATGTCAGCATGAGGACAGGGCAACATGAAGCCCTGCATGCATATCGTCACCCCTCCCTGAAACATGAAGAGCCCCGGATCAACCGGGGTCTTCGTTGTGGTGGTCAAGGATGTAATCAGCGGCCCGCTGGGCTTTTGAGCTTGCCTTGATGATGTACCTCGGGTTGGCTTGCAGCTTCCTGAGCCAGCCGCCGATGTACGCTGCCGAGTTCGGCATCGTTTTCTGGCCGATACCGGCAAATCCGCAGAGGAACGACGAGGTCATTTCGGCGATGAGTTCCTCGTCGGAGTACTCGTGTGATCCGAATGCCCAATTCGTGGTCACGCCCACCCGGTCGAGGCGACTCTCATGACCGGTACTGTGCGCGAGTTCGTGAAACAGCGTGCTGTAGAACTCCTCGCCATCGGTGAAGTTCTGCATCTCCGGCATCTGCACCTCATCCCGTGACGGGAAATAGCAGGCACCTCTGCCGCCGTACCGGATGGCCGGAGGATTCGGCATGTGCCGGACGACCTCTTCTGCCGCATCGATCGGCGCAACCGTCGCGGCGTTTGTGGCTGGTGCTTCAAGCCCGTCTACGCCACTCACCGGATAGACTTTGTAGTAGCGCAGCAGCGGAATACGCTCGATCTCGCCGCTCTTCGGGTTTTCCCGTTCGAGCATCTTCCAGAAGACGACCGGAAAACCTTTGCAGCGGATCCTGCCGCCCAGCTCTTCAGCCTGCGTTCTGGTGACGAAATACTCCTCGTTCACCATCGAGAGCAGAAACAGGTTGATCCCACGGTACACCTTGCCGGATACCATGTTTTTCGGCAACCCGGCACGCCACGGCTGACGCCATGGAACGACGCCTTTTTCAAGCCGGGCGAAGATCTGAGCGGTGATGATTTCATAGACGGTAGTAGACATGACAGCCTCCAGAGGTTAATGTTGATGCAATGCGAACGTGCACTACAGCAACAGGGCACCAGCGAGGAAGGCAGGAGTGCATGACATGAACGCCGGGCTGCCCATCAGGCTCCTCGCCCCAGCGACAAGCGGGTGAAGGAGCCACGGCAGCCTTATGACCGGGAGAGAATCACCAAGCCATTTTTCCGACAGGGAAAAAGGAGGAACCACGGATTATTGCCAAGAAGAAGTGGTCTTATAGACGGGGGCACGTCCCACTGACAACAGGCCTTCGCCGCTGTGGAGCGCTCATGACCCCGCAGCGGATATTTCAGATTGCTGTACGTGAAGCGGTATGACTTACGATAGACCCGCAGACTGGCTGGCACCAATGGCCTGGCGGGCGGATTCCATCCGGAGGCACTCCGGGTATGATATCACTGAGGAAAAAGGGGCAGGTTGATCGTTGAATTCAAATTTCGGGAGACCGATTTACATATATGACATTATACAACAATGATTACATAAAAAGATTCATCAGATACTGAACGTCAAAGCTCAGACGCGGCGACTTGTCGCCGTTGTCTGAAGCGCCTTGTTGGGCTCCTTTTCCTCGCTTTCCTTTACACTAAGTGACTGAATTTGAGGCCCGGACGTAACCGTAGCACTAGAGGGGTATGCATCCAATTGAATCGACTTCACAATCACAGAAGTTGGCAGCCTGTGTGTCTTTAACTTACCTGCGAGTTCCCTTGATCTTGTTGGCCATGCATTCACATGAAGCATCATCGGTAGATGCGGAATCGGCGTAGGATCCCATTGTGAACGCCGATGTACAAGAATATCATCGACGAACCAGCGGATCTCTTCGGGCTCCCATTCAATAGCGAATCGATGTATTGATTGCGAGGCATCGAAAGGAAGTTTTATGCAACACGGGGAACCTCGATACCCATAGTCATAACGTACATCCTCATGTCCAGGATTGTAGAACACGTTTACTAATAGGCAATCAGGTCGATCTCCAGGAATTTCGATATCAATCTCCTGTCGCGGTGAATCGCGATGAAGGAAAAAACCAGTGACAATCCCAGATACATTCGAAGCCCTAATCTCCGCCTCGAATCTCCCAAATAAGTACTGCTTTCTGCTAGAAATAGCAGCGGCACTGTAGTTACGAACCTCAAGTGGGTCTTTGCGGACGCTAAGCTTAGCGCCGATACTTGGGAGAATTTCGACGTTCTCCGGACGAAAAAGGGCAAGATTTCCCGGAAACGTATCATTCCTCAGGAACCAGCACGCTGGCTCCAAGTTTCTTAATGATTCTTGGACTCTATCAATAGAACCCTTGACGCTATTCAAATGCGACTGGGGGACAATCCTGATGCCTTCCCAGTTCCAATGCTGCTCTATCAGCCATGGGGACCTGTCGTGGATCATCGGCTTGGCGATAGGCAACCTAGAAGAGTTCATACTTGCAGCAATAATAGTCCTCTCTCCCGCGTCAGGTAGATTGGGGAATGGGCACACAGGGGGAGCGCATCTGAGATGCTCACAGACGATTCGCCATTTACTTGCCTCATTTTTCCGTAGAACAGTTACGGTTTCCGGGGTCGCTGGGTTGCCGCCAATAACGTTCTCGACATCATTACCATGCTTCGTCGTAACAATGACCTTCGCACGTGGAAAAAGTTTACATAGCTGTTGAGCTTTACCTTTTAACGATCCTATGTTCACGTATGCGTCGAACACTCTCGTATCGCTTCCACTCATGAGTCTGTTTTGTTCCTCGACCGGCAAACTCTCTAGATCGCTGCAGCATCGGTAGCCAAGTAACGAGAGAGCCATTGCAACAGAAGTCATGCCAGTACCTGGAGCACCAAATACGAATACAGGAGTTTCCGTTGGACGAATCTGGAACAGTGATGCGTCCTCACAGTTGATAGCACCAATTCTGTTTAGAGGAGAAAGCACGGAGTATGAATTCGTCGAATCCCCATCGACACGTTGCTCAATTATCGGGCGGTTTACTGCACGAACGACGAGATTGCCGAACTGGTGGTTGATCCACAGATCAACAGGCCCGCGACAAGGAAGCCGTTCTAAGAGTCTTCTAGCGCCCCTACGTGATAGGACGTATCCTGATAAATACCATAGACCACGAACCGGGCTGAAGATGCTCTTTGAAATTAGTGACTTTAGGGCACCATTTTTAACCTCCTTGTACGACAGGTAGAGAAGGTCGAACATTACATCTTCATCCCCATTTCTTTGACCAACGAGTTCTTTCCATGCTTTATCCATCTGCCTTGCAAAGTTCATCCGAAACCAAACATCGTCTTCTAATACGAGCCCATACTCCTGCTCGCCTGATGCGATTGAACGCCACACGTTCACATGAGAGAGTGCTACGGCAATCTCTTGCGTAGTCATGGTGATCGGGCGGTCCAATTCCATACGATCGGGGAAAGCAGATGGCTGCGGTTCAACGTGAAGCTGATCGGCGAGCGTATAGTAGGGATTGATCTCCTTGCATTCCAATGCGTGCTCCGCAATGTTTCTTGCATCCACAGCAGAGTATCTGATCGCCATCTCCTCAAGAGTGACATCTTGAGAGTTTGCGACGAGCCTTAGCTCCTGCTGTATCTCGGCCCAACGATCAGGGCGGCGATCGAGGTTAATGATATAGACCTTTCCTATAAAGGGGTGTCTCTCGTCTACGAAGGGACCAAATACCTCTGATTTCTGTCTAGGTATCAGTCGCCGCAATCTAGTTCCCGCTTTATGCAAAAGCTTGGTGAAACGAGACAGGGAGGGCGCTAGATTCATCGTTCCTCCTCCAACTGCATATGGCCTCTGTCTCGCCAGTTGGGGTAACGATCAGCTAGCCTCCAGTTTCTTCCATCATTCCGGTAGCAAAGTGACCACTTTGTAGAGGCAATGTTCACCCAATCTCGCACAATTAATAGAGAGTTCTCAATCTGGTTGGTCTCTTGGCTTAGATCGTAAATGCTCTTGGAGAGATTCCCGGGACCAGTTGTTGACTGGATGTCTGGGAAATGTGCAGAAGAGCTCTTCTCGATCAGGTTGGTAGCGCTCAACAACGCCCGTTCGATGACGGGGTGACCGCTGGCTGCTATCAACGGATTGTTATTGAAGTAGATTATCCAGCTCAATGAGTTGGCAGTTGGACTAGTAAAGATAGATGGGGGGATCATTCCGTCTGTCGATATGTCATAGCAGAGGGGCTGCAACTTGAGGCGGCCATCGCTGAAGAGAGGATCTAAACAAACACCAAGATAGACGTCATCAGAGTCTACGTAGCAGCCACCTTCGCTGAAGATGTAGCAAAGCCGAAAGTAGTCTGAATGCATCGCGGGGTGGCAACACTTCTCAAATGTTTTCCGGTATCGCTTCCCCAGCCTTCTGTCTATGAAATCGCCAGCTTTGCGAAGGTCGAATACGTGTCGTTCAAATCCAATTTCCTCTAATTGCGACCAGGATTCCATGCAATGCCTAACATCACCGGGAAGCTGTTCTAGGTCATGCCAGAACTGAACGATCCGCCTCGGCGTAGGAGGCGAGTAGGCTTCTGGGATTTCACTGTTCTCGGATATTTTCGTAACCAAACTGCGAATATAGTTTGAGCGGTTTCTGTGGGTTTTCTCAAGAGGGTCATCGCCAGTTTGAATGGTTGGATTCATGGTAAGTCTAAAAGCTGATCAGCCTAGTCGTTCGGGATTATGCTCTTTCAGGGAAAGATTTTTATTTATGCCCAACGTGGAGCTAACCGGCGCTGCGCCGCTTTTTGGCGCAGCGTCCAGTTGAGCGCAGGGTTAGGTCTGTGGGATATGAATAGAGAGTTATTCATCTGTCGGTTGTCGCGCGATGCTTAATAACCCAAGGATATCGACCAGCCTTCTACAATCGATCAATCGAATTGATTGTTCTGCCAAGTGTGATGGATCAGGCATGCTTGCGCATTTGGCCTCATGTGAAAAATGATCAGCGTTCGACACGATAATGCCATCGGCGTACCCCTTCAATAGCATGGAGCCACGAAACTCGCGAACCACTGAGACTGACTCAACCGCAGTTCTGTTGGCTCTACGCTTCACTTGGACTGGCATTTCGCCAATTGAGGTTCCAAGCAAGACAATATCAATGCCTCCATCATGGGACTGCCCAGTATGGAGTGCATGGCACCCGTACATCTCCGCAAGCGCTGCGGCTACGAATTTTTCGAAGTCAGTAGGGTGCATCTGATAAAGCTTGTCTAAGCTTCCAAGCACGTCGCCGATATTAGGCAATTGAAGCGCATCGAGATTAAAACTGCGAAGAATCCCGCAGGTTAGTACTCGAGTAACGTAGTCATGCACGGTACTGAAAGCTCTTCCTTCTTCAAATACCTTCCACCATCCACAACTCGGGCAAGTTCCCTTTTCAAAATCGATCCAGTCAATCACCGCATCGTTCCAAAGTTCCTTTCCCCTGGTCTTTCGGTCTAGGGGCGATTGACAGTAAGGACATGTCTGAATATCCTTGAACCTCAGAATTGGATGACTAGGGTCCGAATCGAAGTGGAATTGCTTATGCTCGCTATAGGCGAAGCGCTCGACATTATTTAAAGTGCTCATTAGCAGCCTACGCGAACAGACCTAACAATGTATAGACTGATCTGCCTAATCCAGAAAAAGCAGAAAGCATCTTTCTGTATAAGACAACTTCATAACCACAAAAGTAGGCCAGTTAATTAATTATTATTAAAAAGTTTACAAATATTAACGATCATTCAAGCCAAGCGGTTTATACAGATCAGTCTAACCCGGTAACAAACATGTAACCAATGCCTATTCTTTCACCCAATCATTCCTGGCTATCGGCATCTGTAATCTAATCAGGGTGTCGTCGCGGAAGGGGTAATAAATAAGCCGACGGCAAGGCTTACGCTTATTATGTAAGTAAAATAAAACGGATTATCAAGTATCTGAATACCGAAGGAACTCGGCACAATTGAGCTTACTCCCCGATCTTCAGAAACCGGTAGTAGGTCGCCCGTGAAATCTTCAGGGTGCTGCAAATCTCGCCGACGCTGATGCTGAGGTTTTTGCTCATCTTCTTGGCCATCTGGACTTTCGGGTCATTCTGAGAGATTTTCGGTCGTCCACCCTTCTTCCCTCGAACGCGAGCTGCTTTCAGGCCAGCCTGTGTTCTTTCCTGAATCAGTCGGCGCTCGAACTGTGCAAGCGTGGCGAAGATGTTGAAAACCATTTCCCCACTTGCAGTGGTGGTATCGATGCCGCCGTCACTGATCGAGCGGAACCCGACTCCCCGGCCTTTGAGTTCTTCGACGATTTCGATGAGGTGTTTCAGTGACCGGCCAAGTCGGTCCAGTCGCCAGATGACGAGAGTATCACCGGCCTTCAGCTCCTTCATGCAGTCGGCGAGACCTGGGCGTTCGGATTTCGATCCGCTGGCCTTGTCGATGAAGATGAGTTTGTCGGGGATTCCAATATTTTTGAGGGCATCGAGTTGCAGGTTGAGTTCTTGGCCAGTGGTTGAGACTCTGGCATAGCCGATCAGCCTTCCTGATTTCGGAGTTGGGTCGGTCATTCTTAAAAACCTCTTGATTTTACGAGTATCAGATATATAGAATAATGATACGCTTTTTCAAGACAGAAAAGACCAAAAAAGAAGGGCATTCTGCCCTCTTCACCAGAGTCTCATAAAACGACCGTTTAACAATACATACGGCATCGCGTCAAATCCGCGTCTTGGCTCATTTGCTCACTGGGAGAAGACAATCCGAAAACTCGAATCCACATGCTTCTTGCTCATCTTTATGGCCATCTGGACTTTCGGATTATTGGGGAGATTTTCGGCTGCCCCCCATTCTTGCCTCTTGCCCATGCCGCATTCAAGCCTGCCGGTGTTCGCTCCTGGCTCAACCGACGTTCGAACTGTGCCAAGGTGGCAAAGATGTTGAAGACAATTTCTTCGGAAGCTATGGTTGTGTCGATGCCGCCGTCATTGATCGATCGGAAGCCGACTCCCATGCCCTTCAGTTCTTCGACGATTTCGATGAGGTGTTTCAGGGAACGACCGAGGTGGTCAAGTTTCCAGATGACATAGATATCACCGGCCTTCAGGTCCTGCATACAGGCGACGAACCCCGGGCGTTCGGATTTCGATCTTCCGCTGGATTTATCGATGAAGATGAGTTTTTCAGGGATACCGGCATGTTAGAGGGCATCGAGTTGGAGGTTCAGTTCCTAGCCAAAGTGACCCTGAGACAAGGGAACTGGCGATATCGGATATTTTCGCCTATTTTAACTTTAAAATTGTAAAAGCCACGTCGCTAGAAACGGAACATCGGGCACGTCCGTACGCTTTGGCCAAGATGTATTCGTTTCCATTTGCTTCGAAAACAGATTCAGCAATCACTTTCGGTTACACGAGGGAGAAATAGTGGAATTAGTTTTGTTAGCCACGGCTTGGGGGCCGAAGGCCGGAGGTATCAATGCGTTCAATCAAGATTTCGCCATGGCGCTTGGACGTTTACTCGGGCCTGGTAGGGTGACGTGTGTGGTGCTGGAGGCGTCCATGCAAGACCGTCAAGCCGCTGCAGAAAACAATGTCACACTATTAGATGCTGGTAAAAACCAAGATAGCAACCGTTTCGAGGAATTTCGTGCAGACGACGTGTTGCGGCTGCTGCAACAGCAAGATATCAAACCAAGATGTGAAACTGTGTGGATTGGACATGACATCCATACCGGCGAACTCTCAAACCGCATTGCTGAAATTAGCCAACTCGGCATGTCAGTGGTTATCCAGCACATGAGCTACCGGGACTATATAAGCTATCGGGATGGCGTCGGCAAAAATGCAAAGCACAAATCTGATCGCCAAGTTTCAGCTTTTCATGCCGCTGATTGCGTGTTTGCAGTTGGCCCTTTACTACGCAAGCGATTGTCTGGCATTGTCAGCGAGCGAGGAAAGACAGCAAATATGATTGTCCCCGGTTTGGCAAGCATTTCGCCTTCCCAACATCATCCCGGCCTCTATCGCGCTGTCACATTAGGGCGTCTAGGCCCAAACGACGACCGTATTAAACAAGGTCGTCTAGCAATTGCTGCGATTGCCACGGCGTGTCGCGCAGCACACGAAAACCCAATGTTACCATCACCATTACGTGATGTTGAAATGTTGCTCTACGGCATCAACGAATCTGGTGGCGAGGAAGAAAAGGCATTGCGCCTTTTCGCCCAAGAACAAGCCAACCGAGTGATCAACATGATCTCTTTGCCTTTTTCAGAAGATCGTCAGAGTCTTTTTGGAGAATTGCGCCAATGCAGTGTGGCGATGATGCTGTCTTGGCACGAAGGATTTGGGCTGTCAGGTTGGGAAGCAATTGCCGCTGGTGTGCCGTTGATTGCCAGCAGAAACAGCGGGCTCTATGAGTTGATACGCGAAACTTTGGGTGACACCGGGCTGGTGTTGATGAAGCCAGTTGACATAAGAGGTAAAGACGACCCAGCCGGAGACATCAACTTTCACCAGAATGATGTGAAGACCGCGAGAGCTGCACTGCTTGATTTGGCAAAAGATACCGACTACGCAAAAAGCAATGCCTTAAAATTGCGACATCACTTATTGGCTAAAGATCTCACTTGGGACAACGCCGCTCTTAGATTCATAGATGATTTGCACCGTTGCCCTGCATTCGGGAAACGAAATGGAGCAAAATCTCAACCGATTTGGGACATCAACAAACAAGGCCCGCCTTACCTTGGGTTGCAGGCAATGACCGAGAAACACGCCGACGTGTTTTTCGGCCGCGAGGTACAGCTAAGAGAATTGGCGGAAAAACTCTCTGGGCAGCCTTTTGTTGCGATCGTTGGGGCGTCTGGCGTGGGAAAATCATCCTTGGTTTGGGCTGGTTTATTGCCGAAACTGAATGCTTGGCAAGTCAGTGGCTTCAGCCATTGGGTTTGGCTGAGGATGACGCCCGGACAAAGCAATAAGCATAGTCCAATCGAAGTGTTAGCCGCGATTATTGCTAGACGGTTTGATCTACTTTCTTTCGAAGTTGAGCAAGCACTACTCGACGGCGGCAGAGGGCTAGAAGACCTATTGAAGACCATCTATAAAACTGGCTCAATTCTGAATACCAAATCGAGTTGGCAACTACTTCTATTCATTGACCAATTCGAGGAATTATTTAGCTTGGTGACCCCGAAATTTCGCAAGCCATTCATTGATGCCTTAGAAAATCTTATCGCAACCCAAAAAGCGAGAGTACTGACGACAATGCGGGCCGATTTTCTCGGTCAGTGCATGCAATCTGAAGATTTTGGAGAGCGCTTGGCAGCTTGGTTCAACAATGGACAATACCTGCTGGCTTCACCTGGAAACGAGGCACTGCTTACGATTGCTAGGGAGCCAGCGGAACGAGCGGGCTTGTTATTCGAAACAGGGTTAGTGCAGCAGATTGTTGCAGATACCGGGCTCAAACCCGGCAATCTTGCGCTCATGGCTTTTGCGTTGGAACAGCTTTATCAACGCAGGAAGGGTCGGGTGATGAAATGGGAAGCCTACAAAGATTTTGGTGGTATCGAAGGGGCAATTGCTGATAAAGCAGAAGCGATTTTTCAAGCAGCCTTGGATGCAGGGATGCTCTTGACCGACATAATGCCGACCCAACCTCTCGGAAATGAGCAGACTCCATTCCCAAGCGGGAGCGCAGAAATTAGCACAACTAGCCTGTTGGGCAACATTTTCCGTGAGTTAGTGGAAATCGACGAACACAACGGTGAGGCAACGCGAAAACGGGCAGCGATGCACTTATGGGGATTAGATTCCGACGATTCGAGACTTAGTCCTACCCTCAACCCAACTCAAAGACTAATTCTAGATTTTATCAAAGCGCGGCTACTACTGACCGATTGTGAAGTCCGGTTTGGTCAGGAATGCGAACCGACACTGGAAGTTGCTCACGAAGCTCTGTTCCGCAAATGGCCGATACTTGCGAACTGGATTAATGAGCGCAAAAATCAGTTCGTAATGCGCAAGCGCTTGCAACGTGATGCGATGGAATGGGAAGGACGGGGCAAACCAGGGACCTTCCACTGGCCTGACGCTCTGGCTTTGGAGGCAGGTGAAATGATCCGAGCCTTGCCTTATGACCGGATCACTGAGATCGAACGACGTTTCTTAGGCCCAGTGCACAAGGAAGACATGTTACAGCTAATACACCGGATAGACACTCCACATACAGCCCGTGCTACCATCGGTGTACGACTGGCCTTGCTTGGTGACGATCGACCTGGTGTCGGTGTCAAAAATGGGCTGCCTGACATTGTTTGGTGCGAAGTCCCGGCCGGTCAGGTGGAATTGGAAAAACATGCTGGAAGTTTTGAGGTAGCCACCTTTCATATTGCCAAATATCCCATCACCCAGACGCAATATTATTTATTTATTGATGCTGCAGATGGGTATAGAAACAAAGAATGGTGGGAAGGCATGCCTGATCGCTTTAAGGATTACCGTGAACCTGGACGACAGGTCCCAGGCTATGGAAACCATCCGGCGATCAATGTTGCATGGGTAGATGCAATGGCATATTCTCGTTGGTTGAGTCGAAAATTGGGCAAGGATGTGCGCCTGCCAACCGAATGGGAATGGCAACAGGCAGCTTCCAATAACTGTGCTGACAATATTTACCCATGGGGCTCTGAGTGGGACAAACAACGCTGCAATAGTTATGAAAGCGAATTAAACTATACGATCGCCGTCGGGTTGTATGCACAAGACTATCCTGAATACCGTCCTTTGGACATGTCAGGTAATGTTTGGGAGTGGTGTTTAAATGAATTTGCCAATCCTGTTCCATACTCGAAAATTGCATTAGACAATGAGAACGAAAGAACGATCCGCGGAGGCTCCTGGGATGTTAGCTCCGACTATGTTCGATGTGCGGACCGAGGTAGGTATAGACCTCTCGTTAGGTATGGTGATCTTGGTTTCCGCTTGATTTCGGTTTCTCTCTAGCTAGTCCTATTTTCTGATTTTTTTGGGGCTTAACAATAGGCCAGATGTGAGCCCGTATACACGAGTTCACGTCCCGAATAACTAAACTGTTAACTTTCACAAATGTTAAATAGATGCGAGTGGCTTCACTTTTACACTTCGCCTTTGATTGCGCTAAGCGCGTTATTGTTGCGTAATTTCTTTTACTTATTGTATAAATTTTAATGCTTCCTTATATCTCGTATCAGAAGAAATTCCTTGTAATGTTCGGATAGGAGCACTAATAATTAAGTCAAGTACTTTATTTATGTGAGCATCCTTTGTTTTTGACTTGAAAAAGTTAGCCAGATTTCTTAATCGTTTATCAGGCTTTGAGTAATTAAAATCAGTCACAAACTCTGGATCCATAAAAAGGGTTGCAAAATCTTTTATCTCTGTCAATGTAAATGCCTCAATAAATTCATTGTAGTATTTCAGCGCGTTTTCATCAACACCCTCTCTATATCCTTTTCCGTTGCCGATATAGCACAAACAAATAACTTTAACAAATAATTTTCTTACAGATTTCGGAACCCCAGTTGCAGGAATTGATGCTTTTATTGACGTTGCGTGATAGATTTCATTATAGAAGTTATTCCACTCAAAGTGAACAGTTTTTAAATTTTGAAGTTTTTCAAGTAGTTCTGCCGCCAAACTATCTTCGTCCTTGTAATTAAGCCCGTCAACATTTTCTAAGTATTTTTGAACCAAATCTTTTCTTTCAACATCTCCGTTTTTTCTATAAACGCCAAATTTAGCACCAATTGTAAACTTAATTTCTTCAGTAACGCTTGCCCAAATATGAGGATTTAATCTGTCAATGTTTTTACGAACCGGCACGTCTGTTCGTGTGTCAGTATAGATACCAAAAAGCGATAGAACAAAATCGTCAATTCGTTCTTGTGATTGCTTAATTAATTCTTGCCCAATAATCGGAAAATCTTCTGACGGAATAGCCCTCGCTCTAAGGTTATCAAAAAGCTGTTTTAGAACAATTACAGAATGGTCTGGTTTTGCGACAATTGAATACTTAAGGCAACTCTCTAGCAAACTCAGCATTTCAATACCCGAAACCGAATTTTCGTTCGGATGCGCAGCACTTGCGTGATTGCGCAAATAATTGACATTTTCAAGCCTTTTATAGTTTATATCACTTATAAGCCCAATTCTCCTAGATATTTCCAGCAAATCATGATCTCCGATAGCCTCAAGGTCTTCAAAGGTTGTAAGATTTTTATATTTGCTATTTGTCGTATGCGCAACGCCTAAAAAATATTGCAAGTCAAAATTTGCAATAAGCCTCCTTAGGGCTTTTATTGTTTCGTCCCATAAAAAGTTAAGCGCCCCATCAAATAGTCCAACTGAAATAGCAACTGTGAATTTGGACAAATAAACCGCTTTTAGTCGTTCTTCAATTGGTAAAATCTCTAAGGTGCTCTCTAATGCAAAAATCACCTTCCGTCTTTCTTCAATAGGCGAAAGAATATTTTCAGTAGGAAGCCCGATATGAGTCAAAAGATTTGCTAAAGGTTGGTTAAACGCAGCAATGGAAGTTTCAACTTGTTGCGGCGTTGTGTCTTTTGGAATAAGTATTATCTGATTATTATTTTCCATAGTTGAAGTTTCCTCTGTTTGTTTTTTTTGCCTACCCCCAACTTACTTATCTGCGACACTCTATTGCATCTTACGTTCTATGTCTCCCACAATCTCCATCAGCTTACAGAAATCTGTGACGACATCGTATTTCACCTTGTCCTTGTCGATTCGCTGATTGAGCCGATCAAAGAACTTACGGGCACATTCGATTTTTCTGTCTTCAATCAGGCGTAGCTGCATGGTGGACATCGAGCCTTTGGTTTCTGCGACGAAATAGATATGCTTTACCTGGCCCTCCTTGAAGGATATTGCCCAGTCAGGGTTGTAGCCGCCGACAGGCGTTGGAATCTGGAAACCCCTTGGAAGCTTTGCATAGACCACCACGTCATCACAGGTATCAAGCTCATGGGCAAAAGATCGCTCGACCTTTGAATCGGTAATCACATAATCGTAGATGTGGTTTTTGAGCTTTTCGGAGGCCTTGCTGAAATCCTGATTAGTCTGCCCAGCGGTAAAGATATCGATGTCGTGCTCTCCGGCTATGGTATCGTAGCTAAGGCGTTCGATGATGATTGTGGCTTTCTGTTCGTTGATGAGCCGTGAAGCTTCGGCGATAAACTGTTCCGGATTCTGACTGAATTGCTTGAAAACGCCTGACGCTATCCCGGAGAGAATCGCCGCGATCGTGCCTCGTTTCAGGTCGGTGGTTCCGGTCAGCTTTCCGAGAAGGTCATAAGGGACCTCTGAATGAATAGAGGCTTTATGTGTCTCGACGCTATTCTCTTCGAGCTTGAATCCATCGCCTTTACGAAGCTGGTCATCGGTGACCTGCTCTGCCTGGGTGCCGGACTGAACGGTGTACTGCAAGGGAGACACCTTCAACTCACGATTAAGCGCTTTGATACAATTCTGTACCAGCTCTTCCGAATCGAAATCAACCCGGTAGATAGCTTTCCTGTTGATCCTGTTCCAGAGCTCCCGGAACTCTTTCTTGTCGAAGTTGTTGTTCAGTGGATTTTGACGCTGTTTCCGCTCATCACCAATCTCCGGCAAGAGCGCATCGCTGAAGACGCTGTCGATCAGTGTAAATATCTGCTCGGCATGTCCCTGGAGTTCTTCAGGTAACGGGGCAAGCGTTCCTTGCTCTTTGGCTGTTTGGTATGTGGAGGTAATCCGGTCATCATCATCGGAATAATCGTTCTTGACAAGATACCGGTAAATCTGTTTAGCCATTGCTGGCGTGATTTCAATGGAGCCTGACTCAGTCCGGATGGTTTTTCCGGTGAAGTATGCTTCGTCCGCCTTGCGTGGTCGTGCAGAGAGCGCGTCGCTGATCTCTTTTTGAAGGTTCGCCACGAAATCCTTGTAGCTCTCATTCGCGATCACCGTCAGAATGTTGATGTCGTGCACGGTTGCAGGCTCATCCATGCGTTCACCATGCTGATTCACCGACAACCTGAGTCCTCGACCAACCTCCTGACGTCGTGAAATCGTGTTGTCGCTGTGTTTGAGCATGCACATGACAAACACATTCGGGTTATCCCATCCCTCTCGGAGTGCCGAGTGGGAAAAGATAAACCGAACCGGTTCCTCGAACGATAACAGACGCTCCTTGTTTCGCAGAATCAGGTCGTAGGCATCAACATCATCGGAAAGACCGGCCTCTTCACCACGCACCTTGAAATCAGGATTTTTCAGCCGACTGGTTTTCTTGTCGATTGCAAAATAGCCCTCATGCGTTCGCTTCGGCTCAATGCTGGTGAGATAATCGCGATAGGCATGGTTATCGAGAGCCAGCTCTGCGAGATACTCAGTTCGTAATTTTTCATACTCTTCCTCGAATAGCCGGGCATATTCGCCGTTCTCATCAGGCTGGCTGTAGTCACGGTACTTCGCCACTTCATCGATGAAAAACAGTGAAAGCACCTTGATCCCCTGGGCAAAAAGCTGTTTCTCCTTGTCGAGATGCGATTTGATGGCTTCCCTGATCTGAATCTGGCGGAGCACGGCTTCTGTCACATCACCCGTTGCTTCACCTGCGCTCAAAACCTTCCCGTTGCTGAATTCGACCGTGTTGCGAGTACCGTCAATTTCCGAAATCACGAACCCATTATACTGGTCGAGCTCACCTGATTCATCAAACAGGTTCCGCCCTTTTTCCAGGCGTTTAATAGTACGCTTGATACCCGTGCCTTGCCTGACTTCCATTTCAAGACGCGCAACCGGAGCGCTTCGGGAAATCTCAATCCCTTCGAGGTAGAGGTAGGCGCTCGTTCCGGCCAGTCCTTTCACGGTAATCCCTCGTGCGTTGATTTTCTTGACGAGTTTCTGATTGTAGGCATCAAGAGCATCAAGCCGATGCACCTTGTTGTGGTTTGTGCGATGGGTTGCTGAATAGCGGAGAATCATCAGCGGCTTGAATTTGGCAAGGGCATCGATGGTCTTTTTCCCCTCCATTTTCTGCGGCTCATCAAGAATCAGGATCGGGCGGTTACTGCTAATCACATCAATCGGCTTGCGGGACTGGAAATCGTCCAGCTCTTCATAGATACGCCGGTTATCCTTACCGGTTGCATTGAAAGCCTGGATGTTGATGATCATGACGTTAATCCCGGCATCCGAGGAGAAGCTTTCAAGGTGATGAAGCTGCTTCGAGTTGTAGATAAAGAAGCGCGCTTTTTTGCCATAGCTCTCGGTAAAGTGATCCGCAGTAATCCGGAAAGATTTGTCAACACCTTCCCGGATTGCTATGCTCGGTACGACAATGACGAACTTGCTCCACCCGTACTGCCGGTTCAACTCGAAAATGGTTTTGATGTAGCAGTAGGTCTTACCGGTACCGGTCTCCATTTCCACATCGAGATTGAAACGGCAACCGGCACTGGTCACAAGCGATTCCGACAGATGAAGATTCTGGACCCGCTGCCCCTCCCTGATATTGTCCAGTACCTGCTGGTCAGAAAGCATGAGGTCAGCATTTTTTAACCCGGTCTCATACAGGCTTGCCTGAGTTCTTGAACCGGGATCAATCCGATACACAATCCCCGATGTGTTCGCCTGACCACTAAAGCACCTGACAACCGAGTCAACAGCCGCAGTCTGGAATTGCTGGATTTTAAATTGCAGTTTCATGGCTTTTTCATTCAATTCTTTTCTTTGCAGAATACAGGCAGCAAGCCGCTATCATTCTGCAATCATATCGGTATCAGGGTCTTGTTGCTGGTCATACCGATTGGCCAGATGAGCTTCGACCAGGCGGCGTTCTTTGGCAATTTCGAGCTGAAGCTCCTCTTCGGTAGGCAGAAACTGAAGGTATCTTGAGGCAAAAATCTGCCGACTTTCGTGCAACACCGAATATCTGGCAACAGCTTCACTTTTATCTGAGCAGAGAATCAGGCCAATCGTCGGGTTGTCACCCGGCACCTTGTACCGCTCTTCAAACAGACGGACGTAGCCGTCCATCTGTCCAACATCCCTATGGGTGAGTTTTCCAAGTTTCAGCTCGATCAAGAGAAAGCATTTCAACATGAAATTGTAGAACACCAGATCGATATAGAAGTCATCGTCATCAAAACGGATGTGCTTTTGCCGGGCTACGAAAGAGAACCCTTTGCCCAACTCCAGCAGAAAGGACTGCAAATTGTCGATAATCGCCTGTTCCAGTTCGCTTTCGTGAAGCTCTGGAGTATCCGGCAGATCGAGAAACTCCAGCACCATTGGCGATTTCAGCACGTCAATCGGAGCGAACTGTTCGCCAGCCAACCTTTCGCGATTAGCCGGAAGCAGTCCCGCTTCGCCATGATGAGCAAGAATCCGATCGTAGTAAGAGGTTTGTATCTGCCGTTCGAGCTGCGTTTTGCTCCAGCCACACTCAATGGATTCCCGCTCATAAAATTCACGGGCGGCTGGTGTAGAGACTTTCATCAATGCACGGTAGTGCGACCACGAAAGCTGAGGAGAAAAACCTGCATGGAGTTGGTTCCTCACGAGCGGGCTTTTTGCCTCTTCACTCAATTCTCCACCCGGCGGGTGGAGAATTACCATTCGATCAGCATAAACCTGATAAAACTGTCTGAAGTACCAGAGGTTGGTCGTTGAATAGCCTTTGCCGTACTGTTCACTCAGTTGCAGAGAGAGCGTCTCAATGAGCTGCTTTCCGTATCCGGCCCGCTCTTCTCCGCCTTGCAGTTCTATGACTATTTCCCGGCCAATCAGCCAATGAGCCGTAACCATATTGGTGTTCACCGACTGGGCTACATTGGCACGAGCTTGTTCAAGAATCTGAACGACCCGATCAAAAAGGGTGCCGCTGTTTGTCATTTCATACTCCATATCACCTCCTAAATCGCTTTCACTTCGGTTTCGGATGAGAGCTGACGGAAAATTTGTTCGGCATTGATCTTGACTGCATCGGACTCAAAGCCATTGTCGCGGAACACGACCCGCAGCGGTTTGTATCCGGCAAGCTCCCGGACAAACGCTTCGGTAATTTCTGTGTCGAAACAGGCGATCAGTGAGTTTTCATCGACAAAAAAGACCGTCTTTCCGTGAATACTCTCCTTCCGGATTGGAAGAGTCAAATCAACGCCCCAGTCGAGGAGAACTTGGAACAGCAAGTCTTCCGGCGTGCGACCTAGTTTGATGTTGTCAACTGACGCGAAAAGCTCTTCCTGCCTGATGGCATCCGGTTTGTAATAGACCTCCGCCATGTTAGACGTATCGAGCTTCAGGACTCGGAATCCAACATCTTTGTTCCAGCCTTCATTGTGCTCTGCATTCGATAAACGGTCTCCAGCAAGCAGGATTCTTTTTCTTGCAATCTGCGAGAGATCCGAATATCCTGCTGCTTTTGCTGGTGATCCACCTGATATTTGCTCTGGGATTTGGATCAAAGCAAATCTACGTCGTCCCCCATCTTCCGAATTAAGGCGCATTACAGCGTCTGCTGTCGTTCCTGATCCCGCAAAAAAATCTAGCACAGTAAAATCAGCCCCATCAATCAGTCGAATAAGTTCAGCTATAAGCTCTACATTCTTAGGGTTTTCAAAAGGAAGCTCGTAATCCTTGCGGATTTGGGAAACTTCGATATCCGACCAGTTCGATGATCGCAACGCTGTATCTGACGGAGAAATCCAGTATTGCACACCGCCATTTTTCCCTATTCCATTCTCTATTCGTCGAACAAATTTCAGTTTTTCACCGGTTTGCCTCCAATATTCTTCGAGAGTTATTTGAGATGCAAACTCCGAAAGATATGTATTGTAGTTTTCAACAGCTTCTAAAGCTTTTTCCTTAGACCAACGCCACTGTCCTGTTACAGGGGTAAAGCCAAGAAGTTCATAACGCATAGTAGGCCTATCTGCCCCACTCCAAAAAACATTCCAGCTACCAGTTTCAGATGCATTCAGCTTCTCCATACGAAGAGCTTTCATCAAAAATGAACGTGTCTTAGCATATACAAGCACATACTCGTAACCCACATTCATGCTGTAAAGGCCATCGCAAGCAAATTGCACATTAAGGCTTTTGACTCGCCGCCGCACAAGTATTGCATTACGATAATTCTCTTCACCAAAAATTTCGTCACACAATCTTTTCAGATTAGCTTTTTCGCCTTCATCGATTGATATGCATATCACCCCATCATCGCTCAATAGAGTCCTTGCTAACTTGAGCCGTGGATATATCATCGTCAACCAATCCGAATGAAATCGTCCGTTCGACTCCGTATTCGCCACCAGCCGATTCCCTTCCTCATCCTTCTGATTTGACCGCTTCAAAAATTCATCAGTATTCTCAGCAAAATCATCCTCATAGATGAAGTCATTTCCCGTGTTATACGGCGGATCGATGTAAATCATCTTCACTTTACCGAGGTAGGCCTCCTGGAGTAGCTTTAGGGCATCAAGGTTGTCGCCTTCGATAAACAGATTCTTCGTCGTATCAAAATCAACGCTCTCCTCCCGGCATGGGCGCAAGGTCTTGGCAATAGGCGCATTGGCCGTCAGCAACGCCTCACGCTTACCCGGCCAGTCGAGGTGATACCGCTCCTGTGGGCCTTCCACAATCGAGTCGCTCAACTCCTGCCGGAGCTGGTCGAAATCGATGGCATATCGCAAGGATGAAGGATTAGGGCTGAATGCTGAGTCCATTTTTTCTTCATCCTTCATCCTTCCACCTTCATCCCTGATTTCCGTCACACAATTCGGAAACAGATCCATAATCTTGCGGATATTCTCCTGCGTCAGATTCGGGGAGTGCATTTTCAGTTTATCCATCGGTATGTAGCTACTATCTATTGAAAAATCAGCCTTTTAATGGCTCAGAGCTTCGAGTTCCTGTTTCAATATGCGGAGTTCTGCATTGATCTCCACTTTCCTGTTGAACTGTTTTTCTTTTTGCAGCCGAGACTGGCACCCGTCCACCTCGCGCTGCTTGGCACGAATGAGGCTCACACGTTCGAGCCGTTGCCCCAGTCGCTCTCCAGCTCTTGCCGGATAGGGTATCATGGGTGAAAGCAACTGCTCATACAGCATCCCGAGATCGAGTGCCACCGGCAACGGTGAGCGGGAAGCATCCTGAGACAACCAGCCAGATTCGATGTACTCGCTCACCACTCTTTTCGATGGATCGGATTCATTCGGGCGCTTGAATGCCGCTTTGACCTTGCATCGATTCTCGAACAGGAGCTCAAAAATCAGCGGAGAAGCAATCGCCATATCGATGCAACGCAAAACATCCGGCTTGACGCTCTCCTCTTTGATGGTTATGCGGAAGAGCTGGATTTCAGACACGGTGCGCGTTGCCGGCAGTTTAAGCGTCTCTGGAGCGAGCTTGTATTGCCAGACAATCTGATCGATCTGCCGGACAAAGAGCTTTTTTAACGAGGCAGGCGGATGAGCGTACTCATAAATCTTGCTTTTGGGCAACGTTTTCCCAAAATACGCCTGCGGAGGATATTCGAACAGAACGTTCTTCATTCATCCCCCTTCATAATTACCAAGAATGCGATCAGTTCAAAATCATCGAGCCCCCTGATGGTATCCATAAGCGCCGTCGTTTTGCCGCCGCTGAACAGACTGTCAATATCGTGTTCTTCCTTCACGTCGATCATGGAGCGGATGGCTCCACTCAGGAGATCGGAGTACCGGTTCATATGCCGTCCTTCTTCCGTCAGCTCGTTAAACTTATAGCAAACCGGCATGAGTGGCTCCAGCTCTCCTTTACAACTCACCCTCAGCAAATCGAGCAGCTTCTTGACCTCACTGTGGTTGGCAATGACCTCGCCGTTTTCACCGATATAGACCAGGTAATAGGGATGCAACCGGTTATGGAGGCTTTCATGAACCGAATCGTTACGATTCCTCAGGGCAAAAATGACCCCAGGCTCCAGCCCAAGTTCTGGCTGTGCTGGAACGACCGCGTGCATACCGTTCGGCACCTGATCCAGCTCGCCGTGCTCGCGGATGTACTGCAACAAATCCATCCGGAAATCATTCAGCCCAAGATCGGTGATAGATACCCCTGTTTTGAGGTCTTCGAGTTCTATCACCTCTTCCTGCAAACGCCGGAGCTGCTCCTTCCGGTAAGCCACTTCGCTGCTTTGAGCAGTCAGGACATTATCATCACCGGTAGCCGTTACGTCGGCAATCATCATGCGGTTCTCAACCCGCTCTTTCAGGTTGATGTACTCATCGAGCGTCATGTCAGGCCAGTAGTTGACCAACTGAATGACGGCATTCTGTGAGCCGATACGATCAATACGACCAAATCTTTGAATGATCCTGACCGGGTTCCAGTGGATATCGTAATTGATCAGGTAATCGCCATCCTGAAGGTTCTGTCCTTCTGAAATGCAGTCGGTGCCGATGAGTAAACTCAGCTCGGCGGGTTCTTCTGGCAAGACGAGCGCTTTTTCCTTGGACACCGGGGAGAAGAGCGTCAGGATGGACTGGAAGTCATAGCTTCTGCCCAGTGTGGATTTTGGAGAATCCTTGCCCGTAACCTTGCCGGTGTGCAGAGAGGTCGCCGCGTGTATGTCCTGAGCAAGGTTGTCATACAGGTAATTGGCGGTATCGGCGAAAGCGGTGAATAGCAGAATTTTCCTGTTCCCCGCATTGATGGGATGCTCGATCTTTTGCAGAATGTGGCTTTTCAGATGCTGCAACTTCGCATCGTCAGCAGGGGTGACTTTGTCCATCAAGGAGAGCAGCTTTTCGAGAATCGTGCGGTCGGCTGAGAGATCGTGCGTCCAGCTCTCAAGGTCCATGTCAGCCAGGCTGATACGAATTCTATCACCAATCGTCATCTCGTCAGGCATCATGAAATCATCATCTTCTGCCTCAATGTTTTCGACGCTGGCGGTATAGTCCGTAATGTTCTGGGCCTTCCCGGTGGATTGATAGGCCTCAATGACAGCGAGGGTTTTAAGCAGATGATCAAGCAACCGGCGCAAGGTTATCCGGAATGATGCTACTGAACTTTCAAGCCGCTTGAGCAGATTGACAGTCATGAGTGACTGAAGACTGCGTTCACGGTCTGCCTGACGAAGTCGCCCTCCTCCACCTTCAACCTGGGTGTCGTAAAGCTCTTCATATCTCCTGAGTCGACTCGGCAGGATATAGCTGACAGGAGCATAGACTGCCAATCGAAGCTGAATCAGTTGCCCGAAAATTTCATTGAAACCAGGTACGTCGCTCCGGTAGGTAAGCGGACAACGATACGAAAGCGGCTTGAGCCGTTCCGGAAAAGAGCCAATATCCGTTGTATCGTAGAAGGTCTGAATATGCTTTCGTGACCTGGCTATCGTAACGCTGTCGAGAATCTCGAAAAAGTCGAAGTCGAGCATGTCGAGAATCGCTTTGGCTGTTCGTCTTTCGACCGGCAAGCGACTCCACTGGTTGAATGAAGCTTGCGCTCTACGGAATATCTCCTCGATGCTCCGGCTTGTCCGTAGCTGACGGTTCAGATTTTCTGAGTCGCCTTCATAGGCAAGGGCAAGCTGGTTGCGCAGGTCATTGAAGCGATTGTTCACCGGGGTAGCGGAAAGCATCAGCACCTTTGTTTTGACTCCCTCCCGGATAACCCGGTTCATCAGCCTCTGGTAGCGGGTTTCCCGATCCCGGAACACATCATTGTTCCTGAAATTATGGGATTCATCGATGACAACGAGGTCGTAGTTCCCCCAGTTGACCCGATTGAGAGGCATACCAAACGAGTCTCCTGAAGTACGTGAAAGATCGGTATGGCAGAGAACATCGTAATTGAACCGGTCTTTTGCGAAAATGTTGGTCTTTAGATTCCGGTTATAGTTCAGCCAGTTATCCGCAAGTTTTTTGGGGCAAAGGACAAGCACCGAGCGGTTTCGCAGTTCATAGTATTTGATGACTGCCAACGCTGTGAAGGTCTTGCCAAGTCCGACACTATCAGCAAGTATGCACCCATTGTAGGTCTCCAGCTTGTTGATAATGCCAGTTGCCGCATCACGCTGAAAATTGAAGAGCTTCTGCCAGACAAGTGACTGCAAGTACCCTGTCCGGTCATTCGGTAAAACATCCTCATCGACCTCGTCAAGAAACTCGCTGAAAACGTTATACAGTATCAGGAAATAGATGTGTTCCGGAGAGTTTTCCTGATACACAGAAGCGATGTGCTCCCTGATGATAGAGGTAATATCTTCCAGCTTGTCCGGATCATACCAGATTTGATTGAACAGATTGAGGTAGGTTTCAGTAACCATCGATTCGTCAAACCGCTGGACCAGATTTGAAACAGCCTCACCTCGTTGATAGCCAAGATCAACAGCCGTGAATCCCTGAAGTGGCGCATAGGCAACATCACCTTCGGCACCCTTGATGCAGGCAAACTGCTGCATTGGAGCCTTTGTTCTGTTTGACCGGAATGAGGCCTTCTTTCGCATCCACTCGGCACATTCGCGAGCAATGGCTTTTTGGGTCAGCTTGTTCCGTAGCTGTATCTCAAACTCCGATCCATAGAGACTACGCTCACGATTGACTTTCGGGATAAAAAACTCCCGATGCTCTTTCCGGAATTTGTCGGTTACCTGGTCGGGAAGAAATGTAGGTGCCGTAAAGATGAACTCAAGGGAATCGACTTTGGTAAGTTCTTCCCTGAGCGCCTCATAGGCGTAGATCGAAAAACAGGATGCTGCGATTTTCAGCTTATCGTTCTTGTGAATCGAAGCTTTGAGGTCATCACCAAGAAGCGAATTGAGGTTGTCAATAATCCGCATAGCAACCTCCGTTTATCCTTCAACAAAAAAATCGGAGTCGAGCTTTTTAAGCTCATAGGTAGCTTCCGTCGAAACGCCTACTCCATAGTCTATCATCAGGGAACCTCGATTTATTGAGTTTTGATATATCTCTGTACTTGAGTCAGCCGGAAAGCTCGTAGTCGATCCTAAAAAACACCGTTCTTTGACACATTTTGGGCTTAAAAGCCCCCTGGAAGCACCTCT
>Ga0194110_10001602_pt1 | contig 29039 bp, 28 predicted proteins | sample TA2Kig1200mmetaG_FD_146192 | JGI IMG/M metagenome (GOLD analysis project Ga0194110, IMG submission 146192) | Freshwater microbial communities from Lake Tanganyika, Tanzania - TA2015032 Kigoma Deep Cast 1200m | ecosystem: Environmental > Aquatic > Freshwater > Lake | place: Tanzania: Lake...
TTGGCACCTCCATCTTTTCTTCGATGGAGTATGCCAGATTTTACCTACCTCAAATGGCGGATTTTGACCTGCTTAGTGGTGGCGGGTTTTGGGTGCCTGATGACACACTCACCCCACAGATAACTATTTTCGCCTGCATAAGGCCCGGATCCATGTGCCATCGAGGTTCGGATGGTCTACTCCGAAATACCAAGTGTAAAATCGCACCAGGAACTTACCGGGAAGAAATCTATAAAATATTTCTACCATCTTACCTATAAGCCTCGTACTGAGTGCTGCTTTTTCATATAGCGGCGATTTGTACATACTTCGCCCCCAAACCCCCATTAACACGATATCCAAATCTTCTTTTTTTAGGAGGAACTCAAGACTTGATGGGGAAAAAAATAGAAGGTGAGGAAAAACATCCTTTTTAAAAAGATAATCCTGGTTAGGAACATCCACAAACAACAGTCCCCCCAGAGATAATAGAGCCACAGCTGATTTTATCAGGGATTGTGGATTATCGAGATGCTCCAAAATATTGGATAGAATCACAACATCATAGTTTCCTGTGACCTGGTCCATCGAAGCAATAGCATCAAGCCTTTGCTTGCACTTCCAAACATTCCACATCTGCTGTAAATATTGCCTCATAGCCGGGTCGGGCTCTACCGCAGTATAGTTGCCAATTGATATATTGGAACTTGCGCTTGCTAGCAGACCAATATATCCATGACCAGCACCTACATCTAATAGCCGTATTCCCTTTATCCTCCTTGACTGCTTTAAGAACCTTTCAATTGATCTCCATCGTGCTTGCGCCAATGCAAAAGGAACAGGATACGCCTTCGAAGGGACAGCTATCGCTGCCTTGTTCCAATACTTACCCCCAGCATAGAGTTCATCTTGTCTCGAGTCAGAAAGCATGGGAAAAGCCACGCCTACCTGACACCGCCCACAGAAACGAATAATAGCGGGTACCTCGCCTCGGACTTGTTCGTGATAAGTCGTAGGATACTCGACCCGGTCGATGTCACCGTTTGAAAAACTGCAAGAACAGACAGGGCAAGTCTCCATCATCATTTCTCGGATTGGAAGAAGTCCAGCAGGTTTCTCACTGCTTCCATTTCCATCTGAACTCTCGACTCTCTTGTTAAAGTGGCAATATGCGGAGTTAATACGACATTTTCAAGCTCACATAAGGGCCCATAGTAAGGCTCTTCCTGAAACACATCCAGGGCTGCACCGCCTAGATAGTTTGATTTCAAAGCTTCATAAAGTGCATCCTCGTCGACTATCTCCCCTCTGGAGACATTGATAATAAAGGCGCCCTGCTTCATACTTTCGACCTCTGTCTTGCCGAAAACAAATTTGTTATTCTGCAAGACAGACACATGGATACTTATAATATCGCACTCTTTCAGTAACAATTCGTTAGAAACGATTTTTACCCCATTCTCCTGTGCCCATTGATAGTCTGGAAATAAGTCTGCTCCATACATATCTGCACCCAATTTGGTTAAGACTTCAGCCACTTTCTTGCCAATCCTGCCCAGCCCAAGAACCCCAACTTTTCTCCCTGACAATAGATTACCCGCCGTTTTTTGCCATTGTTTTGACCTTAATAACTGCGTGTGATAGGTTAATCGACGCAGGAGATCAAAAATCATGGCAATAGTCAATTCCACAACCGGTAATATCACCACATCAGGCGTGTTTCTAATTACAATTCCTTTCTCCTTAGCCTTTTCAAGGGATATATTATCGGTACCAACACCACAACGGCTGATACAGCGTAACTTTGACAGATGATCCAAAACATAGTCATCGTAGGATTCCACTCCGGCCACAATCCCCTCACAGTCTTTCCCCATCTCGATGATTTCGTCCCGTACCAAGCGACGTCCCAAATTATTCAAAGAATAATCCAAGCCACTCTCATTCAAAAGCTTAAGGGGAGCGTCACCAAACTCAGCAAAAGTCGATAAGGCCACCAAAACCTTCGGTTTCACGAGTTTAAAATCCTCTCATAGAGCATTCTTTGCGTTTCATCCTCGATTAGCCACCTCTCTACCTTGGCTATATCTCCCGGAGTATCCACCCCATAAGTGACGTAGGGGGTAACAATTCCCAAAAGCCTGTATCCATGTTCCAAAACCCTCAACATATCCACAGATTCGGCTCTTTCCAGCGGGGTTGGAGCTAACCTCGAGTATTGATGTAGGAACCCTGTTTGGAAAGCCCTAATTCCAGATTCTTTGTGAAGCGGGTAATCCTCATTTGTCTTAAAATTGGGAATAGGCGATCGGGAAAAATACATAACCCAGTCATTTCGATCAAGAACAGCTTTAACCACATTGATGTTGTTCAGGTCATCAAGATTGGTGATTGGGTATATCAGACAGGAACATAACGCATCATCCCTTTCGGCTAAGGGCCGGGCAACATCCTGAACTGCTCGGGGAAGAATGAGCGGTTCGTCACCCTGAACATTTACGACTATATCGGAATCTAGGACACGAGCTGCTTCTTCTACCCGGTCAGTGCATCTTTCGTGAGTAGCAGCGGTCATAATGACCTTACCACCGTACGATTCAACAACCTCTCTAATCTTCTCATCGCAAGTAGCAACATAAATATCATTGACGAAATCGCACAAAGACACCCTCCGCCGAACATGCTCAATCATTGGCAAATCTAGTATGTTCGCCAAAGGTTTCCCCGGGAACCTTGATGAAGCCATCCTTGCAGGAATAATCACGGCGATCTTTTTCTTAAGCATACATCTTCCCTCAGCTAGTGGGGCAATAAACAGTGAGCGGTAATTGAGCTTTCTGCTTCACTTTATGGTTTGTATATTACCGCTCACCGGATACTCATTGCTCTTTGCTATTCGCTTATTGAGGCAAAACTCCGCAGTCCACATTTATGCACTGACCGGTGATGGCAGATGCCTGTGGAGAGGCTAAAAATATACAAACTCGGGCGACTTCCTCTGAAGTTGGAATGCGGCACAGCGCTGAATCCTTGCTGGCAAATTCTCTAAGAAAGGAATCGATTTCTTTCCCTTGAGAAGGGGAATTTTCATCACCCAAAGCCTTTAATAAACCATCGGTATATACGTATACCGGACAGACGGCATTAACCCGAATACCTTTTGTGCCCAGCTCTTTTGCCAGAGCCTGTGTTAAGCCATTTACCCCAAACTTGGAGGCACAGTATACAGAATTATTAGCACTGCCGCGCTTGCCAGCAAGGCTTGAAATGTTTATGATACATCCGCCTTTACCCATATGTTCTGCAGCAGCCTTGCAACCCCAAAAAGTTCCCTTCAGGTTCGTGTCCATGACTCTGTCCCAGAAGGCTTCGTCGGCTTCATCTAACGACCGCCATTCAGATAAACCGGCACAGTTGATGTAAACATCTAATCGGCCAGTCCATCTCAGGGCAGTTTTCACCAGTGCTTGGTGATCTGATTGGTTCCGCACATCGGCTTGCTGGAATCGCGCTCTTTTCCCCAAGCTCTCAGCTAAGCCGTTGTCATTACGGCCTGCGAGCAGGATATATGCCCCCTCTTCATGAAATGTTCGGGAAATCGCTGCGCCAATCCCCCTGGTACCCCCAGTAATAATGACCGTCTGCTTAATAACCACTCCCTTGTCTATAGCAAAACCCCCTCATTGAATTCAATATAATGATTATCAACCACTATATGGTCATAGCTGTGAAGCCGCCATCTACTGCTATTTCCGCACCGGTGACAAAGCTCGACGCTTCCGATGAAAGCCAGAGAACAGCACCAACAAGCTCTATCGGTTTTCCATACCGCTGCATGGGTGTATGTGCCAAAATAGCCTTCTCCCTTTCAGGCGTGATGAAGTTTCTTCGGCTCCATTCCGTGGGGAAAAACCCTGGTTTCAGCGCATTTACCCGAACATTGTACTGAGCCCATTCCCTAGCCAAATTTTGGGTCAAGTTTTTGACTCCGGCCTTGGACACAGAATAAGTATAAGCTTTTGATAGGGGAGGACCGGACGATGCCGAGGAGATGTTGATAATAGAACCCTTTCTTTTTTCAATCATGTGTTTCCCAAAAACTTGGCAGCCCAAGAAAGTCCCCTTCAAGTTCACATCCAGAATATTCTGCCATTCATCCTCTGCAATATCGAGGATTGGGGTAGGTGCATTGATTCCAGCCCCGTTAATCAATATGTCTACATCCCCATATCTTGACAATATCTGCGCCAAGACACTCTCGTGCTCCTTTTTTTGGGTTACATCCAAATTGAAGGCTGCTATTTCGCCACCGTCAGAACCAATGGCATCCACTACTTTCCTGAGATTTCCAGTATCCTTGTCAATCGCAGCAACTCTTACTCCTGCCTTTGCAAGTACTGAAACCATCTCACTGCAAAGAAAACCGGCTGCACCAATCACAGCAGCTATTTTGCCCTCCAAACCAAAGAACCTTGACAAATAATCTGACATCTTCTTCTGGTGCCTCCTTATCCTCGGGATGCCTTAAGATTGATCCCCATCCATCATCCTCTGGAGGTGCGCCTTAATCCCAAAGAGGTCTTTGTAAGCAGGAACAGCCAAATTATCAAAAGGTTCTTCATTTATTCGGCCTATAAAAAGGACTCCTGTCTCTTGAGCAACCTTATAATCCTCTTTGCTGTCTCCAACATAAACAACGGCATTCGGATTCACCCCTTCCTTCAACATCACTTCCCGGACTACCTCACATTTGTCCCAAGGAGTGCCATAAAGACCCTTGAAATATCTTTTGAGCTGCCTAGCCCTGATAATAGCTTCCAACTCTTCCTGGGGTGTGACAGAAGCTATATAAAGTGGCACCTTAGATGAGAAATATTCAACAAGTTCTTCTGCTCCCTCTACGTAGGAACATTCAATTATCCTCTGGCGAACCAGCCCAGAAAATCGAGCCGCAATTTCCTTTGCCCTATCTTCATCATACATCTCGCCCAAAATGTGAGTCACAATATATTCGAATTTGACATATCGAGAAACGGCATTATGAGCCAAATGATAGCTCATGATCTGGTTAAGATATTGAGGATAATCACTAAACAAATCCCGAAATGCCTGATTCTTAATACCCTGAGATTCAACAACAACGCCGTCGAAATCCAAAATAATGGCCTTGATCATTTCCATCAGGTTTCACGTAGCAGCTTTCTAATATCAGTCACCGATGCCCTACAGAATTCACCTAAGAATAGAATATCAGCCCCAAACGCTATGAAGCGATATCCTTCTTTTAAACACCTTTTCAAATCATCAATCGAAGGATACACGATGTGAATTCCAGCAGCAATATTTTTCTCTCTTGCCGCATCTAATATCCTCTTTTTCGCCTCTTCCATCTTCGGATGATTCAATTCACCAGGCAAACCTAGCGAGCCGGACAAATCATAAGGGCCAATAATCAAACCATCTATCCCCTCAACACTCAGTATCTCTTCGATATTATCTACGCCTCGCATGTGTTCGATTTGGACTATAAGAATGCTCTTATCATTGGCAATTTTGACATAGTCCTCGAAACCAGGCCCATAACCTTGTGCCCGAGCTAGTCCTACTCCTCTACCACCATAGGGGGGATATTTGATGCTTCTCACAGCCCGGAGTGCATCATCAGCAGAATTAACCATGGGTACAATGGCTCCGTATGCTCCTGCGTCCATTACCCGCTTAGCAATATCAGGACTGTTGCTGGTCAACCGCACTAAAGGCACACACCCGTTTGATTCTATTGCGAGAATCAAGGAATGTAACTTACCTGTATCAATCACGCTATGTTCTAAATCAATAGCTAGCCAATCAAATCCGGCAGCGGCCATGATCTCAGCTATCGATTCGTGCCCCAGCGACATCCAACTGCCGACAGAAATTCCGCCCTTTCTTAGAGTGGCTTTCACTTCGTTATCCTGTAACATTGTCCTTCTATCCTATGGGTCACAACTGCTGAAATATAATAACAGACTAGCCACTTTTGGGTACTGTCTTGCTCTTTGCCGCGTCAGCTAGAAAAGTTTGTACTGTTTCTTTGCTATAGGGATGAACAATCATGCCCTCCAGTAGACTCGGAACAACTGTGACAAAATGAGCCCCAGCCTCAAGCCACTCGATAACGTTCAAAACCTCGCGAGTAGAGCCAACAATTATCTTTGCCTTCAGTTCAAAATCGTCTAAGACCTTACGAAGTTTCTTGATTTCATCGCAAGAGTTGTACCCCATATTGTTAACCCTACCACCAAATAAAGATACGTAAGTAGCACCAGCCAACGCGGCTAAGAAACATTGCTGAGCACTCATCATTGCTGTCACATTAACACGAATATTGCGCTGCTCTTCCAGCTGGCGAGCCACTGCCAGATTTTCCAACTCGCCATCTGGCCCGTGTATGGCTATTTTCACCACAATATTATTAGCCCATCCAGCAAAATCACAGGCCTGCTGCAGCATCATACAAGGATCATTCGTAGTCACCTCAACTGATAGGGGATAAGGAGCAATCATCTTTGCGATTTCTATCGACTTTGCCTTAACACTTTTAATCCCGCCAGCCACACCGTCCTTGAGCAGAATACTAGGATTAGTGGTGACACCACGAATAATCCCCATCTCCAGAAACCTTTCGATTTCCCTAATGCTCGCTGTATCCAGAAAAATTGGCATGTTCTATCCCCTCCTTATAGATTCCCACTTCATTTCTGAAACTTTCACTTTTGGATGTGAGACAATGAGGTGCCAAATGACGCTCTGAAAGGATTCGGTATGGGGCGTTATTACATCAGGGTTAACTGTGGGAATAATCAGGCAAGCATCTCCTACTTGAGCCGCGTATCCACCGTCACGGCCCACAATGGCGAGAATTTTAGCACCCACTTCCTTCGCATACTCAAGAGCATGAACCAGATTGACACTTATCTTTTTCTCTGCATCCCCACCACCAACTGAAAAGACAAACACTCCGTCATTCCTCTTGAGCCTGTTTACCTTAAGCCATTCTACAAAAACTGTTTCCCACCCCTCATCATTAATGCGCGACGTCAATTCAGAAATATTGTCGCAAGGTGTGTATGATTCGATTCTGGCAATTTTTCTAAAGTCGTTTACGGCATGGGAAGCATTCCCAGCACCTCCGCCTACACCAAGAAAGAAAAGGCGACCATTACTCTTGCGAATATCCAAGAGCAAGGCAATCATTTTCTCAATCATGGTGTGGTCCAATCCTTCGGCAACCCTCTTCACTTCTCCCAAATATTCTTCAACATAAGGCATGGTATCCTCGCTACTTTTTCCTCAAAACGATACGAGCAAATGAACTCAACCGATTCATCTGCAGAAATTCCTGGAACGATTGATGAGCGTCGTCATCCCTTTTGTCCAGAATGTACTTAACAAAACGCGGGAGGTTGATTGAAGGCTCTTCCCTATAGGCATTAGCAACGATTTCCATATCCAACAGGCCGGGAGTGCTTAGCTCAATGCACTCAAAACCATGCCTCTCGAACAAGATGCCTAATCCCTCAATAGACAGAGCATTTATTCGGTCTGGGGGGAAAATGCTGTTAGATTTCTCCCACAAAACCTGCAAATCAAATCCACTGACTGAAATGGTAGTCAGAAAGCACAATCCACCCGAGATGAGCATGTCTTGTACTTCTCTGAACAGGGAATCAATATCTGAAGTTTGGTCGATCGCCTCAAACAAAGCCACAGCATCGACCGAATTGCCTAAGGAAATAGATTCAATCGGTTTTCCTACGACCCGGACTCCTTTCTTATCATAACTAGTTTCATCAAGATCCACTCTCGGATTGATGATAGTCACTTCTCTAAAATAGTCACTTCCAACCAACTCATCTAAAAAAGGACGGTGGATTGCATTGATGCTGGAGAAGCGCTTAGATGAAGGGAGATACTCTTCAACAGTCTCAATAATCCATTGCATTCTTGGCTTGAACACCTTGTCTCTTCTTATAACTTCGGTAGCTGTTGAGAACTGTTTATTCCAAAACCTGCGGGCTTTCGAACTCCTGTAATATTCGTTTATTAACAGCTCATTTGGCCGTGGAGAAACATATAGCGTTTTGCAATTTGAGCATTCCCAATATCGAAGCCCGAATTTGACAAAAGCTTTGTCGTTCTTGTCACTTAGGCAAGCTGGGCAGTTGCAGTCGAATAATACAGCACCATCAATAAAGTACTTCTTAACGTCGCCTTGTGTAAGCTGCAAGTAAGTATTTAGAAGCGTGCTCGGCTTCAACTCAAACTCTCGTAAATCACCATGTTGGACTATCGTCTTCATCTCCGGTTCCTCTCAAAGTCCCAAAAACACCAAAAGTCAATAGCTCCTGTGGTCATCTCTGTAAATTCGGTCAATTAGTTGCATAATCTTTAGGGCATCTGCGGAAGAACTATTTACGACGGGTTTATCATTTTGAATGCAATCGACGAAATCATTGATTTCAGAAAGCCAAGAGACATCCCGATCGAAATAGGTGATCTCTTCCCTGGGATTGCCTAAGGCAAAGCTCTCATCTTCGAATTGTCTTTTCCCCACAATCAACGTCTCCCTGCCATAGCTACCTGTTTTTGATAGCAAGCCTGAAACAATGATGTATCCTTTCTCTAAATAGATTTCTAGATGAAAGGTATGCTTCCAAAGTGTTGCTGAGGAGTGGAGCATAGCTACCTGCCCCTTCTTATTTCTTAATATAACAAAAGCATTATCTTCCAAGTCTATGTTCCAATAAGAATTCGTAACAAAACTCTTGACCTCTTGAAAGTCCCCGCAGAACAATCTGAACAGGTCAAGTATATGAATCCCCTGGTCTAGTAAGATACCCCCCCCCGACATTTCCCTTTTGTTTCTCCAGGATTTCTCGAAATCTAGTCCACCGGATTTCCCGTAGACTCCTCGCAGCCAGAGGATTTTCCCGAATCTGCCACTATCAACCAACACTTTGGCCTCCTTAATTCCCGGATGGTAGCGATGATTGAAGCCGAACATTAGTTTTAAGTGGTTATTTGCCTCTTCCGCCTTAATAATCTCCCTAACATCATCGATCGTTCTCCCGGGTGGCTTTTCGCAGAAAACATGCTTGCCATGGTTTAAGCTAGATATGATTATTTCGGGTGAACAAGCATTTGGGGTGCAGACGAAAACAATGTCAACACTGCTTTCTAGGAGGTCAGGATAATGCTCAAAAGTTTCATATCCGGGGTTGAGTCCATTTAAAGATAAACTGATGTCGCATATCCCCGATAGTTCCAGGTTGGGATGTTCCTCTATCACAGCCTTCCTGATTTTGCCCATATAGCCATAACCGACTATTCCAGCTTTGAGTTTTCTGCTCATGCGTAGCTGACCATCTCGTAAATTCAATTAATAAATTTAGCAAGCCTTGTTTCAGTAATCCTGTAAAAATAGGCATCGAGGTATTTTCTGGCATGCTTTAACTGTAGATAAAACTCCTTATCATTCATATTATAAATGCCGTCCACAACTTCTATCAAATTTGTATTTTTCGTGACAACCCATTTTAGATGGCTGCACTCGAACAAAGGATCATAACTCAAGATATCACCAGAATTAAAGTGGATAATTGGTTTCCCCATCATCAATGCTTCGAGAGACACGGTACTCCCCCAATAAATAACCATATCGGATTCATCAAGGTCTCTCTCCAAGGAAGCATTTGAGACGGATACATGAGGGAAAGATTCAATATTGTAATCAAGCTTCTGAATGATGCCGCTTAATGGAAGGGCAGGATGGGTTCTAATTCTAATCCTGTAATCCGGGTGGCTTCTTATCTCCCTCAAGACATAATTGACCAGATGATAAACCTCAAATACTCCCTCCAAGGCGACAAGGATGCAATTTGAGCGGTTTCTTGGTTTGGGATGGATATTGAAAAGATACTCAAACCTAAGGGCACACGATTCCTGAACCTTGTTCTTTTCAAAAACACCGTACTTCTCCATGATTCGCTTTGTTATTTCCCCAACAGTCAAAATTCGGTCTGGTAGCGGGACAATCCCACTTTCATATTTGCTAACAAACATATTTGCAGAAGCTTGAGGCACTACTGTATGCTGATAACCAGCTATCCTCGTCATGGGAGAATATTGCCTCAAGGCCATGATACACATTCGCTCCCAGGGATTATTCTCGCAGGTAGTCGTGAAAGCATCAACATTGACGATGTCTAATAATCTTCTCATCCAATAGTAGTATATGTAATTCTCTAATATCTCTGCATTCCTAAATTCCTTGTCCATCTCCGCCTTAACAATACTAAGGACGTTAAAACCATTAAAATCTATCTTTCTTCCGATCTTGATCCTGTTGCCATAGATATCAAGAACTGCTTTAAGCGGGTCCATATAGCCCAGGAATAATTCCTGAGGAACAATAAGGCAACTGCCATTGTTAGCGATTTTTCTCACGATTGATTTGTAGTCCCCAATAACGCCGGCGATCACCATGAGATTTTTACCTTTTCTGACCAAATAATCGGGCAATGTTCCAAAGAAAGAATCTCTATACTCATTGTTTTCATTGATCGAACTTGAGTAAAACCAAGATCTTAAAACATAGTATCTATTCTGTCGCTGAAGTTCGCCTGCAAATCTTTTCTTTAAGTACCTATTGGCTACATAGATTTTATGCCAACTATCCAATATGACGAAGATTGTATTGACTATCTGCTGACCAATTTGCCTTGTAGATTCAAGCAGACCATACAATCGGTTACACAGCAGTCTAAAATCGATTGAGCCTGCAACACAGTATTCTTTTATAGAGCCACATATCTCTCGAGGCGGGTTAATAACTAACATATCCTTTTCTGAATTTGCCTTTAATGTGCTTATCAGTTTAGTCACTGAACAGAATAGGGACAAATTAGTGGATAACTTAGAAGCAAATCTATTCTTAGAAGCCGTAAATGTGGCCCACCAGTATATCGAGTTGTGTCTCTGCCCTAGCTGGCCAATCAAATCAATATAAGATTGAAGGAATCTATCACTAGATGAAGCATCATAGTCATCTATTTTCAGCTCTTTGACAGCACATTCTTCCAGTAATTGCCTGGTATTCTCTTCCATCTCGCCTAAGCAGACATAATAACCGTTCCCCGGGCAATGCTTCAGATGACGCTGCAATTTTTTGTTATCCCAGGAAACAATAACTGCCATACCTACTCTTTAAGCAACTTTCTGAATCGGGTAAGGGCCTTCCCGTCCAGGTATGGATCCATCACACCTTTTATATGGGTATCTAAAAAGACCTTGTATTCCGCGTCAGTCGTCTCGTAAAGCAATTTTCGTATCGAGAGCTTCAATTCCTCGTAGCTATGCGCTACAAGATTAGGAATCCGATCATAGTAATAATCTCTCCATCTGTTGTTGGGATCAAAAAAGATGGCCTTCCTGCCTGCACATAATGCTTCCACAGTCGAGGATGAAAACGCATAGGTGATTGTCAAATCACTCATGGCAATTATTTCAGACGGGTCCCCTTTATAGCCGGTAATATAGCAACGCGGATGTTGCCTTAATTTATCCAAAGCTGGCTTGTATTGCCGGTGAAAAATATTACTATCCCCCCCCCATTTGTCATATATCGCCAAAACAGTTTCTTCTGCTTTCTTTTCCTTGATGACCACAAATATGTCCGGGAACTCATCCAACAATTTCAGTATGCTCTGATAAAAAATGACGCCGTCTTCTAAAGGTGAAACTGAGTTGGGTAAGTAGCTGCTATCAAAAAAGGCAATCGTTTTATATTTAGCCTTGTCGAAATCAGCAAATATTTCCTCTTTGAGCCGTGAAACAATTACCCCCTCCAGGATATCAGCTACTGGGTGCGACCAAATGCACCCGATGCTTACATACTTATCTATTTTTTGGGGATGCAGCCTGTAATATCTGATAATTTCGCTGTTCCACGAAATATAATAGTCATAGTATAAGAATGACCAGAGCCAGTGCCTCTGTGTACTATTACCTTTGGCGGGTGCAATGAGATCGCCAAGGGCACCAGAATGAGCATAATACCAGGTTTTTGCACCAGCTCTGTGGAGCAATATGTTTCTACCTATGTGGCCTATCTCCTCATCATTAAACGTTATGAAGTGCTTAAAATTGACCTCCTGTAATATGAAAGACCATTTGAGAAAGACAGACAATAGTACGGCGTTTACGTTAAGAATAATGTTGTTCTCAAATAAACCCAGAAACGCATGCCTAACAATGTAGGGTAATGTCGTCCTTAGAATGTGAGTTGTTGCTTTTTGGTTAGAACTACGGGCTGACATAAATCTCTTTGAACAGTCGATAACGTTCAACCCCTTGGATTTCATTTCACTCCAATGGTCTCGAGAGATAGCCGGGGTAAGAAGTATAAAGACCGTATTATCTTTCCGGATATTATTACCATCAAGCAGAAAATCAACCGACCTCGTCTTGAATTTGAATTGATATTCTGGATTCATTATAGCCACAGCGTATTCATACTTCTTCGCCCCGCCACTACGCTTTCTAGGCATCATCAGTTCAGTGAAATAAAGCGCAACTATAACAAGCTGAGACAGCCACCATCTCACTTTTTCGAAGAGTCCATATAAATGATTAAGCGTTCCTAATTTACAAGCAATATCAATATTTTGATGACCGTGATAAAACGCGCCGCTCTCTCTCACAAGTCTCAGACATTGTCTGTATTTATGTGGAATGAATAAGATTCTTTCGCCGTGTTGTAGCCTCCCCGCTTCCTGCTCTAAACATGAATCGATATAATAGAACTCAGACAGATCTCTAGTTAATCCCTTTCTGTAGGCAAGTTCAGCATTTTCATCCCCATAAAGCTTCACCATCTCCCTGGCGAGGGCAGAGCCATTAGCCAAGTATTCATAGACTTTGTCTATGTTGTCTAATGCAGTTCCATAACACTCATTATATACATATCCAATTGGGGGTATTTCGGATATCCTTCCCCTTTTGACCAGCTTTTTGACCCAATTCTTATCCCTCTCGAGGCCATCATTATCGAAGAACTTAATTTCCTTTTGTTTCCATAAATAATAGCTCAGGACAGGAAATTGGAGCGGTGTTATTCGCTCAAATATTATCTTGGTATAATGCAATTAAGTTTTCCCGAATACAGTAGGATGACTCACGATATCAATTGCCAGCTGAGTGGTGTTCCTTTCTGAAGATCTTCGACAGCATGCTGTCCCAAGACATCTTTCAGGTAACGTGGATGTAAGCCATATCCCGGTCGGATAGAACGCACATTTTCCTCAGTGAACACTTCGCCTTTCCGCATATCTTTCACTATAAAGAGTGAGCGACGGAAAACGCGGCTTTTGGCCTCCTGTTCGCTTACTTTATAGCTAACTTGGCCCAGTGCTTTCTCAGCAGTGCGGATAGCTTCAACCATTGTCTTGAACTCGTCAGCCTCCAAAGAAAAGGCACTGTCGGGGCTAGGTATGGTTCTGGAAAGGGTAAAGTGTTTTTCTATAATACAAGCTCCTAAAGCCACTGCTGCTACAGGTACAGCAATTCCCAGGGTATGATCAGAAAGTCCAACAGGAACCTTGAATTTCCTAGCCATGTTCAGGATGGTTCTCAAGTTCATTTCTTCGGGTGAGGCTGGGTAGGCACTGGTGCATTTAAGAAGGCTAATCTGAGTAGCTCCAGCGTTTCGTGTAGCTTTTATAGCATCATCAATTTCATCTTGCGTAGCCATACCAGTGGATATAATCATCGGTTTCCCCTTGCTGGCGACATATTCAATCAATGGTATATCCACAATTTCAAACGATGCAATCTTATAGGCTGGCACTCCCATCTCCTCCAGAAAGTCTACAGATGTCTTATCATAAGGCGTTGAAAACAGCTCGACCCCAAGGTCGTCCGCAATTTTTTTCAGCTTTGGTTGCCACTCCCAGGGCATGTGGGCTTTGCGGTAAAGGTCATAAAGACTCATCCCAGCCCATAGCGACCCCTCCCCATGGCGGAATAGCTCAGAATGAAGGTTAATAGTGATAGTGTCTGGCGTATAAGTCTGCAGTTTAATAGCATCAGCGCCGGCTTCTTTAGCCTTTTTAACTAACTCAACGGCGTTAGTAAAATCCTGACGATGGTTGGCTGATAGCTCGGCGATAATATAAGTGGGATTTCCCGCCCCAATACGCCGCCTATTGATTTCAATAAATGGCTTTTCAAGAGGCATCGTAGTTTCCTCTGATAATGGAAAAAATTTCTCCCAGTCCATTGACCACGAACCTTGCATTAGCAGTTTCGGGAATGGTATCTGGCATTGAGTTTGGTAGTGTCTGCCGATTTACCTGGATGGTCAGCATTCCTATAGAATTAGGGGCGAGGAAATCTTTAGTCGGATCGTCGCCAACATAGACTGCTTCCAATGGAGAAACCTGCAGCAGATCGAGGGCAATCTTATAAGGCACTGTAGAAGGCTTCCAGCATTCTCTACCCAATTCATCAGTGCATATTATTATATCGAAAAGGCTCTCTAAAGATAAGGCTGCAAGCTTATTCCTTTGTACGGAAGCCATTCCGTCAGTTACCAATCCTAAACGCAGGTCGTGGTGTTTCATCTGATTAAGAGTCAGCAAGGCATCATTGTATAAGTAAATGTTTGGACGATGCGAGCGATAGAGATAAACCAGTAATTTAACCCTCTCCTCTGTATAGATATCCAGATTGTAAAGTAAGCTGTCGAAAACTTTCCCCCTACCATCTCTTTGCAGGATATCGAACATCTGCGTAAAAAGGAAATCCGCATTGAAATTATACGTTGAACTAAGATAACGAGCCACAGCCCTAAAGCCACTTTTCACAAACTCAATCTCTGAATATAAGGTATTATCAAGGTCAAACAAAACTGCCTTCACGGGAATACCCTATTGGTAAGTGATTCTTTATCCAGAAACAGGTCGTCAGTATATCGCAGCATAAAGTAATTGTCCTTGAATTGCCCAATCCTGGGTTCCAAAGTTTCTCCTTTCAGCAACTTTACTAGGAAGAGAGGAGTAGAAGCACCTGCTGCGAAACCAAGATGGGCAGCCCCTCCAAAACGAGGGTTGACCTCGATAAATTTGACTATATCATTATCGAGGAAGCATTGAATCGTGTTATGTCCGATTAGTTGCAACTTCGTAGCCAGCCGAATGGCTTCTTGTATTAGAGTTAGATTCTTGGACGTTCGGCTGATAAAGGACTCGCCACCAAAGATATGAATGCGCTCCCGTGGCACTACAGATATCACTCTACCTGAAAAATTGGCAAATAGGTCTATCGTGTATTCTGGAGCGTCAATGAATTCCTGAACGATAGCGGCAGGCATCTGTTTTAGTGCCATTTCCAGTTCTTCTTTTGAATTGGCACAAATTGTTTGGCGTCCTCCTTTTCCTTGCCACGGTTTAACAAATAAAGGAAACTCAAGATTAAGGGGCAAGTCCACATCGTTATAACGTCTAGGGACGGCGAAATCGTTCTCCTGGCAGAATTTGATAAATAATTTTTTATCCTGACAGATTTGTATAGTACTGGGGTCTGAAACCATTACCAAAGTCCCAACACTCTCAAATTTCTCTTTATGATCAGCAAAGAAAGGTAGTTCCTCATCCCGGGTGGGAACGAGAAGCTTTATGTTTAGCTGTTCACACAGTCGTAACATAACCGATAGGAATCCTGGCTTGTGAGTGGGCGGAACGAGATAATGCTCATCGGCAAAATACAAGGCAGGGGCAAGAGGATTTGCATCTGATGCGATGACCTTACCACTGTCTTCGTGTGCCAACGCTTGTTGAAACTCACGAACCAGACTTACTTTACGGGATGCACTGGTGATCAGGATGTTCACTTCTCTCTCAGCCTTCCGAAAACTAAGCAATCACGACCCACTCCAACTTCAGCCAATGCCTTATATATGCGACGCCTCAGTTCCCCAGAGATAGCTGCCTCAAAACGAATCCGCTTTTGGTGGCATCTGCTGCCGACTTCTGGGTTGCCAACATAGTCATCACCCATGAGCAGGAATAGCTCCATTGGAAATTCACCTTGTGAATAGATAACTTCAAACTTGAGACGTTCCAAAAGAGTATGCAGCGAGTGAAAATCGAAATAATTGATGTGGTCAGGAATAGCTATCCACCATGCATCTTTGTCCAGTTGTTTTTTCGCAGCCAATTGTATTTCACTAAAGTCATTTGGCACCCTTATGCACATGATGCCTCCTAGACTTAAGATCTTCTTGATAAGCTCAACTATCTCAACTGGATTGGGCACATGTTCTAAAACGTTTAAAAGAGTAACTGCATCAAAACTACCGATGCCTTGTGACCTGCAATGTTCAACAAACTCTTCCAAAGTAGAATGAGAAACAGTGAGCCCTTGTGATTTTGCGAGTTCTGCTGCTTCCAACGATGGCTCGATTCCCACCGCGTCAAAGCCGTTTCCAATCAGGAAACTGAGAAATTCGCCTGTCCCGCAACCAACGTCAAGGACTCGCTTGCTGGCTGCATATTGATTCAAGACAAAACAAATGTCTGAATACAATCCTGTGCGCAGCCATTTTCGTTCACGTTCTGCCTCCTCTCCGCCGGCCATTAACCGACGAAGCTCTGGAGCACGCCCACCCTCACGAATCAGTTCATAATACTGACTTCGGTAAAATTTGGTGATTTCCTCGTCACGAGGTACGGGGTCAAGCCGTCTGTAACCGTAAACAGGGTCCTGGATGACATGATATTTTTCATTGTCCATCTGGTATCTCCTGACCTGCTTTGTTCCGTTCAAACTCTATCATGATGTTGATACCTTCTCTTATTCACCTGCCCCCAATCTTAGTCCCTCCCCTCATGGTGGCAGCATCTCTCGATGAATCTCTGAAATTATCCGCGTAACCCCGATCCCATCAACCAGTTTCTTGCCTCTTTTGCTCATTTTGGCTCGGAGAACCTGGTCTCTCAGCAGCCTCGCTATTGTCTCAGCAAGTGTATCAACTGATAGAGTCTCTACCGAGCCGAGGGACTCTCCTATACCTTCACTCCCTATTTGCTCTGCAACATAACGCTGGTTGGTTGCCGATATTAAAACTAAACTCGGTGTCCCAAAGAAGAGAAGTTCCCATATTGTAGTTCCAGCTGCCGAGACCGCTACATCTGCCCATGCTATCAGCTCTGGCATATTCTTCGCATCGCGGATTAGGCGTATGGGAATTTGACTTTGCCTGATTGCTGCTTCCAAGGCACTAGTATAGGAATTGCTTGCCCCAATGACAACGATTGTTTCCAAACCGGATACATCTACTCTCTGAAGCGCTTGAATTACATTAAGCGTGGGATTGTTAAAGTCACCGCCTCCGAGGGTCACTAATACACGCTGTGCTACTTTTGGAATCTCACGTTTCCAGCTTCTCCAGGCAAGAAACTCTCTCCTGAGGAGCACATAGCGTGAACCAACTAACAGTTTGGTATAAGGTTCACAAGAGTAATGATATTCTTCCGCACCTAAGTTCTGGTTCAACACGATGTCGGCATAGTAGTGCTTTAGATGAGCCATGTCGTCTATCACGAGCAGCTGATGTTCTGCGCCTTTTACCCGTTGCTGATAAGCTTCGTCAAAATGATATCCATCTAGGACAACCCAGGCACTGGGATGGGCACCCAGAATGTCCTCCACCTGCTCCCAATCGCCAGCATCAGGATATGGATGAGATAACACGTGAAGCTCAAAGTCTTCTTCTCGGGGACGCTGAAGCAACTCACTACTTTGACAGGCGGTGATGAAAGTCACCTTGCCACCGGTGTCCTTCCACGCCTGGGCTAATGCCAAACAACGCATCAAATGTCCTGTCCCCATCTCGGCACTGGCATCGACCCGAATGATAAGATTTCCCATCATAATAGCTCTAGACTCTTACTCAGGTACCTAAGCAAGGCGGTGGAAACCAGAATGTGCTACCGGACCTTTCAGGAGTTTATTTATTTTGTTGCCCTCAATTGCCTTGGCAATGAAAGCAAAGGTTTCGTCAACCGCTCTTGAATAACTTTCTATGTGGTAGTTCTGATGGGCGTAAGAGGCATAGAAAGAATCTGTAGCTAGGAAACCTTTGTGAAGCATCTCCTGAGTAAATAGTGTACGAATCGCCTGACCATTTTCATAATCGAAGGAGAAGTGCCCCAGTGGGGGAATCCCACTAATGCTGATTCTTAGACCATGATGCTCAGCTGCTGATTTCCATTCAGATTGGACACGTTTGCCCATCTTGATTAGATGCTCTGGTACATTGTTACGTTTGTGCTTACGGATGGTTGACAGGGCTGCTGTTGGACCTATCCTTTCTGTCCAGTAGGTACTGCTTATGAAGCTATCTTGAGCTGCGCCCATAACGTCGGCAATACCTATAATTGCTGCCATAGGATAGCCATTGCTCATTGCTTTGGCAAATACAGCAATGTCAGGTGTGACTCTATATAGAAGATGAGCCCCACCTGCAGTAAGGCGCCATCCCGAGGAAACCTCGTCAAAGATGAGCACGGCTTTAATGTCTGTAGCAATCCTTCTGACTTCTTCCAAGAAGCCTAGCTCCGGTTCATAATTCCTCACCGGTTCCATTAAGATAGCCGCAATTTCGCCCTTGTTACTTGAAACGATTGTTTTAAGTTCATTAATCTTGTTGTAATGAAAAGCAAACGCTGTATTTTTCAAAGCACGTGGGACCCCTGCCGGTTTCAATCCGGGAATCAGATGACCATCGAGAACATCGACCTCCCCAAGATTGGCGGCTAAATACCAGTCATGCCACCCATGGTAGCCGCAGAAAATTATTTTGTCTTTCTTAGTTCGGGCACGTGCTATACGGACTGCAATTGCTATAGCCTCGCCGCCTGTGCGCGCAAAGCGCACCATATCAGCCCAAGGGTGAAGTTCGCAAAGTAAATCAGCTAATTCAACTTCTTCAGGGCAGTTTAGGGTGCACATTGAGCCTGATTTGATTGCCGCTTTTGCAGCATTGTCCACATCAGAATCGGCATATCCCAGAATACAGGCGCCGAGTCCCATGTAACTCATATCTATATACTTGTTACCATCGAGGTCCCAAACGTCAACTCCTTTGGCTTTGGAATAATAACTGGGCCATTGTTCGGGTAAAAAGAGGTCTGGGCGTTTGGAGAATAGTTGAGTACCACCGGGAATCCTCAGCTTGGCTTTTCTGTAAAGTGATTGCCCCTTGTTGTTCATATTAGCTCGCATCTTATTTTACTATATTTTCTTCCTTCAACAGATAAAACTATTCTTCTTTCAGAACAGATTTCAGATATTCCGGGTTTATAAGGTCGCTATTTAACTCAGCGAGTTCCGGATGCTTATCCAAGAACTCCAGGATATCCCTTAAATGAAAAACCTCGCCTTCTTTATACAGATTCTTGAATATTTCCCTCACTAATATAAGGTCTCTTTCATAGTCTACCGTCCATCTCATGTGTGACAGATTTACCTCATTTTCCACGATGAGTGTTTTGAAGAGATGAGGGTTACCCCAAATATAAGTGGTTACATACTCCCCTCTCTGGGATTTCTTTTTGGCTTCCTTCCAGGCTTTTTCCAGCGCATTGAAGGAAAATACCTCAACATCGAGACCATCGGGGTAGCTTTGTCCCTTACTCACATAGTCTAGTTCACCTTTACTATCCACGTATATGCCGATAATTTTATCAACCAACTCAGGGTCGATTAGTGGACAGTCAGCAGTAACTCTTACTATTGTTTCAGCATTGTATTTTCGGGCTGCCTGATAATATCTATCTAAAACCTCAGTCGCGCTCCCGGCAAAGCTACCCACACCTAAATCCTGAGCCAACTTTAAGATTGATTTGTCCTCCTCCCTATCTGAAGTAGCAATGACGATTTTATCAATAAGCCTTGATTTGCTAAGCCTATTAACCAAGTGCCACAAAGCCGGCTTGCCAACGATTTCCATCAGCACCTTGCCCGGAAGACGAGATGAACCCATCCTCGCTTGAACAATGGCTACGATCATGCACACCTCGTCAATCTAAGACCCTATGGTGAGATCCCTGTCTCCGTGTAGATATATTAGCTTAACTAACACCTGTGAGGCAGCTTCTGTCATCTCCTTTGCCAGATCCAAATCGCCATTGTCATTATTGGCTATACCGGCAATTCCTTAGTTTATTCTATAATAATCGTCTCAATGAATCCAGGTTTTACTAATTCACTGGTTTTCACTTTAACATTTACGCTATCTGCGCTTTCTCCCTTCAACTTGAAACCGCAACCTAAGAACGATTCCAAAGAGGGTGTATTGCACTTTTTAATACCAGCTTCAAACGTCTGTACACCGCAACAACTATTTGCCAGGTAGCATGCCGCCCAAACCAAAGCCTTTCCATAACCCTTGCCACGTAACTTCTCACTCAGTACCAAAATCCCTAATGTACAACTGTAGGTATAGCCTTGAGCCAGTTCAATGTCTCTGTTTGCGATTCTGTCTACCGACAGGTTCTGAATCCCTGAAGTCCCGATTAATTTTGAGTCTATGAATAAACCGCATATCGTATCACATGGCGATAGTAAAATCTTTTGGATATAGCTCCGCTGCCACTCAATATTTATATCTTCAGGCACAGTTTGAATCACCCCCCGTGTTTTCTTCAGGGCATCTACATAGGATGGTGAAACATCTTCAGGGGTAAGTGTTCTAAAAATGCATTGGCTATTGCCTATGGTGAATTTGAGTTTCTTTAGTAGTTCCATCTTTCACTACTGTTTAACTATCCAGTGCTTCCTCTGTAATCAGCTCATCAGCCATCAGGCTTTTATTTACTTTACGCCCTATGTATTTGTCAACGTGACGCGGGTCCAGACCACCCCCGGGCCGTTTAAAAGTGATATCCGATGCCTCCAATAACTTCCCGGCGGGTATATCCCGTCTCGCTACGATACTGCGCCGCATATGAGAGCGGTCCTTCATTTCTTCAATGCTGATGGTCTTGTCGGCCCCTCGAGCCGCGTTCGCATACCGAACATAGCTATTAGCTCGCCTCCATGCTTCAGGGTCGAGGCAAACTTGCCAGTCGGGTCCCCGCCAACCTGACTCTGGAGAGAGATGCTTGGTGACAATCGCTGCTCCTCGACTGGCGGCAATAGCCGGCATAATCTCACTATCGGTATGGTCAACAAAACCAACAGGAACACCATACCGTTCTTCCAGCATTGAAATGCAATCCAGTTGAGTATATTCGACTGGAACTCCAACTTCACGCTGAGAAGCCATAATATGCTGTCCGTGCAGAAGGGCAAAATCACTTGCCCCACGAGTCAGTAATCGTGAAACTGTCCAATCGATCTCTTCAATCGTTCCCATTAAGGTTGCAACCAAAAAAGGCCTACCGCAGACGGCCAACGCATCAAGCATGCTGGGATTGTTGAGATCCGTGGCGTTTAGGACAAGGACATCCGCGCCCATTGCGACGACGACATCAATGAGTTTATCGCTCAGGCAGGCGGCTTGAAAAAACATACCACCGGCATGAGCTGCTGAGATAAGTTTCTGAATTTGATTTGGTTTGAACTCCCGCTTTTTATAGAGTTGGAATTCATCACGGTTGTGAATATATAAATCAGCGGCAATACTTAGTTGAAACTCGATGCCATCGGCCCCACAGGCCGCTGCCAAGTCAATCATTTTCAAGGCAAACTTAAAGTCACCCTGATTTGCTTGCCCCTCTTCAGCAACCATCAATGTGGGATCCTGTCGGCTACAGCGATGAACACCTATCTTCAAGGAAGAGATATCCTTAATATGCTGACCTCTCATTTTTGCTATCTAAATTGTGATGGACTGCTTGAAAGCTCTGTAGTGATTGCTTACAATGTGGAGGTGATACCGGGCGTTATGTTTTGGAAATGTGCGTTGTTGATCAATTCTAAAACTCGTGCACCTGCCCGTAGGTCGAGGTCAAACTCCACTTCCCTGTTACGAACTCGTTCAAAAAAATATGCCATCTCGGCTAAATAGCGATGGTTTGTCTCAAAATCATACCTGACTATTTCCGGTTCAGGGTTGTACTGAACACCATCCTCTATAATCCTTATTCGGCCGGGGATTTCGGACATGCGAGGGTCATCAGGAGCAAATCGCTTGTCTCTAACTTGCCACAACCTTAAAAGATTGTTGGAAAAATCAGCCTCTATGTGCCCTTCACTGCCTGTTATAATCATATCATTGCGGGGGAAACGATTTAAAAAATTGGCGATGCAGGCGATAATCACGCCCTTCTTCGTGCGCAGAAGACAAAAAGCACTATCCTCAACATCCATTGCCAAAGAACTCAGCTTAGCTTTCCAGCCGATAATCTTATCTATTTCACCAAACAGCCATCGAAATGTATCAAAACTGTGGCTGAAGCTTGTGAGAATTACACCTCCCCCTAGTGTTCTACTTGCTGCATACTCGCAACGGTAGTCTTCATGGAAATGCCAGTCTGGTAAGTACCAGCCATTATTAGAGCAAACATGATAGAGCTTACCAATGGCGCCTTCATTAAGGAGCCCTTGTAGTGTCAGGAAGCCTTCATGAAACCGGAAGCTTTGGGCCATCATTGCGGTTACACTGTTTTGTTTAACAATATTCAGCAGGGAATCGACACCTATAAGGGAGTGTGACAGTGGCTTTTCCACCAGCAGGTTAATGCCTCGCATGGCTAGCTGTGTTGCCATTTCTACGTGCAGAGATGAGGGGGTTGCCACTACCGCAGCATCGATGCCTGCGTGATCTATTGCATTTAAATAGTTGGTATAGCATGGAACCTCTCCCAGCTCCGCACGCAAGTTCTGCATTAAAGACTGATTGAGGTCGCAGAGCGTTATCTCAGCTCCAAGTGTCTTGGCGTTCCGTGCATGGCGATGACCTATAGAGCCGCAGCCAATGATAAGTAATTTCACGTTGTTTCGTCCGCAAAAAACAACTTTAATTATAAGTCTCTAAAATATACGCCATAAAAATTTTGGGGGAGATCATTTTAAATCCTGGTCAATTCTAGACTTCTAATCTAACCTTCTAATTACTTTTACCACAGCTTTAACTACATCTTCAATATCTTCATCGCTCATCTTTGGGAAAAGGGGCAGCGTGATGGCCCTTTCATAGTATGCCTCTGCCTTCGGATAATCGCCGTGCTCATAGCCGAATTTCCTTCGGTAATAGGGATGAAGGTGCACCGGGATATAGTGGACATTTACCCCTATATTCTCTGCTCTAAGGGCTTCAAAAATCTCTTTCCTGCCAGCTTTTAATTTTTCAAGATGTAGTTGAATGACATATATATGATACACTGCTCTGACATTCTCTTTTTCTAGCGGAGTTATGATTTCTGGTACCTCAGCAAATGCTTGATTGTATTTTGCCGCTATCTGCCTTCTCCTCTGGATAAAGCTGCCTAGTTTGTTCATCTGACTGAGCCCTAAGGCGCATTGGAAATCAGTGATTCTAAAATTGTGACCTAAATTATGGATCTCGTAATACCACGGATCCCTTTGCCTAATATCCTTCACTATGCCATGGTGTCTGAAGGTCTTGAGCTTTTCGTAGAGTTCTCTGCTATCAGTCAATATCATGCCACCCTCGCCAGTAGTGATATGCTTTACCGGATGGAAGCTAAAGATGGTCATGTCAGAAAGGCTGCCAATCCGGTGCCCTTTATATTTGGCGCCTAAAGCGTGGGCAGCATCCTCAATTACAGTCAATCCTCTTTCTTCAGCTATAGCTTTTATCTCATCTAGGTCAGCAGGATGGCCAGCAAAATCCACGGGGAGAATTGCCTTTGTTTTAGCTGATAACCTCTTTCGAATTTCCTTAGTGTCAATATTGAGAGTGTCCTCGTCTATATCGGCGAATACCGGCTTCCCACCGCAGTATACTATGGCGTTGGCGGTGGCAGGGAAGGTAATGGGGGTGGTTATTACCTCATCACCTTCCGTAATCCCTGTGACGGCACAAGCTGCATGCAAAGCAGCGGTAGCATTGGAGACAGCCACAGCATATTGGGCCTCACAATACTCTGCGACTTTCCTTTCAAATTCATTCACTTTAGGACCCTGAGTAACCCAATCACTTTTGAGTACTTCCACAACAGAAGCAATATCCTCATCATCAACCCACTGGTGCCCGTAAGGTATGACGCTCTTTCTCGACTCAGAAGATATGCCAGACTTTGCCCTACCGCTCCCCTTATCCGAACATTCCAATTCCTTGAACCAGGCAATTCCATCTTTGACATTCAATAGTCTGGCATCCAGCACTTTAGATATTTTAGTGACATCGAGAGAGGGATCTTTGGGGCGGGGTGCTTTTAATGCCGCTTCAGCAATAGAGGCAGGCTCAACACAGCTCCTGTCCAGCCCGAAAGCTCTGGCAACCTCTTGCCCAAAAGCATATTTACTGCATCTCTCTTTGCCGCCAACATGATATATCCCACTCAGATTCTTGCGATACATGGATATCAATATTTCTATCAAATTGTTCACTAATATTGGTGAGAAAAAGACATCAGTCCACATTTTGAGTTTTTTCCCGTCTCTCAGGCTATTGATGACCCACTCAGCCAGACTTGGCTTATCATGTAAGCTCCACCCATAAAATGCAGTACGGACGACTATACTATCGGCCAGCCACTCCTGGACTCTTTTCTCACCTTCGAGCTTAGTTTTAGCATAAACGTTAAGTGGATGAGGGACATCCTCTTCAGCATACATCCCCTTTTCACCATCAAAAACAGAATCGGTGGAGATGTAGATTAATTTAGTTCCAACTTCCTTCGAAGCCACAGCAATGTTTTCCGTTCCATCTGCGTTTATCCCCCAAGCTTCAGCTTCATGTTCCTCGCAGTAATCAACATTGGCGAGACCAGCAGTATGAATCACCAAGCCAGGCTTAACTTCCTCAAACACAGAAGACACCTGCTGTTTATCCCTCACATCTAAGTGCACAAACCTGCACCCGGGGATCTGGCTTATGTGGGAGTTATAGGTGGCATAAACCTCAAAGGCTTCGGCCGCTATACGAGCAGCATTACTGCCCAGAAGTCCGCTACCTCCGGTTATTAATATTTTGCTCTTAGCCATCGCTCAGTTTTTTGTATACCTTCCTCCAATGAGGTCTTCGGTTCCCAATCTAATAATTTCCTTGCTTTGGAATAAGCGCATAATAACCTTTGGATCTCACTCTGGGGATGGTGATGTTCTACATGTTGGATTTTATTCGGATCTCCGGAAATCAATAGGGCAAGGTCATTTATGCTAATTTCTCTGCCAGTTCCAGCGTTTATTACTTGCCCCACAGCACTGTCTGAGAATGTTGCCCTAGAAATAAAATCGGCACAATCCTCAACATACAATAAATCTCTGGTTTGCGTTCCATCCCCAAATACCCTTAATCTTTCACCTTCAATTTGATTTTTTATGAAAACCGATACTACACCGCCTTCCATGTTCGTCTTTTGGAAGGGGCCATAAGTATTGAACGGCCTGAGAATGACGACTGGGAGACCAAATCCATAGTAATACGACAGTGCTAAGTTTTCAGCTGCCAATTTGGAGCCAGCATATGGCGAAGTCGGTTTGACTGAAGACAGTTCAGATATTGCTGCTGATTGTGCCATGTCATATACCATGCATGTCCCGATGAGTACCACTTTTGTATTGAACTTCAGGGCACAACTTAGAACATTATAGGTGCCAATTAGATTCGTCGTGAAAGATTTTTGGGGGATATCCAGACTCTCCTGGACATTGATTTGAGCTGCTGCGTGGATGCATATGTCATATCTGTTTTGGAACAGGTTGGTGACGCATTTGATGTCTGCCACGTCCCCGAGAACCAGCCCATGATAGCTCTCAATACCCGTGAATTCAGATAAATTACCCTTGTCGCCATTGGATAGATCATCCAAAACCCAAACCTCAGCGCCTTCCGCCAAGAGCCTTTTGACAACCCATCGTCCTATAAAACCAGCACCTCCGGTAACCAATACCTTCACTCAAGCAACCTCAATATTTCTTGTTTCGACAATAGTCTCGATTCACGAGAGTTCTTGACGGTTTCCACTTTACTGAATCCCTCATAGTTGTTAAGGTCTGAATCTACCAGATGAGAGAACACGATATACATATCATCCCCTTCATACGCCCTTGACATCTCCTCTTCTGTCATCAACTCTTCGTACATCTTTTCGCCGGCCTTCCTCCCGATTATCTCCTTAGATGCCTTACCGTACTTTTCTATCATTACGTCTGCCAGATCATTTATATTTATCGCCGGCATTTTAAGAATAAAAACTTCTCCTCCTTGCGCCAAAAAGCCTGACCTCAAAACCAGTTCACCTGCTTTTTCCTTCGATATAACAAACCTGGTCATTCCAGGGTCTGTTATGGTTATCCTTTTATCACGCAATATTTGCTCTTCAAATAAGGGGACAACAGAGCCGCTGGCGCGAACAACATTGCCGAATCTGCAGCAGGCAAAGTTGCACAAATGAGCGCTATAGGTATTGGCAGCTATCATTAATTTCTCTGCCATTAATTTGGTAGCTCCCATAGTATTTGACGGATTGGCCGCCTTATCGGAACTGGTGAATATTACTTTCTTGACATCCATCGCTATCGCAGCTTGAATAACATTTGAGGTTCCGTTTATATTCGTTTCTACAGCATCTATCGGGTTATACTCACATTCCAAAACATGCTTGTAAGCAGCAGCATGAAACACAATATCGATGCCGCGAAACGCGTATTGCAATCTATTTAAATTTCGAATATCCCCTAACAAAAACCTCAGTTGCTTTTCTTGGTGTCGAAATTCGTGGCGTAGATTGAAAAGGGCGGTTTCATTCATATCAAGGATCCTGATAACTCCGGGGGTAAATTCAAGGAGTTTTTCTATCAACAAGCGCCCAATATATCCAGCACCACCCGTGATCAATATCTTCTTGTCTCTATAGAAACCTCTCATTGAAATATCCGCTTGGATTTTAGCTGACATGTTACACTCATCCTTGTTGAATATTATATAACTCCCAGCATATTCCTATCCATCTCGGGGTTCTGTCTATGTATTCGCGATAGGCATCGCCATACTGCTCGATGAGGAAACGTTCTTCTGTAGGGATAACGATATTGAAAAAGACAATCCACAGAACAGCGCACAGCAGAAGAACCCAGGAAGCACAGGCTATGCCTATGCCGGCATACACCAAGGCGGCGCTTAAATATATGGGGTGCCTTGAAATCCGGTAGAATCCTTTGGTAACCGGCTTATCAAGTGGGGTAGAGGCAAAGTTGATGTTAATCATTACTGTCATAACTAATGACAGCGCAAAAATAAGAAGACCTACGTATAACCATGCTGTGCCCATTTTTAGTGGTAGGAAGATAGAGTAGATAATAGCAGCCGGCATAATGACGGCATGGGTAGAATAAGCCAGTATCTTCTCAGTTCCTCTAAATGGTGCGAATTGGGTCGCCCTTTTCGCTCTTTCTTTAGCCTCTTGACTCATAAAGAAATTGGGAATGATCATTGATAAAAACAATAATATCCAGAGTATCCAAAACATTCCAGACACCTATTTCAAAGCTGGTATAAGCGACATGTTTTCCCCTCCTCGGCGGTTTGTCCGCTTTACTTCCTCTCTGGTTCCATTTTACGCTGATAGTCCTATTGAAACAAGGCAGAGTGAACAAATGTCAGGAAAGTGCAGTGCCAAATTGGCACAACCAAATTACTTTGACGGTACATATCCGGGCGATACAGGAATATACACCTTCCGCAAAGGGACGATAGCCTGGTACTGAGGCTCCAGTCTCTCATAGTTTTCCAGCATAAGACTGACAAACTGGTCCCGGTCGATTAGCGTTATTCTAGCGCCTCTCTCCGGCTCTCTAAGTGCGTCTGACGTGAAACCACCCGTAGACACAAACAATCCACTCTCGTTCTCCCGGACTGTCCCTGCTAGAGCGCGCACCTCAGGTGCTGTCGCTTGTCCCTTTCTGTGCTTAACTTGTACCTTAATCCGGGGTGTCTGAAATCCAAAGGCGTCTGGATGAGCAACAATATCAACGCCCAAATCCCGCCCTGGTGAACTCACCCGTGTCTTGAAACCCATGGCTCTGAGTAAACCGGCCACTAGCTCCTGAAAATCGTAAGCATCTATCTGACTAAGCAAGTCAGAAATCATCTCGTCTGCCTTACTGCGAATATCCTCATAGAAGAGGGAAGCTGACTGCTGTATCTCAGCTTCCTCCACGACATCCTTGCTGACTGGTTTCTTTTGGAGGAGAGCTTTTACCTCCGACAGATAAGCGTTGACCTGAAACACCGTCAAAATGCCACCCAAGGCATATTTGAAGGGTTGAGAAAGGCTATCACGAGAGACCTTTTGTAGCCACTTCACTCGCCTGGCGTTGGGGTATTCCTTGGAGACGATTTCTAGGTTGAACTCATACTCGCCTGTTATTTCTCCTATCAATACTTCGCGACTAACTTTCAATGGAGTAAGCACATAGTCACCTATTTGCATTATGTGAGCAAAACGGTACAGTTGCCCCGCGCCTACCCATATCTTTGGCTCACTGTCATCCGGATAAGCTACATGGTAAGCATTCTTCATCTTCTCTCTGGTGTCATAGTTACTCAGATTCCCCATTTGAGACCAGCCGATTGCCACAATAGAGTCAGCCTCAACCTTATCAGCTATTTGAACTGGGGTATGTACCACCCAAACTTTGGGATTTGCCATGCGCCACCTCCTTATACTCACAATACAAAATTTACTGTAAAATCTCCCTCACCAGGTTATCAATCTCAGCTAATTCTGAGGTGTACCCAATCATTAGGACAGGGTAAGGGGTAGATTAAGAGAGAGTCCTGCTGTCCTTTGGGTATCTGGTAATAAGGATTCTAGCATATCTGC
>Ga0194110_10001606_pt1 | contig 29013 bp, 30 predicted proteins | sample TA2Kig1200mmetaG_FD_146192 | JGI IMG/M metagenome (GOLD analysis project Ga0194110, IMG submission 146192) | Freshwater microbial communities from Lake Tanganyika, Tanzania - TA2015032 Kigoma Deep Cast 1200m | ecosystem: Environmental > Aquatic > Freshwater > Lake | place: Tanzania: Lake...
GCACATCCGCCCCCGCCAGGCGCGCCGCCAGGGGTTCAATAGATTTCCGTTCACCATCGAGCAGCAATCCCTCAAGGTAGACCCTGGCCCAATGACGCCGTTCTTTCCGACCCATGGGCTCCAGAAGGTCTTGAAGGAAGCAGCTCAACCGACGCCGCAAGTCCTTGAGTTTTTGTGCTTTCATGAACCCATGGTGCGCTCATGAAAGGCATTTGTCAATATATACTTAACCTAGTATTAATAATATCCTAAACATCTTTTCATGTGTTATGGGTGGGCCAACGGCCCATGAGGGACTGCTAGGAAAAGTTCCTTATCCCCTCTCCCCCAGCGGGCATTGGCGCTAACTTAAGGCATTCTTGCATTTGCAACTGATTGATATTATTGATGGTTCCATTTTAAATAACACACAAAAAGTCTTCTTAAGTTAGCGCTTATGCCATCAAGGGGGAGGGAGCCTGAAATGCAGGCTCTTCCATGTCCGGAGGCCTTTTTGATATTCGCCTCCTTTTCTCTCAGGGCTGAAACATCAAGGCTGGAAGGCAATATCCTTATCAGATCAGAGAAGTCTTGTGAGCAAAAATCGCGCCAGACTGCACTAAGTCTGCGTCTAGGTATTTCCCCTGGTCTTGCGACCGATTCCGGTAGATCAAATTTAATCAGATAGATAGAGGATTTTTGCATAATTTGATGAAAAAAGCGGGCCAGGAGGGTTTTCCTCTCCTGAAGCCCGCCCGGGGAGCGATGGGCCCGGAGGCCGGGGTCTCAGCCACCTCCCCATCTGGTTCCCCACATCGGCCAAAACAGAGGATCAGATTCTATCCGCTGTTCCCTGATCCTCCTCTCCTGCTTTTCCAATATGGCCTTAAAGCGCTGATATGCCTCTTCATCGCCGATATACATGGATTTGCTGGGCGGGTCGGCAAAGGCATAACACTTAGCGCCCGGCCGCTCGTGAATCATTACCGTATCTGCGGGGCAGGTTCGCAGATGGGCCAATTCCTGGGGAGTCTCCGCCGGATACAACTTGAAACCGGCCTCTCTGAGCATTTCCGGAGTGGTCTTGGCCGGAGCGGTGGCCGTGGGTCCGGTGGCGCAGCCGGCCAGCCAGAGGGCGATAAGCCCGAGCAACATCATGGATAAAAGGGAAGGCGCGCTTTTTTTCATGATAATCTCCTCCTTGTTGGTTTTCGGCTTTCACCGGTTAATGCTCATGCTCACGGTTCCGCACCCGACCCATCAGCTGCTGCAGGTCCCCTCCTCCGGTGCGTCATCTCCGGGTTCGGCATCGTGCCCGGCGCCGCCCCCGTGCATCCCGCCGTCACCGTGCCTCCGGGCCGGTGCCGATCCGACCATCGGATTCAAGATGCCGCCGGAATTCCTGTCAAAAAGCTTTTTCTCCTTCTCAATCAACCCCTTTTCCCGGCAGGAGCAAAGCCCTGGAGCGCTCGCTAACTAGTGATATAATATATATTATATTAATAGTTATATCGTATCCAGAAATCAAGGGCTTCTCCACCCGACGCCGGAAAATTTCTGGGCGGTCCCCTAAAAAACCCCTCTTCCTCCTGGGCCCACCGGTGGCAAGGAGGCGCGGTGTCCTTGCTTTCCGGTGGCGCAGCGCCTTCGGTCGGAAAACTTATCTGCGGCAGAGGGGGAGGGGCCGTTCGGCTCTGGGAGGTTCGGGGTGCCATGCCGGAATCGCCATCTGTAGATAATGCCCCGGCTCATTGCATCCGATAACCAGGTCGTTATATTATCTGTACATCCGGGGGAGAGGCGGAGACCTCCCTCTCAGGAAGGAAGGGGATTGTCTATGCGGCGCTTTTCGTTTCCGGCCCGAGGCCTGGCGGTGACATTGGTCTGTCTAGCCCTGTCGTGCACTGCGGACATGGCGGTGAAGACCCCGCTGGGGGACATCGTTTGGGATCAATACCGCCAGGAGCGGCGGGCCACCCGGGAAGAGGCCTCGGCCCGCTACAACTACTGTCCCACGGACGGCTGCGTCATCCGGCTGGAGAGCGTGGAGGTCAGCCCCTCCCCGGCCCGCCGGGGGGAGCGTCTCCGGCTGAACGTGACCTACACCCTACTCACCGCCGATCCGGCGGCCATCCCCCTCACCCTCTCCCAGGAGTTGCTCTATGAGGGGGGCTCCCTGGGGAAAAGACAGAGCACCGATCTACGCAATTACAACGGCACCTGGTCCCAGAAAACCGATTTTCAGCTGCCCGCCGACGCGGCCCGGGGCTCCTATACCCTGGTCAGCCGCATCAGCAGCGCCTTCGGCATGGACCAGAAAAGGACGGACTTTTTCGTGGAATAGGGGGTTGCGGGGGAGAGGGCCGGCGGGGCGTTGCACCACTCCGGCCGCCGGACTCGGGTGATGAGCCCGGCTATGGTCAGCCTGGGGAAAAGCCCGGGGGCGGGTGGGGATTGAGGGAGGGGGCGCGGGTCTCAAACTCTCCGGCTCCCTTCCCCCAAAGACTTTGTTCATCCCCCGGCTGGGTCAACCGCAGAGCCGGACCCGGGGTCCCAGTGGCCGCAGGGTCCCGGTGACGTCGGCGTCGGCCACCACCAGGCTGATGCGGCCGCAGCCCTGGGTGTAGAGGAAATGCCAGGCGTCCTCCACGCTGAAGAAACCCGCCTCCCGGGACACCAGTTCCACGCGGTGGGCCTCAGGCGTCAGGGCCCGGCCCGCCGCGGCCGGGTCAAAATCCGGCGGCGTCGCCGCACTGCTTACCAGATAGACGATCACACCTTCCTTCACGATTCACCTCCCAGAATTTTTCAGGAGGCCGCGTCCACGGGCAGGTCGGGCCAGGGAGCTCCAAAAAAAAACCGGGCCGCACGCGACCCGGGGATGGCACCCAGTTTTCTTGATCCCAGGGAGGCCCGGGGGAATCCCGGGCCGGCCTTTGGTCCCTGCCGCGGGGACGTCGGCCGACTCTACGGGCAGGTCTTCTGACTTCCGGCTCACCCTACTCCCCGGACCTTCCCCCTCCCTGCCGGGAGGAGTGGCATTTCCCGGGTTTCGTCCCCGGTTACAGCGGCGGGACCGTGCCGGATTTGCACCGGCTTCCCTTTTCACCCGCATGGGACCCGTAGATATTTATCTTTATTACCACGGGCGACGGCCGTTGGCCAGAAAAATCGCCCCGGTTGGGTCGATCTGCGATAAAATTAATTGCATGAAGGCTGATTCGGGGTCGCCTGCGCCGCAGGCCAATTATCTCAGACTCTCCATCACCGACCGCTGCAACCTGGCCTGCTTCTACTGCCAGCCCCGGCGCGACTGGGTGAAACTGCCCGTAGAGGAGATTCTCCGGTATGAGGAATTCCTGCACCTGGCCCGCGTGGCCGCGGAGGTGGGGATTCGCAAGGTGCGGGTCACCGGCGGCGAACCCCTGGTGCGGCGGGGGGTGGTGGATTTCCTGGACCGCCTGAGGGAGACGCCGGGACTGGAGGAAATCTGCCTCACCACCAACGGCGCGCTGCTGGCCGAGATGGCCGCCGACCTGCACCGCGTGGGCATTCGCCACCTGAACGTCAGCCTGGACACCCTGCGGCCGGAGCGCTACCGGGGGCTCACCGGCGGCGGCGAGGTAGCCCGGGTGCTGGCGGGCCTGGAGAGGGCGCTGGCCCTGGGTTTTGCCCCCATCAAGGTCAACTGCGTGGCGCTCAAAGGCGTCAATGACGATGAAATCCTGGATTTTGCCGGGTTGGCCCGGGAACAGCCTCTGCAGGTGCGGTTCATCGAATTCATGCCCACCGTTTCCCGGGAGCATTGGGGGGAACATTACCTTCCCATGGACGAAGTGCGGCGTCGTTTGGCCTTTTTGGAACCCATGCCCCCCTGCGCGGTCCGGCCCACCGCCGGCCCGGCCCGGATTTTCCGACCCACCGGCTTCCGGGGGGAGCTGGGGTTCATCAGCCCGGTGAGCGACCACCGCTGTCCGGCGTGCAACCGCCTGCGCCTCACCGCCGCCGGTCGCGTGCGCCCCTGCCTCTTTTCCGACCGGGAACTGGACCTCAAAGGGCCTCTGAGACGGGGCGCCCCCCCGGAGGAGCTGGCCGAAATCTTTCGGCAGGCCATGGCCCTCAAGAGTTCCCTGTCCCCCCGATCACCCCTGGAGGCGGCGCTGCCCTCCCCGTGCATGGCCAGCATCGGCGGCTGAAGCGGAAATTCCGTCTAGTTACCTTAACTTCTCCGCCGGGGCGGCATCAAAACGTGATATATTGGAGCCGTGGTCATGGTTCTGGGTTCTCGGTTTATGGCAGGACCAAGATCCGGGAAGATGTGCTGGCCCATCGCGCCCTCGGCGCCGCAAGCCATAGGAAAATCGGTCTGCTTCCGATTGGTTAACGAATTCACGAAGTTAAGGTAGTACGCGCCCTGTTTCCCCCTCCCCCTGCCCCTCTCTCCCATCGGGCTTATCATTACCCATAAATGGAGGAGAAGGGACGAGGTGGAGGAAAACCCTGACTACCAAGCTCCTGGTTGGAAAAGTCCTTGGTGGCGCCGGCATCTTGCCGGTGCAGCGCACCGGCTGAAAGCCTGTGCTACTGAATCCGAGTTTCTGGTTTTTTCAACAAGATTTTATCTGTATCTTATTGATTTGGCAAAGTAATTGTATCATTTTTCGGTTTGGTTCCGGCCTCCAGGCCGGGATGTGCTACCAAAGACAAAGACGGCGGGTAGAGACGCTTGCCCTACCGGCCTTCTCATGGGTTATGGGTGGGCCGCAGGCCCGCGCTTGATGGCTTCGGAGAATGGTGGGGCGGCCGGACGGGGGTTGTTTTTATGCAAAAAACCTCTTGAGGTCCAACCAGGCGAACGGCGGGATGCGCTTCGCTTTCCCGCCCTACGGCCCTGTAATTAAATGCTCATGGCCCAAACGGGGCCACCACCGAGTATGAAAAACCTTTTCTAGGGGCGGGTTTCAAACCCGCCCCAACAGAGGCGGGATTTTCACGGTAAAACAGGGCTAAGGTCAAACGAGGGCCAATCGGGCACAGATGCCCTGCACATAGGAGAGATCGGGAGTTGTAACGCATGAAGCTGAGCATCGTCATACCCATATTCAATGAGAAGGACACCATCGAAGAGATTCTCCGCCGGGTTCAGGCGACGCCGTACGACAAGGAAATCATCGCGGTGGACGACGCCTCCGTGGACGGCACCCGGGAGATGCTGCCCCGGCTGGCCGAAGCGCACCCCAATATGCGGGTCTTTTACCATGAGCAGAATCAGGGAAAGGGCGCGGCCCTGCGCACCGGCTTCGCCCAGGTCACCGGGGACGTGGTCGTCATCCAGGATGCGGACCTGGAATATGACCCCGTGGATTACCCCGCCCTGCTGGAGCCCATCGAGCAGGGCGTGGCGGACGTGGTCTACGGCACCCGCCTGGTGGGGGGCCGGCCCCACCGGGTGCTCTATTTCTGGCATTACATGGGGAACAAGGCCGTCACCACCCTCTCCAACATGTTCACCAACCTCAACCTGTCGGATATGGAGGTGGGCTACAAGGTGTTCAAGGCGGAGGTGCTCAAAGGAATAATCATCAAGTCCAACCGCTTCGGGGTGGAGCCGGAGCTGACGGCCAAGGTGGCCAAAGCCGGCTGGCGGGTCTATGAGGTGCCCATCAGCTACCACGGCCGGGATTATGCCCACGGCAAAAAGATCACCTGGCGGGACGGCATCGCCGCCATTTATCATATCATCCGCTTCCGTTTCCGGGATTGAAGCAGGCAGGTCGGGGGGTAAAGGCCCAGAGGGAGGGACTGACTTGGCGGACGGCAGGCCCACACATCCCGACGGCGCAGCAGGGAGCCCCCGGCCGCCGTCCCCCTGGCGCCGCCGGCTCGCCTGGGCGCTGGCGGGGCTGTGGGCGGCCCAACTCCTCCTGGTGGCCTGGAATTTCGCCCCGGAGGTGGACGACCTGGCCCGCAGGTTGCTGGGCGGCCGGGTTGGCCAGGCCGTGCGCGATGAAGACCCCTTCCACCGCTGGCTGGCAAGCCTGACCCGCCTGATCCCCCCCCAGGCCACCTATCTGTTCCTGGACACCTATGAAACAGGCAAGGAAATGGAGGCCCGCTACCACCTCTTCCCCCGCCGGCACGTGCTCCTGCCCCCCCCTTGTCCCCCCGGCTATCTTTTCCATGCCATCCTCCGGGAAAAGCCCGCCTACCTCATCCTGAGGGACCAGGGGAAGCCTCTGGGGCCAGGCCTGGAGGCGGCCCTGGCCGCAGGTCTGGTCCGGATCGTGCCTCTCCCCGGCCCGGGGCGGGTGTTTCGGGTCCAGGCCGAAATTCCCCAAGCCGGTTTTTATGATTGAGTCGCTGGAGTCAGGCGCCCGCCTCCTCCTGGGGATAGGGGCGGTTTTTTTCACAGGCTTGGGCCCCCTGGCCCTGGTGAGCCCGAGCCGCGGGGCCAGGCCCCGGGGGGAGCTCCTGGCGTTGAGCTTCGGCCTGGGGGCATTGTTCATAACCCTGTGGATGCTGGCCCTCACCGCCCTGGAGCGGCCCTTCACCCTGGTCGGCGCCACGCTGCCGCCGGTGCTGGGGAGCGCCGCCGCTCTGGGGGTGTCTCTGTGGGGTCGCCGGGGGCCCGCCAGCGCCCCCCCGCGCCAGGCAGAGGCGCTTGCGGGCTTGGATTGGCTCGGGCTGGGCCTCCTGGGGCTCATCCTCCTCTTTGCCTGCCTCCGGGCCGTCATCTACCCCGTCTGGGCCTGGGACGCCCTGGCCACCTGGGGGTTCAAGGCCAAGGTCTTCTTTCATCGGCAAAGCATTGATCTTGCGGGCTTCGAAGCTCACAACTATTACCCCAACCTGGTGCCCCTGCTCCTCACCTACCTCTATCTCTGGCTGGGGCAGGTCAACGACCACCTGGTGAAGGCCGTCTTCCCCCTGTGGGGGGCTCTGCTCCTGCTCCTCCTCCACCATCTGGGGCTGCGGATGGGGCTGAGCCGCCGCCAGGCCCTTTTTCTCACCGCCTTTTTCGCCGCCAACGGCACGGTCTTCATCGAGCACCTGTTCATCGCCTATGCCGACCTGCCCCTGGCCTACTACACCCTGGGGGGCGCGGGTTTGGTCTTCCTGTGGCTGGCGGGCGCCGCCCCCCCTGGGAGCATGCCCCTGGCCGCGCTCATGCTGGCGGGCATGTCCTGGTGCAAATATGAGGGCCCGCCCCTGGCGGGCACCATTCTGCTGGCGGGGTTCCTCACCCTGTTGCGGCTCCGGCCTCCAGGACTGTTGCGGCGCCTGGGCGCGCTGGCGGGACTGGCGGGCGGCATCGCCCTGGGCCTCTGGCCCTGGCGCCTCTTTCTGGCCGGCCGGGGCATCCAGGTGGGCATCGACCACGTCTTCGCCTTTTATCCGAGCCAGCTCTGGCAGGCCCTGCCCATGGTGCTGGCCACTCTCCTGAACCCCAAAGACTTCGGCATCCTCTGGCCCGTCTGGGTTATCGCCCTGGCGGTGGGGGGCAGATCTCTCTGGCATTCCCCCCGCCTCTTTCTGATCCTGTTCGTCGGCGGCAACCTGGCGGCCATTCTGCTGGCCTATGCCCTGGCGCCCACCTCCGCCGCAGAGTTTCCCCTGTACGTCCGGGCCACCATCGACCGCCTGCTCCTCCACCTGACCCCGGTGGCGGCGCTGCTGGCCGCACAGGTCCTCAACCCCCTAAACAGCCCCCCGGACCCCGCCGGGTGACGGTTTCCCCCGCCAGAAATGCGGCATAAAAAAAACAGCCGCATGCGGTTGTCCTGAAAAGTTCCTTATCCCCCTCTCCCCCACACTTGTGGGTAATGCTCAGCCCCTGGTGGGAAGGGGTCGGGAGGAGGGGGGTCAATAGGGCAACTGGTCTGTATTACTGACTTATTTCACCTACACCCCAGCCCTCCCCCATCAAGGGCATTGGCGCTAACTTAAGCAAGCAGTGGGTATGCCAAGGGTAACCTGTTGAACAGTCAAGATAAATTCAACCCTTACCCCCCTTTGCCAAAGGGGGGAATGAGCAGTCGGTGACCCGAAGTCCCCCTTTGGAAAAGGGGGATTTAGGGGGATTTTAAGTAAAATCGGTATGTTATGATGTAAACTGGTTTTTTCTTAAGTTAGCGCCAATGCCATCAAGGGGGAGGGAAAAAAACGACTTTGCGGATGAACACCGGCTGGCGGTATCGTTGCAACCGGCTACTGACGAAGCCGGCATGCCTTTGAACTATCACCTCTGAGGGCGCCGTAAAAAGTCATAAAACCCAGATCGTCTCAATAAGGGTCAATAATGTTCACTCTGGCGACAACCCCCTGTTTCATGTGAAGAAGGCGCCCCCGCCTGCCCTTTTAAAATGCACAGCCGGGGGCGGCTGTTCTACATTCTCTCCTGCTTAAGGGATGTTGCCTGTCAAGATGGAAAGCCTTAAGTGAACCGAATTGCAATAAGGCTGCTTCATTCACATCTTGCAACTTATTGATATTACATCACCCCACCCCTCTCCCCCTTGCGCTTATCATTACCCACAAGTCGGCCAGGGTGCGCACCGCGCCCCGTTGTCAGGGGTTGGCGGCGGGCAGAGCCCGCCCGGCCGCATGGTAATTTTGGTAGCCGCAGCCTTTAGGCTGCGCCCGGCGCCCCGGACAGAAAAAACGCCCTGAAGGGCAGGTGATAGGGCGACCCGCGGCCGCCGGCGTCGGCGTGCGCGGCGCGCCCTAGGACTACTGCCCGAAGCAGGAGCTTCGGGCGCATTGCGTTCCCAAGCAGGAGCTTGGGAGCGCAAGGGTTTGCCCCCCTGCCCCCTCAGCCACCCCGGACCTTCAGGCCAGAAATGTGAGGCAACCCAAGTCCCCGTCCAGCCGCACCGGGGCCCCCAGGGGCAGGGTGTAGTTGTCGGGCTGGTGGCCCACGGGGAGGCCGGCCAGCACCGGCGCTTGGAGCGGCGCCAGGGCCGCGCCCAGCACCTCGGGCAGCCGGTGGTCGCCGTCGCAGTTGGTGAAGGCGCCCAGGACCACCCCCCGCACCCCTTCCAGGGCCCCGGAGAAGAGCAGGTGGTGGACCATGCGGTCCAGGCGGTAGAGCGCCTCGTTGTGGTCCTCCAGAAAGAGGATGTAGCCGGCGAAGCGGGGGGCATAGGGCGTGCCCAGGAGGTGGCACAAGGTGGTGAGGTTGCCCCCGGCCAGGAGGCCCTGGGCCTGCCCGCCATGGATCACGGTGAGACCTTCCAGGCTCGCCTGGCGGGGTCCGGCGGCGCTCAGCCAGCGGAAGAAATCCTCTCGGGCGCCGGGAGTGAGAAGGGGCAGGTGGGCCACGTTGGGGCCGTGAAAGGTCACCAGACCCAGGCGATGGTGCAGGGTCCAGAGCAGGTTGGTGAGATCGCTGAAGCCCACCAGACGCCGGGGGCGGGCCGCCAGGGCGTTCAGGTCCAGGTGGGGCAGCACCTTGAGAGAGCCGTAGCCGCCCCGGGCGCCGATGACGGCGCGGATGTCCTGCCTTTCCCACAGTTCGTGAAAGCGCCGGGCCAGGGCCCGGTCCGCGGCCGCGCTCCAGGCCCGCTCGGCAAAGATTTCCAGGCCGCAGACCACCTCCAGACCCCAATCTTCCAGGAGCCGCACCCCGGCCTGGAAGGCCTCCCGGTCCACGGGGCTGGCCGGGGCGGCCACCGCCACCCGGTCTCCGGGCCGCACCGGCGGCGGCCAATGGAAGGATGATGTTTTCATCGTGAAATGGTATGGTCTGAGCGCGAGGAGGCGCTGAAAGCCCTCTATCGCCCCCGGTCTGTCGATGAACGTGCAAAAAATGGCGCAGCCGACGCAGCATGGGCCGTTATGGCGCAATCTGGCCCTGGGGATGATTGCGGCCGCGGCCGTGGGCTTCCGCCTCTTCGACCTGGCGGCCCGCAACCTCTGGACCGACGAGGCCTGGGTGGCCCTGGCGGCGCTGCAGCCCACCGCCGCCCAGGTCCTGGCCCAGGGCCAATCCACCCCGCCTCTCTACCTGCTGACGCTCTGGCTCCTGGCCCAGGCGCTGGGCGGGGGCGAGGCCGTGCTCCGCTCCCTCTCCTTCGCCTTCGGGGTGGGGGCCGTCTTCCTGGCCTGGCCCCTGGCCCGGGCCCTGGCCACCCCGGCGGCGGCCTGGCTGACCCTGACGGCTATGGCGGCCTCTCCCGTCATGGTCTACTTTTCCAAAGAATTAAAGCAATACAGCGGCGACGCCTTCTTTGCCGCCCTGGTTTTTGTCCTGACGGAACGGCTCCTGGACCGCGCCGCGCCCGGGCGCTGGCCAGCCCTGGCCGCAGCCGGCGTCCTGGCCCTGGGCTTCTCTCACCCCGCGGTCTTCATCCTCCCCGTCGTCCTGGGGGCGATATGGATCCTGCGGCCCGCTCTCCGTCGGCGGACGGCGGCCCTGGCCGCTTGCTGGGGCGTGGTCTTTCTCGCCGCCTACCTGCTCTATTTTCGCCAACAGGCCAATCCCGAGCTCATCTCCTACTGGGTCCAGGACTTCCCGGACTTCTCCGGCCCCCTGGCCTTGCTCCTCTGGCTGAAAGCGGCCCTGGCCCGCTACCTGACCTTTTTCCTGGGCGAATGGGGGCACGTCTGGGGTGGGCCGGCCGTCATCATCGGCCTGGCGGCGGCCTGGCGCCGGGGCCGGGGCCGGCTCACGGCCTATCTGCTGGGACCCCTGGCGCTGGCTTTGGCGGCGGCGGCGCTGCACCGCTATCCCTTCATGGCCCACTTCGGCGGCAACCGCCTCATGCTCTTCAGCGCCCCCCTGCTTTATCTTACCGTTGCCCTGGGGGTGGCCACCCTGCTGGGTTGGCTCTGGCAGGGCCGCTCCCGGCTGGCGGCGGCCCTGGCGGCGGGGTTAATCCTGGCCGCCCTCAACCCCCTCAAAGTCATCCGGGAAAATTACCGCACCACCATCAACCGGGGGGAGATCCAGCCCCTGGTGGCTCACCTGGAAAGCCGGCTTGAGCCCCGGGACCTGGTCTATATCTACTATTACGCCATTTACCCCTTCCGCTATTATTTCCGGGGGGACCTCAAGCAGGTCTGCTGGGGCACATCCTGCGTGGAGAAGGACCTGTCCCTGCCTGAACCGCCGCCGCGCCTGTGGCTGCTGGCGGCCCATATCCCCAGCGTCGATTATATCGACCGCTTTGCCGCCGATCTGCTGGGCCCCCAATGGCGCCGCCGCCAGGCCTGGGTGCGGCCCGGGGCGCTGCTTTATCTGTTTACCCGGGAAGTTGCGGAAGCCCCTACCAGCCCGACATCCCCGCCATGACCAGCCGGATGCGGGTCTCCAGTTCCCCCACCCGGAAGGGCTTGTGAATCATGCCCGCGGCGCCCCCGGCCCGCAGGCGCTGGACCTCCTGGGGCGTGAAAAAACCGGAAGCCATCAGCACCCGGACCTGCGGGTCCAGCGCTTTCAGTTCCTGCAACACCGCCAGCCCGCTCCGGCCGGGCAGGTGAAAGTCCAGGATGACCAAGTCGATGTCCCCCTCCCGGAGGAAGCGCTCCAGGGCCTGGGGGCCGTCCGGGGCTTGGTGGACCCGATACCCCAGGTGCGCCAGGAGTTCACCCCCCAGGGAGCGGATCATGGGGTCGTCATCCACCAGCAGAATGGTTACGCGGCCTTCCAGGGCTACATCTCCGTCGGTGTATCATCTTGGCGGCATCATCGGGCCTGCGGTGGAAGATTCCGTCGTGCGTCTGCAGCCGAAGAGGCCAGTTCCATGCTCATTCCCCACAACGATGGCCGGGACCCCGGGCCTCACTCTTGCTCGGACATCCCCGCGCCCAGACGGAAGCGCACCTCCCGCACCACCCCTTTCCCCAGGGCTTCGGCAAAGGCGTTAAGGATCTTGGGTTTGAGGAACTGCAGCTCCTGCACCCAAACGCTGGCGCTCACCTCCACCCGCAGCTCCCGGCGGGAAAAATCCGCCAGCCGGGTGTGAGACCGCACGGGCTCGGGCACCACCTTCTCCCAGACGGCCCGCAGGCGGCGTCGCTGCTCCAAGGCCTGCCAGTCGCCGGGTTTGATCAGGCCGGCCAGCACTTCTCTCACGGGCACCGGCCGCTTGAGCGTCTGTCTTTTGGACATGGTCCACCCTCTCAACCCATAGCCTGTCCGGCCCGGGCAAACCCGGGGGCGGCGCCCTCGATGACCCTGGGGTGCACGCAGAAGGCCAGGCGGAAGTAGCCCGCCCGTCCGAAGCCCCGTCCCGGCACCCCCAGGATGCGCTCCTCTTTCAACCGTTGCACAAAGGCCACGTCATCGCCGCCGGGAGCCTTCGGGAAGAAATAGAAGGCCCCCTGGGGCAGGTGGAAATCATACCCCGCCTCCCGCAGAACATGGGCCAGGAGGTCGCGGTTATGGGCGTAGGGGGCCAGGTCCGCGGACACCCCCGCCAGGCGCGCCACCACCCGCTGCATCAGGGCCGGGGCGTTGACAAAGCCCAGGATGCGGTTGGCCAACACCAGGGCGCCCGCCACCTCGGCGCGGCCCGCGGCCCGGGGACTCACCGCCACATAGCCCAGGCGCTCCCCGGGGATGGACAGGTCTTTGGAAAAGGAGGTGGCCAGGATGGTGTCATCGTAAGGCGCAAAAATGCTGGGCAATTCGGCCCCGTCGTACACCAGGCGGCGGTAAGGCTCATCCGCCACCAGATAGACGGGCCGTCCCCGCCGCCGGCTGTGCTCGGCCAGCAGTCGCCCCAACTCCGCCAACGCCGCCCCCGGGTAGATGGCCCCGGTGGGGTTGTTGGGGGAATTGAGGAGGACCGCCCGGGTGCGGGGCGTGAGGGCCGCCTCCACCCGGGCGAGGTCCGGTTGAAAGGCTTCGTCCGTTTCCACCACCACCGCAAGGCCGCCGTGATTGTCGGCATAAAAAAAATACTCCGGAAAAAAGGGGGCGAAGATCACCACCTCATCGCCGGGATCCAGGATGGCCTTGAGGATGACGTTGAGCCCGCCGGCCGCGCCGCAGGTCAGCACCAGGTCTTGGGCCGTGAAGGGCAGGCCGTGGAGTTCCCGGAGGTGACCCGCCAGAGCCTCCCGGGTGGACACCAGGCCGGCGTTGGGCATATAGCTGTGGAGCCCCGGCGCGGTCTCGGCCACGGCCGCGGCCAATTCCTCCTTGAAGCCGGGCGGGGGCTCCAGGTGGGGGTTGCCCAGGGAAAAGTCATAGACCTGGTCCGCCCCCAGCCGGGCCTTCAGTTCGGCCCCTTCCTCGAACATGCGGCGGATCCAGGAGGAATTTTCGATGGCCGCGCGGATCTTGGCGGAGACGCTCACATTGACTCCTTTAATAGGAAATGGTCGACGGGTGCGTGTCATGGAGCCAGGGCGGCCTTTCCTGCGTCCGCCCTGATCTTCAAGTCCGGTCCTCCACCTGGTAGCCGGCGGCGCGTAAGGTCTCTATCACCCGGTCGCCGTGCTCCTGGTCCCGGGTTTCCAGGATCAGCTCCACCCGGGTGATCTCCAGGGGCAGATCCCGCCCCATGCGGTCGTGAAACAGGTGCAGGATGTTGGCCTGGGCCTCCCCCAGGAGCGTGGCCAGCCGGCCCAGAGAGCCGGGCCGGTCGGGGAGGGCCACCCTGAGGTTGAGCAGCCGCCGCCGGTCCGACAAGGCCCGCACCAGCACCCGCTCCAAGAGGGGGATGTCCATGTTGCCGCCGCTCACCACCAGGACCACCGGGTCTCCCAGGCCACGGCCGGCCAGGGGCCCCAGCAGCGCCGCCGTGGGCGCCGCGCCCGCCCCTTCGGCCAGCACCTTCTTCTTTTCCAACAGGATGAGGACGGCCCGGGCGATGTCCACTTCTTCCACCAGCGCCACCTCATCCAGACAGCGCTGCAGGAAAGGAAAGGGGTGGCGCCCCACCACCGGCACCCGGATGCCGTCGGCCAGGGTGGACCGGGCCTCCACCCGCTGGGGCTCGCCCCGTTCCAGGGCCGCAACCAGGGACGGCACCCGGGCGGCCTGGACCCCCACCACCCGCACGTCAGGCTTGGTTTCTTTCAGAGCAAAAGCCGTGCCAGCAGCCAGACCGCCCCCCCCCACCGGCAGGAGCACCGTGGCCACCCGGGGCAGGTCATCCAGGATTTCCAGGCCCAGGGTGCCCTGGCCCGCCACCACCTCGGGGTCGTCATAGGGATGGATGAACACATAGCCCTGCTGCTCCAGGACCCGGGCCTCCTCCAGGGCCTGGGAAAGGTCCTCGCCGTGCAGCCTGACCTGGGCGCCGTAGCTGGCGCAGGCCATCTGCTTGGAAATGGAGGCTCCCCGGGGCATGACGATGACCGCCTCCAACCCCAGACGGCCGGCGGCGTGGGCCACCCCCTGGCCGTGGTTGCCGGCGGAGGCGGCCACCACCCGGGTCCCCTCACCCCGGCCCTGGAGGAGAGCCAGACGGTTGAAGGCCCCCCGGAGCTTGAAGGAGCCGGTGGTCTGGAGATTTTCCAGCTTGAGGAAAACCTCCCGGCCGCTCATGCGGCTCAGCGTCTGGGAGTAGACCAGGGGCGTGTGGAGCGCCACCCCGGCCAGCCGCTCCCGCGCCGCCAGAATATCTTGGAGAGTCATGGATGATATGCGCCTATGGAGGCACAGATGGTCATGTCCTCTGCGCCTTGCGCCAGCCCTCGGCCTTGAGCCGGGCCACGTAGGCCAGCCATTCCTCTTTCAGGCATTGCAGGTATTGTTTCATGTCCTGATCGACGAGGGGCGCCAGGCGGTGGTGCAGCTCCGCATTGACGGCGTGGTCGCCGGGGGAGAGGCCCTGCCAGCTCAGGTAGCCTTCCTCCAACAGAAAGGCGGCGGTCACCTCCCCCCGCACGCCCCGCTGGGCCAGGATGGCCCTGGCGCCCTCCAGGTCATACTCCAGCACCCAGCCGCAGTCCTCCACCGTGTTTTCCGAAAAATCCGCCCGTCTCCGGCACTCCGGGCAATAGAGGCCCAGGAGCATCTCCGGCGGCAGCAGGTTGTCCCGAAAATTCAAAAAGGCGGAATGGCGGCCGCAGGAGCAGGTGCGGCTCAGTTGCAGGCACATGGCACCTTTCCTCCTACACCGTAAGATCGACTCAATGCACCATTAGTACTAGTTTTCCGGTACAATAACAAGAGATTACCTGAACATCCCGCCGGGGGAAGTGCCGATGGAGCTGTTCCGTGAACTACTGGCCCGCCTGGGGGGCAGATTCGCCGCCGAGTTGGGGATCGAGGTAAAGCTCGGTCCCGAAGAGCGCCAGAAATGGTTCCTGGCGGCCATCCTTTATGGCGCGAGAATTTCCGGGAAAATCGCCGCCCGCACCTACCAGGTCTTTGCCTCCCGGGGGATCACCAGGCCCGACGGCATCCTGGCCCAGGGCTGGGACAACCTGGTGGCCCTGCTGGATGCCGGCGGCTATGTGCGCTATGATTTTAAGACTGCGGACAAGCTGCTGGCGGTGATGCGCGGCCTGAAGGAACATTATGGGGGCGATCTGGAGCGCCTGGCGGCGGGCTGTCGCGACTATCCCGAGCTGGAAAGCCGCCTGCGCGGTCTGGCCCCGGGACTGGGGCCGGTCACCGTCAACATCTTCCTCCGGGAATTGAGAGGCGTCTGGCCCCTGGCCGAGCCCCCCCTGAGCCCTCTGGCCCTGCTGGCCGCGGCCCATCTCAGGCTGCTGGACCAGGCCCTCTCCCCCGAGGCCGCTCTGGCCGCTCTGGCCGACGCCTGGGAGGCCCGTCCCGTGCCGGGCTTTGACCTGGCCGACCTGGAAGCGGCCCTGGTCAGGCTGGGGCGGGACTACTGCCGCAAACCCGCAGGCCCCCCCTGCCCCCTGGGTGACCGCTGCGGTCGGGTCAAAGTATAGACTTTCGCCGCCAATACCCAAGCTTGCTACGGCAAAGTATGGGTGTAAGAGACCGGCGCCTGCCTCTTCCCAATTCTCCCCCGCTGCTTCCGGCCACCGCGGGGACCCCTGGGAAAAAATTTCCGACCCGCGGCAAGCCTTGCCGACAGCGCCCTGCCGGGCCTTCCTTAATATTCAGCATTGGCAGGGGCTTTCCGCCTGGCACCGGTTTTGCTTCAGTTGTGGGAAACAGGAAGGAGGATGGCGGTGGAAATTTCCAGCCTCTGGCCGTATGAGACGACGGCCCTCGGCGCCGAATTGGATTCCGAGGCTACTTCCCGTGCCCCTGCGGCTCCGGCATTGCCCATGGACGCCGCAGTTGACCTTTCGCCGGACGACCGCGTCGATCTGGTGACGGCCCAGAATGCCGGTTCGCTCCCGGTGGAGCCGCCGGACCTGGAGGAGGCGCTCCAGTTGGTCCGGCAGGTGCGGGCGCAGTTGCATCTCATGGATCGGGAGGAGCAGCAGGAACTCTATCATTTCGAGCGCTTGCGGGAGCTCTGTTTCCGTCTGCAGCAGGCGCCCTGAACTGCGTCCGGGGGATGTGTGATGAAGATCGATGAACTGTTGCTGCAAAATTTACCCGGGTTGGCCCAGCGCCCCAAGGGGGTCAAAGGGGAGTTTGCCCAGTGCCTCAAAGAGGCTTTGGCCGGCCAGGCACAGAAACAGCCCCTGGAGGCCGCCGGCAAAACAGGCCCGATGGAGCAGGCGATGGCCATCGCCGCCGCCGGGGTGCGCCACCCGGTGGACCTGGTGGAATCCGCCCTCAACCGCCTCGATGCCTTCAAGGAGGGCCTGGCCCGCCCGGAGCAGTCCCTGAAGAAGCTGGCCCCTCTGGTGAAAAACCTGGAAGAAGACAGTCGACGTTTGACCGAACTGGCGCAGAAGCTGCCCCAGAATTCCCCGGCCCGCTCCCTGATGCAGGAGACCGCAGCGCTGTCCTGGGTGGAGGCTTACAAATTCAATCGGGGGGATTACGTCTGAGGCGGCAGGGGATATTCCCCGGCTAACAGACGGCTGCCGTCTTCCAGGTGCAAGATTTCCAGCCGCACAGCGTCGGGGAAGAGTTCCAGAACGGCAAAGGTGGGGGGGTGGCCCCGGTCGTTCCGTTCTTTAAGGTGCCCGGGGTTGAGCCAGATGGTCCCGTGGCGCAGGTCCACCGTGGGGACATGGGTGTGTCCGAAGAGGACCAGGTGCACCGGGCTCTCCAGGGCTTCCGGGTCGGGGTCGCCGGGCGCGTCCAGACGGTGCCGCGTCGGGGTGTGGGTGAGGAAGAGTTTCACCCCGGCCAACTCCACCAACACGCGGTTGGGGATGGCGGGGTCGGTGTATTCGGGGCAGTACACCCCCGGCACCGCCAACATCTGGAAGCCCGCCTGCTCGAGAATGGCCAGGTCCAGGTAGTCGTCTCCCAGGTGGACCACGGTATGGATGCCCCGGGATTTGAACCGGGCGGCAACCCGCCGCAAACCGTCCAGATTGCCATGGGTGTCGCTCACCACGCCCACCAACATGAGTCAGCCTCCCAAGAACTGCTCTTCAAAGTTAAGGGTGGCGCCGGTATCCTGCCGGTGCGGCACCCAGGCTGGAAACCTGTGCTACTGAATCAGACTTTTTTGTTCATCGACAAAGATTCGACTTATAACCACATGACTTGACCGATTTTTGCACCCCCTTCACCCCGGCCCTCTCCCCCCGCTGGGGGGAGAGGGGGTTTGAAACGGCTGTAGCTTTATCCCCTCTCCCCCGATGGGCAAAAGCGCTAACTTAAGAAGACTTTTTGTATGTTATTTATAATGCTAACATCAATAATATCAGTCAGTTAAAAATACAACAACGCCTTAAGTTTTCGCCAATGCCCCGCTGGGGGGAGAGGGGGTTTGAAACGGCTGTAGCTTTATCCCCTCTCCCCCGATGGGCAAAAGCGCTAACTTAAGAAGACTTTTTGTATGTTATTTATAATGTTAACATCAATAATATCAGTCAGTTAAAAATACAACAACGCCTTAAGTTTCCGCCAATGCCCCGCTGGGGGGAGAGGGGGTTTGAAATGGCTGTAGCTTTATCCCCTCTCCCCCGATGGGGGAGAGGGTTAGGGTGAGGGGGAAGAAAAGTGCTTTCCACCTGAACTTCATGAATTCGTTGGCCAACAGGGATCAGGTCGATTTTCCGTTTGGTGGCGGCCCCAAGGCCGCAATGTGCCAGCGAATTTTTCATTGTCTTGGTGTGAGCCCAAGGCTCATGTGCGACTGTCCGGAAAAGATTTTCGTGGGGAAGGGGGCCAGGGGTCTTGAGCCCCCCTCGTTCCCAAGCTCCTGCTTGGGAAGGTAAATTTCCCCCCAAGCTCTGCTTGGGGGCCTTATGCCCCTCCGCCTTGGCCCCGGGTTATGCCTCAGTCGGCCAAGCGGAGCTTGGCGGGCAAGTTTGTTCTTTCGGGCCTGGAGATTGCTGGCGTGACCCGTTATACTGAGAGCGCTTTGCCTGGTGCGGCGAAGAGGGGGAGGTGTTTCTCCCCGTCAGAGTCGGACCTGCTGATAATATCTCAGTTTTGCCAGGAAATCAAGGGCTTCCCATGTCAACCTGCATTTTTTGCCGCATAGCCTCCGGGCAGGCCCCGGCCGTCTCGCTGGCGGAGACGCCCCGGGTTCTGGCCTTTCTGGACATTGCCCCCGTAAATTACGGGCACACCCTGGTGATCCCCAAGGAGCACCACGAAAGTTTTCTGGACCTGCCCGACGACCTCTGGCTGGAGATGGGCCAGGTCGCCCGACGGGTGGCCCAGGCGCTTCGGACCACCCTCTTCGCCCGGGGCATCAACCTGGGCATGAACAACGGCGACGCCGCCGGGCAGGTGGTTTTCCACGCCCACATCCACGTCATTCCCCGCTATCTGAGCGACGGCCTGATGCTTTTCCCCCAGCACAATTATCTGGCGGGGGACATGGAAAAGGTGGGCGAGCAACTCCGCCGGGCCCTGGCCGGGCAAGGGGCCTGACAGGAACTCAGTGCTCGTCGCGGAGACATTCCTGCAGGAAACGGGTGGCAGGGGCCGCCACCGGCAGGGGCAGATCGTCCAGGGAGGCTGCCGGCACCACTCCCACCAGGGAGTTGGCCAGCCACAGGCCCGCCGCTTCCCTGAGCTGCGCAGGGTGGACCGGAAGCGCAACCAGGTCCTGGCCCCGGCGGCGCAAAGCCTGACCCAGCACCTCCAGGGTGACGCCGGGCAGGGCGCTGGGGGCCTGGGGGGTGAAAAAGCCCCCGTCCCGCAGAACGATGAGGCTGGTGGCGGCGCCCTCCGAAATCCGGCCGTCCGCCTCCAGGATGAGGGCCTCCCGGGCGCCCCGGTCCAGGGCGTATTGGCGCGCCGCCAGGTAAAAGAGGTAATTGAGGCTCTTGTGCCGCCCCAGAAAAGTGGTGCGCGGCTCCGGAAAGGTGAGGACCGGCCAGCCCCGAACGTATTCTTCCGGGGTCGGAGGGACGTAAGACCGGGCCCAGATCAACAGGGTGGGCCGGGAGGCGGGCGGCAGGCCGACGCCCGGGGCCACTCCCCGGCTGAGAAGCATTTTTACGACGGCCAGACCCTGCTCCAGGCGGTTGGCCTGCAACAGCCGGGCCAGCCGGTCCTCCCAGGGGATATCCGCCGGAAAGGGCAGGCGCAGGGCCAGGGCGGATTTTTCCAGGCGGGCCAGGTGCCGGGGCAGCCACAGGACCCGCCCCGCCTCGGCCCGCAGCGTCTCAAAGAGGCCGTCCCCATACAAAAACCCCCGGTCGTCCACGGGCACCCGGGCCTGGTCCAGGGGGATCAGCGCCTCATTCAGCCAGACGAATTCCCTCATCGCCGCGCCTGCTCTCCCTCAATGAGACGGAACAGGGTCCGGCCCTTGTGCAGGGTCTCCTCGTATTCCGCCTCTTCCTCCGAGTCGTAGACCACCCCGCCCCCCACGGAGAAGTGCCCGGATCCCCTGGCAATAACGGCCGTGCGAATGGCCACGTTGAGGTCCAGATTGCGGTGCAGCCCCAGGTAGCCGATGGCCCCGGTGTAGACGTGGCGGACCTGGGGCTCCAGTTCGTCGATGATCTCCATGGCCCGGATTTTGGGGCACCCGGTGATGGAGCCGCCGGGGAAGGTGGCCCGGAGGAGGTCCACCTGGCTCACCCCCGGGGCCACCTGACCGGCGACGATGGACACCAGGTGGTGCACGTTCTGGTAAGCCTCCAGGCGCTTGTGCTCCACCACCCGGACGGTGCGGGCCCGGCAGACCTTGCCCAGGTCGTTGCGCAGCAGGTCCACGATCATGGAAAGCTCCGCGTCGTCCTTCAGGCTGGCGGCCAGCTCCCGGCGCAGCGCCTCGTCCTCGTCCGGCGTCCGCCCCCGGGGCCGGGTCCCCTTGATGGGCCGGGTCTCCAGATAATCCCCATGGCGATACAGAAAACGCTCCATGGAGGTGGACAGGATGACGCAGTCCCGGCAGTTGAGATAGGCGTAAAACGGGGCCGGATTGACGGCGAACAGGCGTCGGAAGAGGCCCACGGGGTCGCCGCGCAGGGGGAAGGAAAAGCGCTGGGAGAGATTCACCTGGTAGACGTCGCCCTGGCGGATATACTCCCGGATGCGGGCCACGGCCTTGAGATAATCCTCCCGCTTGAAATTGCTCACCGCGGCCCCCACCTGAAACGCCCCCGGCGTCGCGGGAGTGAGGGGGGTGGCCTCATCATCCCCCTTTGGCCTCACCCCCCGGTGATCCTCCCAGGCCACCTTTACCTCGAAAAATCGCCTCTGCCGCCGGTGATGCACCACCAGCCGCCGGGGAAAGGCCAGGACCATCTCGGGGAGGCCCAGATCGTCCACGGCGCGGGTGGGGAGGCGCTCCAGGTGATTCTTCAGGTCATAGGCGAAAAAGCCCAGCCCGCCGGCGCTGAGGGGATGCAAAGGTGAGGTTCCGGCCAATTCCAGGGAATCGAGGACATCTTCCAGGATGGTGAACGGATTGCCGGTCAACACCCGCTCTTCCCCGTCCGTCCGGATGGTCACCTGACTCCCCCGGGCCCGGAGCACCAGGAAAGGGTCCCAGCCCATGAGGGAGTGGGCCGCCACGTCCAGGTCGCCGCCGCTCAGCAGCAGCATGGCGTAGGGGCGGCGGGAGAGGTGGGGGAAGAGTTCGCCCAGCTCGGCGACCTCTTCCCTTACGGGCAGGGGCTTGACCTCAAGGTCGACGACGCGTCCGAACATGGGGTCTCCACCGGTGCGGCCGACATCGACGCTGCCGGGGACACCGGGGCCAGTCTGAGGAAATTGGCGGCCAAGGCGGCGCCGTGGCCGGTGAGAAAGGACTCCGGGTGGAACTGGACCCCGTGCAGGGGGTAGCGCCGGTGGCTCAGGCCCATGATGACGCCGTCGTCGCTCCGGGCGGTGATCTCCAGGTCTGGAGAAACGTCCGCGGCCATGAGGGAGTGGTAGCGGGCCGCCCAGAACGGCGACGGCAACCCCGCGAAGAGTCCCCGCCCCCGGTGGAACACGGGGTGGCGCTTGCCGTGCACCGGCGCCGGGGCCCGCACCGTGACGCCCCCGAAAACCTCGTTGATGGCCTGGTGCCCCAGGCAGACCCCCAGGATGGGGAGGCGCCGGTAAAAATGGGAAATCACCGCCTTGCTGATGCCCGCCTGGGCCGGGTCCTTGGGGCCGGGGGAAATGCAGAGCCAGCGCGGCTCCAGGGCCTCGATGCGCTCCAGGCTGACGGCGTCGTGGCGGAAGACCAGGACCTCCAGGTCGAACTCGTAGAAGAGCTGCACCAGGTTGTAGGTGAAGGAGTCGTAATTGTCGATCATCACCAGACGCATGGGCCGTTCCATAAAAAAAAGACCACCCCGGAGTCTGGGTGGCCTTGGCCTGACATAACTCCATATATTTTTGATACTTCATCAGGGTGGTGATGTCAAGTTTTTTCCCGGGTTTTGTGTCATTAACGTTAAGACGGCGGGGGCTCCGGCAACATTGCCCGCCAGCAGCCGTATCGTCATCCTGAGCGGCTGGGCCGGGCAAGTTTGCCGGCGTTCGGCGTCAGCCGGTCAGTCCGGAGAACTCCGGGGTCGGACCAGATAGATGGTGCCGAAGGCAAGGCCGCCCACCCGGTGGTGGAAGCTGTCGTATTTGTGAATGTAACCAACCCGGTAATCATCCGGGCCCAGTTCCAGGGCGGCGTCCCAGTCGCCGCCGCAGGATTGCACCAGTACCTGCATGAGCACCGCGCCGCCGTTGCGGGCAGTGGGATCCACGGCAAAGTGGGCGCCGCACCGGCAGAGACCGCCGTCGAATTCAAACCAGAGGCCGTCCAATTCCTGGGGACGGGGGATTTCCCGGCGACAGAAGGGACAGAGGGGTGGCTGAGCGCGGTCGCTCCGGTGGGCAAAAAGTTTGGGCACGATGAACCTCCTGACCCGCCGGCGGGGAGATGCCGCCGGCGGGCGGCTTGATAAGCTGGTGGTGCTGAGTCTCGGCACCCCTCTGAAATTATCCGCGATTCCGGCCCCCCCCGCAATCCGTTCGAGGCACTATTGACACCCTTCAACCTGGTGGTTAAATTTGGGTTAACCTGCCTGAATGAGAAAGGAGAACACTCATGGCCGATGTGACCATTACTTTTTCCGACGGGGAACAGCAGCAGATCGAAGGCATCGTCATCGATAAAGACAAAGCCGAGGCCCTGAGATTACTGGCCGATCTCCTGAACAAAATCAAAGGCCATCCGGGCCATGCCTGCGGTCCCAAGGTGGTTTGAACTCAGGCGTTGCGGAGCAGAAGCCGGGGGAAAAAAGGAGGATCAAGATGGCGGATAAGCAGATCGTCTTTGCCGACCAGGACCAGATGATGGTCGAAGGCATCGTCATTGACAAGGATGGAGAGGAAGCGCTGAAGTTTTTAGCCCAACTGCTGGAGCGACTCAAGTCCCATCCGGGTCACGCCTGCGGCTTTCGGCCTTTCAAATAACCCGCGGCGCCACTTTTTGACGGTAGTGGAGGAGCCCATGGGGAGGCTGGCCTTGGTGGCGGACACCCATTCCTACCAGGCCGGCCTCCCCCGGCTCCTGGCCTTCTTTCAGCGTCAGGGCCTCAGTGACCTGGCCTGTCTGGGCGATTGTCCGCCCGAGCCGTTCCAGCCCTGGCTGGACCTGGACCCCCGCCACCGCCTCTATTGGGCCTACGATTTTCATGGCCCCCAGATGCCCGCAGCCACTCTGAACGGCATGGCCCTGGCACTCCCGGGGCAGGTCTTCATCGCCCACACCCGGGCCCTGCTCTGGAGCCATTTCAAAGACGTGATCCATGCCTACGAGCGGCAGCCCCCCCGGGGCCGCCCGCCGCTGCTGCTATGCCATGGACACACCCACGTGCCCAGTGTCACCCTCTTCCGGCCGCCCGCCAGCCGCCTGCTGTACATCCACGATTTTCTACGCCCCCAGGAGTTTCAGCCCCGCCAGGCCTGCCTGCGCCTGGAGCCGGACTCCATTTACCTCATCGTGCCGGGCGCCTTCACCCTGGAAGAAAACCGCCATCCCACCTTCAGCTTCGCGGTGCTGGACCTCCCCACCCGACGCCTGGTCATGACTTCCCTCAAGGACCTGTCCGCCCTGGACACCCTGGAGCTCTTTGATTGAGGGCGAAGAAACCGCTGCTTCTGGAGCGCACCCAGACCCCCTCCCCCACAACAGACTTTCCTGGCTGACCGGAGAACGATGGCTGTCCCCTTGCCTTCCGGCGTTCCTCCTGGTATGGTGCGCGGGTATGGACCAGGGCAGAGATCTTCCCAGCGCGGTTTCCCGCCGGGCCCAGGAAATTACGCCGTTTCTGGTGATGGACATCCTGGAGCGGGCCAAGGAGCTGGAGCGCCGGGGCCGGCACATCATTCATCTGGAAATCGGCGAGCCCGACTTCGACACGCCCGCGGTGGTCAAGGAGGCGGCCTACCGGGCCATGGCCGCAGGCGAAACCCAGTACACCCACTCCCAGGGGCTCCTGGAGCTGCGGGAGGCCCTGTGCGTCCACTACCGGGAGAAGTACGGGGTGAGCCTCGTCCCCGAGCAGTTCATCGTCACCTCGGGCACCTCGCCGGCCATGATCCTCATCTTTGCGGGTCTCCTCGACCCCGGCGACGAGATGCTCCTCACCGACCCCCACTACGCCTGCTACCCCAATTTTCTCCGCCTGGTGGACGGGGTCCCCCGGTACGTGCCGGTGTCCGCCGAAGACGGCTTCCAGTACCGCACCCGGGAGTTAAAGAGGCTGCTCACCCCCCGCACCAAGGCCATTCTGGTCAATTCGCCCTCCAACCCGGCGGGCACGGTGCTGACCCGGGAGGACCTGGCCCGGCTGGCGGAGTTGGGCCCCTACCTCATTTCCGACGAAATCTACCATGGCCTGGTGTACGAAGGTGAAGAGCACACGGTGCTGGAGTTCACCGACCGGGCCTTCGTCATCAACGGCTTCTCCAAGGCCTACGCCATGACGGGCTGGCGCCTGGGGTATCTGATTGCGCCCCTGGATTTTGTGCGGCCCCTGCAAAAGCTCATGCAGAATTTCTTCATCTCCGCCAATCCCTTCGTGCAACGGGCCGGGGTGGCGGCGCTCACCCAGGCCGGGCCGGAGGTGGCGCGCATGCGCGCCATGTTCGACGAACGCCGCAAGTTCCTGGTCAACGGCCTTCTGAACCTGGGCTTCCGCATCCCCGTCATCCCCACCGGCGCTTTCTACGTCTTCGTCCAGGCCGACCACCTGTCCCCGGACTCCTATGCCCTGGCTTTCGACATCCTGGAGCAGGCGGGGGTGGGCGTGACCCCGGGCATCGACTTCGGGGCCGGCGGCGAAGGCTGCCTGCGCTTTTCCTACGCCAATTCCCTGGAAAACCTGGCCGAGGCCCTCAGGCGGTTGAATTGTTACCTGGCTTTGAGAAGTTAGTGCTACTGCGTTCAGTAGTCCAAAAGTACTTTCATTTTCCCCCCTTTGCTAAAGGGGGGTCAGGGGGGATTTGTCAGTATTTGTTAAGGGTTAATCAATAATTCCACGTAGTAGGATTAGGTTTGATGGAATCGTAAAAAGTAAAAAAGGCCATACTATCTCCAAAAGGTGGCTCTCGCTGCCATTGATAACTGATTGATTTGCCTCATTAACCACCTCTCCCCCTTGGGGGAGAGGGCTGGGGTGAGGGGGTGAATGGACTTTTTACGAGGCCATCAGGTTTAATACAGAAATACTGTCTGCCGTAACAATTTCGTTCCTGAACAGCAGTTATGGCGCTGGCTGGGGTTGGCCTCTATTGCTGCTTAATTTTGGGCGTAGGGCAGTGCTGTCCGGTAGAAATTACCTGGTGTAATCAGAAAAAAGCCCCATAACCGCCTGATAGCGCTATAATGGGTTTGGTCGAAAACCAAGCGCTGCAAGGAGTTATTATAAAATTAGGGACAGACACCATTTACTGATAAATAGTGTCTGTCCCCATTTTTTATTCGTTTACCCAATTTGATGAAGTCGGCTGACGGCGGGATGCGCTTCGCTTTCCCACCCTACGCTTTCTGTCCCTATTTTCCTATTTTCCCATAAATCAACTCCGGCGCTATCTCTTGTTTCTCGCAAAGGCGCAAAGACCGCAAAGGTTTCTATTCTTTCTTCGCGCCCTTTGCGTCTTCGCGAGAAACTATAATTTATTCACGATCCGAGTAATACCGTCTTTAATCAGCCGCTAACCTTTTTTTCTCGCAAAGGCGCAAAGATCGCAAAGTTTTTTATTCTTTCTTGGCGTCCTTTGCGTCTTTGCGAGAAACTATAATTTATTCACGATCCGAGTAATACCGTCTTTAATCAGCCGCTATCCTTTGTTTCTCGCAAAGGCGCAAAGATCGCAAAGTTTTTTATTCTTTCTTGGCGTCCTTTGCGTCTTTGCGAGAAACTATAATTTATTCACGATCCGAGTAATACCGTCTTTAATCAGGACTTCATTGAAGTTGATCAACAGCCCCAGCTTCGTCCCTGAAAGTTTAAGATAGGTCAAGAGTTGTTTCTTATGCACGTCTGCTATCTGGTCAACCGACTTCAACTCCACCATCACCTTGCCGCCCACCACCAGGTCGGCCCGGAAGCCTTCCTCCAGCCGCACCTCCTCATAAACCACCGGCAAGGGGACTTGACGATTTACCGGGAGGCCTCTTTTCTGCAATTCATGGGCCAGGGCCGCTTCATAGACCGATTCCAGCAGGCCGGGGCCCAGCGCCGTATGAACCTTATAGGCCGCGTCCACTATCTCCCGGGCAATGTCGTTCTCGTGCATGTTTTTTTCTTTGCGTCCTTTGCGCCTTCGCGAGAAACAAAAAATTTTTCTCGCAAAGACGCAAAGGGCGCAGAGTTAAGGCGGGAGGCGCGGCGCTTTCCCGCCCTACGGGTCCTTGATGGTGGGGGACGGCGATGAGATGGATATGGTTGGTCATCAGGCCACAGGCCCAGACTTCCAGCCCATACTTTTTGGCATATTCGGTCAGCCAGGCAAGATATTGCCGCCGGTCCCCGGCTGCAAAGAAAACGTCCTGACGGTAATTACCCCGCTGGGTGACATGATGGGCCGCCCGGAAAAAACAACCATGGCTTGGCGGCCCATGATGGCGGCAACATATCAAAAAGAGCTGACCCCGCCAAGAAAATTGTGTCTGTCCCTATTTTCTGAAGACAACCTTGGACTAATTTCGACATCTTTGTGCTTCGTTTAACAATAATCCGGCAAGCAATAACGGTAACGTGAACAGAACATAGTTTTTCCCCTCCCATACTGCCCAGGTCTTAAAAGAGAATAATCCTTCACGTAATAACTCCCCCAAGCCAACAAAAATAAAAGGTGTCGATAGAATGACCCACAGAAAGATCAACCAACTCGCAGGACTATTTGTTAAACGCCGCCATACAAACCAATAAAATGTGACGCAAGTAAGTGCGCCAGAGCAAAGGAAGATCGTTGATCCGCTGGCAGAAGCCCGGCCGAATACGTGCATAGGCTGATAAAAAAGGCCTATCTTTTTTGCCCAAACAAAGAATATTAAATGAATAGATAAAGCGACACCAATAGATATTAGTGCAAATTGCATTGCTCGTAGGGGATTGATTGTAATTAAGCAAATACTTAGTGCCATTGGAATAATAATAAATGGCATCCTAGCCGTAGCTATTAAGCCAGTTAATATGGCAATAACAATAAACCATCCATTACTTCTATAATAGCAGTGCAACCCCAATGTTAAACTGACCAATGCTAATGTAGTAGCTGGTAAATCATGGCCTGTAATACTCATCTGCAAAAAATTTAACGATGCCATCAACAGCATAACAAATATAAAGACGTACGCTTTACCCCATTTTGCGACCATGACTCCGGCAATCATAAAGTATATCGGAATAAGAAGAGCGATCATGCCACTCAACGAAAATGGTAGATTCAACAGTATCCATCCTGGCCCGGGACTTATTGGTGCACCATCAAACAGCCTAATGGAATATGGATGTGAGCAAGTATGCCAGAGCGCTATCGCTGGCTCCATTAAAGCGTTCGGTGCAGTACTCGGGTTCGACACTAGCCGCGTGGCGGGATATAAAAATACGTTCAATGCAGCAAGGGCTAAAATACCCAGAACCCATAAAGAATGATTACTTATGATTCTGAATTTCTGTGAATCGAATCTTAGGAATATAAAACCTAAAATAATCAATCCAGTGATTATAGCGATATAAGTAGTGATAAGAATGAAACTTGCTTCAGGAAAATGCTTAATGAAAAATGGCGCCGAAGTGATGGTTACAATAAGTAAGTAGAGGAAATATCCAGAGAAAATTAGGAAAGACACTTTTTCATCACCTTTATATTTTATTTAAGTAAATGTTAGTAAAAATCAGAATGATTTTAAATGAAAAAACCCGCCTCCTTACGAAGCCGGGGTTATGCTATGAAATTAACTCCGGCGGCGTCCTATCTTTCCACACAGGAAGTGTGCAGTATTGTCGGCGCTGAGAGGCTTAACTACCGAGTTCGGGATGGGATCGGGTGGTGCCGAGGCCGGCGGTGAATGGTCTTCCTGGTTATTCAACCTCCTCTATGAACCTCACAACTTGCTTAACAATCTTGGGATGCAGGACTTTCCCGGGATGGAAAGGAAGAACAATCCTTTTCCCTGCCCGAAAATAAATTCTATGGCTCCCCGAGCTTCTGATCATCTCATAACCGGCTTTTAGCAGCAAAGCCTCGGCTTCGGGTCCGGTCAACCGGGCCAGCTTAGGCAAGCCGGACCTCAACGGCGGTGGTCATGATCTCCTTGCTGACCGCCTGGCGAATCTCTTCCTCTGACAGCGTAGACAGGTAAAGCTCTATGGCCTCCTTGATGTTGGCCATCACCTCTTCAAAGGTATCCCCCTGACTCTGGCAGCCCTCCAGCTCCGGGGAATAAGCATAATAGCCGAAGTCATCCTTTTCGATGACAATGCTGACCTTGTGGGACATGGCCTTCTCTCCTGGGCCTAAGGTAATAAAAAACCCCGCCTCCGTCAAGAGGGCGGGGTTGGGATTATGAATGAGCTCCGGCGGCGTCCTATCTTGCCACAGCGACTGTTCACCTGACATTTATTCTCGATACCCTTTCCCCCGGCTCTCCCTGCAATTAATTTTTTCTTTTCCTTACCATCATCTTCATCCTAGCTGCACTTGGAAAACCCGCAGGCGCGGCAGACCAGGCAGCCGCCTTCGTGTTCCACGGCGCTGCCGCAGTCGGGGCAGGCGGCCATGGCGGTGGTGGGGGCGGGGGCGTCCACCTGGGCCAGGCGGGCCAGGACCTGGGAGATGGCGTCGGGGCAGGAGAGCACCTGTTTGCCGTTCTGCCAGATGGGGCTGGGGCAGCGGATGGCGGTGATCTGTTTGATGATGGCCTCGATCTTCACCCCGGCGCGCAGGGCCAGCGAAATGAGGCGGCCGGTGGATTCAATCTGGCTGCTGGCGCACCCCCCGGTCTTGCCCATCTGGGCGAAGACCTCGCAGAAGCCCAGATCGTCGGAGTTGACGGTGACATAGAGCTTGCCGCAGCCGGTGGTGATGAGTTCGGTGGCGCCCGTGGTGCG
>Ga0194110_10001612_pt1 | contig 28960 bp, 20 predicted proteins | sample TA2Kig1200mmetaG_FD_146192 | JGI IMG/M metagenome (GOLD analysis project Ga0194110, IMG submission 146192) | Freshwater microbial communities from Lake Tanganyika, Tanzania - TA2015032 Kigoma Deep Cast 1200m | ecosystem: Environmental > Aquatic > Freshwater > Lake | place: Tanzania: Lake...
ACAATCTGAACCGTGCCCCTACATGACGGCGATGTACGGTCGTCTGTGACGTAGGGGCGCGGTTGTGATTGTGTTGACAAAGGCGGTGTCGGGATTGGCATCCCGACCTACGAGATACGTGGGCCGCGTAGGAGAAGTGTCCTTCCCGGATGGAGCCCCTCTCCAAGACAATCCACGCTCTGCCCCTACAACGGCATGGGCGGGGCGAGGTCGCCAGGGACCGGCCCACGGCCTCCTCAGGTCAGAGCCACCTCCACGAACTCCTCCTCGCACGGGTTGCCCTTCACCATCCACAGCCGCCGGTCGGCGGGTCGCATGATGGCTGCGGAGCACGTGCGGATCTCCTCGTCCGGGCGCTCGTGACGACAGATGGGCGTCTCGTGGTCGGAGAGGGCCTGCGTCAGAGTGGTCACGTCGTGGCCCGCGGCCTCGGCCCGCAGCAGCTCCCACATGCGCGCTTGCCGCTGCAGTGAGTTGTCGCCCGGCGGACCGGAGGCATGGCTCTGCAGGTCGGTCACGTAGTGGTTCGCGTGGGCAAGGAGCCCCGACTCATCGGGGACGAGCTGCGATGAACGGGTCGCTGTGGTCTCGATCCCCGCGATCTCTCCGTGTGGCCCACCGACGTAGAAGTAGTGGCCCGACATGCGCGGCGCGTCCGTGACCACGCGCACGGCGTCCTCGAACGTGCGCTGCGCCAGGGCCTCGTGGATGGTCGCGAGATACATCACCCCATTGCGTGCGTCCGCCGGGACCAGATTCGTGTTGCCGACGGCGATGCCATGCTCGTTGATCCCCACCAGCGACAGGCAGCCCGTCGTCGTCATCGTCACCGAGGCCGGCCCGGAGCGCGGCATGCGCCGGAGGGCGACGACATATGGATACGCGCTCGCGCTCATGTCCCAGGTCTGCCCCAGCAAACTCCGCCCGTCCCGGCTCGCGACCGGCGCGATCGCGAAGGCCGTGCACTCGGACACCGCCGACGCGCGGCGCTTCACGAGGTCCACGAAGTCAGTGTAGCCGTTGCCGATGAGCAGCTCCTCACGGCTGACCCCCGCGCCCTCGGCGATCCCGCAGAACTCGGCGTAGGTCTCCGGCGCGAAGTCCGTGAAGATCGGCAGCGACTCCCCGGCGAGCGCGAGCAGGTCGCTGCGGGAGAGGCGCCCCTCGGAGGCCCGGAGGCACAGCTCGATCCGCGTCTCACACATAGCCCGCGCGCCCTCGGCCAGCATCTCGCCGTGACGGCCCCCCATCTCGTGTGGTGAGCCCTGCAGGAGGTGGGTCTCGATCGACATGGCGTTGCTCCTCGGAATTCTGGGGACACGATCCCAATTCGATGCGACTGAATTGGGTCATGTCCCCGAATTCCTATTTTCAAGGCAGACAACGAAACCCGACACGACCGGGTTTCGTCGTCAGTCCCCCGCGTTCTGCAGCTACCCCAACGGATTTCGCGACCGGCGTGGGTGGACCTGCGCGTTGAGGCGGAGGTCGGCGTCGCCGCGTCGGCCAATAGGCGGCGGTATCCCCGGCTTCGACAGGGAAGGAGTGGCGCCCCACCATGGATCACACCCGCCGCCAGTTCCTCCAAGCTGTTGGCACCGCGAGTCTCGCCGGTCGCCTGTGCACGGCTGCGGCGCGAGGTTCCGATAGCAGTTCGCCGCCGAACATCGTCCTGGTCATCACGGACGATCAGGGATATGGCGACCTGGGCTGCCACGGGAACCCGGTCATCCAGACGCCGAACCTTGACGCCCTACACGCAGAGAGCGTGCGGCTGACGAACTTCCACGTTGCGCCGACGTGCGCGCCGACGCGGGCGGGGCTGATGACCGGGCGGAACTGCAACCGCACCGGCGTGTGGCACACCGTGATGGGGCGCTCGATCCTGCGAGACGACGAGGTGACGGTGGCGCAGGTGCTCCGGGAGGGCGGGTATCGGACCGGCATCTTCGGGAAGTGGCACCTGGGCGACAACTACCCGTCGCGGCCGCAAGACAAGGGCTTCGGGGAGGTGCTGGTCCACGGGGGCGGGGGCGTGGGCCAGGCGCCGGACTACTGGGGCAACGACTACTTCGATGACACGTACTTCCGCAACGGCGTGCCGACGTCTTGCGAGGGGTACTGCACCGACGTCTTCTTCCGCGAGGCGATGGGCTTTATCGAGGCCAACCGCGAGCGCCCGTTCTTCGCGTACATTCCGACCAATGCGCCGCACGGGCCGTACAACGTGGACCCGAAGTACAGCCGGCCTTACGTGGACGCGGGTGTGCCGGAGGCTACGGCGCGCTTCTACGGGATGATCACGAACATCGACGAGAACATGGGTCGGTTGATGGCGAAGCTGGATGACCTCGGGATTGCCGACAACACGATCCTGATCTTCATGACGGACAACGGCACCTCGGAACCGGGCTACAACGCGGGGATGCGCGGGCGGAAGGGGTCCGAGTATGAGGGCGGACATCGCGTGCCGTGCTTCATCCGCTGGCCGAAGGGCAACCTGGCGCGCGCAGGGACGGACATCGACCGGCTGACCGCGAACGTGGACCTGCTGCCGACCCTCGCCGAGTTGTGCGGGCTGCAGCCGCCGATGGGCGTCAAGCTCGACGGCAAGAGTCTCGCCCCGCTCTTGCGCGGGGAGGCCCCGGACTGGCCCGACCGAGTCATCATCACCGATTCGCAGCGGATCGAGTACCCGGAGAAGTGGCGGCAGTCGGCAGTGATGACTGAGCGCTGGCGGCTGGTCAACGGCAAGGAGCTGTACGACATCCGCGCCGACCCGGGCCAGGAGCACGACCTCGCGGCCGAGCACGCCGACGTGGTCGCGAAGCTGCGTGAGGAGTACGACCGATGGTGGGAGGAGCTGCTGCCGACCTTCGACGACTACTGCGAGATCGTGGTCGGCGCGGACGCGGAGAACCCCTCGCGGCTCGGGTCGCACGACTGGCACGACGTCTTCCCGCCGTGGAACCAGACGCACATCCTGGAGGGGCAGGTCGCGAACGGCTTCTGGGCGGTGCGCGTCGCGCAGGCGGGGGAGTATGAGATCACGCTGCGCCGTTGGCCGGAGGAGGCGAATACGCCGATCACCGGCGCCGTGCCCGGCGGCACGGCCATCGCCGCCCATGCCGCGCGCCTGAAGGTCGCGGATGTGGACACGCAACAGCCGATTCCCGAGGGCGCGAGCGGAGTCACCTTGACCGTGCAGCTTCCCGCCGGCGATACGCGCCTGCAGACGTGGCTCATCAACGACGCGGGAGAGGACCGCGGGGCGTACTACGTGTATGTGAAGCGAAATTAGGGACAGGCACCAATTTCCGGCATGACGTCCGTCGGGAATTGGTGCCTGTCCCTAATCTCGCTAGCGGTGCAGGTGACCGGGGCGGCGTTGGCCGCGCAGGTTGCACTCGATCCAGACCTGCGTGTAGGGCGCCTCGACGATCTGCAGGATCGCGTGCTCGTCACCCATGTGGGTGCAAACGACGTCGCCGGGCTCGACCATGTGCTCGTCGCCCTCGGTCATCACGCGGGCCTTGCCCGCGAGCACGAACCAGAACTCCTCGGCATCATGGAAGTGCACCTCGACCGAACCCTCGGTGCGCGTCGAGCAGCCCATCGCGTTGATGCCGCCCTCGACCTTGCACCACTCCGGGGCGCGCTCCGTTCCGAAGTCCTCGCGCTTGATGATGGGCATCTCAGCCTCCTGGTTTGTCGCCGCTCGAAAAAGGGGGACACCATACCAATTCCGGACGTCGAGAATTGGTATGGTGTCCCTCTTTTTCGGCCCTGGCCTGCAGTTGCGGCTCGACCAGCGTTAGCGGCGGCTCCGTCAATGACCACGCACCCGGCCGCCGCGCGAGGATCAACTTGCGGACTGCCTCTACGGCGCCCGGGTCAACCGTCGGCGCGATGACCCACGCGTGGTCCGGCAGCCAGCGAAACGCCGCGAGCAGCAGGGAGAGGGGCTCAGGGATACCCGGCACGGGCGGTAGCTTCGTCGTCACCTTCGGGTCGTCGCCTACGCCGGCGTATCCGCCCTCAAGCAGCAGCACACCGGTCGGTCGGTCCGACCACGTCTGCACCAGCCAATCCGCGATGTCTGCTTCCACGCGGTCCACGTCGGAATCGACGGGGATCTTCGCAATGGGCGCGTGCTTGTAGCCCTCGACGAGGAGCAGGTCGAGGTCCGCCGGCGCGGCCGCGAGCGCGTCGCGCCAGTCGTCATCGGCCGCGAGGCTCTGCCGCGAGAAGCGCTGAACCGGGTCCTGCGCCTGCACGCTGACCGCACCTGCGCGGAACAGCCGATCGGTGTCCTTCCCGGGCTGATCGATGGTCAGCGGATGCCCCGCGTGCTTCAGCACGCCGATTCGCAGGCCGCGCGACGTGAACCGCGGGATGAGCGCCTCCAGCAGCGTCGTCTTCCCGCTGCGGCTCTCGCCGGCGATGCCGAGGACCGGGACGCCGTGGGTGGTCCAGCGTAGTTCATCCATGAGTGTCCGCGCCTCTCACGGGCCGAGGCGATACTGCGGATCGTAGCCGAATGCCTGGCGCGCGCGCTCGATGGAGATGAGCGAGCCGCGGCCCTCGATGGGCGTCTCGACGGTAGCCGCGAGGTCCGGGCGGAACCGTTCGAGGATCTCCATCGTCGGCTCGGGGCAGCGCGTGTCGGCGGCGCCGAGGTAGTAGACGCCATGCCCGGGCAGGCTCTCACACTCCAGCGCGCGCTTCAGTCCGGCGATGATGTCGTTGTGGTGGGCCCACTGGAAGAGGTCGTCGCTCCAGCCGCCCGTCGGCTGCTTGGCGTTCACCAGCCACTGCTCGTAGAGGGCGTCGTTGAAGACCCCCGCGAACCGGAACGCCGCCGTGGTGAGCCCAAACGCGCGGTGGAAGGCCGCGCACGTCTCCTCGTTCACCCACTTGCTGAGGCTGTAGGAGTCCTCCGGCACGGGTGGGAAGGTCTCGTCGAGCGGCATCTTCGTGTAGACCGGAGGCGTGCCGCTCAGGCGCCAGTAGATCGTGCCGAAGGCGTTGACGCTCGACGCGCACAGGACGCGCTTCACGCCGGCGAGGCGCGCCTCGTCCAGCACGATGTACGTGCCGAGGGCGTTATCGCGGAACGTCTGCACACCGAACTTGGGCAGGCCCGTCGTCGAGGCGGCGAGGTGCACGATCGCCTCGCGGCCCTCGCACGCGCGCCGGATGCCCTCGACATCGGTCAGTTCCGCCTTCACGAAGGGGAGGTCCGTCTCGAAGGGCGCGGGCGCCCGGTCGCTCTTGCCGGGCAGGAACATCGTCGCCTCTTCGGGCGCGTTCCGGTCGAGCAGCACGAGGTCATGCTCGTCCTGCAACGCCGCCGTCAGCTCCCGCCCCAACCATCCGCACGCACCCGTAATCAGTACCTTCATCGTTGCCCTCTTCGCCTTTCCTCAGGCCTTCGTCCAGTCGAGCGTGATGCCGACGAAGGGTTCGCTCTTCTCCAGGATCATGCGGTACATGTCCGCTCCGCGCGAGACCGCATCGACCTGGTGGGTGATCAGCGGCAGCAGCCGCATCTGCCCCTCCGCCATGAGCGCGAGCGTGGCGTCCATGCGCGCGCGAGTCCAGCCGGAGACGTAGTGGGTCGTCAGCTCTCGCTTCTGCAGGTCCGCCATGCTCGCCCAGGTCTCGGTCGGCGTGAAGCCGCTGTAGACGATCTGGCCCTTGCCATGCTCAAGCAGCGGCGAATACTCCTCCTGCGCGGCCTCCTGCTGGACGGTGTCGACAACGAAGGTGACGAAGTCGCCGGCGTGTTCGCGCACGGCCTCGGCTACACTCGTTTCCTGGTTGTTGATCGCGATCTCCGCGCTGTACTCGCGCGCGAGTTCCACGCGTTCGGGGCGATGGCCGACGAGGATCACGTTGGCGCCGCGCGCCTGCGCTGCCTGGGCCGCACACTGGCCGATCAGCCCGTCGCCGTAGACCACGCCCCAGTCGCCCGGCTGCACGATGACGCGGCTCGCCGCGTTGTAGCCGACCTGCGCAACGACCGCGCCGCTCGCGTCGATGTCATCCGCGCCGTCGGGAATCCAGTAGAGTTCGCTCGCCACCGTGTTCGCGACCGCCGCGTGCGAACCCCAGAACGAGACGACTTCTCCCTCCCAGCGACCCACGGTCGCCATCACGCGGTCGCCGACCTGCCAGCCCTCCACCTCCGGCCCGAGTTCGGTGATCGTGCCGACGCGCTGATACCCCGGTACGCACGGGTAGGGCGTGCGCGCCCACGTGAACAACTGCTTGAGCGCCCACCCCTCGGTGCCACAGCTGATGGTCGAGTACGCGGTCGCGATCTGCACCTCGCCCGGGCCGGGCGGCGGCATCTCGATCTCGCGCACCTCGATCTGCGCGACGTCAGTGAATACGACGGCTGGTGTCTTCATGCCTCACCCCTAGCCCCTCTCCTGAAGGGAGAGGGGAAGAAAGGCAGCCTCACCCCTGGCCCCTCTCCTGAAGGGAGAGGGGAAGAAAGGCAGCCTCACCCCTGGCCCCTCTCCTGAAGGGAGAGGGGTAAAGGCTCAGGTCAAGCCGAGGTAGTACCTCTCAACGCTCTCCCAGTCTACGGTTGCGTCCGGCGGCATTCCGAGGCGCTCGTAGAGGTTGCGGCGGGCCTTCATGTCCGCAAGGAGGATGGCGCGCGCATGCGTCGCGACGTCCTCGGCGACCTCCTGCGGCACGACGACGATTCCGTCATCGTCGCAGCCAACCATGTCCCCCGGGCGGACCTGCACGCCACCGCAGCCGATGGTCGTCTGCGTCTCGACCACCTGGATGCGGCCGGGGATGATGGTCCGGCCGCGCTTGCGGGCGCAGATGGGCGTCTTCTGCAGCGCGACCTCGGCGGTGTCGCGGCAGTAACCGTCCGTCACGATGCCGACCGCGCCATCGGCCACGACGCCCAGGCTGTTGCACGAGCCCCAGAACCCCACCTCGCCCGCGCCGCCCGTGTCGGTGACGATCACATGCCCCGGCTTCATGAGGCCCTCGATCCCCACGTGCCCCACCTCCCGGAACCAGATGCCATGTGCGTCAACGATGTCCTCGGTCGTCTCCAGCTTCCACATCGGCCGGTTCGCGGGCACACAACGGATCGTCAGCGCCGGCCCCCAGAACCTCATGCCCGGCCATAGCGGGCGCACCTCGGGGTCCATCAAGCCGATGTTGAAGTACCCGATCCCATCCATCGCGTCGCAGACGTCTACTACGCGGAGGGGCTGGTAGAGACGGCGAAGGTCGAAGGGGTCCATTGGTGAGGGCCTCCTGTGGAGGGGTGATGGTCAGCGCCCTTTGAGCTCGTCGAGGGTCTTCTTGGCCTGGTGGGCAATGGCAGCAAGCGTGCCCCGGCGAATGCGGCCCTTGCGTGGGACGGTGGTCCGACGGGCGGGATCAGCAGGATCGACCCATTCCGTGCCGTGCGGCCGGTCGGTGCCTCTCTCCAGCCCGTTGCGGCCCAGGATGCGCTCGACCTCGCGAGGGGGAAGGGGACTGAGCTTGGCCATGCCGTGCTACAGGTCCTTGGGTGGGACGGGGTGGCCCCCATCGCTCAGCGTGGCCAACATGCCGCGGATGGCCTCGCGAATCCCGACCACGGCCTCTTCAGAGGACTCCTCCTGTGCGACGGCCCTGACGGTTGGGCAATCGGCGACCCACTCGCCCGACTCCCAGTCCTGCCAGACCTTCACGAAGTAGCCGTCCACGACGACGATGTGCAGACTCGCCAGAGTCGCGTACACCGCCTCCAGAGCGGCCTCCACCGCCTCTTGCGTCCCGGGCACCTGGATGTTGCTCGCCTCGGGGGCCAGTGTGCCCGCTACCCCCCTTGCCGACCCTCTCCCAGCCATTGCCCAGCCTCCTGCCGCAGCGGTGGTGCGCAACTGCGCTGTGCCGCCGCCACTTCCGTGCGCGCGCCTTCCCCACCTTCCGAGAGTCGCTTGCCTCGCCCTCAGCCTCCGACCCTGATCTGTGCCTCCGCGCTCTTCAGGCCGTCGGCTTCGGCGGTCAGGCGGATGGTGCCGGCTCCCTTGGCGCCCTTGAGGACGACGAGGCAGCGGCCTCGCCAGGCCTTGCGCTGGGGCTGCTGGAAGCTCTCGGTGCTGCGCGGGTCGCTGTTGGCGACGGCGACGATCGTGCCGGGGCCGCTGACGGCGAAGCGCACGAGGTTGTCGGCGTTCGGGTTGAGCACGCCCTGCGCGTCGGTGAGTTCGACGGTCACGAAAGACAGGTCCTGACCTTCGGGGGAGAGGGTTGTGCGGTCCGGCTTCAGGCGGATGGCGGCGGGGGCGGCGGCTGTCTTGAGGACCCAGCGCGCGACCTCCTTCCCGTCGGCGCCGAGGCCGATGGCCACCAGCTCGCCGGAGGCGTAGGGCACTTCCCAGGTTGCGGTGAAGCGGGTGTCGCGGGTCGTGTCCTTCACACCGAGGTCCGCGCCGTTGAGCGTCAGCCGCACGCGCGGGCAGGAGGAGTAGACGCGCACCGTGAGCGGCTTGCCCTCCTGGCCCGGCCAAGTCCACGACGCGCGCTCGTTGGGCCAGCCCCAGCCGAAGACCACCTCGCCGGTCTTGCCTTCCGGCAGCGGTGTCTGCACGAAGCAGGACACCTTCTGTCCGAGGCCAAACACCGTCTCGCGGTAGTACGACTGCGGCCGGCGGAAACCGCAGATGTCCAGGTCGCCGCAGTTAGCCGCGGTCCACGGCCAGGCGGCGTACTGGCTCGGCTCGCCCTCGTAGTGCGTGTGGCCCAGCGCGACCTCGCCGAGGTAGTCGAAGGAGGTCCAAACGAAGTCGCCGATGACCCACGAGTTATCTACGGTGGCCATCCACGAATCGAAGCACTGGCTCGGGAAGGACTCGGTGCCCGCGATCACGCGGTCGGGCACGCGCTGATGGTCCGGCGCATAGCGGTCCCACTTGTAGTTGTAGCCGCAAACGCCCAGGTGGCTGAAGAGCGGGTCGAGGTTCTCCCAGGGATCGGTTCCGGGATGGGCGCCGATGGCGGTCGGGCGGGTAGGGTCGAGCGAGCGCACGTAGTCGGCCAGCTTCGTCCCGATCTCCAGGCCCTCGGGGTCCCCCTGCTCCACGACCTCGTTGCCGATGCTCCAGAGGATGACGCTCGGGTGGTTGCGGTCGCGCAGGACCATCGCGTCGAGGTCGCGTTGCCACGACGCATCGAAGAAGCGGGCGTAGTCCTGCGGGTTCTTCGCCTTCTGCCAGCAGTCGAAGGCCTCGTCGATCACGAGCATTCCCAGCCGGTCGCACGCATCCAGGAACGCGGGCGAGGGCGGGTTGTGGGCGGTGCGGATGGCGTTGAAGCCGGCGGCCTTCAGCAGCTCCACGCGGCGCTCCTCGGCGCGGTCGTAAGTGCAGGCGCCGAGCGGCCCGTTGTCATGGTGCACGCAGCCGCCGCGCAGCTTCAGGGACTTCCCGTTGAGCATGAAGCCGGTCCCCGCCCCGAAGTGGATGCTCCGGACGCCGAAGGGCGTCTCGGTCTGGTCCACCACCTTCCCGCCCACTAAGACCTTCGTGACCAGCCGGTAGAGCGTCGGCGAGTCGGTGGACCAGAGCGCGGGCTTCGGCAGGGAGAGGTCCTGCTCGCAGACCTGGTTGCTCCAGCTAGCGACCGTGGCCTGAGAAGTCCCCGTCGCTGTCGTATTCCCATCCGCATCGACGATCGCCAGCGCGACCTCCGCCTGGGCCTCACCCGTGTGCTCGTTGCGAAGGGTCGTCGCGACATGGACTGTGGCCTGCTGGGTGCTGACCTCGGGAGCCGAGACGGCCGTGCCCCACTCCGCGACGTGCACGGGATCGGTCGCGGTGAGCCACACGTGGCGGTAGATGCCCGCACCGGGGAACCAGCGGCTCGTCTTCCCGGTGGCGTCCACGCGCACCGCGACCACGTTGCCGGGCTCGCCGAAGCGCAGGAAGGGGTTCAGGTCGAGGCTGAAGCCGGTGTAGCCGTACGGGTGCCGGGCGACCGGCTGGCCGTTCAGCCAGACCTCGGAGTTCATGTAGACGCCGTCGAAGGCCAGTCGGAAGCGCTTCCCGCGCTGCTCCGGGGGCACCGTGAACGCCTTGCGATACCACCCCACGCCGCCGACCGTGTAGCCGACCGCGCCGCCGCCCTCGGCCTCGGAGTCGAACGGCCCGCTCCGCATCGGCGCCGTCGCCACGGCGTACAGGCCGCCCGGTCCGTTGTCGTCGTACACGCGGACCGCGACGACATCGGTGCCGTCGCCCTTCAGCAGCTTCGCTGGCACGCGGTAGCGCCGGGGCTTCTCCCAGGCCGACTGGTAGTTCGGCGGGAAGCTGCCCGTGCCGCCGACCCTCTGCCCGTTCACGAAGGTCTCCTCCACGTCATCGACCTTGCCGACCGCCAGGAGGATGTCCTTGCCCCGCATCGCCTCGGGGATCTCGATCCGGCGGCGATACCAGCCCCACGCGGGATCGTTCGGGTTGCCGTGGCCCTCCCAGTTCGCCGGTAGCTGCACTTCCTGCCAGCCGGAGTCGTCGAGCTCGGGGTCCTTCCAGGCCGCGTCATCGCCCGGCTTGAAACGCCACTTCCCCTCGGCGATGGCGATCGCCGGCAGCGCAGCGCCCGGCAGGTCCTCGATGCTCCAGTCGTGCGGCAGGTCCACCGTCCGCCACGCAGAGTCATCGAACCCGGGCTGATCGGCGCCCGGCGCATCGCCGCGGTTGAAGCGCCAACCCTCGTCGAAGCGGTCGTGGGTACGCGGCGAGGGTTGCGCGGCAGCGACGCCGGAGAGCGTCACGGCGAGCGTAACGGCGAGAGCGAAGCAGCACAGTGTGTGGTCCATCGTCATCACTCCTCATGTCGACGGTGTCGGAGCGGCGCTCCGACCTACAACGGCATGGGCAGAGCGTGGATTGTGTTGGGAAAGGCAGTGTCGGGATTGGAATCCCGACCTACGAGACGCGTGTTCTCTCAACACAGCCCACGGTCTGCCCTTACTACAGCCCGCGACCCGAAGCCTCAAACCCGAGACCCCCCTTTCACAGCCCTCCCACCCCTGACGAGGGAGGGAGGTAGAGCCCAAGGGCGAGGTCCACGAGCGTACGGATGAAGGCTACGAGGAACTCGCCGAAGATCAGGCCGAAGAAGAACGGGCGCGCCTTGCGATACCAGTCCAGGCCCCCGTAGCGCAGGATCAGCGTCTTCACCAGCCACGTCACGAAGATCGGCAGCCACAGCCGGAACAGGCCGAAGCTGCCTGACACCAGGTAGCCGACCGGGTGGAACGGCCACCAGAGAAAGCGAGTGCGCATGGACGCCAGGAAGAGCGTGAACAGCAGGCCGAATGCGTACGCAATCGTTGAGCTGGCATTTGCGTCGCGCGGCGCGATCAGCCAGGAGCGCAGTTTGACCCACGGCTCGTTGCCGAACGCCCAGCCCGCAGGCCCGCGGAACTTCGCGGACTCGTAGCCCACGTTGTAGACGACACTCAGCTGCGCCCAGAACGAGGCCAGAATCGCCAGCGCCGTCGCCGCCACGAGCACCCACGCGAGCCGGCGCTTCGACATCGGGCACTGGTCGGCGAGCCGGAACGCATCGACATAGGTCTGCATCGGGTACTGCCGATGCGTGCGGGTGAGCCAGAAGTTCAAGGTCATCACGGTGAGGTCCTGCTTCGACCAGGCGCGTGCTCCGGTGATTCGCTGCAGGACGTCATCCACGCCGACCTGGTATAACTCGATGGTCGGCAGGCCCAGCTCCCCGCGCAAGCGCGCGACCACCATGATGGTCGCGAACAGGATGGGCAGGTAGATGAGCACCGTGCTCAGGCGCATTCCCATGTACAGCGAGGAGGCCATCACCACGCCGATGCAGATCGCGAAGCCCCAGAAGGCCAGCCGATAGGGGAATGGCTCATCGGCATCGAGGCCGCTCTCCCGGCCGATGGCGTGCCGCCAGACGCTCGCCAGGTGCTTGCGCGCCGCGAACAGAACGAAGACCGCGACCCCCATGTAGGCGCCGAAGCCCTGCTGCTGGATGTAGGGGAACTTGCCCCACTCCGTGTAGCCGACCGCGTAGGTCGTCACCATCTCCAGGCGGCTGAACCAGAAGAAGAACCACACCGAGAACGTCAGCTGCAGCGGCAGCAGGTAGGCCAGTCCGTAGGCGAACGGATAGGAGGAGATGGGGATCGTGCCCGCCGCCGACCACGGAGCGCCTGAGAACCGGAAGTTCTGCACGCCGATCGGCAGCGCGGGAATGGACGGGTGGAGCGTGTTCGCCAGGCGCAGGAGCTGGATCGCCGCCGCGAGGCCGGCGCCGATCCACAGGGCCGGCTGGCGCAGCATCGTGCGCCGGGAGCTGGTCAACTCCAGCGGCGGCTCCGTGATCGGGTAGTTCAGCCGCTCCGCATCCCACTGACGCCGCAGGATCGCGCTGAGGCAGAGCATCGCCCCGCTGACGCTGAATGCGTACGTGCACCAGAACGCACATGGCTTCAGCCACGCGGTCAGGATGTCGGGCTGATAGAAGGAGACCCCGCCGAGGTACAGCCGGTCGATCACCGACTCCTGCGTAACGAGCACACCCTTCGGCAGGAAGGGATGGATGATGTCGGCCCAACCGTTCTCGGGGGTCGCGTTGCGGAAGACCCACGTGAGGGTCGTGAAGAGGATCTGCAGCTGGTCGTGCCCGCCGAGGCAGCTTGCGATCACCACGATCACGTAGATCGTGAGCTGCTCCGCGCGGTTCAGCGCCACCTTGGGCGCCCACCGTCGCACCAGGGCGTTGACGGCCACCAGGATGATCAGCAGCCCGATCGCGTTGAAGAAGAGCGCCGAGGTCGTCGCGTTGTCCGAGTAGCGCACATACTCGATCTGCGTGATCCACCACGCATTTGCGGGCACCAGCAGCAGGCCGATGGCGATGGCGCGGCCCGTGATCGGGAGGGCGGTTCGGGGTTCAGGGTTCGGGGTTTGGGGTTTCAGGTTTCGGGTTTCGAGTTTCGGGTTGTAGGTCGAAGCGCCAGCTTCGACGCCGCTGGCGTGTCGGAGCTGGCGCTCCGACCTACTGCTCGCACATCAGCTTGCCGGAGTCGCGCAGGTCGTAGCCGCCGAGCGCGAGCACGCCCTCGCGGAAGGCGTCGGTCGCGGCGGCGGTGAGCACCTGCTGCACGCCCGGGTGGGCAAGATGCTCCTTGGGAATCGCAAGGTCATAGCGCTCGCTCGCGAGCGGCACGAAGTCAAGGCCCATGGCGGTCGCCGCCGCGCGGATGCCCAGGCCCGTGTCGGCCGCGCCGCCCGAGATCGCTGCGGCCACCATCGTGTGCGTCGTGACCTCGCGCCCATAGCCCTCGATCGCGCTGGCGTCGATGCTTGCCCGCGCTAGCAGGTAGTCGAGCAGCACGCGCGTCCCCGCGCCGCGCTGGCGGTTGATGATGACCACGTCGTCGCGGGTGAGGTCGCCGACCGCGCGAATCCCCTTCGAGTTGCCGGGCAGCACCATCAGGCCGACCTCGCGGTAGGCGAGGTTGATGAGCTTGAGGGGCAGGTCGGGCAGGATGCGCCGGAGGTACGGGACGTTGTACTCCTCGGTCTCCGGGTCGAGCAGGTGCGTGCCCGCGAGGTGCGCCTCGCGCTGCGCGAGCGCCCGCAGGCCGCCCATGCTGCCGACGTGCGCCGAAGCCAGGCGCGCGCCCTCCGGGTTCTCGGCCAGGTGGCAGGCGAGGAGGTCGAGCGCGATGTCGTGGCTGCCGACCGCGAGCACCGTGCGCTCCACCTCGCTCGGGGGCACGAGCAGCTCGACCCGCACCGCGGTCTCCGGGTCGAGCCCCTCATCCATGTCCGGCACGATCGCCAGGCCCTCGGCCTGCACCAGCGAGCTGATCGCCCCCGCGCCGCGCTTCAGCGGGACCGCGACCAGCTCCTCGCCGACGCGCCCCAGCCGCACGCGGAGGTACTCGCGCGTGCCGGACTTCGACGGCGTCTTGCGCCGCACGCGCGCGGTGACCGAGACCCGCTGCGGTTCGGGGACGCCCTGCAGCCTCGCGAGCACCGGCTTCGCGAACAGATCGAAGGCCGTCCACGCGGCCACCGAGTAGCCCGGCACGCCGAGCACAGGCGTTCCGCTCACGATGCCCAGCGCCGTCGGCTTGCCGGGCGCGAGTCGCACGCCGTGGCAGAGCAGTTCCCCCAGTTCCTCGATGAGGCCGGGCACGAAGTCGTGCGTTCCCGCCGAGGACCCTGCGATGAGCGCCACGAGGTCATGCTGCGCCACCGCGCGCAGCAGCGCGTTCCTCAGCGCGTCGGGGTCGTCCGGCGTCGGCGGCTCAGTCACGGCAACGCCGCCCCACTCCGCGACGAGGCCCGAGAGCATATACGAGTTGTAGTCGATCACATCGCCGGGGCGGACCGGATCGCCCGGCTTCACGACCTCGCTGCCGGTCGGCACGAAGACGACGCTGGGTCGCCGAACGACCAGGACGTCGATCACCTGAGACGCAATCAGCGCGCCGACGTCGGCCGGCGTCAACCGCTTGCCCTGCGGCACGATCAGCTCGGTCGCGACGATGTCCTCGCCGAGCAGCCGCACATGCTGCCACGGTGACGCAGCAGCACGGATCTCGATGACCCCCTCGGTCGGCTGATGCACATCCTCGATCATGATGACCGCGTCGAAGCCCTCGGGCATCAGCTCGCCTGTGTTGACCGGGGTCGCAGCGTCGGCGAGGAGGATCGTGACCGGATTCGTCTCGTTGGCGGCCCTCGTGAGGTCCGACTTCACCGCGAAGCCGTCCATCGCCGCCGCGCAGTAGTGGGGCGACGACCCGCGCGCGAACACCGGCACCGCCGTCACCCGCCCGAGCGCCTCGGTTGCGGGGATCGTCTCGGCGCCACACCGGGGAATCGCGGCCAACGCCGCGAAGAGCCGCTGCCGGGCCTCTTCCACGGTGGACATCCTCAGATACACGCGACGTTGCGGTTGCCGTTCAGTCATCCTGCCGTCATCCTGTCCATCCTGTCAGAGCAGTACGACGTTGACCTCCGTCCCCTCATCCAGCCCCTCCACCCCCAGTGGCACCTCCACGAAGCCGTCCGCCTCGGTGAGCGAAGCCAGCCCCGCCGACTTGCCGAAGAGGGGCTCCGCGAGGGGAATTCGGGGACACGATCCCGGTTTGGTACGGCCGGGAATTCGGGGACACGATCCCAATTCGATACGGCCGAATTGGGTCATGTCCCCGAATTCCTCGAGCAGCCTCACCCTCACCAGTTCCGTTCGCCCGGCCTCCGAGGGCACCTTGCGCGACAGGCGGGCGCGCACGCTCGGGTCGCGGAGCGTGAGTTCACCGCCCAACCGGCGCAGGATCGGGCGCACGATGCAGTGGAAGCTGACCATCGCGCTCAACGGGTGGCCCGGCAGGCCGAAGACCGGCTTGCCGTTCGCGAGGCCGATGATCGTCGGCTTGCCCGGCTTCAAGGAGACGCCGTGCACGAGCACGCCCGGCTCGCCGAGTTCGTCGAGCACCTGCTTTGCGAGATCGCGCTCGCCAACGGAACTGCCGCCGCTGATGATGAGCGCATCCGAGGTCTCGAAGGCCGCGCGCGCGCCTTGCGCCAGCGAGCGCTCGACATCCCTGATGATCCCCTCGAAGCGCGGCACGCCGCCCGCGTCGGACACCATCGCCGCGAGCGCCCACGCGTTGGCGTCGCGAACCTCCGCCGGTCCGGGCTGCGCGTCGGGAGGCACGACCTCGTCGCCGGTGGAGAGGATCGCGACGAGAGGCCGGCGGTAGGCGCTGACCTCCGTCACCCCGATGGTGGCCAGCAGCGCGAGTTCGCCCGCGCGCAGGCGGACGCCTGGCCTCAGGCACGCTTCGCCCGGCGGGATGTCCTCGCCGACCGTGATGACGTTCTGCCCCGGCGAAACCGCGCGGCCGATCTCAACGGTCGTCTCCCCGAGCAGCTCCGTGTGCTCGATCATCACCGCCGCATCGGCGCCCGCCGGCAGCATCCCGCCAGTCGGGATCACCGCGCACTCGCCCAGGCCGACGGCGAACTCCGCCGGCTGCCCCATCTCGACCGTACCGACGATCTCCACGTACGCCGGCAGTCCCTGGCTCGCCCCTGCCGTATCGGCAGCCCGCACCGCGTACCCATCGACAACCGAGCGGCTGAAGTGGGGGACCGGCGCAGGCGCACGCACCTCCTGCGCCAACACGCGCCCGAGCGCCTCCGACGAAGGAACGCGCTCGACGGAGACACGCAGACCCGCGAAGTACTCAGCCTCGATCTGCCGAACCTCATCGAGCGTCTTGAGGCTGAAGAAGCCCTTCGGTTGCGTAGGCATGAACGACCACTTCACAGGCAAGGTGGGCGCCATGAATGGCGCCCCTACACTCGGGCGCGATGAATCGCGCCCCTACATGGGGTGCTACGGGACCACGGTCCGCACGATGCACCCTACGTCCTTTGGACCAAGCTCGAGTTCGATCACAGCCTCGGCGCCCTGCACCTTCACTTTCGCCGGTTGGTCATGCCAGGCGTCGATGTACGTCGCGCCCTCGATGTGCGGCACTCGTATCACCGCGCCGCGAACCGTGTGCGGGTTCGCGTTGTACAGCGTCCAGACGCACAGCCCCGTCCCGTCCCCGGCGGGGAACTCGTTCGCGTATACGTTCCCCATGAGCGTCGGGATGAGCGGGGTGGGCCGGTCCGTCGTGAAGGCATCCGCGTACTCGGCAAGGATCGCGTGGCACTTGGCGATGGTGGCGCGCGTCTCGGGGGTGAACCACTCGTCGGCGATGCCCTCCAGCCAGATGCCCTCGCCGCTGAAGAAGACCCGCTTCACCGCCTGCACGTTGCTGCCGAGCGGCTTGTCGCAGACGATGATCTCGAACGTCTTGAAGGAGGGGATCGTGAAGCGATACAGGTTCAGGTGCGTCGGCGACCACTCGTCCGACACGGAGGACTGGTTGTACGTGAAGCTCCCGTCCTGGAACTGGCTGGTCACGTCCGGCGGGCTCTCTTCGGTGTACAGCGCGGCGTCCGGTCCGAGCGCCTCGCGGATCTTGCGCATCAACTCAAGCTGGCCCGGCGCCGGCGGATAGGGGACGGGGTGCCCGTGGTTGGTGGCGTAGCAGATGTGCCCGGGATCGGTGAAGCCCATCTCATCCACGTAGTAGCCCTTCGCGCCCGTCACCTCGCGCGTCCGCCCATAGACGCCCGCCAGGTAGTCCTGCCACTCCGTCACCGCCGAGCACATGTTGTAGCTCGGCGCGAAGTAGGAGTACGGCTTGCCGTCAGCGCCGAGCAACTGGTACTCCTCGCCGTGGGCCTTGCCGTAGTTGCTCTCGGGATCGACGAGGTAGCCCTCGATGTAGAGGCCGACCGGGATGTCGCGCTTCTGGACTCCCGCGACCGCCTGCGCGAAGTTCTGCGCGCCGCCGAGCTGCTCCCAGTGGTCGTAGTCGCCACAGCGCCCGAACTCCTGGCTCCAACCCCAGTCGAACAGGTGGAGGTAGTCCACGCCGCCGAAGGCCTGGGCATCCGCCTCGATGACGGGGTCCATGGTGAACTGCTTGGTCGCGTCGTCGAACAGCCGGCTCTTCGTTGGCAGCTCGAAGTGCAGGAAGTGCTGGCGGAAGTTGAAGACCTTGCGGAACCAGTCCTTGCGCGGCGCCGCGGGCTGGTACCACGAGTTGAGCCACTCGCAGTACGCGGCCCACGCGCCGTGCCAGTCGCCCTCGTTCGTACCGATCACCGTATCGACGGAGGTCCACGTCTCGCCGGGCTGCAACGTGACCTCCGGGTACTCGATGCTCATGTGGACGCCCGAGGGGTCCTTCGAGAGTCGCCAGTACCGATGCGTCAGGTCCATGTCACGGGTCATCAGGTACAGGCCGACACCCCTCTGCGGCCAGAAGACGCTCTCGATCTGGAAGGGGAACGCGCCGCTGTACGCCTCGCGCAGCCCGATCGGCACGTGGTTGATGACACACCCGCGACGCGGGAAGAAGTACCAGGTCTCGCCCCACTCCTTCGGTGCAGCCGTTACCGCAAGATCGGGGAACGTGGGCTGGACGGCGATGCTCTCTCTGGCGATGTTGGTTAGTCGCAGTTGTCCTGCCCAGCGACCCTCGGCGTCGCGAGTCAGCTCGCACTCCGCTTTCAGCTTGCCCGCCTCAACCGGCTTCCCGCCCTGCCGCACCGAGAAGACCTGCCCTGCCGCATCCAGCGCCGGCAGCCTGCCGCTTTGCAGGCGCAGGCCCTTCTGCGGGTCCACGCTCAACGCCGGTCGCACGCCCTCCGCGACCCGGTACGCCTTCGGCGCTCCCTCGACGCAGAACCGCGCCTTGCCCGTGTTCGCCGTCGCCCCCGCGAGGAGGAACTGCCCGTTGCGCATCCCGTCGCGCAGGGCGATGCTCCTGATCGGCTTGCCCGCCAGCGCCCCGATTGCGTAGGCGTCGAGGCCCGCCTTCACCGCAAACCTCGCCGCCGCTCCCTGCTGCGGAACAACCGCCGGGATGAACTCATCCACCGTGCCGTCCTCGTAGGTCACTGCCGCCACGAAGCGATGGGGGTACGTGACTTCCCGAAGTTGCCCGCCGCCGTACGATGGCTCCTCACTTCGCGCGAAGCGCGCCCCGAGCAGCAGGTACACTTCCGTCGCTCCCGGCACGCCGCCGATGCGAATCTCGCCCGTCTCCTTGAACGGCGTCGCCGCAACCTGCTGGCCCTGACCGACCAGCCGGAACCGCACGTCTCTCACCGACACCACCGGGGCCTCGAACCACGTCGTCACACCCACTGCCGCCTGCGCATCGGCCGCGGGCGATAGCGGGCCCTCGACGGTCAGCGCCATCTCCCGGCTCTGCAGGTCTTCCGCCGGCTCGTAGGCGAGCACGTCCTTGAGGGACATCTCGGGCTTCAGGTTCGAGAGGCGCAGCCAGTCGATCTCCGCGTAGCCCGCGCCGCTCTGCGCCTGCACCTGCACCGCCAGCGACTTGATTGCGCGCACGGTGACCGGCGCCGTCGCGACGTGCCAGTCGCCATCGGCCGATAGGTCGCTCAGGTGGAGGCAGTACTGCTCGTCCCTTGCCTGCCCTCCGCCGCCGGCCGCCAGGTAGACGAAGTAGTCCCATGTGCGCGGCTCCAGGTTCTCGGCCCGGTAACGCACGCTCAGGTAGAGCATGTCGTTGATCGGCTCAGCGAGGTCGGTGGACCACTTCATCCCCTGACCCGGCTGCCGCACCTCGAACCGCAGGCCCGCGTCCGTCGCCGTCACCGCGTAGTCGTCCGCCGGGTTACCGAGCCAGTCCTTGTGGGCCATCCACGACTCGGGCTTCAGCACGTCCGGCTCCACCGTCTTCTCCTCGGTCACGGGAACCACGTCTCCCTCGGCACCGGCCGGCGGCGCGTCCGCCAGCTCGATGGACTCCACGATCAGGTGCGCCCCGCCCTGCGCTCCCGCGCGACACTGCACCGCGATAGTCGAGATCGAGTCCCCCGCGCCGCGCTTCTGCAGGTCCCACGCAACGACGTGCGCCGCCTCATCCCACTGCGGCGCACCCGGCGGCAGCAGGTTCAGCCCATCCCCGCCCGTATCCGCGTTGCACCACACGAGGTAGTCCGGCGCGCCCGGCGCGTAGCCCACCATCCGGTAGCGGATCACCAGCCACCGGTACACGAAGACGTCCGCCGCCTCGAAGCGGTAGGTCCACTTCATCCCCCGGTTCGGCTCGGGCACGCTGAAGTCCAGCGCCCCATCCTGCGCGCTCACCGAGCACGCCTCGGACGGATTGGCCTGCCACGAGACCTGCTCGCTCCACTGCCCCGCCGTCTCCGGCCCGATGTGCAAGGCCACCTCGGACCAGCCAGCCGTGCACGTAAGCGCAAGGCACCCAACGATGGCAAGCCTGCCCATCTCACACACCCCTTCCGCCGTTTGCGGGCACCGGCGCACCGCACGTTCGCCCCCGAGGAGGCGGCGACCTGCCGAAGGTGCGGCGGCCCGCCACCGGACTGCGCCAGCGGACCGGCTTGACGAACTCAACCGATGTGCTACAATACTACACGCTACATTACGCACACCGAGGAGGGGACAGAGCGATGTCCGAGGTGATGACAACCGAAGAGGTGGCGCAGTACCTCCGCACGAGCGCCGAGAACATCAAACGCATGGCGCGCCGCGGCGACCTGCCGGGGTGGAAGCTCGGACGGAACTGGCGCTTCCGCAGGAGCGACCTCGACGACTGGGTGGAGATCGGCGGCAGCGACTACGAGGACCGCGTGACCGAGGGTCTCATCGCAGTGACGCGGGAGCGCAGGGCAACGGCTCGCGAGGAGGACATGGTGGACTGGGAGGAGCTGAAGGCGAAGCTCGGCCTATGAGGTACCGTGTCCAGTTCGACCCGCGCGCCGCACGCGAGCTGTCCGACCTCACTCCCACCGTGCGGGAGAGGGTCGCGAAGCGGATCGACGCCCTGACCCTCGACCCTCGGCCCCGCAGCGCGATCCGCCTCGCCCACGAGCTGCGTGGCGACTACCGCCTCCGTATCGGCCACTACCGCGCCTCCTACAGCATCGACGATCAGACTCGCGGCATCCGCGTCTGGGCCATCGGCCACCGCAGCAAGTTCTACGACGAGGCGGGGAGACGAAGACGCTGAACTCCCCGGCACTGCTGGCGACCGTGAACGGGGGTGTCTTGGGTGCTCGACATCTACTGGCTGGCTGACGGTCTCATGGCGCCTCACAGCGGGACTGAGGTCGAGCTTCCGCGAGGTCGCACAGTGCAGCGAGTTCGCCTGGGCGCGGGTGTTCTGCCTCCAGGCATTGGGCGTGACGACGACAGGCTGGATCAGCTTGGCCTCAGACGGGGAGTCGTCCACGCAGTGTGCCGCCGACCACCCGGAATGTCCGTGGGCAAGGCCGTGGAGGCAGCCGGCGCAGAGCTACGGCCCCTCATGGACTTGGTCAGCTTCGCCCAGCGCCGCGCAGTGGCGCTGCGAGATGCCGTTGCCGTTTGCGAAGAGGGCCTCCTGAGGTTCCATGATGTGCGGCAGCCGGCGCCGTCGCCCGGTCTCGGGTACCCTTCGCTGGTGCACCCCAGCAGCCTGGAGGCATTCCTGCGCAGTGCTGTCCGAGGTCTGCGCGCGATGCCCAGGAGGGACCGGGCCAGCTTCCGGTTCGCACTCGCGTTTCACCGTTGCGCCTGCGCGCAGGAGGCCGAGATCTACGCCCGGTTGGTCGAGCATTTGAGCGCTCTGGATTGGCTGGCAACCCTGGTTGGGCACCCGCGAAAGGTCAAGCGACCGTCGTCGGCGCAGTTGGAGCACTGGAAGGACACGCGGCAACGCCTGCGGCAGTCGCGTTGGCCCGCAACCGTGCTGCCCCGTCCGCGCTCGTTGGACTTGCTTCGCAAGGTTCGGAACGACCTTGCCCACCCCAGGCTTTGCAGAGTCCTCAGACCAGCCTCTCCCGAACATAGCAAGGACGCGGTCCTCCGCGCTACCGAGATCTGCGTCACCCTCCTTGAGGTCTGTGCACTCAAGCTGCTAGGTCTCTCCCCATCTGGGCCGCCGCGACTCTGGCTGTTCCTCCCATTCCGGTTCAGTTGTGGTCAGCGGGTCTCGATCGGGCAGCAGTAGCCATGTGGCGGCCACCCCTCACGGCCGGCCTCCGCGCAAAGGTCCCCTCTCCTCCTCCCTCGAACCCTCTCCGCACTTCCCTCGCCCCACTGGAGGCCTCCCATGCGCACGCTCCTCATCATCCTTGGCGTCATCCTGGCATCCGTCGCTCTGGCGCAGCAACCGACCCGCATCACCTCCGGCCCCGTCTCCGTCGAGGCGATAACTACTGCCGGCGCGATCACGGGCTTCCGCCTGGATGTGGCGCAGGGGGAGCAGAAGGGCTCGTTTGCGGTGAGCTTCGGGTCGGTGGGCAACATCGTGGCGCAGAAGGTGGCGTTGCGGAAGGAGAAGGGCGCGCAGGTGTTGCGGTTTGCGCCACTGGTGGCGGAGCCCACGCCGAAGCTCGGGCCGGATTCGTTCGTCGAGGTGGGGTTGTTCGACAACGACCCGTACCCCGAGGTGACCTTCGCGCTGAAGCTCGTCGAGTTTGACCAGGCCGCGTGGGAGAAGGCGTTTGGGGCAGGTTCGGGGTTCGGCGTTCGGGGTTCGGCGTCAACGGAGGGCGGCATTCCGCTCCACTTCATGGTGTGTAGCGTGCCGGGGGCGGAGATCTTCCATCAGCGCGGGTGGCCGATTGGGACGCCGGTGGTGGATCAGTACATCCAGATGCAGGCCGAGGGGCCGGGGCGCACGATTGTGAGCGACTGGTCGCGCAACTGGATGTACGCGCCGCCCATCGGGGCGTACCCGGTGCCCGTCGCCGGGCTGTGGAAGCCGAGCGCGCGGCAGTACATCGGCTACGACTTCCACGAAGCGCGCCTGACCGACAACAGCGAGAAGCTCATTGGTACGAGCTACTGCTGGGAGTTGGGGCCGGATTCCGCTGCGCGGAATGCGGCCCCTCCCAACGGCGGTGGGCCGGATGGCCCTGCGAGCCATGCGGCCCCTCCCAACGGCATGAGGGAGTTCTTCACGCTCGTGTGGCCCTACGGGAAGGGGTACATCGGGTTGCGGTACCCGGAGAAGGGGGACTCGTTCGGGACGCACTTCCGGTTGATGTGGAGCCTGGGCCTCGGGCCGGGTGATGACCCGACGCGGTTCGTGATGGAGCGCGTGTGGGAGAAGCACAAGGACCTGCTGCCCGACGCGCCGACCGTGAACGATGTCTCGTGGTATCCGAACCACCTGCGGATGAGGAGCTTCCCCGACCCGCGCGTGGGGGGCCTGTATGGGATTTCGGGTGCGGATGCGCGGTGGGAGGAGCCCGGCGCGATCACCGCCTACGGCGTCGGCTACACTGCGAGCCCCATCGACTCGGCGTACCGGCGCAAGTCCCAGGGCGAGATCGACCGGCTCCTGAAGGACATCGACTTCATCCTCCCCTACACGAAGCGGGAGACCGTCGAAGGGGATGAGTGCGCCTTCTGGGAGAAGCCCCTGGAGGGCGAGATGGCGAAGATGTTCGGGCCGGGCGTCGGCACGATCCACACCGTGCAGGGCTGGGGCGTCGCGCAGGCCTTGCTCGACACGTACCGCAACGATCCGCAGGGACAGGCGCGGTTGCTGCCGTACATCGACGGCGCGCTGCGCTTCACCAAGCACATCCTCTACACACGCAACGATTACCCGGACGTGCCGGCGGCGCAGTTCTGCTGGGGCGCGGGGCCGGTCGCGCACTTCTGCCTGAGCTACCACTACGCGTTCCGCAACGATCCCGCGCGCAAGGACCTCGCCGACCTCGCCCTGAAGCTCGCGCAGAACATGACCTACCGGAACCTGCCGGTGTGGACGAGCGACAGCGACCGGATGGATGACATCGACTCGACGTACTTCATGGAGCCGAACGCGGGCCTGCCGTGGCTGGGCGCGGCCTGCGCGAACGAGGTGTGGGTGGTCTGCCACGCGCTGGCCGAGGTCTACGTAGCCACCGGCGACCCGATCCTGGGTCAGTACCTGAACGGGATGCTGGAGCGCTGGCACGAGCTGGCGATGGATGAGTACTACCCGACCATTCAGGAGCAGGACAACCGCTGGGCCGAGCGCTACGGCCTCTTCGAGGGCGCGCAGCAGGCGAAGGGCACGCGCGCGAGCTACGGGGGAATCTGGGGCGGCTTCGAGGAGTTGAGCTGGCCCATCGGCGACGCGAACGTGCGCGTGCTTTGTGGCGAGAAGTCCGCGCTGGTCTTCACGAAGGGCGGGGCGCACACGGGCCTCGACCGGCTCAACGCGACCTGGCAGGGCGACTTCTCCTTCCGCCTGATCGGCGCGGGACCGCAGGCCACGCGTCCGGCGAAGCTCGACGTCGTCGTGACCGCGCCCTTCTTCGACCTCAACGCAAAGCCCGTCGCCCGCCAGCGCGAGGGCCAGGCCACGCTGCTGAAGGCGGGAACCGACTTCGAGGTCTTCCCGCAGCGCCCCGACTCGATCCTCGTCCGCAGCCTGCAGCACGGGGACGTCGTCGTCATCGGCCGCGCCCCGACGGGAATCGGGATCACGCCCGCAGTCGCCAAGCCCCGCGCGGTGCCCGAAACGGCGACGGCGGAGTCCGGCGACTTCACGCTCGTGAACCTCGCGCCCGTCGCGGACGCCGTGGTCTCGATGAACTGGGATGACCCGAAGTCGATGGCCGGCTTCCCCGCGGGGCAGCGCGTCATCTACGGCGTGCCCTTTGAGCTGCTCGATCCGAACCTCCTCGACGGCAAGGCCGGCGTCCGCACGGCGGACATTGCGGTCAAGCAGGGCGGGAAGGCGCTGTTCGTGCTCGCTCGCGCCGAGCGTGGCGGAGCACAGATCGACGTGGGCCTCGCCGGCGGCAAACACCAGACAGTCGAACTCGACTCCGCCGTTCCCGTCCTGACGGGCTGGCCGCCGCTGTTCGAGTGGCAGATCGGCCTCGCGCGCCTGGACCTGCCGGCGGCCCCCTGGAGCGTGACACCGAAGGACGCCACCATCTTCGCGGTCACCGTGGCCGGCCAGAAGGCCGATCTCAGTGAGACCCTCGCGGCCCTGAAGCTCAAGGAGGAGGAAGTGCGCGCGCGCCAGCAGACGGTGGCCGGCCTCAAGCAGCTCGCCGACCTCTTCGAGTACTTCGCGGGACACATAGCGGTGCTGCCAGCCCCGGGGCAGTCTTCGCCGCAGTCCTCGCCGCTGGTGAAGCTCATGCGCGAGGCGGGGATGAAGGACGCGGTGACGGCGCTGACACCCGAGCAGCTCGTCGATCCCGGCTACTTCACCGCCGAGCGCGTCTGGGTGACGCTCTACCTCGGCGGCGAGGAGTATCGCAACACGGTAGGGACGCAGGGCGACGTGATCGCCTCAATCCGCCGCTACCTGCATGAGGGCGGCACGCTGATTGCGCTGCCGACCGCGCCCTTCCCCTTCTACTACGACGAGACGGGCAAGCCGAATGTGCGCGCGGCGGAGGTCGGGCTGCCGATCAACGGCAGCGGCGTCGAGGGCCGCCGCGACCAGCTGCCTGAAGCCGAACGGATGCGGATCAGCGGCTGGGAGAAGCCGCCCGAGGGGCGCCAGTTCACGTTCCACCTGAACCCCGATCAGCAGATCATCACCTCGCTGCCCAAGCAGTTCCCCTTCCCCACGACCGGAGACCCCCGCTGGCGACCGCTGGCGAACGTTGTGGGCCAAGGCAACGAGTACACGCCGATCCTCACCTTGCAGGACGACCAGGGCAACTCGTGGGGCGAGGGCGCGGCGATGATCCGCTACAAGGAGGGCCCGCTCGCCGGCGGGCGGGTGATGTATGTCTGGGCGACGCTCGCCAACTCGCGCGAGTACACCCCGCCCATCGTGATCGACCTCATGCGCTACGTGCTCACCAACACGGTCCCGCCCCCGGCGAGGGCCCTGTGCTACCGCGCCGATTCGCCCGTGACCATCGACGGGAAGCTCGACGAGGCCGCCTGGAAGAGCGTATCGCCCCTGGCCCGGTTCTCCTGCTTCGGCACGAAGAAGGGCAACCCCACCTACGACACCCGCGCGAAGGTCCTCTGGGATGACCAGAACCTGTACGTGGGCTTCCAGGCCGATGACCCGGATATCTGGTCCACGATCACCCAGCGCGACGGCAACCTCTGGGAGGGCGAGGTGTGCGAGGTCTACATCGACCCCGATGGGGATGGGAGGAACTACGCGGAGCTGGAGGTCAACCCGCTGAACACGGTGATCGACCTGAAGATCGGCTGGGAGGAGAACGGCGCGGTCACGGACGTGCCGAACTTCGTGAAGTGGGACGCCGAGGGCTGGAAGACCGCCGTCTCGGTCGATGGGACCCCGACCGACCGGGCCGACAAGGACAAGAGCTGGACGGTCGAGATGGCGATCCCGCTGAAGGACCTCGCGCCGCTGGGCGGGCCGCAGCCGAAGATTGGCGACTCATGGCGCTTCCAGCTCTACCGCATCGACCGGTCGAACACGCTGAAGGACCCCGAGTACAGCGGGTGGTCGCCGACCGATACGTTCCATCGGCCGAGCCAGTTCGGCTACCTGACCTTCGCCGGCTCGCCGAACGCCGACGACTTCTCGCTCTATCCGAACGGCTCGTCCGGCGCGCCGATGTGGCGCATCGCCAACGGCGGATGGCGCGTCGTCGATGGCGCCTTCGAGGGTACGGACTGCGTGACGCCCGGCTGGACGCCCAATGGCGCGGTCATGGCCGACCGTGCGTGGCAGGACAGCACGCTGAGCCTGCGCTTCAGGATCGTCTCGCGTGGCTCTGACTGGCGCGACGGCCCGTGGATCGGCTTCCGCTACTCGGGCGCCGACTCGTGCTACTCGCTCGACTGCAGCAGTCGCGACATCGCACTACACAAGGCCTACGCCGGCCAGGCCACCGGCGACACCAACGCCCTCGCCACTGCGCCCTTCACGCCGGACAACGCCTGGCACGCGCTTGCCGTCTCCGTTCGGGGCGCGCAGATCACCGCGACCCTCGACGGCCAGCCCCTCCTCCAGGCCACCGACAGCAACGCGCTTGGGGTCGGCCCCGTACCCGCAGGCTCCATCTGCCTCGCCGCGCGGAAGTGGGAGAACTCCCAAGGCCACACCGTCGTGCTCTTCGACGATGTGAAGGTGACGCCCGAATGACGCCGACCGCGGAGTTGCTTCAGGCCGTCCGCGACCTCCTCGACGCCGCGCCGACAACGGCGCCCGAGGAACTCGCGGCGCGGGCAGAGGCGCTGCGGGCGCGGGTCGAGGAGGCGCTGTTCGGGGCCGACGGTGCGGAGGCGCTTGGGCTGCTTAATGATGCTGTCGTGTCGATCATCCTTCACGCGCGAGCGGTCCGACAGGGCGACGCGGAGAGGGCGGAGGAGTGCCTGGAGCAGGCAGGGCTGTTCCTTGCCGCCGCAAGGGCCTCACCCCCGGCCCCTCTCCGTTCCGGAGAGGGGAGAACGGCAGAGGGGACCGGCAATGCCGAAGGGTCGGCACCGAGTACAGAGCGTGGCTGACGCTGGCAAGGTGGCGTTCGCGCGGGAGCAGCGGAAGAAGCCGACGGCGAGCGAAGCGGCTCTCTGGGAGGCCTTGCGCGGGGCCCAGCTTGGCGTACGCTTCCGCCGGCAGCACCCGATCAGCGAGTTCGTCCTGGACTTCTACTGCGCGGAGGCCTGCCTGGCGGTGGAGGTCGATGGCCCCGTGCACGACGAGAGACCGGGGTATGACGAGTGGCGCGACGAGCGACTTGCCGCCTGGGGGATCCGAGTCCTGCGCATAACGGACGATGAGGTCAAGGCAGACCTCCCCGGGGTCCTCGCGCGCGTCCGGGCGACCTTGGCCCTCCCTCGCCTACCGGACGCCTTCGACTCCTGGCCTGCCGTTGTCGTTTCCCCCTCTCCGGAACGGAGAGGGGGTAGGGGGTGAGGTTCACCCGAGCCCCTCAAACGCCTCCACCAGCCCCTCATACGCCCTCCGAAACACCGGCGCCAGCCTCTCATACACTGCCTTCGCCTCCGCCCTCGGCTCATGCCTCACAGTGATCTGCGCGATCTCTTCCGCCACACCAAAGTCCCTGAACAGCCCCACGCCGACTCCTCCCGCCACCGCCGCCCCGATGCTCGTTGCCTCCTCCGGGTGCGCGGGCAGGAGGACCGGCACGCCGTAGGCGTCGGCCATGATCTGCCTCCAGAGTTCCCCCTTCGCGCCGCCACCGATGACGCGCATCGCGTCGATCCTCGCGCCGTTCTCGCGGAACAGGTCCAGCACCAGCCTCAGGTTCAGCGCGACGCCTTCGAGCACCGCGCGGCCCATGTGGGCCTTCGTGTGGCTGGGGGTGAGGCCGATGAAGGCGCCGCGCGCGTGCGGGTTCCAGTGCGGGCTGCGCTCGCCCATGAGGTAGGGCAGGAAGATCAGCCCCTCGCAGCCCGGCGGCACGGTCTCGGCGACCGCGTTCAGGAAGTCGTAGACGTCGATGCCCTCGGCCTGCGCCGCGCGCATCTCCTCCTGGCAGAGCGTGTTGCGGAACCACTGGTAGCACGCGCCCGCCGCCTGCGTGGTGCCGGCGGGCATGTAGAGGTCCGGCACGAGATGGCAGAACGTGACGGTCCGGTGCTCGGGGTGCAGGAAGGGCTCGCGCGTCGCGAGCGCAATCCACGAGGAGGAGCCGACGTAGTTGTACGCCGTGCCCTCGCGCACTGAGCCCGCGCCGACCGCGGCGCATGAGCCGTCGCCGCCGCCGATCACCACCGGCGTCCCCGCGCGCAGCCCGCACTCCTCCGCCGGGCCCGGCAGCACCTCGCCGACCACGTCGGTCGATGGGCGCGGCTCAGGCAGCAGCGCCCGGTCGACGGCGACCGCGTCCAGAATCTCGTCCGACCAACCCCTCGCCCGCAGGTCGAAGGCGTTCGTGCCCGTCGCATCCGAGTAGTCGGTCACATATGCTCCCGTCAGGCGCATGACCAGGCAGTCCTTCGCCTGCAGGAAGCAGTGGGTCTGCGCGAACGTGTCCAGCTCGTGGTCGCGCACCCATAGGATCTTCTCGATGGAGTACGACGGCCCGAGTCGGTGGCCGGTGATCTCGTACACGCGCGCGGGCCCGACGCGCTCGGCCAGCAGGTCGGCCTGCTCCGTTGCGCGCTGATCCGCCCAGATGATCGCCGGCCGCAGGACCTCGCCGCACCCATCGACCGCCACACACCCCATCATCTGCCCGCTGAAGCTCACGCACGCGATGTCGTCCGCCGACGCCTCCGCCAGCAACCGCCGCGTGCTCGCCACCACCGCCTCCCACCAGTCGTGCGGGTTTTGCTCGACCCGGTTCTGCCCGAGATGCTGCGTCTCATAGGCGTGGAACGCCGACGCGACCAGCCGCCCCTCGGCGTC
>Ga0194110_10001613_pt1 | contig 28944 bp, 25 predicted proteins | sample TA2Kig1200mmetaG_FD_146192 | JGI IMG/M metagenome (GOLD analysis project Ga0194110, IMG submission 146192) | Freshwater microbial communities from Lake Tanganyika, Tanzania - TA2015032 Kigoma Deep Cast 1200m | ecosystem: Environmental > Aquatic > Freshwater > Lake | place: Tanzania: Lake...
CTATAAGAATCTGAAAATTTCCTTTTTGTTGAATATTAATGAGAATCTCAAGGCTTCGGTTAGCTTTGATATGGCCTACATGAAGCACAATAAAATCATCCGGATTTAAACCATATTTTTTACGCAGTTCCAAACGTCTTCCATTTGGAACTGGCGAAAACTTTTCCGTATCCACTCCGCTGGGTAGCCAGGCTGTCTTAAAACCTTTTCCTGAAAAAAGGCTATTCACTGTATGAGACTGAACAATGACCATATCTGATTTAAAAAGACCAATTGACGCTTTACCCAACCTTGTAAATTCAGGATGGGTAATCATAACAATAGACCTGGCTTTTGGTAAAATAGACGCCAGATACTTAGTAACCAAAAAACTCCTGATAGATGAGCCGTGAATATAATGCAATATATCCGGCTTAAATTTCTTAAGTTTGGCAATCCCTGAAGGCAAAATGGCCTTTCTGGGGTTAATAACCATCACTTCATTGGATTTCGACAACTCACGAGAGAGATAATAAGTTGTATTTTTCATCCCCTCATCAAGATTTCCAGATATGTCACCCAACAAGCAAATTCGCATTCCCATCTTCCAATAGCTGTTTAAACTAACCTACTTACAGAAGCTGCTTTGGTATTGAATAGTTCTTTGATCTTTTCCCCAACAATCCTGAAATCATAATTCTTAATTGCGTATAATTTCCCTTGAGCTGCTATTCTCTCCGCAAGTTCATTGTCTAAAAGTAATCTGTGTATTGCATCTGCAATAGCGTTTGCACCGTCATTACGAGACATGAAAACTTCATTTCTTCCATAGAAGACCCTATAAATTTCACCAACAGGTGTAGTAACAACCGGCAACCCAGACATCAAATAGTCTATTAATTTTGTTGGGAAACCAGCGCGATTTATTTCCCCATTTTTCCTGCTTATCACGGCCATATCCGCTTCCTTAAGAATCCTTAATAGAATTTCGTGAGGCACAAATTCTCGCAACTCAATAAATTTTGACATTTTGGATTGCCCAATCTTCTCGTTAATAAATTTAGAATATTGTTTGTGTTTATTTGTCACACCATATATGTGACACCGAAATTTTTCAAATCCCTTTTGGTATCTGAGGATTTGTAGAGCCTCAACTAAATCTTCTAATCCCTCCCATTCCCTGAAATTGCCAATCCATATAATGATTTTATAGTCTCTTGAAATAGTTTTTGCACTATGGATTTCGTATGCTTCATGATCTGCCAAAATTGGGGTCAAAATTATATGACCATTCCTTACTTTACCTTCATATTTTTTATACAAATTCATCGAAATAACAAACACATAATCACTTAGCCTTACAATTATCTCCTCTTTCATTTTCATCATTACAAATTTTAGCCATCCAATTATTAAGCCTATTAAGGAAACCTCCTTATTACTGCGTCTTATAATAGTGGCATCATCACAAATCTCCACAATCATTTTTACGCCGATTACACGTGAAGCTAAAAGATATATAGCATCTTCCAAAAAGGTATTTCCATAGGAAAATAGATACCGAACTCTTTCTTTTTTCGCAAGGGTAAATAGATTATAGACGACCATCAAAGGGCCAATAAGCTTATACACAAGCATCCGAAATATTGAACTGGGTGGTTTGACTGTTCCTATGCAATACTTAAAATTGACTCCCTCAATTTCCCCCTGTATTTTCTGGTTTAGCCTATTATCAACAACACCCGGAAGATATTGAAATAAGCAAAATACTTTATGCCCAGAATGTATGAATGCCCGAGCAAACATCTTAACTCTAAAAGTACCGGCAAGACCTGTTGGAAAATCAACGGCTGTGACTATAACAACGGCGTCGTTCATACTAACATTTCCTCGAATATATCATGACATTGGTCATGGCTCTGGACTATCAATTTTATATACCTGGCGCATCCAATTGGCTGTATGTCGAAGGCCTTCTTCTAAGCTATAAGTATTCTTATGATCCAGGTCGCGAATAGATTTGGAAACATCAACTTTCTTAATTTTAGTAGTTAAAATCTCTAAATCTCTATATTCGACTAATCCTGAATCAACTCCGGTAACTTTTAGTATTGTATCAGATAATTCCTCTATGGAATGCAATTGATCTCCACCAATATTATATGTTTCACCAGGTCTAAAATTGCCAACAATATTTGCAAGTGTCTGCACTGTGTCAGCTAGATATGTGGAAGTCCTATAATGGCCACGATAGACGACCCAAGGTATACCCATCAGAGCGCAATATAAGAAGCGACAGTTAACAGACCGATATGGGCTATAGTATTCACCAGGTCCATAAGTGTTAAATATTCGCACTACAACGCTTTCAGTATCAAATTGGATAGCCGAATTTCGGATCTGCATCTCGTTTACCCATTTAGTCATGGCATAGTCATTCATCTGCTTGATTTCATAATTATCCATCACTGTTTCAACCATAAGTTCAGGCCAATCCCCATATACCTCTGATGATGAGAAATGTATCATGCGGAATTTCATTTTCTCTTGTAAGCGAATGATATTCTTGGTTCCTATGACATTTGTGCGCCATAGATTTTCATAAAAATCCTCCCCATTCCATCTGCCAAACTCAGCAGCACAGTGATAAACATAATCAAATGGCCCAAGCTTATCGAACACCCGTTCAATTTGCCTGAATTCACCCACGTCGCATCGCGCATAAAAGGGCTTTTGCACGTCAGTCCTGACACTGAAGCCAACTTCATCTGCCTGATGCTGAATATCACAAGAAATAACGTGATTCCCACGTTTACGTAACTCTTTTACTAATCCAGCTCCAATAGTGCCAAGGCCACCAGTTACCAAAATGTTCATAAATTTCTCCTATGCTAAATCATCAACAGATACTCACAGAATTTCCTTAAGATAATCGCCATATCAGAAATCTCTATATATCCAATTCCCAGGAATATTACACTCAAAATAGCATGGCTGAACCCGATTTGGGAAGCTCTATTTATTTGGTAATTGGTTGATCGCTATCCTCCATCAGGTTTTAAGATTCGAGAAACCTTTTCCATTGCTAAAAAATCACCATCTGGTAAATCATTTTGGTTATAACGTCCTATCAAACCGATATGTTCTACAATAGAACATAAAACTACAATATCAAAAGTGGCATCATCCAAGTCTATTTCGAGAAAGTTATCCTGGTGAAAAACCATCCCTTTTAGCTGGTATGGCAAAGGACTCATATCTATTCCTACCACATTATGACCGAGAGCAATTGCAGTCGGTAATATGGGGGCCTCACAGCAACCGACATCAAGTATATACATGCGAGGTGATTTGGGCAAGTTGGCTAAACACCAACCCCAATCCATCAATTTCTCCCCTGAGAGGTCAAATCCGGGAGCTGGCATCCCGCGTAAACGGTTGCGGATACCAAAACGACGATCAATTTTCTTGATGAAACCATTAATACTCATTTTATTATCAGACCTTTATTTATACTATTGAGCCCAATGTCTAGAAAGTGAGTATAGGTCTTGGAAATATTTCACAGTTTGCTCAAGTCCTTTGAATAAAGCTACTTTTGGTTCATATCCAAGTAATTCACGGGCTTTACTTATATCTGCAAACGAATGGCGAACTTCTCCAGGCCTTGAGTCATAGTAGTCAGGCTTTACATTAACTCCAAAAATGGCATTTAATTTGTCAAACAACTCCTTTATAGTAATCCTTTCTCCACAGGCAATATTGAATGTTTCACATGTTAATATTTGGGCTTTCATAGCAAGCAAATTTGCATGAACTGCGTTAGCAACGTAGGTAAAATCCCTTGATTGCAGACCATCTCCATATATTTTTGGCGACTTACCTTCCATAAGACATCGAATAAATGTAGGAATTACCCCTGCATAGGTTGAAAAGGGATTTTGGCGAGGTCCAAAGATATTGAAATACCTTAGGACAACTGTTTCTAAACCATACAAATTTGAAAATATTTTGCAATATTGCTCACCTATATATTTGGTAAGTGCATAAGGTGATATAGGTTGACAATACATTGATTCCACTTTCGGTAATATCTCTGTATTGCCATAAACAGATGAAGAACCTGCGTAAATCACTCTCTTGACATTAGCGTCCCTTGCCGCTATTAGAACTTGTAATGATCCAGTCGCATTTACATTATGTGTCTCTACAGGGGCCTTAATAGAACGACTAATAGATGGCAGTGCTGCTTGATGGAACACATAATCTATATTTTGCATAGCCTTAGTTAATAAGACAACATCCCGAATATCGCCTTCAATAAATTCAATATCATTCAATATGTGAGATATGTTATCTATAGAACCCGTCGAAAGATTATCAAGCACACGTATTGATGCTCCATATTCTAGTAAACCATCTATGATATGCGAGCCAATGAAACCGGCTCCTCCTGTTACCAAACAATTCATAATGCAGTCTCCTGATTATATACGTAATATACACAATATATAGTTTAATCCATATAGTTTTCTTTAAGAACATATTCAAACAACTCAGGGTCATTCTTTACTTCATTTTGATGAAATTGCCAGCCAGCTTGATATGCTTTAGCAATCTTGTCGCGTATTTCTGCGTAAGGTTCCTTTCTCAAACTGCCAATAGCTTTTTTGGTCTTTCTGATTAAGGTTTTTACAATCTCATTCAAAGATTTTTGTCTAAACTTTTCATAACGACTTTTTAAACTGGAGTTCAATAAGGATGATTCGGTTAGCCCGTGAGCGGCTCTAATCTGAGTGAATGAATCGGAGATTCCTTGATTATATGCTCTTTTACAGATATATTCTATTGTTAATCTGCTTGACTCAACTACATGGAAAGCAGTTGCTTTTGGATCATAGAAGCTATGAAGCCCCTTTTGTTTGAACCGCATCATCAAACCTGTTTCTCCATCACCCCGATAGCGAATCATGTCAACGGGAACTGAATCTGGGTGAAAACCACCTAGTTCAAAAACTTGTTTCCTGGGAAGAAAACAGTTGCCTCCAAACACCATAATCGGATCGACGGGTTTTACGGCAATGCCGAGATCAAGCAAACCTAAGTAACCATTGATTCCCTGATTAGTAATTAATGACAACCACCCTGGCGGATCTGCTTCCCATTTGGGTAAAATACGACCCACCACGGCATCTGCATGATCCTGCACTAATTGTTCGATTCCTTGAATCCAAGTAGGTGACAAAATCATATCATCATCTAAATAACCTAAAAATTCACCATTTGCTTCCTTTGCACCTCGGTTCCGACCCTGATGCAAGCCTAATTTAGATTCAAATATATAACGAACATTGATAGGAAGTGAATTAATTTTTTGTCTAGTAATTTCAGCCGTATCATCCGTTGAAGCATTATCTATGACAATTACTTCCCATTCAAATGACACTGGCTCTTGTCTTGCTAAAGAATCTAATAAGTCAGAAACTCTTTTGGCACGGTTACGAGTAGGTATAATTATTGAAAGCACCATATCATTTCTCACAATAGAGCATAAAGTGACAGTAGATACTTTGGTCAGGATATTTAGTTTGGAACTGATCGAGATTTATAAAATGAATAACTTTTCCTTTTATTTCGTCTAACTGAGTATATATACGTTCAGCAAATGCCTTAGGTGAATAGTGACGGCTAAATGGTTCTTTGTTTGAATCTTCCCTCCAGACTCTTATGGCACCCATATCAATTGGTATTCGCGATAGATCAGCATAGGGACTTGACATAATGTAGTAAATTTCATCAATATACAGAGGAATAATCGCGAATCGTCCATTATCTTTAAGAATTCGCCTGGCTTCGTGGATAAATCTGACATCAGCATCGTCACGAAAGGTTTCAAAAGCACACTGTAATGACATGGAATTGGCGAACCCATCTGGTAAAATTATATTTCCTGCATCTGCGCCAATCTTGCGACCATGGATTCCATGTGGATAACTCAAATCAAGTTTATAAGAAAGTATATTGCGTTTACCCAAAATATCTGCCCAAATGCTATTCCCTGCCGCTATATCAATATATATATCATCATGTGTAAAATTGAGCCATTTAAATGCAAGATAATGTTCCAAACACTTTTCAATGTGCCCGACAAACCCACTGTAGAACTTGCTTAAATCTCTAAAGTCATTTAACCATGCTTCAAAATCCGAAATATCAATTAGGGCATCTTCTACAGGTACATTAGCTGAAGCGAGCTCTTTTTTCAGAACCAATGGATCTCGTGTGTTGTCATAAAATTTCTGACGTTCATATTCCTCTGAAATATTATAATCTCTAACCTGATCGGCAATTGTAATAAATTGCTCTATTTCATCTTGCATTACTGATGAAATATAACGACGCAAGTTAGATTTCATTTTTTTTTTAAGCCATCCCATCATCAATCATCACCCTTCATATAAACTGTAGTCCTGGTGCATGGGTAAAGTTCCAATCGTATTTCATTTCGGCTGGAACATCATTCAACCCAATTAGACAATAGGCTAAACCTAATGTGCGAAACCATGTATAGAACATATTGCTTTCATTTATTGCACTAAACATTTGACGATGCACAATTTTGAGTGATTCATGTCTACGAAAAACCCAGCCACCATCACTATTTAAATTATACAAGATTGATAACAACGCCTTTTGTAATGACATTTGTATATCATCTCTGCGGTAATCTGTCAGCTTACTTAATCGCATGAGAGGATCAATACTATCAATATCTTCACATGCACTGGAATTCCATCTTGCACTATAACCACCGAATATATTCTGGGTTTTCAGTATACTGTCAATGATCCGCTCGATATGATGAATTGGGCGATTATCATAAAAATAAAGAAGCCAAAAATGATAACCTGCTTGAACACCCAATGACAGTTCCATTTGAGTTTCAAATCGGTGACCATAAAGTCCGGTTAGCGAATCCTGACGGTCGTCTAATGCTTCATAAAGTATTTCCATAAGCGAATCTGCAATTTGCCAATTCTGATAATCTCGCGAGTATTGCAACATCACACCTATGTTTTGCAGTTCATTGCTAGTCCAAGCTGCGCGCTCATTCCAATTTCGTGTGTTGACATATCTATAAAAACGATCTTTATCAGCAAATCTCTTTATATAACCAATTTCCTTGCGTGTTGATACATTATAAATTGCCAGGGTCATCAATACATGTAAGGTCAAGTGCCGCCAACCCCACCAATCTTCAATCTCAGCAGATTTACAATCAATGACCGGATCACGAAATAGTCCATCATCATTCTGGAATTGTAACAAATACTCAATTTCTTCCTTGATTTTCTCGTCATTAACACCATACAAATGTTTAACCAATAATGCAGCCAATGTATCATATAGTATAGGTTTTGTTGTATTGACAGAATGACGATAACCTATGAACCGACCATCATTTGTGATTCGCATATTATCTATGTAATTCAATGAAATATTACGTATATCAAGAATATCTTTTGGAAGATAGGAACACCTATTTAGCGATCTGGATCTAGAGTTTAAGATTTGTAACTTTGCCTCTAAGTGACTGGTTATAGGGTAAATATCTTGTAGTATACGATTTATGGGCTTCTTTATCTGCTTAGGTAACCGCAATTTCAGTAGCCTCCATATCTTTATCATTTTTATTATCCGTTTTTCCCCTATAGTTGAATCGGGAAAAGGATACAGACATTGCAAATACAAACCAGAAAATGTAAACCATCTGGGGACTACGTAAAAATGTTACCTTTAAACCATCAATCAATAAAGTAATAATGATAGCTATTAAAATGATACTAATTGTATTAGTTTGTTTATTTCCCAGAATACCAAGCAAATCTCTAATTACAACAAAGAAAAAAGCAAGAATTGAAATCAAACCAAATAATCCAAGGCTTATATATACAGAATAGTATAAATTATGAAATACTATATTGGAATTATATACTGAATGTATAATCAGCGGACCAACTCCAAACGCCCCACCCAGTGACAGAACATCCCTAAAATATAGAACGAGATCCTGACGGCCCGAATAATATAAAAAGTTCATTGGCGATGACAATATAGTTCTCCAATCCCACTCACTTGTAAATCGCTCATACATATATGAGTCAATCCAAAAAGAACTATTAAGTATAATAAGCATAGCGAATCCTAACATGGCAATCCATAAAAATACTCTACTCAATTGTCTAATTCTAACCTGAAAGATTAGGAAAATAAGAATTAAAATACCTATCAATATAGGAAACGATCTTGTTGCTGTAGTAAAGAGGCCAAACCATAAAGACAAAATAATACATACTAATCCAAGTAATTTTTCGTAGCTAAAGAATCTTCTTATACTTGCTATGGTAATAATGGCGAAAGACATAATAATGATAAGATACTCGACAAAATTTTCATAAAACCCGATGTAGCCTGCAAATCTAGTCTTACCGTATATAGTAATATTGTCTACCAATGCATCACGTTCTATATTTCTACCATATTCATCTACAACCGTAGGCATAAAAAAATTGGGAAGCTTTATATTAAAAGCATTTACGGCCACAAATATAACAAATAAAAACACAATGCTATATAAAAAGCTTTTAGCATAGAATAGCCAGTCAGTTTTCGAATGGACGTTTTTCACAAGAAGGATATATAGAAAATTAGAAGCGAGTATTGTATTTATGAATCTGAAAATATTTTTATCTATGTCCTCCAAAAGACTGACATTTGCAGGCAGACCTTTAATGCTTAATGTAAGTGATGAACATAAAAGACTTAAAGTGATAATAAAGATAAGGCCCTTATGCGGTGTTTTTGTCGGTCTTTTCTCACCTTTTACATAAAAACCAATAAAGAAAAACACTATCATGAGGGCAACGAATGAAATGCCATAATTCCCAGCAATCTTCAAAGACCGAATAGCTAAAGGAAGAGAGAAAATTATTAGTCCCATCCCATATTTGGGATTGATTATCCCAAGAAAAAGGGCGAAAATGGATAATAATATCTTCAGTATATCAACCATAACAAGATTTTCTCTGTCCTATCCTTCATCAGATAGCCTTTTTGACTAACTTTAATGTATCCAATACAAAAGGACGATCTAACCACCACAAAAAGAACATATATACAAAAATGCCCCCTATAGCTATAACACAAATAGGAATTGGTTCAAAAATTACATTTAATCTCACTAAAGCAAATCTAGCTACAAACATATATATTCCCATTATCAGTGTTGATAGGATTATAGGCTTTCCCCAATACCATATATAAAATGGAGAAACTTTAAGCATACGCATGCATAGAAAGACATGAATTGGATTCGCAATTAATGCAACACCCAATCTAATATATATAAATTTTCTAAAACCTAATTGGGCGCCGATTATATAAGCAGGAAGATAATAGAGAATCTGTATAAATGTAAGCTTTGTATTGACATCGGGCCGTCCCATAGCACGATATAATTCGGGATTAATACCAACCAACCACGCTATTCCATTCATAAATCCTATTATGCTTATTACTAAGCCAAGTTCATGCCATTTATTACCAAAAAGTACTGACGAAAGTTCCTTCCCAGTAATTAATAAACCCACTCCAATAGGCAAAGTCAATAAAAAAATAATTCTGTCAGACCTTTTAAACGCTTCCTTCAAAGCCTGAATATTATCTTGCAGACGGGAAAAAGTAGTATACAATACGGGCAGAAAAGGATTTAGCACCAAACCGAAGACAACAAGACTAATGGTCCATCCAACCCTATATACCCCTAATTCTTTTACACCGAGGAATCTACCTAATAGAAGTGAATCACTCCACATTTGTATCCAGGCAAGTAATCCTTCACCAATAACCCAAACACCAAATTTTAATAACTTTCGGGCAAGATACCAATCGTAATTGAACTTGGGACGCCATGAGCTTCGCTTCCATAAAAGCACTAAGTTTATCAATGAACTCACCAGAGAACCTGATACTAAAGCCCATGCACCATATCCAAAGAAAGCCAAGGGAACCGAAAATAAACCAGGAATAAATGCAGTTACAAGCTTCACAAAGAAAAGCCATCTAAAATCCAATTTTCTCACAAAAAGAGCTTGCTGAACAGAAGTTAGCGATGCAATTACAACCTGTAAGCCCAACACTCGTAACACAGACATAGAAACAGGACTTTTGAAGAATAATGCTAATAATGGCGCTGATAAAAATAATAAACTATAAATAATGACGCCCAATATTAGGTTTGTCCAAAAAACAACATTGGCCGCATTTTCAATGTTTTGGTTCGTCTGTATCAAAGCCTTACTCAGCCCGGCATCCCAAAACATCTGGGAAAAACTAATGGCCATAGTAGCTATTGCTACTACTCCAAAGTCCTCTGGTGCAAGCAATTTTGCTAAGATCAGAAATATGATTGGCTGGGCAGTTCGAGATACTATTTCCACCAAGACAGACCATTTTATGGATTTTAAGGCTTTATTAGTAACATTCTGATCATCTATTATTGATGTCGGTATATTTTGTGTCAATTCTCGTATAATCTTCTTTCCAAGTTTGAATTTAAAACCCCACAACCATCCAAGGTTCTGCTTTGATTTAACCTATGAAGATGACTGAAGCTATTATAATTGCTCACAATAATCGCACTCGCTCTTTAGCTTCTTTCAATATCTCTGATAATCGTTGATGGAAATCATCAGGAGTATAAGTAGAAAGACGTTGCTTCCCACGTTCAGCCAGGATATTCCGTAGTTTCTCATTGTTATAAAGCCGATAAATTCCATCTGCAATAGATTCTACTGAATTTGGATCAACCAATACAGCGGCATCACCTACTTGCTCCCGAATACCCCGAATATCTGAAGTTAATACCGGACAGCCAAAAGCCCAGGCTTCTAATACAGGAATATTAGTGGGTCCAAAGAAAGTTGGCATCACTAGAGCTAAGCTTCCAGCATAAATAGCAGACATATCTTCATCTGGAACATAACCGAGATAATGAACCTGCTTTGTAAGTCCGTATTTATTGACAAGCGTCATCACTTCACGATATATTTGTTTTCTAATTACTCCTGCATAAGAGCCGCAAAATACAATTGGAATTCTAAGGTTATGGCTTTGCTTTATTAATTCCAGTGCTTGGATTATTTTAATATGATTTTTATGAGACCAGAACTGAGCGGGGTAAAACAGATATTGCTCAGGTAGGTTATAATTTGCCCTTATACGTTGCTTATCGCTTTCTGCAACATCCACAGAAAGATAATTAGCTGGAAGAAAAGGCAATACTCTTACTTGATCCGGCGTCACTCCATATTCACCATAGAAATTTAGAACATCCTCTTTACCCACTTCTGAATCTACCAATACAAATATGGCATAACGAGAGCCATTGCGGAATAAATACTCTCGCTTTTCCCATTCTCCATTTGCGGATACTTCAGGAAACTGTGGATTCAGGCGATGCTGAAGGTCGTGAATTGGCATTATATAGGGAATTCCTGCTTCAAATGAATACTTCGTATTGATGGAATAGAGCATTAACTGTATCCCATGATGTAGCAGCCAATTTTTCATATCTGCTCTGTGTCTTATTATGTCAATATCTGCTCTATGTCTTATTATGTCAGGATCAGATTGACCTTGTGCATACACTACCCTATTTCGAATTTTTACTAATGGATCATATATATGAACTTTACTGAAAAAACACTTAGCTAAATTTGTTAATTTTTGTTTTAGTGATAATAAATATAGTGGGTTTATATCTCTTTTACACCCATTCAAAGGAATAGCAGTAGTATGATATATTTCACTAGCAAACATGATAAACTCATCTTCACATCCTTCGCTTTTCAAATCATCCAAGGTTTGAAGCATAGTAATGCTATACTGATAACCGCCTCCAATAGAACGTTTTAATACTGGAACGAAGCCAATACGCATAAAATTTCACCTTTCACAATTCAGCTAGTGAATATACCATCAATGTTTATTATTTCTACATAAAATTGATAACCTTAAACACTGGTAAAAATCAATTCCATAAAGCGGGTAAAATAAATTCTGGCAGCACTTATCATGATAATATTACAGGTTGATTTTTCGCAGCCGATTGCCATGCGGCTTCTGTGAGTTCAAGAACCTGTATTCCGTCTTCGATGGTGCACATAGAATTTTCTTTCCCCAGTATTGCACTAATGAAGTTTTCATCAGGATTACTTGCAGGCGGTAATGGGCCTATTGGTAATTCTTTGGAGTCTGGGGACAATAGAATTAATGCGCCATCACGATAGGTCAACGTTGCATTTTCGCCCATGAAAGTTATGCACTCAGACCAACCAGCACCATCACCAACTACAGATAGTGCACCCTGAACGCCTTGCTCAAATCCTACAAGTAGTGTTGAGCGAATATCTACTGGCTTATCTCTGAAATCCACAGTAGCAAAAACCCAATGCGGCTTCAGATTGCTAGCCCAAAGAGTTACATCCAGAAAATGACTGCCACTATCAATTAACTGCCCGCCGCCACTTAATTCAGGATTCTGACGCCAGGTTCCTGCAACCCTTGTTCTCCATGCTTGTGTCTGATAACCGGAAATAGCCACCAACTGCCCTAATACTCCATCGGAAATCGCCTGATGCACATATCTGTATACTGAATCATAACGACGTTGATAAGCTAACACAAAAATACATCCACTATCATGGACATTCTTCTGTAATTCCCTAGCTTCTGTAACAGAGCAAGCTACTGGCTTTTCCATTAGCACATGCATTCCAGCAGAAAGACAAACCTTTGCAATAGGAGCATGTAGTGCATGTGGTGTATTCACAATAACCGCGTCAAGAGATTTTTCACGTAACATATCTTGGTAATCACTATAACAATCCGCATCAGCTAAAGTGGTATAAGTGTTCTGCAATTGTTTTATATTTTCAACTTTAATATCACATAACGCCGTAATTTTTACTTCCGGCATAGGGAGTAGATTGCGTAAATGATAATTTACTCGACGACCAGTACCAATAATTGCTAGACGAACTGTTGATTCTTTTGTCAAAATGATATACCCTCCTTACATGAAGCAATAGCAACCAAGTGCCATGTATCCGCGTCAATAGGAGCATCTAGGTTAAATGCTGGGCATAGATGACGCAATTTCCAGCCATTTGATTCTATAATATACGCCATCTCTTGGGGCAAAAAATAACGCATTGGATGCACCTCCACATATTCTCCAACAAGGTGGTCACCCTCAAAAACTAAGACGTGAAATTCCACGTTCGCGAGCTGTCGGGTAATATCCAGAGTTGTAGTAGAAATGCGCAATAGACGATTGGTTTCTGTCCGAAATTCACGTATCCTCACGGGATCGTATGAGCGCACCAACGGTACAGCATGCCAAAAATCAAAGATAAACAAGCCACCCGGGCGAACATGGGAATATACATTACGCAAAAATTGTGTCAGGTCCGCATTATCCGTCAAATAATCTATAGCATCAAACATGCAAATTGCTGCGTCAAATTGCACATTCAAGTTGAAATTCCGCATATCAGCTTCATGAAGCGAAATAGATGCTTCTTGCTTAGCCGCTTTAGCGCGGCATTGCTCTAACATAACAGGTGAACAATCCACACCGATAACTTCATATCCCCTTTTTATCAGGCTTAGACTATGGTTGCCTGTACCACAAGCAAGATCAAGGATACTATTAGGTGACTGATTAAAACGTGCAAATGCGCTTTCGATAAAATCACATTCCGCATTATAATCTTTGTGTGCATAATAGACATCATAATATCGCCCGTATTCATCAAATACGCTCATCCACTTACCTCCCGATGGATAGACCGTATTGCATCAGCAACTTGATTTATCTGTTCCTCTGTAATAGTTAACCCTGAAGGCAGATACATTCCTTGTTCGCTAAGTCGTTCAGCGACTGGATAATACTCTTCACGAAATAGTCCCATTTTCTTAAAGACGGGCTGTATGTGCATTGGGAAGAAGAACGAACGCGTGTCAATACCCCGGTCATTAAGCCGGGTCATAAGTTCGTCACGACTACACCCAAATTCAGATGTCACAAGAATAGCATACATCCAATAAACATTAAAAGCCCATGGCTTCTCTATAGGTAATAGGATTCCGGGGATCCCATCTAACGCCTGTTTATATGTGTCCGCCATCCAGCGTTTTTTACCAATGAACTGGTTGGCACGTTCCATTTGCGCGACACCAAGGGCGGCTTGTATATTTGTCATACGTAGAGTATATGCAACATCTGTATGCATAAATCGGCGTTCTTTCGAGTGAGAGAGATCTTTTAGACGAGATACCCGTTCAGCAAGAACATCATCATCTGTTGTTACCATACCTCCTTCACCTGTAGTAATAATCTTGTTTCCATAAAAGCTGAAACAATTTACATTTCCTAAACCACCGCACATACGTCCGCGATATTTAGCTCCATGAGCTTCTGCGGCATCCTCTACGGTTCTCAAGTGGTAACGTCTAGCAAGTTCTAAAATGGGGTCCATATCCGCTGGATGTCCATAAAGATGCACAGGCAGGATCGCCCTTGTTTTGGGGGTAATTTTTGCCTCGATAAGGTTAGGATCAATATTATAGGTATCTGGTTCTGAATCCACAAGCACTGGCGTAGCACCTGTATAGCAAACCGCGTTGACTGTGGCAATAATAGTCAAAGCAGGGACAATCACCTCATCCCCTGGCCCTATTCCCAAACTTGCCACGGCTAAATGGAGCGCGGCAGTGCCACTTGTGGTAGTAATTGCATATTTGGTCCCAACGAACTCAGCAAACATACGCTCGAAATTCTTTACATACTGCCCGCCTGAAATCCATCCTGATTTTACAGCGTCCAATACATACGCTTGCTCATTACCTGTTAGATCTGGTTCATTTACAGGAATTCTATTCATTTAATATACCTTTCCACCCATATTTTGCTTGGGTTATTTATAAATCACATCCATTTCATCATTCTCGATAACTAAACCATCCCAGTCGAATTCAAATGGAACAAGTACTCCAGAAAGATTCATGAGAATATTCTCAATCCGTTTACGATATTCCGGCTTAGATAGAAATACTAGACAGCCACCGCCACCTGCACCACAAGCTTTGCCTCCAGAAATACCGGCACTTTTTACTACATTGAAAATATCCTCGATATGTTCATTAGTGATACTTGGATGCAATGCCTTTTGACATTCCCAGTTTTCGTTCATCAATTTACCGAACAATTCCAGATTTCCCTGGGTTAGACTATCAAACATCTCCAATGCTATCTCTCGCATACGAACAAGAGCAGATCTATTTGAACCTTTACGATAATTACCCCACACATGTTCATGTAACTTGGAAGACAAACGGGTCTTTCCAGTATCAAATAATATTAAAGAACTTTCGAGTTCTTTGAGACAGCTTTTAGATATTGGCACTTTCTGAATGTCTACACGGCCGTCACGATGGAAAACAAACAAGTTAATCCCGCCAAATACTGCTGCATACTGATCCTGTTTGCCACCGATAATACCAAGTTCCCGTTCAATACGGTGGGATTTTTCAGCAACGAGTTGTCGAAGTTCATGGGAGGAGATATCCTCGTTAACACCCTTGATAAGTCCCAACCATATAGCGTTTAGGGCAGCAGAAGTGCCCAAACCAGAACTAGGAATTCCCGCTTCATAGGAAACAGATGTTCCTTGAACTAATTTTTTTTTGATAGTGCCAGAAAAGTCATTAACTTTAATCTCTTCTGCATCCAACAGGCTTTTTCCAGTGATCAAGGTTCCCCTTACATAAGCCCTATTATATTGTCCTGTTGCGTTTAGAAGAAGAGGAACAATAGCCGCGTTTAAGGTTGCCCCGCCCTCAATTTCATTCTCATAGAATTCTGGAGTGTCGGTCCAAGGTCCTCCAAAGTCAATACGAACAGGAATACGTGCTTCAAGTTTCATGATTTATTTTTCCTATTAAAAACTGACAGTTTGGGGATAGCTTCTTCTTCTGTGGCGAATATTCTTCTTTTATTGAATTTCCATTCCATCGAAATTGAAGTCCCAGTTGTAGAGTTTCGAATCGCTTTTTAGTGCAGTTTTATATAACTTTTCTCTAATTTTCTGAGTAGATTCATGATCTTTAGCCAGGATATACATAAATCCCCCGCCACCGGCTCCTGCCAATCCTATACCCGAAGCCATTTCCTTCACTTCTGACATGATATCCTCAATCTCCTGATTAGTGCTGCCTGGAACAAGCTGTTTTTTCATTTCCCAGTACTCGTTTATCAATTGGCCTATTCTATGGAAATCCGATGACGACATGGCTTCATACATATCTCGGGCATTATCCATTAGATGATTGAGAATTTCCACAACTTCCTTTTCTCGGGATAGATATCTGATGACGACAATTTCCAGAATATTTTTGGCAATGCGGGGAACACCTGTGTAAAACAAAATAAGGCGTTTTTGTAGTTCATTGAGGAAGTCGTCATTTCCATCCTGAATTTGAGTTATATTATAAATTGGTGGAATCCCTGGCATTGTTGTAGTAAACTTGGCTCCGCCAATAACTCCTCCGATTTGGTCCTGCCATCCGCCACCAGTGGTGAACATCTGTTCCAGCTTGAGAACACAGTTAAATAGCAAATCATTTGTCAACGGGATATTCATCATCTCACAAAGGCATTTGACCAGAGCAGCACCAAGAATACTGCTGGTTCCCAGGCCCGATCCCATTGGAACAGCGCATTCCGTATTAATTTCAAATCCTCCAGAATGCCTGAGGAACTCATTCAAAGCCTGTTCTTCGTTTGGAATTATATCAAGCAACACTATGGTGGCTTTGTGAATTGCAAGAGGATCTCCGGGAACAGCGTAATTGATTAATTCACCCACTTTTGCAATACATGAAGTTTTATTTGCATCTTTAGAGCATAGCCGAATAACAGGTTCGTCTATAAATCGCCCATTAACTCTAATAGGCGGAACGCCTTCTAGATTGATGGCAATATTGACAACTGCACCACCTTTCTCAAAAGTATAGGGCGGGGTGTCAGTCCATCCCCCGGCCAGGTCAAGTCTCAAAGGCGCAGTAACAGTAACCTCTCTGGCGATTCGCGATCTGGGCGGCAGTATTGCCTCGCAGGATAGCCATCTGATCTCCTCAAATGCGTTGGACTGATAATTGACATAAGATGGAATATTAACAGCCGAATGGTTGACAAAGTCATCAAGGAGTTTAAACGCCCTAGCTCTATGAAATCGGTTTGTGGTTTGTCTTATGAAGCTGTCAACCCTTGGATGAATCTATAGGAATCCGCGGGAGCGATACTATCAAAAAGCGAGCGCAGATCTTTGTCCTCATCCCGTTTTATGGAATCAACGCAATGGGAAATCAAAGTATCTAATTTAATTTGAGTCACTTCATTCATAGTTAAGCCTCCCAGGTCCCAATCAAATTAGAAAAATTACAGACGAATGTTTCATAGTCTATAGTTCTCAATATCTCTTGTAACGACATCCGGGGTGAATTTCGCCAGATTTCAGTCTGGAATACAGATTTGTCCTGAAAATCGAGGGAAATTCTGATTGAATCAACTATATTATTACCGATGGTGAAAAGCTTGGCATCCCATAATTCGCCATATTCTCCATTACTCCACAGGTCAAAAACTGAAATCCCTCTATCTTCCATCCATTTCTTAAAACTGCCGTTAAGAAAAGTAGCAGAATCATCTTCGGCGGATTTTTTAAAGTCATCTTCGATACCGTAGATTATAGCAACCCAATACTTTTCACCGTTATCTATAGGTACGCAGGATACACATACACCTTCTTTAAGATTTATGTCCCCCGAACCTTTGGGAATTCCAGTCAGGACATTTTCGCCCCCAAGGTGAATTTTTCCCTCAAGAAAGCATCCTTCAATAAAGGATTTGCCATTTATCACTAATGAACCATTGTTTAGAACAGAGTTGTATACAAATGCGTTACTAAGTGCTGTGTTATCTATTACTTTTGCATTGTTGAAATTCTGAAACCCATAAACCGAAGCTGTATAACTTGCAATATGAAAATTTTGAATTAACTGCTTGCTTGTGCCTATATGGAAAAACTCACAATATGGTAGTAGGCAAACGAAAAACGGAATATCTCTGAGGGCTTTCATAAAGCTAGAAAGATTAGCCCTGGCATGAGATTTGTCATAGGATTCATAATTCTTGTCTAACATCCCGAAGGGTATTTCCTCATAGATATCCAGCTTCACGTTTGCATTTATTAATCCCTCGCACAGGCTACCCTTTTCCACCAAGACTTTCCCATCTTGTAGAGATATGCCTGAAGCCCTCATCAGAATATCAATAGCGTCAACCCCAAAATTCATTACTCCGGTATCAACAAACGCTCTGTCAGCAACATCGAGCCCATTCGATTCTTTCAACTCATCATAATCGGGTTTTTGCAGGAAATTCGTCACTTCCCTCAGATTTTCCTTTGACGCAGCTCGCGACGTGATGTAGACACCATGTTTAGAAGCGACTTCTACCGGACCTGGATATGATAAACCAGTAATACCGGAATCACTGAAACTAACTTCTGAAGGGTCAAAACTTAAGAGTGTATCTCCCGATGCAATGACTAATTGCCCAGAATTCAAGCAAGGTAACGGGATAAGATTGCCCAGGATTATATCAAAAAGAGCCACTAATCCACTGGAGGGTGAGTTTTTGTGGAATAAGGACAGGCAAGCTGCCTGTGGTACAGGTTGCGCAGTTTTGCTCTTCTGTCCATAGTTATGACGAAAGCTAGTGGGTAAGGGAATGAAGATTTTCCCCACAGCGGAATATGCCGGCAGACGCTTGCTGTCGCCACCTGAATGAAGTATCAGGATGCGTTTATTCTGGATGATTGATATTGGATCCTTGATATTTGATGAAGGCTCATAAAAACGTTCCAGAATTTTGTAAAGCACATAGACGGTGCTGCCGCCGGAGCCGATGCGTTTTCCCTGTGGATCAGCATAAACTAGGAATTCGGTTTCTTCTGGAAGTGTGCCCCTGTCTTTACGCCACTGGAGTTGTAAACGGTAGCCTTCAGCCTGATGCTCATTAGCCGCAGTTATGACACAGATATCATAAGGTTTGTATTGAACTTCATTTTGATTTGGCACAATATTTCCATCCCTTATTTCACTATAAAATCGCTTTCGTCCCTGTCATTGCATCAACGTTAATATTCGAATTGTTAATTAGAGCAAATTTAACTCCACAGGTTTTTTAATCCGACCTCTTATCAATAGCCAATGATATTTAGGTTCCCCCTTGGACCTTCCTCGTTCGTGTAAATATGTTCCTATAAGTCCGAAGCCAAGCAGAAGAATAAGCATTACACCAAGTATAGTTACAATTATTTTTTCCATTTTCTCTATTTCGACCTTCTTTTTTTCCTTCTCTCGACGTGTTCGCCTTCCTCGTCTTTATATGGGGAATAATAATAGTAGTAGTAGTAGTAATAATCACTGTAATATTTATCACGTTTGATATTCACGTCATTTAGGACAACGCCCAGGATGTTTGCCTTTACCTCTTCCAACTGGGATTTTAATATTTTTAGGATCTTGTGGGTAGCTTTTCCCGTCTTGATGACTAATATGGTGCCATCGGTCGCTGATGCTAACCCCAATGAGTCTGATAGCCCCAGGGCAGGGGCAGAGTCAAATATTACAAAGTCGTATTTTTCTTTAAACTTACTAATCAATTCCTTCATCCGTTTTGAGCCTATGACTTCCGATGGATTTGAGGGTAAAGACCCTGTGGTCAAGAGATCAACGTCATCTACCTTTATAACCACGTCATCAAGGGTTGATTCACCTGAGAACACATTTGATAGCCCGTTATGCCTGTCCACATTGAATATTTTATGCAAGCCGGGTCTACGCAAGTCCGTATCTACCAAGAGAACGCTCTTTTCCATATTAGCTAACGCGGCGGCAAGGTTGGCTGAAGTAATTGACTTGCCCTCTTGCGGTCCTGCGCTGGTAACTGTGATTGTTTTAATTGGGTTCCCGGCAATTGCCATAATATTGGTGCGCAGGCCGCGATAAGCTTCCGCAGATGCTTCCCTCACCCCTTTTTTCACGATCACAGGGGGTATCTTGGACCTTTTTTTAAGTCGTGGAATAACCCCCAGAACGGACAGACCCAAATATTGAGCTACATCGTCAGGTGTGCGGATGGTATTATCTAGACGTTCCAGGAAAAGGGCAAATGTGATGCCAAGAGCCAATCCTAATATTGCTCCAAGGAGCATAGTAACTTTTTTACGTGGCTTATATGGATAAAGAGGTATAACAGCAGGATCTGCTATGGAAACGTTGCCAGTTTGGACTGCCTGGGCAAGGCGCATCTCCTCTTTGCGCTGCATGAGCATCATGTATGTCTGGTTAGCCACTTCTTTGTCCCTTTCTAAGCGGGCCAGTTGAAGCTCCTTTAAGGGCAAGCTATCAAGCTCAGTTTTATACTGCTCAACAGATTCTTTTTGTGCTTCTTCAATCACATTATATGCTATGTTATCTGCTTCAAGCTGTATTAACCGCTCAATCAGAGTCTGATGAACCGGATTTGCCGAAGAAACCTCAGCAGTTACAATTCGTCCAACCTCTTTTTCTAGTCCTTCCTTTGCCTGAGAGACCTTGGTTTTTACCTGTATAACTTCTGGTGAGGTCTCAGGATAGGTCTTCAAAAGCCCGGCCATCTCTATCTCAAGGTTATAAAGCTGGCCTTTAAGCTGCTGGACTATGGGATTTTCTGATATGGTGGTGGATTTAACGGTCTCAGACTGTGTATTTAAGTCCTTTTTTACCGAATTTAACCTGACCTCGACTTCCTTACGCTGCATTATGGTATTATTATAACTGGCTTCAGCTTGAGACAGTTTTTCCAGAATTATTTTTGATTCCTCGGATAGTTCAACTACTTTTTCTTTTTCTTTGAACGATTTTAGTTTCTCCTCGGTTTCACTTAATCTCTTTGATACTATGACTGATTGTTCATCAACAAACTTATACCCGCTTTTCGCTTCACTCACAAGGCTTTGCAGATTGTAGTCCTTAAAAGCTGCGGCTATTTCATTGGCAATATCTGCGGCCAGTTCGGGGTCAGTATCAGAAACAGTCACTTCAATAATATTTGTATCTCTTACCGGCTTAACTTCTATGGATCCCTGCAGTTGCTCCGCCAAATATCTGGTTTTTAGCGCATCGGGTATATTATCATATTTCTTGTCTTTCCTTTCCAACTCATTCAGTTTAAGGTTCTCCACCACCTTAATTAGAAGCTGACGGCTTTTCAGAAGCTCAGTATAAGTTGCCATCTGCTTGGCCAGCTTCGCCTGCTCCAGAAAATCTATGTTATTAAGCACCGAAAGTCCGCTGCTTTCTTCTATGAGAATTTTCACGCTGGATTTGTATTCCGGGACAGTGCGCATCAGGTAGAACTGCGTGCTGGATAAAGTGACAATAAGAGCAAGAAGGATCAACCATTTGTGACGAAGGATAAGCCAAAAATACTGCTTTAAATCTGCAACCTGATCCTCAGTTTGTTCGGTTATTTCAGAGCTTCTGAATTCATTCATTAACTACTCCTTACTAATGTTAATTATCATTAAGTCGAGAGGTTCAACAACGCTACTGCTTCTGATAATAAACACTCTTTTAAGATCAGTTCTCTTATATCCGCAATTCCTCCAGCGATAGTCAAAGCCTCAAACAAAGACAAAGGCTTTTTGGCTTTATATTTGCCGGAGTTTCTTACGTATCCTATTAGAGGGTAAGGTAAAGATCGTTCAAAATTTCAGATTTCACCTTTATCCCAATATCCATAATAGTTTACGCCTTTATTATTCAATAATGGCACAAATTAAAACTGACAACTTTAGTCGTCTTCTTTATAAGCTAAAAACACAGTTATATTTTACAAAATGTCATCTATAAAGTCAATAAAAAAATCTTTCATATTGCAAAATCATATTACCGCGCTAGCCAGCACACAGAAAACTATGACCGCTTAAATAAGTTCTTCAGGTAATTTCTCAATTTACCATTGGAAGTTTCCTTAAGCTTTAGCAATTCGCTGACCCGGAACCCTGTCTTGCATTCCAGTAGGATTTTTTTAATCAATTTCAAAGGCTAAGCCGGGGTTGTAGGATGGCCAAATCCATAATATAATGGGATAATATCAACGAAAATGATTGATAAAAACAAACTCAATACACCCATGCGTGCTGCCCTCTATATCCGTGTTTCCTCTGAAGACCAGGCCAAAGAGGGATACAGCCTGATAGCCCAGCAGGAGAAGCTGGAAGAATACGCGAAAAAAAACGGCCATCTTTTGAGTAATGAAAATATCTACATTGATGACGGCTACAGCGGTAAAACTGAAAATCGGCCTGCCCTCAAAAGACTATCTGAAGATGCCCAAAAGCATAAGTTTGACGTGGTTTTAGTTTACCGGTTGGACAGGTTCTTTCGGAATGTCCGACTGCTTCTTGAAAGTGTAGAGACACTAGGACAATATGGGGTAGGGCTTAAATCCATCACTGAACCCTTTGATACTTCCACACCTATTGGAAGATATGTCCTGGTTAATCTGGGCGCAATAGCGGAACTGGAGAGAGCCATCATCATGGAGAGAAAGGAACTGGGAACGCTCAAAGCCGCTCAGGATGGCAAGTGGATGGGCGGAACGCCGCCTTATGGATATAGGATAAACCGGGAGACCAAAAAGCTGGGAATAGTGCAGAAAGATGCCAAAGTCGTGAAAATGCTTTATAACTGGCTTGTTAATGAGAAGATGAACCTCTATCAGATACAGCAGCGTATCAACTCCATGAGTATCCCCACAAAGCATGATCTGATTCACCGGGAAAAACCCACCGGCTCTCAGTGTTGGTGGAGAACTGCTACCCTGGCTCGCATGTTCCAGAATGAGATATATGCCGGCACATTCTGGTTCAGGAAGTATAAGCATCCCACGAACGCCAGAACGGCGGAGAACCTGCGGCCCAAGGATGAATGGGTTTCTATCCCTGTTCCACCCATTGTATCCAAAACCCAGTTTGAGCTTGCCAGAAAGCAGATAGAGGAGAACCGGAAGCTTGCCCCGCGTAGGACCCAGCGCACATATTTATTCGCGAAGAAGCTATACTGCGGCCTTTGCGGCGGCCTGATGGTGGCACAGTATCAGTCACCTGGAAGTAGAAGGAGGACAGAAGTTAAATTCTACACCTGCCATAAGCGCTCCAAACAACACGCCCCTGTCACCTGCACCCAGAAGAGTATCGTTGAAGCCAGAATAGAAACACCGCTATGGGACGCCCTTAAAAAACTCCTGATGAACCCTGAAGCCATGCTGAACGAGATAGAGGCTCTCAAGAGGCAGTCAGACCCCAAGCCGGGTCTGTTAGCCAGACAGACGCAGATAGAAAGCCAGATTAGGTCGCTGGAGTCAAAGCGCGAGAGGCTACTGGATTTGTATATGGAAGGGGCTGTAGAGAAGGCTGTGTTTTTAGAAAAGAGCAGGAAGCTGGAAAATGAGAAAGATAATTTGACAAGGAATAATATAGAACTTTCCCAGAAGCTGTTAAGCGAAGAAGAACGGGCTTTTAAGGCCACAAGTATCAGGGAACTGTATAAAAAGATAGGGAAAAACCTGACTGATGCGGATTATGAGACCAAAAAGTCTGTCATCTCCCTTTTGGTCCACCGCGTCACCCTCAACTCAGAAGGTATGGCTGTGGAATGTCACATACCAGACCAGTTTTTAGATAGGCAGGAGAACCTACAGGTGGCTTTGTGTCGCAATGGGGGAGTGGATTGCGATGCAAAGCATAAAGTATTCCTCTCCCTGAAGCCCCTCCCACGCAAAGAACTGTCCCTGATTCGCAGAGAGCAAAATATCAAGTATGGGCTGAATGGGAATCTATTTTATTCCGATGGCAGGCTCAAAGCACGACTAGGCGGAAAAGCAAAGGGAAGTTATACCCTAAAATGGCACACAAAAAAGCTTAAAGATCCACTGATTTTAAGCCGATTTTTGAGAGTGAGAAGCACTATCCTGGCGTCTGGCTCCTATCATGAAGAATTCAGGAAGAAACAAATCGTCTTTGTTGATAAATATCTATACAATCGTTTTATGCTCCTACCGAACAGAAAGCATTTCTGGCTGGCTGTGAAAGGGCCTAATCTCCATGGAAATGGATTCCACAGCTATTCAGATGGTATCAGCACATTCTTTAAGGTGTCATCGGACATCAAAATGGCAAAGATAACGGAAATAATTCAGAAGTATAAAGCTTAGTTGCTTGAACAGCCATATTTCCCCGTCTTTTTTATCCTTCCCTCAACAGCTATGTTAAGGGAAGATGAACCAATTATCAGTAAAGATTTACCCATCTGACCTATCTCGCGATGAAAAAGAGCGCAGGCTCAAAGAAACGCTGGAGATTCTTTTGTATATCGCAAAGGGCGAAGAGAAAAAAACAGCGGGGGAAATAACAGAGGCAAAGAACGTTTTACTAAGAGCCCAGGTAAAATCGTCACCTTTTTATATCATACCCATTACTTCCGCCCCGATAATTAAGAACCTTTTTGCTAATCGCTTTTGCGTCATATTGCCTAAAAGCGTTGAGTTGTTATCCATAATCGTTTCGCTTAATTATTTATTTTAATGTCATAACAATGTCACGAAAATGTCGCGAAAATGTCACGAAAAAAATTTAACATCTTAAGCCAACGTATAGTATATACTGCGCCCCACCCCGTGTCTTTTCAAATACCCTTTTTCAACCAAATCATTTAGGTCCCTGATCAAGGTTCGCTTTGTGACATCCGGGTACATCTTATAGAAATCCTGAATAGTTAGACGCTCGTTTTCAGCAAAATGCTTCTCAAGGCTTAACTGTCGAGGGTTTAATCTCTCTAGCGATTCATCGTGCTTGATTTTCATAAACTCTCCGCTAGGTCCATAAATTGTCACAGTAAACTCCCATTGCTCTTCAGAAAATCGGGGTTTTTTAAGTCCATGTTCTTTGAGTAATTTCAGGATCCGAGGAATGCCAGAGCCTAACTTTTCGATAAAGCCTAAATCCTTAAACACCTCAACTATAGCTGGATTGCGCAAAATGGAACGGCTTTTACCTTCGCTTAGTTGTTTCAGATTTATTCCTGGCATCAGTTTGCCGGGGCTATGAATCTCGATCCGGTCGTCAAACATGAAAATCCTGATATGTTGTCCATACAGGCTCCAGTCCCGATGGATCAATGCATTGAGAATAGCCTCACGGGTAGCTTCAATAGGATACTCTGGATAGTCAATGCGGCGGAATCCGACAATTCGGCCACCCATTTTCATGTGTCTTTGAATAAAAGCCTCTGCATCTTCTACTATCTTTGGAAGAGGTCCCCGCAGTTCCTTTCGGTCTATGTATTCTATAACGTCAGCGCCCTTGAATCTTACACAAATTACTTCGCTTTGCAGGATAAATAGTTGTGGATCTTTGCAAAAAAGCAACATGCCGGCATTAGTTGGTTTATATCTTCTTCCCTTTTTGACTAAACAACCAATATTAGCCAGCGCCTCCTCATTGCTAATATCAAGAGAACGACCGCTCTTCTGACGTTGCTGGATAAACTGGCCAACCAATATTTTGTCTATGTATTTCAAATCAAATCGGTCATCAGTCAAAAGCTCAAACTTCACTTCTCCTCTGGAAAGCACTAATCGTCTAAGTTCTTGTGGAGTCAAAGCCGCGTCACGGGTGCCAACTCTCAGAAAAACTTGCCCCCTACACTGTGCAATGTCTCATAGTCAGCAGGTACAGTGACAGCAATGACAATCTTGCCGTCAGCGGTTTCTATTCTTTCCAGTTCAATTGGCTGAATCTGTGGATCGCAGTGATTTCGACTGGCCGCTTCGTAGATAACTTTGTCGCGTACCCTCTCATAATCGGAAACACCATGAATCGTGCCATTATCAGAAACACCAATCAAAGCAACGCCGCCATCAGCCGCGGCAAAAGCCGCCAGCGTCTCCGCTAATGACCTGGGATGGATTCTTGCATCCTTAAAGTCAAGGGTTTGGCTTTCGCCCTGCTTAATAAGTTGTTTGAGTTGTTCTTCGGTCATGTTAATTAAAACTTTCTTATTGAATCCTACATTCCGCACCTCATGAATACTAAGTTTATGGCACTTTTGGGTGTCCAAAAACAGGATTTTAGGGTCAAAATGGAATAAAATCCGTGGCTTGGCCAGACAACTCCAAAATAAGGAATCTAGTATTCATGAGTTTTTATACGCTTTCATAAGATTTCAATAATTCCCAAAAAGCCAAAAAAGAGGTGCGGAATGTAGGGAATATGCTCCATGATTATGGATAAAGCTATTCGAACTAATCATGCTCGTCTACGTTGTAAGTCGCCTCCCCTTCTTCAATTCCTTTTATAGCTTTTTTATATGCCCATTTCGGGATTTGTGGTGATTCTTTGTTCAGCCTGTCACGTTCATTATTCAGATCATTCAATTCTTCTAACAATGTTTTATCTGTCGCCATTTTGACATCTTGTTCAACGATTTCTATTGATCCAATCCTGTTTTCTTCTTCGACTCCTATTTGACTGAAAATCCTCGATTTATTCCTCAAGCTATTATAATCATTACCTGCTTTCTGATGAACAGTTGCTCGTTCTCTTGGGTTTATAAAAGTTATAACAGCCATCAGAATTGCAGCGATAATAGAAAAAATACCTGCTATGATATTGCGACTATCAAAACGAGCTAAGGCCGCAGTACCGGCAACTGCCGCGAAAATAGCAGCAGGTACTCCTATCCAAAAATGAAAATTCGTCCAAAGCTGTCCTGCGTATAAATGAGCTTTGGCGGAACATAAACTATCTTCCTCAATCCTCTTAGCTTCTTTAATTATGTTATCTTTTGTTTTATCTTCCATAAAAATTTACCCCCAAGCGGGAAAATAAGCCCCAAATATTTTACCCCACGTTTCTATAGATTCTTGAACATAGCCTCTCGAAGCGTGATCTTCGGCTTTGTAGGCCCTGTCGTAAGCTAATTTAAATTTTTCTACTGCTTCCTTAATTTTTTCTTGTGTATTAATATAACTGCCAATATCCCCGCTATATGCCAAACCGGCTGGATCTGGGTTTTTATTTGTCACAACAGTCCGGCACTTATCAAAAAAGGTTCTTTGGTAAATAACGGGGGTATGAATCTTGCATAGAGATAACCCAAAAAGTTATTGACATCAGAATATCATTCCTTGTATCCTAGTTTGTATACAGAATTATAAATCAGGATTAGGAGGATATCTGATGTCTACCAAAGATGATACAACAAGATTGCTTGATATTCAAGAGCTAATTGTAATGGAATACGAAATAAAAGCAGATGAAGTAATACTGATATGTAAGAATCGCTTTGATTATGCTGTGTGTCCAGATTGTGGAAATATCTCAAGCACCTTACATGAAAACACTGCCAAAAGCATAAGGGACGTTTCTATATTCGGGAAGAGATGCTTTATACATTTTACCCACAGGAGATTCTATTGCCGGGAGTGTAGAGATACATTTATGGAGCGATTGAGTTTCCTTAACCCGGATAGCATCTACACCAATAGATATGAACAGTATATTTATGAGTTGTGTCGAGAGAACAGTGTATCTTTTGTGAGTCGGTTTGAGTGCCTGGGATACGATGCTACAGAGGGTATCTATTATCGTCAGGTTTCAAAGAAATTGACTACCCAAGAGGATATAGAGATTCTGGGAATAGATGAGATATCTATGCGGAAAGGGCATAAGGATTATGTTTTGGTTATATCAGATATAGGTAATAAGCGAGTTTTAGAGGTACTAAAAGATCGGCGTAAAGAAAGTCTTGATGGATACTTTGATGAGATGCCAGCAGAGATGAGAGAGAAGATAAAGAAGGTATCAATAGACATGTGGAGTCCATATTATGATTCAGTTCGAGAGAAACTGCCTCATGCAGAGATAGTGGTGGATAGGTTTCATGTGATGAAGAACCTTAACGATTGTCTTACCAGTGCTCGCAGAGAGATAAGTCGTGATTTGAGCAAAGAAGATAAGGAAAAGGTGAAAGGTAGTCGTTGGATACTGGTAAAGAACATGGAAGATTTGAGTCCTGAGGAGTTAGGGAAACTAAACGTAGTGTATGAGACTTCAGAGGAATTAAAGAAAACTCATGTTCTGAAAGAGGATTTTCGTCGGATATTTGAGGAAGAAGATGATAGGCAGATGGCATCGGAATTATTGTCAGATTGGGTAAAGCGAGTGATAGATAGTGGTTTGAAGTGTTTAGAAAAGTTTCTTACCACTTTAAGTAATTGGAAGGAAAGCATCCTAAACTACTTTGATGGAAAGGTTACAAATGGATTTGTAGAGGGTATGAATAACAAGATAAAGCTCATAAAGCGGAAAGGTTTCGGATTTACCAACCATAAACACTTTCGTTGTCGAATTCTTGACTCATGTGGTTCTTGTCATATTATGGCTTAGCAAGATTCATACCCCCGTAGATTCCCAAAGAGCCATTTTTCTTCAGTATAGACGGCATTAATGGAATAAGGTTGCGGAGAGGGTATCTGTCTAACCAGTATTCTAGGTCCTTCAAAGGGAACCGATCTCCTGGGTTCTGCCAACCATTCACCATAGCTAACTCGATTTTGTCATATAAAGGCTAAAAAATGGCAACAAATGTAATAGTGATGCGGACTAAAACATACCTTAGGTTGCTAAGAATGCTTCCGGAACTCCTTTCTCGTTCTGAAGATACTGA
>Ga0194110_10001614_pt1 | contig 28936 bp, 15 predicted proteins | sample TA2Kig1200mmetaG_FD_146192 | JGI IMG/M metagenome (GOLD analysis project Ga0194110, IMG submission 146192) | Freshwater microbial communities from Lake Tanganyika, Tanzania - TA2015032 Kigoma Deep Cast 1200m | ecosystem: Environmental > Aquatic > Freshwater > Lake | place: Tanzania: Lake...
ATGGCCGCATCGCCCTCGACATGCAACGCGACGCCCAGGCCGACGGCCGAACCCAGACCATCGGCCTTCTTCACCGCGCGAGGGCCTGTTGCATGTGGAACTGACTCTGTAATGATGCTACACTCTCGAATCATTCGAATAATTCGAATCGGTTGGATCATCCCCCCTCACGGCTGCTTCGGGGCAGGAGGGTGGTGATCGGGAATCAGCGGCGTCGGCTGCGGGAACTGCTCCTCGCCGGCGTCGAGCGTGACCGAGACCGTCTTCTCCTCCTTGTCGCGCTTGAACTTCACGGACACGGTGTCGCCGGCGACGTGGCGTCCCAGGAGCGAGCGAAGGGCCAGGAGGTCGCGCACCGCCTTGTCGCCGATAGCAAGAACGATGTCCTTCGCCTGGATGCCCGCCTTCTGGGCGGGGGAGCCCTTCTGGACGTCCTGGACTGTGACGCCGCCGCCAGGCGCGGCGCCCGGCTGAGGCATGATGCCCAGCTTGCCCGGGCGGAGCACGTCGCCCTTCTTGAGCCGGGCGAGGACCGGCTCGGCGTCGGAGAGCGGGACGGCGAAGCCGATGCCGGAGTCGTACCACTGGACGCCTTCGCCCGCGGCCCCGCCGCCAGGGGCGAGGGGCACGGCGATGCCGACCACGCGGCCCTCGACGTCCACCAGCGGCCCGCCGTAGTTGGCGGGGGAGAGGTTCGCGTCGGTCTGGATCGCCTTGCCCGAGAAGCGTTCCAGGGCGCTGACGATGCCGGCGGAGAGGGCGGGGGCGTCCCCGCCGTAGCCAACGCCCATCGAGACGACCCATTGGCCGACCTTGAGGCCGCCGCGTGGAGCCACGGCGGGCACGGGCAGGTCCTTCACGCCCTCAATCTTCAGCACGCACAGGCCGCGCGTCTCGTCGCGTCCGCACAGCTTGGCCACGTGGCGCGAGCCGTCGCGCAGCACCACGGTGATGACCGGCGGCTGGCGGAGGAAGTTGAACGTGCTGGTGACGATGAAGCCGTCTGGGGAGATGACGACCCCCGTGGTTGGCCCCTCGCCTGGCTTGCTGACGGGAGCCATGCGTCGGCGGGGCATCGGGCCGCCCTTCGCCTTCGGGGGCGGGGGCGGGGCCAGCACGCCGCCGTAGCTCTCGATGGTTACAAGAGAGGGGAGCACTTTGGCGGCCGCGGCGCGGAAGGCCTTCGAGACGAGCCGAGGATGGGCCTCCTCCTCCGCGGCGAGTGCTGGTGCCAGCAGAGCGCATAGCACGAACAGGGCGTTGCGTGCCGCGTGCCGCGTGCCGCGTGCCGGGGAACGGAAGATGCGTGGTGCGTGATGCGTGATGCGTGAAAAGGGCGAGGGGACACGTGCCCGCACAGGAGCGGGGTTGGGCTCCTTTCCTGGCACGCGGCACGCGGCACGCGGCACGCAACAGAGGAGCAATGACTCGACTTGCCTCACTTCGGCTTCTCCGACTGCGCCGCGGGGGTTAGCATGAGGGACTGAATGGTCATGCCGCGCTTGAGCATGACTTTGACCTCCTGGCCCGGCCTGAGCCTGGCGAGGGCCTCGTCGCACTCGCGGCAGTTGCGGACGACCTCCTGGCCGATGGTGAGGAGCAGGTCGTCCTTGCGGATGCCGGCGGCCTGGGCGGGGGAGCCGGGCGCCACGGCGTCAACGAAGGCGGGCGCCTTCTCCCCGCTGAGCTTGAAGAGCCTGATGCCGACGTAGGCCCCCTGGCCGGGCGGCGGCTCGGCGGGTTCCACGGGCGGCGGCGTCTCCTCCTTGTCGTCCTTCCCCTCCACGAAGCGGCGGAGCATGTCGGCGGGCACGGCGTAGTTGATGCGCGTGCGGGTGTTCACGCTCTGGAAGAGCTTGCCGATCATCCCCACCAGCTTGCCGTCGAGCGTGCAAACGGCGCCGCCAGGGGAGCCGGGGTTGCTCGTGATTGCGTCAACGAGCAGCATCTCGCCCTCGTAGGGGACGTCCTGCTTGCGGTGTCGGGCCTCCATCTCGGCGCGTAGCGAAACGACGCCGAGGCAGACGGAGAGCGGCTCGTTGGCCGCGGCCACGTTGAAGGTGTTGCTCACGGCGAACACCCAGTCGCCCTGCTCCACCCTGGCCTCATCCGCAAGGTTGAAGTAGAGGGGCGTCTTGGCTTCGACCTGGAGGAGCGCGGCCTGGAGCTTCTCGCTACGGCGGACCTCTTTGGCCTCGAAGCGGCGTCCGTCGGGCAGGACGGCCCGCAGGGAGTCGCTGCCGAGGTAGATGCCCTGGGCGGTGAGGATGAGGCCGTCGGGCGACACGAGGAGGCCCGTGGCATAGCCGTGCTCGCGTCCCGCGCCGCCGCCATAGAGCCGCACGCAGCGCTTCTGCGCGTAGTCCATCGCGTCGCGGAAGGCCAGCGTGCCCGTCGCCTCCCCTGCCGGTTTCAACTCTCTGGTGGCACGGGCATCCTGCCCGTGTGCCACAGGCGGGACGCCTGTGCCACCGATGACTACTGCCACGGTCGCCATCATCCGGCCCAGGTTGGGGGAGTTCCAATGGCTCACTTGGCGCCCTCCGGGGGAGCGAAGGCGTTGTCTTCAAGCTTGGCGACGGCTTCGGCGGAGGCGACGGCGAACTCCAGGGCCACGCGCTCTTCGAGGCCGACGACGCGCCAGGTGCGGTGCGGGACGCGGAGGCCGGCGGCGGCGCGGTAGTCGCCGGAGGCCCAGGCGCCGTCGGAGCCCTTCTGGGGCGAGTCCACCGCGGCCTTGAGGAGGCGTGCCGCGGGCCACTCCTCGCCGAAGAGGGCGAACCAGAAGAGGAGCTTATTGCCCGCCTTGTCCTCCACTCGCAGGCGAAAGGCGCGCTGGCCCTGAGCCTTGTCGCCGCCTTCGAGCTCGACGGCGGCGAAGGCGTCGAGCGGCTTGTCGCGGCCGAAGGCGGCGAGGGCTCGGGCGGTGGCGACCTCGCTGTCCTTGCCCGTATCGGCCTCGCTCTTCTTTTCGGCGGCCTGGCCGGGCGCCTGGCGCCAGAAGACCTTGCCATCGCAGGCCCAGGCGTAGCCCTTCGGCAGGTCGCTGTAGCCCTCCAGCACGTCCACGCGGAAGCGGCCGTCGGCGGCGCGCAGGACGCGGCGCCGGCCGGCCACCTTGCCATCGAGGATGACATTCTCCTCGCATCGGACAGCCACAGGCGGGACGCCTGTGCCACCAGTGCGGAAGGCGTTCCAGCGGCGCAACAGGCGCTCGCACTCCTGGCGGTTGAGGTCCTTGCTCATGATCTTGCCTGGCTCGAGCTCTGGCCGCGGCGGGGCCTTCGCCTTCTCCTTGGGGTCAGGCGCTTTCTCCTTGTCCTTCGGCATGGGCACACGGCGGACGTCGGGCTGGCGCTGGGGCATGGCTCCGTAGGGGAGTGCGCGGAGGCGTAGCCAGACGGTTCGCTCGTCGGCGCCCTTGCGGAAGGTGACGCTGACGGGCCATTCGGCGGGGTAGGTGGAGATGAGGTTGAGGTATTGGTTGGAGGTTCGGATGCGGACGCCGTCGAAGGCGATGAGCTGGTCGCCGAGGCCCAGGCCGAGCTTGGCGACGGCGGAGTCCTCGTTGATCGCGTCACAGATGACCTTGCCTTCATCGTCGCGGAACGTGGCGTCGAGGGTCGCGTGCTGGCAGACCTTGGTGGCGAGGAGGTCGCCGAGGAAGTTCCTCGCCTGCTCGATGGAGATGGCGTATCCGACTCCGACGTTGACGCGGCCGCGCTCTTCGAAGGAGCCGCGTCCGTTGATGCCGATGACCTGGCCGGCGAGGTTGAAGAGCGGCCCGCCTGAGTTGCCGGGGTTGATCGAGGTGTCGAACTGGATGCAGTTGCCGTAGACGAGGGTGCGGCCGCCGCCCTCGCCGGGCTGGAAGCGCTCGACGCCGCTCACGATGCCGAAGGTGACGGTTGGCCTGAAGTCCTCGCTGAGTGCGAAGGGGTTGCCCATCGCCATCGCCCAGTCGCCCACGCGGACGGCGCGGGAATCGCCCAGGGGGGCGAAGGGGAACTTGGGCTTTCCCTTGAGGCGAATGACCGCGACGTCGCCGCCGGGGTCGGTGCCGATGGTCTCCCAGTCGTAGAGGCTGCCGTCGGCGAGGCCGGCCTTGCCCGCTCTGCCTGCGGCGCGGACGACGTGGTGGTTGGTGAGGGCGAAGCCCTGCTCGTCGTAGAGCACGCCCGAGCCGCCCCCGCGGTCGGTCGTCGGGCCATAGACGGCGACGACGGCGCCGTAGACGCTCTCAATGGCCCGCACGCGCGCCGCCTCGGCGCCCTTCACGCGGGCGAGCTCCTCTGGGGAGAGGGGCTCCGACGCCGCGTAGGCAAGCGCAGCGAACCACAGGATGGAAGCGATGGGCCTCACTTGTTGATGCCTGCTAACAGTGGAGACATGTTCGTGTCGTCCCTTAGGTCCCTGTGGTCCCTGTGGTCCCTGTGGTCCCTGTGGTCCCTGTGGTCCCTGTGGTCCCTGTGGTCCCTGTGGTCCCTGTGGTCCCTTCTTCCGCAGGGTGCAGAGGGGACCTAAGGGACCACAGGGACCACAGGGACCTAAGGGACACGGGCCATTGCCAGCTCACTTCGTCTCGCGAATCACGCGCGCATCGCACCAATCGGCCCTATCTGCCAGGTCGAGGTCCTCGCCCCAGTCCACGAGTAGGGTGAGGCGCTGGGCGCCGGTGATCTTGACGCGGACGTCGGCGGGCGGGTCGGCGCCGCGCATCGGCTTGCGGAAGAGCTCCTTGCCGTCGGCAAGGACCACGAACACGCAGTCGCCCTTGCCGCCCGCGCTGGCGTCAATGCCGATGGTGGCCGCGAAGAGGTCGAACCTGCCGTCGAGGGCGTAGCTCAGGCGGCAGCGGGAGTGGACGCCAAGGCCCTTCTCGTAGACTGTCTTGCCGAGGGTGAGGGGCTGGTTGAGGACGCTGCGGTCGCGGCGCCACGGCCCGGCGTAGGTCACGAGCGGCTCCTCCACGGCCTCGATTGGGTCGAGGTCCGAGAGGAAGGCGCACCGCGAGCTGCGAACGTCCAGGCGGCAGACGGCGTCCCAGGGGCGCGACAGGTCGAGCTTGTCGGCCAGGCGGAGGTCGAGCCGGCCGTTCTCCATGCCCTTCACGGTGGCCCAGAGCGAGGAGCCGTCCTTGAGGTGGACGAGGCACTGGCCCATGTGGTCGGGGCGCCCGTTCCTGTGGGCGAGGACGATGCCGTAGACCCTTGCCCTGGGGAGCTTGCGCTCGGCGTCGTTCCAGATGAAGCGCACCTCGTCGCCCGTGATGGCCTGGAGGCCGCCGCGGACGGCTTGGATGGTGCCTTCGGTGACGGCAAAGAGCTCGTCGAGCCTCGCCTCGTCTTGTGCAAGGCTGGCCTCGAAGGCTGGCGGGCTGGCCTCTTGCGCGACCCCGATGCGCACGGCGCGGACGAGGGCCAGGGGGAGAGCAAGGCCGTCGGCGTCGGCCCATTTGAGGGTGAACACCTGGCCGTCGAAGGAGACGTTCTGCGCGTGGAGCACGCCGCCGCTGTTCAGGTACACGTCGCACGGGGCTTGGGCTGTGGAGGCGGCCTCAGAGCGCTCGATGCGGCGGAGGCCCATGAGGTCGAGGGGCTCGGGCCGCCCCTGGCAGCGGACCATGCCCTGAGCGTCAATAGCCGTCACCGTGTCCTGGACCGCGCTGCCGTCGAGGAGCACCAGCCTGTCGGCGGCCCACCCGATGGGTGCCACGAGGGCGAGCGCCACGCAGAGGACGGGGAAACAGTGTCGCCGCATTTCGGATTTCGGATTTCGGATTTCGGATTTCCCGCATCTCTCCAGAGATGCCGGCTAGCGGTCGCCTTCTTGGAGGCTCTTGTAGTATTGCTCGAGGAGCTCGCGGTAGCGTTCGGGGAACTTGGCTTTGAGGACGTTTAGGATTTCGGCGCGCTCGCGTGCGCGGGCGTTGCCCCAGACCTCGTCGGCGCGGCCGCGTGCGAGGCGGCCGAGGGCGCCGATGCGGCCCTGGCCAGGTGCCACGGAGGACTGGCTGGCTGGGCCGGACGGCTGCTGGTTGCCGCTGGGCGGCCCGCCCTGGCCGCCCTGGCCGCCGCCGCCACCGCCCCCTCCGCCGCCCTGTTGCTCGCGGTCCTCCGCCTCCTTGATCAGTTTGTCGAGCATGGCGATGATGCGCTCCTGGCGCTCCTGGGTGGGCTTGCCCGACTGCTCGATGCGGAGGCGGCGGCGGGAGTCGTCCATGCGGTCCTGGACGTCACTCAGGGAGCCCTCTTCGAGGGCCTGGATGGTGCGCGCCACGTGGTCGGCGCCCACGCGCATCCGCTCGGGGGCGTCGGGGTAGAGCTTCACGAAGTCGCGGAAGACCCTGAGCGCGGCCTCGCGGCGCAGCAGCTCGGCCTGGCAGACGCCGACGAGGAAGAGCGCGTCGCCGCCGTAGAGCGTGCGCTCGAGCCATTCGCCCGCGACCTTGGAGAGGAGGGGCAACGCGTCCTCGTAGCGCTCCTCGATGATGAGCGCCCGGCCCTCGAAGTAGGCGGCGTGGGCAGCCAGATAGGGGTCGGGCGCCTGGCGAAGCTCTTTGAGGACGGCGATTGCCTTCTGAGTGTCCTCGTTGTTCAGCGCGCCCAGTGCGTCCCTGAGCTTCGCGTGGAGCACGGCGACAGCGGTCGTGAGGGCGTCAGGCAACTGGGCGGGGTCGCCCTTGGCCTCCGCGAATATCCGCTTGATCGCTGCCCGCGCCGGCTCGGCTACCTTGGGGTCGGCCTCGACGGCCTTGAGGAAGGCGGCCACGACGTTGGCGGGCACGGGGGGCTTGTAGAGCTTCATGCCGGCCACGGCGGGGTCCTTCTCCATCTCGGCGATCATCGTGGCGGCCTCAGCGATGATGGCCTTGAGGGCGGGGTCGGTGGTGTTCTGGAAGGTCTCGCGGAACTCCAGCACCTTGTCGTAGGCGGCGGGGCGCTCGTCCTCCTTGAGGAGCTTGCGGACTTCGCCGAACGCCTCGGTCGCGGCGGCGAGACGCTCCTTGCGGGCCTCGGGCGAGTCGTCGTCCTGGTGGACGAACCAGAGCTTGCTCATCCACTTGGCGCCGTCCTCGAGGATGCGTGCGGGTGCGGGCTCGGGCTGCTTGGCGTCGAAGGGCTGGAGGCGGAAGGGGATGCTCTTTTCCTGGCACTCGGCGCTCGCCTTCATCATCTCGCGCGCGTTGGGGTTCATCCGCGTGGTGGTGGCGAAGACGGCGACGTGCTTCGGGTGGTCGGCAGGGGTGCCAGGATCAAACGCGCCGTCGGCGAAGACGCCCGCGAACTTCGCGGGATAGGAGCGTGCGAGAGCGACGGCGGCCTTCGCCCCGCCGCCGAAGCCCGCGGCGTAGGAGCGGCGCGGGTGCGCCTTGAGCTTCTTCTCGGCGTTCGCAATCACGGCGTCCCAGATCGGCTTCAGGTCGGCGGCCTTCGGGGCGTCGGTGACGCCGCGGTCGCACCAGGCGATGGCCCAGCCGAACTGGTTGGCGATGGGCGCCCAGCGCTTGGCGGAGAGCTCGCCGTCGTTGTCGGTGGCCGAGAAGCCGTAGAGCACTGGGTAGCGCTTCGCGGCGTCGAAGCTCTTCGGCAGGCAGAGGTGATAGGTGAGCGTGCCATCCTCATCGAGGGTGATGCGCTGGATGTTCGGCGCCTCGGCGGGCCTCTCTGGCGCGGCGGCGGGCGGCTTGGCCTCGGGCTTGGCCTCCTTGGCCTTCTCCTTTGGCCCGGCGGCGAAGGAAACGGCGGCGAGACACGCGACCGTGAAGGCGAGAGCCGTTCGCATCGGACTGCCCCTAACAACTCCTAGTGCGGCGATTGGCCGCAACCAAGGGGGATGAATGGATGGTTGGATGAATGGATGATTGTCTGACACCCATCCACCCATCCAGTCATCCATTCATCCCCTTCTACATTGCAACGAGCGCCCAGCGGATGCTCGTATCAACGCTCAATCATTTCCTGTGTCATCTTGGCCACTTCGGCCTGGCGCTGGGCGATCTTGTCGAGGTGGCTCTTCATCAGGGCGTCGAGCGAGGCTTCGGGCCGCGCCCGGTCGAATGCCTGAGTCCGCTTGTTCACGCGGAGCTGGGCGGACTTGAGGAGCTTGAGCTCGGCAGAGCTCGGGACGAGCGGCTGAAGCTGGGGCTGGGAGGGCTGGCTTTGGGACGGCTGCTGTTGCTGGGACTCTTTCCTCGCGCGTTCGAGGGCGGCGATGAGCTCCTCAAGGGTCTGCTCGATCTCCTTCTCGAGCTCCTGGGTGTACTGGGCGGTCAGTTCGCGGCCGAGGAGCTGTTGGACGCTGCGCATGTCGTCGCGGAGCTGCGCGACGATCTGCGGGAAGATGACGGTGGTGCCGTCCTCGACCAGGATGTCGAGTGCCTTCTGTGTGAGGACGGCGAGCTTGCCCTCCTCGTCCGTGATGTCGGTCAGGCGGAGGCGGTCGGCGCGGGTCCACTGCCGCTTGGCGCGGACGTTCTCCAGGTCAATCGTGGTAGCCGTGATGGGGCGGTGGCGTTCGAGGATTTCGCGGAAGCGGGCCTCGAGTGCGGCGAGGATTTCCTCGCGCTCCTCCTCGCGGAGCTGGGCGAGGGCCTTCTCGATCTCCTGCATCGCACGCTCGAGTTCGTCAACTGCCTGCCGCTGGTTCTGGGCGGCGCTCTTTGGGTCCTGCTTGCGGTGCTGTTGGGAGGCCCGCTGCATGGACTGCTGGGCCTGCTGAACCTGGGGTTGGCCGGGCTGCTGCTCGCCCTGATTCCCACCCTGGGACCCGCCTTGAGAGCCGCCTTGGGAGCCGCCCTGCGAGCCACCTTGAGAGCCCCCTTGTGAGCCGCCTTGAGAACCCCCCTGTGACCCGCCCTGCGAACCGCCTTGCGAGCCGCCCTCGCCGCCCTGCTCCATGCTCCGGGCGAGCTTCTGCGTCTCGTCTGCGATGCGGTCCTGCCGCTCCGCGAGCTTCTTGAAGTGGTCCTCGGGGAGCTTGGCGAGGCGGTCGCGCTCCTTCTTCAATTCGTCCAGGGCATCCTGCATGCGGGCTACGGCGTCGCGCTCGTTGCTCTCGGCGGCCTTGCGTGCGCCGCGCACGAGGTTCTCCTCGGCGCCTTTCTGGCTCGCGGTGGCGCGGCCGAGGGCCTGCTGGCCCGGCTCGCCGCCCTGCTGCCCACCCTGCTGCCCGCCCTGCGACCCGCTTTGCGAGCCGCCCTGGGAGCCGCCTTGGGAACCTCCCTGGGAGCCACTTTGCGACCCGCCTTGCGAGCCGCTTTGAGAACCCGGCTGACTCCCTTGGGCGCCGCTTGGCTGGCCGCCCTGGGAGCCGGGCTGGCCGCCGCCCTCGCCAGCGATGTCCTTTGCCAGGCGTTCGGTGTCCTCGCGGACGCCTTTCTGCTCGGAAGCGATGCGGCCGAGGCCCTGGAGGTCCTGGCTGCTGGCCGCGCCGGTCTTGGCCACGATGTCCTTCTCTTTCCCGATCAGGCCCTCCAGCTCGCGGATCTGGCGGTCGAGGGTCTTGAGGACCTCGTCCTTGTTGGCGACCTTCTCGCTCTCGCGCCGTTCGCCCGTTTCCTTCTGGATGAGGTCGCGGATTTGTTTCTTCCATGCCTCGAGCTGCTCGATGCGCTTCTGGAGCTCGTCCTTCTCATCGGCGGTGAGGACCTCGATGAGGCGCAGGAGGTCTTGGATGACAAGTTCCTGGGCCTTGCGCGCGCCGTCGAGGTCGCCCTTGTCGAGCAGGCTGACGATCTTGGCCATGTGGCGCTCGATGAGTGCCTCCTTGGACTCCTGTAGCGCGCGGAGGAGCTTCGAGGACTGCTCTGGCTCGGTGGCCTTGAGGATTTCGGCGAGGCGCGCGAAGCGCTGTTCGAGCTCGGCCACCATCTGGCGCACGCCGTCCTGGCGAATGCCGAGGGGGGAGCTGAGCGGCTTGGGGTCGGTGGGGGGCGCCTCTTTGCCCTTGGCGGCCGGCTCAGCGGCGAGCGCGCTCAGAGACAGGTCGCCAATTGCGGATTGCGGATTGCGGATTGCGGATTGAAATCCGAAATCCGAAATCCGAAATCCGAAATCACGCAGCCCGACGGCGCCAACAACCACGAGGACGAGGGCGAGGCGTCTCATCGCAGGGCTCCTTTGTGGCGGGTCATTCGAAGATCTTCTGAATGCGCCGCTGGTACTCCTTGATGGTCTGCTCGTTGACGTTCCTCTGGGCTTTGAGGACCTCACGGAGGAGGTTGAGTGCTTCCTGGTAGCCCTCCCATTTTACCATATGGCGGAGGATTTCTCGCATGGATTTCACAAGTTCTTCTTGCTCCTTCGCGGCGTCGGCGAGGGAGGCCAGGCACTCGGCCTTCGGCTGGCCGTCGGCGGTCGGCATGGTCTTTCGCGCGCCGTCGAGGAGGTCGGCGGCCTGGAGGACTCCGCGCCGCGCGAGGACCTCGAGCGGCTCGATGATGCGCCCGTGGAGGCGGTCGCGAGCCACCTGGGGGTCGGCCTCCAGGCGGTTGTTCTCCACCTCGGCGAGAAGCTGGGCGAACTGCCCGGCAATGGCGAGCGCCCGGCCGCCGATGAGCCGCTGGAGCTTCTCCGAGCTGCCGAGCAGCTCGCGGTCCTTCGCCGCCAGGGTGGGGTCGCGCTTGAGCGTGGCCTCGAACGCCCGCGAGTTTTCCAGGAGCCGCTGCTGGTCGGAGAGGATGCGCTCGAACTCGAGGCGCTGCTCCTGCTCGCGGCGCAGGAGCTCGTTCCGAAGCTCGTCCTCCGTGACCACGCGGAGCGAGAATGTGCCCGAGAGGCCGACCTTTGGCCCCGAAACCGTGTCGTTATCCCTGGCCTCCACGTGGAGAGCCACGTGAACTCCGGGGGGAAGATTGAGCGGCCCGACCTCCAGGCGGTGCGCGAGGGCGACCTGCTTCGGCCCCCAGGCGTCCTTGCGGTCCCCGAAGGGCAGGCGGTGGGTGGCAGGCTCCTTCACGGCATCGCCGCTGACCGCGGCGACCAGCTCGCCGCTGACCACCGCGTAGTCGTCGGACAACCTCGCGTGGACGGGGACGACGGCGCGCGGGACGATCATGTCGCCGATGCCCTCCAGCCGCGCGCGCACGGCCGGCTTCTGGTCGGGCACGACCTTGAGCGAGAAGCGCGCCGGCTGCCGCGAGGCGTAGCCGTCGCGGTCCGTCAGCGAAATCGTGTAGGTGGCGCTTTGGAGCGTCTCGCCGGCGAGCTTGGCCCGGAAGTCCCGCTCTCCGCCCAGTGCGAAGGGGAGGGGCTTGGCCTTGCCGAAGGACAGCTCGGCAACGGCCAGCGGCTTGCTCGCCGTGCCCTGCACCTCGATCGTGCTGCCGAGGAGGACGGGGTAGGAGCCGATGTCCGATGGCAGCGGGTGAGGCCCCTTGCCCACGTAGCCGGGCGGCGTGCAGATGAGCGTGAGGCTCTCGACGACCGGACGCTCGACCAACTGCACATGGCACCAGGGCGTCTCGGCGTCGCCGCCCCAGACGTAGAAGCGGAGCGGCTCGAGGACGTTGCGGAAGGTGGTGCTGAAGGTGTCGTCGCCCACTCCGACCATCGGCTCGCTGCCGGAGCCGCCCCCCGATTGGCGGAAGCGGATCATCACGATTGAGGGCACCACTCCGCTTCGGTCCGCACGGACCTGCACCGTCAAGTCGTCGCCGCGCGGGCAGACGAGCACGCCGTCCTCGGCGCCGAGAATCGTCAGATGCGTGGCCTGCGGCCAGGAGCGGTCCAGGAGCAGGAGGTTCCGCGCTGCCCACAACCGCATCGTGGACGGGAAGGCTACACAGGCAGCCCCGAAGAGCAGGATGGCGAAGGCCACAGCCGCTACATTCAGCCGCCTGCCTCGGTCGTCCAGTGCGTCCGCGAAGTCCACCTCTGCCGCGGCGCGCACGCCGTCGTCAATCGTCGCCCGCACGAGGGCGGGGGAGGAGCCGATTCCTTCGGGGTCGGGAATCCGCGCGAGCTCCAGAGCGCTTATCAGGCGCTCGCGCAGCTCGCGGTGGCGGGCCTCGACGAGGAGCCCGAGCGCCTCGTCATCCAGCCTCCGCATCAGCGGCCGCGCCAGCCGCCGCCAGCCGATGAAGCCCAGCACCCCGAGCCCCAGGAGCAGGCTGAGCGCCCGCTGCGTCGCGTCCATACGCAGATAGCGGTCAACCCCCAGGCTCACGGCCGAGAGCGCGACGAACACGACGCAGAGCGCGGCCAAGCCATCGAGAATCAGCCATAGGCGCACCGCGCGCCGCAAGGCGGACAGCTTGGCCTCGATCGGGGCCGGGCAAGGAAGGGACGAAAGGGACGTAAGGGACATAAGGGACCTACATCAGGCGGTTGTACTTTCGGACTGCCCATTCAATCGTGAGCAGGATCGCGAGAAGGCCAATGAGCCGGGTGGTGTCCCAGAGGTTCTGGGGCTTTTCGCGGACGATGATGGTCTCGCGCTTGTCGGGGATCGCGGCGGCCACGTCGCCCGCATCCTCGAGGGCAAAGTAGCGCCCCTTCGAGCGCTCGGCGATGTCGGCCAGGAGCGCGCGATTCAGACGCGGGTCGGCGAACTCAACTCGCGGGGTCTCTATCGTGATCTGCTTCGCCACGATGACCGGCTTCCCGCTCGGGTCGTCGCGGAGGGCCACCTGGAGGTCGTTGATGCCGAGCTGGGTGGCCACGAACGCCCCCTCGTAGTGGCCGGGGCGGTTGGGGACGAGGCGCAGCTCGGTCTCGATTGGCGGCGCGCCCGGCCTCCCCCGCACGACGAGGGGCACGGTGGGCGTCGCCAGCGGCTCGAAGGCCGGCGTGTAGAGCGTGGCCGCCACGGGCACGCGGCTCCCGGTCGTGAAGACGTCGCGGTCGGTCTCGATCCGCCCGCGCTTCTTGCCGCCCATGAGGCGGCCCTCGACGAGGTAGCGGATGGCCTGGACCCAGAACTGGTCGAAGTAGCGCTCGCCGAGCTTGCGCCAGCGCCAGGTGGCGTTGAGGCCGAGGTAGAGGCACCGCCCCGCCCCGTACTGGCTTGCGACGAGGAGCGGACGCCACTCCTCCTTCACCCGAAGGCGCGGGTCGCCGTGCTCGATGAGCGTTGTGCTCCCAGGCTTCGTCCCGTGCAGGGGGAAGGACCAGTAGACGCCTGGCATGGCCTCCCAGAGGCGGGCGTTGAGCTGCGGGTCCTTGTCGAAGACCAGCAGCGGGTGGTCGCTCCCGGCCGGGGTGATGCGGAGGGGCCAGGGGCGGGTGTGGGTCTCGCTCAGGAGGCGGAGGTCGGCCTCGGTGAACTCGCCGAGGCGGACGGGCAGGAGGGTGCGCGCCTCGCGCGTGCGGTGCTGGGTGAGGAACCGGACGCTGTACTTCGGGCCGCACTGCCAGAGGATGCCCCCCGCGTGGTCGCCCACGAACTTCCTGAGCGCCTCGAGCCACGCCTCGTTGAACTCGGAGGGGTCGGGGTCGAGGAACAGGATGACGTCGTACTTGAAGAGCTCCTCCGCCTTGTCGGGCAGCTTCTCGATCACAGTGTCGCCGTCCTGCCGCATGTCGGGGTCAATGGACTGAAGCCAGCAGGAGACGTTGATGGTCTTGTCGCGGATGAGGAGGGTTCGGAGGGGCTGGAAGTCCCAGGTCGGCGAGCCAGCGACGAGGAGGACGCGGGCCTGCTCGCTCACCACGCGGACCGTGGCCGAGCGCTCGTTGTCGCTCTTGAGCAATTCGTTGGGCTGCGGGGCCACGCGCACCGTGTAGATGAACTGGCCGGGCACCTTCGGCGTGTGGGTGAAGGCCACGCTCGCTTGCCCGGGCTCCCCCTGGAGGGCCACCTGCTTGCGGTCAAGGACGCTCTCCTGTGCGGGGGCCTCTTCGGAGGTGGTGGCGCTGCGCTCGACGAGCTCGACGGCCACGGTGGCGGCGCCCAGCCCCTCGGCGCTGAGCTTGGCCTGCACCTGGAAGGGGTCGCCGGCGAAGGCCGTCTCGGGCGCCCAGACGTCCACCACGCGCAGGTTCTGCGGGTTCCTGGGGTCGCCCACTCCGATGGTGAAGATGGGCACGCGCTGCTGTGCGGCAAGCTCGGCGGCCGCCTGGGGGTCGGAGCCGGCCGTGTTCTGCCCGTCGGTCACCATCACGATGCCGGCGAGGGGGTTGCCGGCGAGGGAGGCGAGGGTCTCGCGGATGGCGCGGGCCAGGTCGGTGCTCGTCCCGGCCGGCACGACTGGCGGCACGGGCTCGGGGGCTTGCGGAATGGGCACTGCGGCTTCCTGGTTGAGGTCCGCAATCCCCGCAATCGTCTCGCGGACCTTGAGCGAATCGGAGAAGGTCATCACCCGCACGCGGCCGCGCGCGCGGAGCTGTTTGAGGAACGCGGCCCGGTCCTTCGGCATCAGGGCGTCAACAAGCTCCGCGCGCGTGGGCGGCTTCTCCCCCATGGCGGCAGAGTCAAGGCCAAGCCCGGCCGACACCTTCGCTCGCGTGTCCGGGTCGTAGTGGTCCTGGATGCCCATCGAGAGCGACTCGTCGAGGAGCAGGACGACGTAGGGCTCGACCGTGCGGCGGAGCGAGATGGCGAGGGCCGGCCCCATGAAGACGACCACCAGCACCAGCAGCACGCCGATGCGAACGACCGCCAGGAAGGCCTTGACGCGCGGGCGGCACGTGGTCATCTCGCGGCGATAGAGCCAGAAGGCGAGATAGGCCAGCCCGGCCACTGCCCCCAGGAGCACGAACACCCCCCACGAGGCGGGGGCGTGGGTCCAGACGAACTCCGTCGCCGCCCCCTTCGGGATGCGGCTGAGGTCGAACCCGAGCATGCGCAGCCAGAATTCGCTCATTTTGGCCCAACAGCGTGTGACGAAACGACTATGAGGATGAATGGATGAATGGATGAATGGATGAATGAGAAGAGCAACGGCTGCCTGAGTCTTTCATTCATCCAATCATCCAGACATCCATTCATCCCCCTTCTCACTTTGTGGTCTCCCGTCTCTTTCCAAACCACCAGCCGAGCGCCTGCTCGACGCAGAGCGTGACCACCATCGCCAGGAGGAGTCCGCGCCAGAGCTCGCTCTTGGCCCCCGCGACGCCCTGGGCGAGGTACTCGCGCCCTTCGAGGAAGGCGATCTTGGTGCCGCTGACCCCGCGACGCAGGGCGCGAGGCTCGGCGGGGGTCAGGTCGCCCTCGGTCGCCTCCACGTTTGCCGCGAAGAGCTCGGTGTCCACGCTGCCGTCGTGGCGCTTGAGGCGGACCTTGTAGAGGCCGCTGCGGAGGGTGTCGTTGAACTGCGCTCGGAAGCTCTGGCCGTCCTCGCCGGGCGCCGCCTGGAGGCTGGCCGCCGGGCCATCGGACGGCTCCACCTGGACCTCGGTGCCGTGGAGAGAGGGGTCAACCTTGACCTTGATAGGCGCGCCCGCGGCGAGCGAGCCCTCGTCGGGCGCCTCGCGCGTCGCGTAGCGGGCCATCTCCAGCACGGTCACGAGGTAGCTGGGGTCCGACGGCCAGTTGTTCCACTCGCCATCGGCGGAACTGGTCGCCAGGAGAACGCGGCCGTTGCCCACCTTGCGCTCGACGATTGCGGGTGAGGCATCGGAGTCGGAGTACGACGCGAGGAGCTGGACGCGCCCGCTCGCGAGGTCGTCCTTTCGCACGGCGCCGCCCCACCATCGGAAGAACTTCACACGGCGCAGGAAGGGGTTCGCCGTGCCCTCGAAGATGCGGAGCACGGGGTGGTGGATGCTGGTCTCGCTCAGGTGGACCCATTGGCGTTGGGCCTCGTCGCCCGCGATGGTGCTCAAGCGCACTGGGAGCAGCCCCTTGCCCTCGGCCCAGAGCTTCTCGTTGTAGGCCGCCTCCTCCACCTGGTCGCCGAGGAAGATGATGAGGCCGCCGCCCGCGCCCACCCAGCTCTCCAGGGCCTTGCGGCGTCCGTCCGTCACTCGATAGACGTTCGCCAGGACGACCACCTGGAAGCGGTCGAGGGTGAGCTCTTCGAACTGGTTCTCGGTGACGACCGTGACGTCGTTGCCGCTGAGCGTTACGCCGGGCGGAGCCAGGGCGCGCTCGACGTAGAAGGTCTCGGTCTGCCCGTACTCGGAGGTCGGCTCGCCGTCCACCAGGAGGATCGGGATGCCTTGTCGGATGCGTGCGGCCAGGTGCCGCACGTTGTCGCGCGGGAGCGGGTCGGCGGGTATCTCGGCCCGCACCGCGGCCGAGCCGGTCTCGCGGAAGCTGAAGGTGAACGGCACGGTCGCCCGTGCGCCAGGCTCGATGAGGTCAATCGTCGCGCGGAGCGGCACGGCATCGCCCGCCGCGAAGGTCAGCGGTACGCTCGCGGCGGCCCCCTCGCCCCAGTTCGTAACCGCCACCTCGAACTGCGCGGGCACGTTCGCGATGAGCGCCTTCTCGCGGAAGGCGACCTCGGTGATCGCCAGGTTCGGGGCCTTCGCGCCGCCGACGTTCACCACCACCAGGCTGTCCACCCGCTCCGCCAGCCGCTTCAGGATCACCAGCGGCCCCTCAGGGGGCTTCGAGCCGCGAGCTTCGGGCTTCGAGCCTTCGCCCTCCTCGCTCGCGGCTCGTGGCTCGCGGCTCGTGGCTTCCTCCGGAAGCCAATCCCGCCGCCTCAGGTCCGTGATGATGGTCAGCGCTCGATTCAGGTTGCCGCGCGGCGAGGCCAGGGTGTGCTCGAGGGCGGCGAGGGCGACCTCGAAGGCGGCCGACTTGTCGCACGGCTCCAGGCTCTCGATCGTCCTGACCACGGCGTCCACCTTGGTGCCCGTGAGGTACTGGCCGCTGAGGACCGGGCGGTTGGGCTGCGAGGTGAGGATGAGGGTCAGGGTGTCGCCTGGGTGCTCGGCGGCGGTGCGGCGTGCGAGCTCGGCGAGGCCCTGCTTCGCCTCCTCGAAGACCGTGCGCGAGGCGAGCCGTGCGGCCATGCTCGGCGAGTCGTCGAGCAGCACGATGCGCTCCGTGCGAGCCGTCTCGATCATCCGTCCGGCCAGCCCGCTGCGGGTCAGGAAGAGCCTTGCGGCGAGGAACGCCAGCAGGATGATGGCCAGGCACCGCAGGAGCAGGAGGATGAGGTGTTCGAGCTGGATGCGGCGGCGGTTCCGCCGTTCGGCCTCGAGGAGGAACTCCATCGCCGCCCAGTCGAGTATGCGGAACTTCCGCCGGCTCAGCAGGTGGATGATGATGGGCGAGGCGATCAGCAGCGTGCCCCAGAGGAGCGCGCCGTTCACCGCTCCGATGCCTAGCCAGTTGCCCATTAATCTGACAGTCCTGCGTTAGACGGGACAGAGGAAAGAAGGCAAAAGGCAAAAGGAAGAAGGCAAAAGGCAAAAGGCGGAAGGCGGAAGGCGGAAGGAAAAAAAGCAGAAGACAGGGGGTCGCGCAAGACATCTTCCCTTCTGCCTTTTCACTTTTGCCCTTTGCCTTTTCACTTTTGCCCTTTGCCTTTTCACTTTTGCCCTTTGCCTTTTCACTTTTGCCTTCTCCCTCTGTCCTCTGATCCGCTCACCGCTTCACGACGGCCCGGGCGGCCTTTCGTCGGAAGGCCAGGTAGCTCGCCAGGGCCGCATCGAGCGGGTCGGAGGTGCTCATGAGCATGTAGTCAATGCCGTTGTTCGCGCACGTGGAGCGGACGCGTGTGAGGAAGCGCTCGACGGCCTCGAGATAGGCCTTCCGCAGCGCACGCGGCTCCGTGAGCACCTGGAGGTCTATCTCCAGGCCGCGGAAGAGGATGTTGTCCTGGAACGGGAACTCGAGCTCGTGTTCGTGCATGACGTGGAAGACGATGACCTCGTGCCGCCTGTGGCGGAAGTGCTGGAGGGCGCGGGTGAGGCTCGCGACGTCCAGGAAGCAATCCGAGAATAGCACGACGAGGCCCCGCCTGGTGATCTGCTCGGCCAGGCGGTGGAAAATGTCGGCCACGTCCGTGCGGTGGTCGGGCTGCGTGTTCGCCAGCTCGTGAAGGAGGAGCTTGAGATGGGAGGGGTGCGAGCTGGCCGGCAGGTTGCGGCGGATCTCCGTGTCGAAGGTCACGAGGCCGACAGCGTCCTGCTGCTGTTGGAGGAGGTAGGCGAGCGAGGCGGCGGCGGTGCAGGCGTAGTCGAACTTCCGCATCCCGCCGTGGCCGTCGCCGTAGCGCATCGAGCGGCTGGCGTCCACGAGCAGCGTGCTCCGCAGGTTCGTCTCCTCCTCGTATTGCTTCACGTAGAGGCGGTCGGCGCGCGCCCAGACCTTCCAGTCAATGTGCTTCGGCTCGTCCCCTGGCACGTATTCGCGGTGGGTGGCGAACTCGACCGAGTAGCCGTGATAGGGGCTTTTGTGCATGCCGCTGATGAAGCCCTCGACGACGGTCCGCGCCCGCACCTCAAGGCGCGTGATGCGGTTGAGGACCTTCGGGTCGAGGTATTGGCGGCCGTCAGCTTCGGGCAAGTGCGCATCCCTCAACGACAAGGAGGATGAATGGAGGGATGGATGACTGGATGAATGTAAGAGAGGAGGCGTGTTCTTTCATTCATCCATTCATCCACCCATCCAATCATCCTGTTGGATTCGCAGGCTCCTCCGCTGTTGTGAAGGCCCTGGCCGCCTCGCCCGCGAGGGCCTCGGGCTCCTCGGTTGCGGCAATCGTCTCGAGCAGGCGGTCAACGATCTTGTCGGGCGTCACGCCCTCGCTCTCGGCGTTGAAGTTGGTGATGATGCGGTGGCGGAGGACGGGGTGCGCGACGGCGCGAACGTCGTCAGTGGTGACGAATGTGCGACCGTCGAGCGCGGCCCTGGCCTTGCCGCCGAGGAGGAGGTACTGGACGCCGCGGGGGCCGGCGCCCCACGTGACCCACTGCTTGATGAAGTCGGGCACGTCGCCCTCGTGGACTCGCGTGGCCCGGACGATGCGCAGGGCGTAGCGTATGACGTGAGGAGGGACGGGGACGCGCCGCACAATCTCCTGGAGCCGTAGAATCTGGTCGCTGGCGAGCACCTGACTCACCTGGGGGGAGAAGATGGCGGTGGTCGTCTCCGCGATCTTGTACTCCTCGTCGAAGCTCGGGTAGTTGACGAAGACCTTGAACATGAAGCGGTCCTGCTGGGCTTCGGGGAGGGGATAGGTGCCCTCCTGCTCGATGGGGTTCTGCGTGGCGAGGACGAAGAACGGGATGGGCAGGACGTGGCGCACTCCGCCGATCGTGACCTGTTTCTCCTGCATGGACTCCAGGAGCGCGGCCTGGGTCTTGGGCGGGGTGCGGTTGATCTCGTCGGCGAGGATGACGTTTGCGAAGACGGGGCCAGGGAGGAAGCGCATCTCGCGTTGGCCCGTCGCCCGGTTCTCCTGGATGACCTCGGTGCCCGTGATGTCGGAGGGCATGAGGTCGGGCGTGAACTGGATGCGGTGGAAGGAGAGCTGGAGCGAGCTTGCGAGCGTGCTGACCATGAGGGTCTTTGCCAGCCCCGGCACGCCCTCCAGGATGCAGTGGCCCTGGGAGAAGATGGCGATGAGGAGCTGGTGGAGCACGTCGTCCTGGCCCACGATGACGTGGGCCAGCTCGGCCCGCACGCGGCCGTGCGCGTCGCGCAGCCGCGCGAGCTCCTCGAGGTCCTGGGAGGCGAAAGGCGCCGGCTGGGCCACTGCTGCTTCAGTGTCCGAGGACATGCGTAAGGCTTCTCCTGTCCGAGGGAAGGGACCTAAGGGACGAAAGGGACCGAAGGGACATAGGGCGAGCTCAACGCTGGAGGATGGGCAGGTATTGATAGGGGAGCTGGAGGACAAGGAGGGCGATGGCAGTGCCGTAGACGTGGCCCGCGAAGTCGCCCTGCCAGCTCCCGTCGGCGTTCTGCTGCTTGATCAGCTCGTCGCGGTGCTTCGGGTAGAACTCCCGCCAGTCCTCCTCGCTGCTGAAGAACATGGCTTGGGACGTGTAGAGGAGCGAGTAGAAGCGGTGGCCCTGGAAGACGGTCGCGGAGTTGCTCCCCTTGAGGAGCTTCTTGAGGTAGGCGAGGGCCTTGAGTGCCACGGGGTTCTCGTACTGGCCGGCGTTGTAGAGGGTGGCCACGGCCGCGGCGGAGATGGCCGGGCGGCTCCCCCCGCGGCTCATCAGCGAGTAGCTGATCCCGCCGTCCTCGTTGGCGCACTTGTTGATGTACTCGCAGGCGCGCACGATGGTGCTCTTTGGCACCTTGATGCCGGCGTTGCGCGCCGCGCGGAGCGCCTGTATCTGGGTCACTGTCACCGAACCCTCGTCGCCGTTCTGGTCGGGCGTGTAGAGCCAGCCGCCGTTGAACGACTGGCTCTTGGCGGTGAGGCCGACGGCGCGGTTGAGGGCCTCGTGGAGCTTGCGCTGGAGGTCGGTGTCGTGCTCGGCGCCGTATGCCTGCGCGAGGAACATCGTGGCGAAGCCGTGGCCGTGCATCGAGCGGTTCTCCTCCACGATGGCGGTGATGAGGCCGCTGCGGGTGGTGGAGTTGAGCATGAAGTAGACCGCTCGGCGCACGTTCTCGGCGTATTCCCCTTCGCAGGGCGTGTTGCCTGCGGCCATCAGCGCCAGGCCGGCGAGGGCGGTCATTGCGGTGGGGTAGGAGCCGCCCATGCCCTCGGTGCGCCAGCAGCCGTTCTTGGCCTGGGTGCGGGCGAGGTAGGCCAGGCCCTTCTGCATCGCCTGCTCGGCCTCGGGGGTGACCATGTCGGGCCGCACCCGCGCCTCGGCCCCGTGGGCAGGGGAGAAGGCAAGAGGCGAAAGGGGGAAGGCGAAGGGCAAAAGGCAAAGGGCAAAAGGCAGAAGGGAGAAGGCGAGACGATTTCGGATTTCGGATTTCGGATTTCGGATTTCAGACTTCAATCCGCAATCCGCAATCCGCAATCCGCAATCGCCAATCCGCAATCTCCGACAGCTCGTCATGGTTTCTTCTCCGCGGGCGGGCTCGGGTCGCGCCCAAAGACCTGGATGCCGTCGTGGCGGGCAAGGATGATCATGCCGTCCTGGACGAAGAGCTGGTTGACGTTTTCGAACTTGCCATCGGCCCTGCTGGATGGGAGGCTGACGCCTTCGAGGGCCTTGCCGTCGGACTTCCGCACGAAGCCGATCTTGCGGAGGTTGGTGTGGCGGATGTTGTTGCCTTCCTTGATGATGTCAACCTCCATCCAGGGCACGAGGTCGCCCGAGCGCGCCCAGAGCTCCGAGAGGTCAATGCCGAAGACGTTTCCGCTGCTGGCTGGGCCGAGGGCGACGTTGCCGGTGGTGAGGTCCACGGTTCCGCCGCGCATCTTGCCCTGGCCGTCGTGCGCCCAGAAGCCCAGCTTCTTGCCGTCGGGGCTGAGGCTGAGCTGGGAGATGAAGCCCTGAATCTTGTCCTGCGGGACAGTGACCTTGACGGCGCCGGAGGCGAGGTCGCGTATCTCGATGCCGCGGTTGGCGCCGCCCTGGAGGTAGAAGAGCTCGTCGCTGAGGAGCGCCGGCTGGCGGTACTCCTGGCCGAGGTCGAGGTTCCAGAGCATCTTGCCCGAGGGGAGTTCGAGGAGTGAGACCTTGTTTCCGCCCTTCGTGGGCTCCCACTTCTGGAAGAGCGCGCCGCGGCGCGTGACCTGGAAGGAGCGCGGGTAGCCCATGCGCTGGCCCTCGCCGAGGTCCACCGTGCCAACCCGCTCGCCCGAGAAGACGTCGCATATCCAGCACTCGCCGCTTTCGAGGGAGAAGATGACGTAGCGTCCGGCCTCCTGCGCCCAGGTGATCTGGCGGCGGCGGAAGCTGCGCTCCCAGCGGTCCTCGCCGGTCGCCAGCTCGAGCACGCGGATGGCGTTGGAGCTTGGCCGCAGGACCACGCAGCCGGCGGGCGCGCCGCCGCCCGCGCGGTACTGGATGTTCATGCGCCAGGCGAACGACGTAGCGTAGCGGACGCCGCCCGGCTGCGCCGCGGGCTGGGTGCGGCTCCAGAGGGTCTTGCCCGACACCAGGCCGAAGCCCTCCCAGGCGTTCTGGCCTTGGAGGAGGGCGACGTGGCCGTCGCGCGCCCCCTCGTGGGCCTGGAACTGGAGATAGTGCGGCGGGCGGGCCATCGGCGCCTCGTAGAGCGTCTGTCCGTCGCTCAGCCGCCGGCAGACCAGGCGTCCGTCCGCGCCGTGCCGCTGGAAGAGCAGGTGCTGTTCGAGGAACTGCGAGAAGCCGAGCACGCCGGCGTAGGGGGACTGCCGGAGCTTGATCGGATTGGCGTAGCCGGGCTGGGTCTGGGAGGCCCAGAGCTGGCGCCAGGGCGGTTCGGGGACCCCCCTGAACATGTCGCGGCCGGCCTCGGCGAGCGCCTTGTCCGCGAGGCGGGCCGCTGCGAGCTCCTTGGCGGGCTTCGTCGCGCCCTCGAGGGCCACCGGCGCGTCGGCGTACTCCTTCGCCAGAAACTCCCAGGTGCCGCGTGCCTGCCAGAGCCAGCCCTTCTTCTGGTAGAGGTCGGCGAGTGCCGCCAGCCCCGCGGCGGCCGTGCCGGGATGGGGCGAGCGAGCCATCTCGCGGAGCATGGCCTCCGCCTTCTCGAAGATGCCCGTCGCTGCCTCGGACGCCGCGGCCTTCAGCCCAGCCTCGATGGCGGCCTGGGTGCCGGGGTAGAGGCGGAGGATGGCGCGGAGCGAGGGCGTGTCGTTGCCCGAGCGCGCCGCGGCGAGCGCGGCGTCGGCGTGCCTGGCGAGGAGCGGGGCCAGGCGGGCGTCGCCCTCGGCAAGGAGGCGCTGGATGGCGCCGGTCGCCATCGCCTGGGGCGATGCCTTCCAGGCGTCGCCGCCGGCGTCGAGTTCCACGGGCGTGCCCTTGCCCGATTGTGCGAACTCCAGGAGCAGGGTGATGGCCTGGTCGAGGTCGCCGCGCTCGCGGTGGGCCGCCACGAGGGGCAGGACGGCGAGGCCCTCGTCCGGGCTGCCCTTCGCCGCGGCGTGGGCATCCCGGAGCAACTCAAGCCGCCGGTTCGGCTCGCGGCGGGCCAGCTCCGTCAGGCAGTCCACGAGGTCGTGACGGGCCTTGTCCTTCAGCTTGGCGTCGGGTGTGTCGCTGACCGCCGCCTTGAGGTCCTCCACGGCGTCGTGAACCCGGTCGTACTTGAGTCGCAGGCCGGCCCGCGCGAAGCAGGCCTCCGCGCGGCTCTTGAGGATCTCCGCAATCTCGGATTTCGGATTTCGGATTTCGGATTTCATTCCAAAATCCGCAATCCGCAATCCGCAATCCGCAATCCATCTGGCCAGTTGCAGGTCAAGCTGTGCCACACGGGTCTCGGCCTCGGCGAGCTTCGGCGCGGCGTTGACCACTGGATAGGTGTCGGTGAGGCCGACGACGACGAGGCGCGCGCCATCGGAGAAGAGGTTTCCGACCGGCTCCTCCTCCTCGGTTGACACGCGGATAGTGGCCTGGAGCTCCCCCTTCTTGGGGTCGAGGCGGAGGATGCACTTGCCGCTGGGCACGTAGAGTGCGTCGGGCGTGAGGATGCCGCGGCCGCACGCGCGGTCGCGCTCCTCCAGCTTCCGCTCCCAGGCCGCCTGCCCCGTGAGCGCGTCGAGCCGCCGCACGCAGGCGGCTGAGCTCGCGTAGAGGCTCGTGCCGTCGAGCCCGAGGCAATACTGGAGCCCAGGCGTCCTGTGGCGAGCCGTGACCTTGCCCGATGCCGCGTCGAGCACGAGGACGCACTCGGCGTCGCTGGGCAGCACGATGAGGCTGCTGCCCTCCACCGCCACCTGGCTGTCGCGCCAGCCGCGTATCGCCGCCGTCTGACCGAAGAAGGGCGTGGACGTGCTCCGGTCCCAGTCCTGCTCGTACTGCGAGGCCCAGTGGAGGCTGCCGTCGGTGCCGTCGAGGCTGAAGATGAAGCCCTGGCCGGAGGCGACGTATACGTCGCTCCCCTGCGTGGCGAGGCCGACGAGGCGCCACGACTCCATCCGATTGGTCACGAAGGAGCACAGGAAGGTCTGCCACGCGCACCGCCCGTTGGCCGGGTCGAGGCCGGCGAGCCACAGCTCGCCCTTCTTCTCGACGGGCACGATGAGCCGCCCGGCGCTCGCCACGGGCGCGGCCACGAACTGCACCGCCCCCAGCTCGTCGTCGTCCTTCAGCGTCCGCCCCACCCGCCAGCGCTGGGCGCCCGTCCGGATGTCGTAGGCGGCCAGGACGTTTCCCGTCACCTGTTTCGCCTGCTCGCCGCCCTGCCTGGCGATTAACATCACGCCGCCGAAGCGGTTCTGCCCCCAGCGGTTCTGGTAGAACTCCTCGACCTGGTAGACGCCGTCGCCGATGACTCTGATGGCCCGGCCGATCTGGTCGTCGAACTGGAGGACCTCGAGGGGGTGGCCCTGGCCGGTGTGCATGTAGTGCATGGCGAGGTTGGGGTTGCCCGGCGGCTGCGCGGCCGCGGCCTTGGTCTGCCAACGTACCTGGCCGCTCGCGGGGTCGAGGCAGGTGAGCGTGCCCTGCGACCTCAGCAAGATGCAGGCGGGGCCTCCGTGCCCCGCATCTGTGGGCGGGGCCTCCGTGCCCCGCGTCTGAGGCGCCACCCAGACCGCGCAGTTGCTGGGGACCAGGGCCGAGCTCTCCCAGCGCCCGAGCATCCGGCTCTTCAGCGCCTCGGAGTCCGCCGCGCTCAGTTGCCCGAACGAGTTGGGCGGCAGGTCGCGCGGCGAGACCCCCGTCGTGTACCGCCACGACGGGATGGCCAGCGACCGCGGGCTCTCGAACAGGCCGGCGGGCAGGGGCGGGAAGACCCCGGTGTGGGCGGGGCCTCCGCGCCCCGCGTCGTCCCGCGCGTCCTTCGCAAGCTCGGCCTCTATCGCCTTCAAGGTCTCGTCGGTCGTAGTGCGGCCTTCAGGCCGTGCCAGTTGCTTCCACGCCGCTCGCGCACCCTCGGTGTCCCCGCACCGTCGGCAGGCCACGGCCAGACGCATCAGGACCTCGCCCCGCGGCACGGAGGGGTCGGGGTGCTCGGTGAGGACGCGGCGGAAGAGGCGGCGCGCCTTCGCAAAGTCGTGCTCGTCGAGGTGCAGACACCCCAGGAGGTATGCCGCGTCGTCCCCATGCGAGCTCAGGAAGTAGTGGCGGACGACCGTTCGGAGGGCCTCGGCGTCGCGGCTCGTCGCCACTGTGCCCAGGAGGGCCTTCGCCTGGCCGTCGGCCTCCATCCTGTAGGCATCGAGGCCCGCGGCGCCCAGGCCGGCCAGGATGCGCTCGGCCACGAACCGCACCGGGCGGAACACCGCGCCGTCCTCGCTCGCAAAGGCGTCGCCAGGCCGGTCAATGATGCTCTGGAGCAGGACCACCAGGTCGCGGTACTGCGGCTGCGGGGTGGCCAACAGCTCCTTCACCCGCCGCAGCAGTCGGTCGGCCTCGAAGTCCCGGTTCAGCTCGGCGCCGCGCGTCAGCTCCTTCAGGTCATCGTCCTGCTGCTTCTTGTCATCCGCAGCCGGCTGCGCGATGGCCTTGGCTTGCAGGGGGACGGGCGCGACGGCGGCAGGCACGGGGGCGAGTGGGACCGCCTGCGGCTTCTCGCGCGCGATCGCCGCCGCCCCCGCCGCGGCCAGCGCGGGCCACAACGCCCACGCCACCACGATGAACACCCTGGCTTTGATCAACTTGCGGCGCTCCGTCAACATGGCCATGGACACCCCGCCGCGCAGGGCGCACCGTTCCTTACCTATAGACACACCTTACCGGCTTTCTGCTGCAAAGTCAACTCCGCTAGCGGCCTCACCAGCATTTAGACGCACGTCTCCCCGAAGCGGTTCCGCGCGACGATTCAGCGTGCCTCAGTGCAGCCCCCCACAGATGACGGGACAAGACCGGGGGCTTCGGCGTCTCGCTCCCAAAGGGAGCGTAGTGGGTAGCCGGCGGCTTCAGCCGCCGGACTCGGGAGCCAAAGGTGGGAAAGTCCCGTAGGGACGGCAGATGCGTGTGCCCGGCCGCCTCACCGCAGGGGGCTGCCGTCCCTTCGGGACTGGGTCGTGGGTGCGCCCCTGTCCGGCGGCTGAAGCCGCCGGCTACCCTCTGCTGTCCCTTCGGGACTGCAATCCTGTCCCCTTACTTGTGCGGGGCTGTACTCAGGGCGCTGGGAAATGCTGCCTGGTGACGCCAGCTTCACGGAGCAGAGGTGCTCGCGCCGACGGCAGGCTCTTCTCAGAACGCCACCCTCACACGCGCAGGCAGTTGGCATTCTAAGCGGATCGGCGATCCGGGCACGTTTCTGCGGGAATTTCCCAGAACGCCAGCTCTGTGCGCGCGGAAGGTTGGCGTTCTGGGGGAACAGCGGTCGGCAAGGGTCCCGCGCGCCGACGGCTATGGCCCGAAGGACAATGGATGTGCTCCGCTTCGCGCACCCCCAGCTTGCGCGTGGGCGCGCGGTCACTTGGCGGCTGGCAAGGCGTGCGTGCGGCGGGCGGGGTCGAGGAGCGGCTGAAAGAGGGCGCCGATGTCGTTGTGTCGAAGGAGCACGTCGCGGGGCGCGTCGTCCACCCGAATCCCGTAGTCGAAGCCGCTGATCCTGTTGTTCTCGATGCAGGTGAGGCCCACGGGGCCTTCGATGTAGACGGCCGATGTGCCCGCCAGGCGCGGGTCGTCGTTCTGCGGACGGCCGTTGCTCCCCGCCAGGACGCAGCGGGAGACCCGCGTGCCCAGTTGCTTCACGCCCGCGATGTCGCGCTGCGAATCGGCGCCGTAGGGCTGAGCCGTCAGGTATAGCCCCGCAGTGTCCTCCCACGTGCAGCGGATGAACTGGTTGAAGTAGTCGGGCTTCAGATAGTAGTCCCACTCGCTGGTGTTCTTGTGCTTGCCCGGGTCGCGGCCGCTGGGCTTCGCGACGTTGCGGAAAGTGCTCCAGAGGTACGGGCTGCCCGTGTTGCGCGCCCACTGGCTGTCCACGATGCAGCCGACGGCCCCCGCGTAGAAGAAGCCGGGCGGGCAGCCGTTGCAGTTCTCCGCCCTGTTGCCGACGAGTGTCTCCTCAAACGAGCCGGCCATGATGATGCACGCGCTCGACCCGTCGGGCACGATCCGCCACGGCTCCGCGAGCCGCACCGTGTCCGCCGTGCTCGACACGATGAGGCGATACTGTCCCACGCCCCGCCCCTCCGTGATGGCCACCGTGTGGTCCGCAAGGCCCTGCTCCTTGTCCCACGTCACCTTGAAGCTCGCTCCGGGCACGGTCACGCTGTCGCGCGTGAAGCGCGCCTCGCCTGGCTTCGCATACCACCGCATGCCGCACTCTTCGAGCAGATATGCCTCGCCGTCGCACGTCAGCGTGCGCTCCACGGTGTTGTTGATCTGGTAGTTGTGGACGCGCCCGTGGATGTGTGCGCCGGGCGTGGAGCCGCGCGGGGCGACGATGTGGTTGTTCTCGAAGATCGTGTGCTTCGTCCCCCAGCCAAGGCCGGGGCCTCCCCCGCCGCCAGTCAGGAAGTGCCAGGCCTCAACCCTGTTGTACGCGATTCGGCTGCGCTGGGTCCTGGGCAGGAAGCAGTGGGAGATGCCCTCGAAGGAGCACCTCGCGATCTCCCCATCAATCAGGTCGCCCAGGATCGTGTTCGGCAGCGGGCCCTGCCCCCAGGTCAGAAAGTGCTCGGTTCGGAAGGTGCAGTAGTCAATCACGATCCCAGGACCGTTGAGCTTGGCGCCTGCGCCTCTCGGCACCTGGCCGGGAAGCTCGACCGACAGCTTCTCCATTCGGCAAGGGCCGGCCAGCTCAATCATCGCGCTATTCGGCTTCGGGTCGGGCGCGCTCCGCAGGATGGTCTTGCCCTCACCAGCACCTCGCAGGATGGACTTTGGCGGCACCTGAAGCGTGCCTTTGATGATGAAAATGCCGGCGGGGAGTGCCAGCACGCCGCCGCCGTTCTTCTTCACGGCATCCAGCGCTTTGTTGAGCCTATCCGTCTGATCGCCCGCATTCGACTTGATGTCGAAGTCTGTTGCCTTGAACGTCTGGCTGGGCCACGGGTTGGGCCTGCGAACGCTGAGGGCGATGGGATCGCTCCAGCCGTGCTCCCCGCCAGACCCCGAGTGGGCTCTCACCTCGTAATCGCCCTCCTGAAGGTCTCTGGGCAAGACCAGTGTCACACGGTAGTCTTCCAGGCTTTTCTCTAGATCGTCCATTTCGCCGAACTTTCTGGGAACAACAAGCTCACGTCCGTCTCTGAGCCGCATGCCTACCAGACACGCCGTCTGTGGCCGCGGAGCGAAGCGGTCTTCGTTCACGCTCGCCACCAGGTTGCGTCCGAAGAGTCGGATTGTCTGCCCCGGGGTGGCCTCGGCGGGATGGGCGAAGAACAGGCGGGCGCGATTCAGCGCATAGGGCATGCCCCAGCCCTCGCGGCTCCCCGCCCAAAGCACGGCGAAGTAGGGGCTGCGAAAAGCGCCGCGGTGACCCCGCAGCTTCTCGGGCATCTCGAGCGCTGCGTACCGCGGGCGCACGAGGTGAACCTTCAGCTCGAATGCCTTCCCTGGCGGCTCGCGGGGCGGCGCGGGCGGCTGGCCCCATGAGGCATAGAGCCGCTTCTCGCCCCCCCTCTCGCAGACGGCCTCGGGCACCCACATTCGGAACACGGTCTTCTCGTCGAAGCCCTCGCCCGAGAGCAAGATCGTCTCCCCGCCGCGGCTGGGGTCAATAACTTGGCCGATCTCCGGTGGCGCTGCCAAGGCAGCACCCGCGAGCAACCAAGCGGCCAGAACTGCTCTCATGGCTTGCCCTTGAACAACTGAAGCACGTTGAGTCCTTGAGGCCAGTAATCGTGGAACCCGGCCTTGTCGGTGAAGCCGGTGACGATGGACTCGGCCCCCCTGTCGCTGATGGGTCCGCGCTCGATGCCCACCATGCGGTTCCGCCGCACGAGCGTGCCGAACGCCTTCGGGGAGATGCCCACCGCGGCCCAGCAGTTGGCCACCCGATTCCCCTCTATGCCCGCGAAGCGAGCCGGCCCGTCCACCACGACGGCCGTGGACACCCCGTGCGCCAGTCTCAG
>Ga0194110_10001616_pt1 | contig 28926 bp, 19 predicted proteins | sample TA2Kig1200mmetaG_FD_146192 | JGI IMG/M metagenome (GOLD analysis project Ga0194110, IMG submission 146192) | Freshwater microbial communities from Lake Tanganyika, Tanzania - TA2015032 Kigoma Deep Cast 1200m | ecosystem: Environmental > Aquatic > Freshwater > Lake | place: Tanzania: Lake...
TCATGAGCTTCGAACAAGCTCACCAGCATTGGGGGCCACACCCGCTCCCGGCGGATCGCTTGAGGCAGATGAGCCGGAAATGCTATACTGCTGCCCGAGCCGAGGGAGAGGAAAGGAGCGTCGTGATGATCCTCGAGACGATGACGATCCCCAATCTGGCCGAGATGCTGAAGCCGCAGATGCATCTGCCCGCGTGGCCAGGGCTGAACGACCCGAGGGCGAAGGCTAAGGCCAAACAGTGGGCGAAGAGGCTGGGCATCTGGGAACGCCTCACGGAGAAGCCCATCTCGGTGGTCAGGCGGTCGCACTACCGCGACTATCGCCGCACGGGCAGCCGCACGCTGGGGGAGGCCGCGCTCCGTGGCGGGGCGCAGACGACCGAGCAGGCGGCCCTGGCCCTCTGGCTCGGCCATCCCGCCGCCGACCTGGATTACGTGCAAGACCTGCTCTGGGCCTGGTGCGAGACTTCGAGCTGGGTGTGGCCCGCCCACGAGGGGCGGACGATTGACCTCGGCTCGTCCCACATCGCCCGCCTGCTGGCGGAAGTCCTCTGGATGCTCGATGGGCAGCTCGAGGACGAGGTGAAGCAGCGGGTGGGCGCCGAAATCGAGCGTCGCGCCCTCGACGCGCTCCACGATTGGCGCCGCCCAGACGGCTGGTGGACGGTGACGATGAACTGGAATCACGTGTGCAACGCGAATCTCATCACGGCGGCGCTCTACCGCATCCGCGACGTTGGGCAGCTCGCCGCCTTCATCCACCCCCTCATCCAGCGGCTCGACTACGCGATTCAGGGCTTCGCGGCCGACGGCGGCTGCCTGGAGGGGCCGAGCTACTGGAACTACGGCTTCGGCCACTTCCTCGACGCGGCAGTTGTCCTCCACCACCGCACGGCGGGCAAGCTCGACCTGGTAGCCCGCCCCTCCGGGGCGGAAGAGGTCCGCCACGGAGTGGCGGGCTATGGGGCGGGCCACGAGCACATCGAGCGCATTTGCCGCTATCCGCTCGCCGCGCACATCCAGGGGCCGCTGCGCTCGACCTTCGCCGACAGCTCGAACGGCTACATCACGGCCGAGAGCGCGCTCGAGATCAACCGCTTCCTGCGCATCCCCGAACTCTACGAAGTGGCGGCCCGCGACGCCAAGGGCCGGCTCGCCGTGAGCGGCTGGCGTGGCCTGCTCCTCTACAACGGCGAAAGGGTCACTGGCAAGCCCGACCGCCGCGACTATCTGCTGCCCGACCTGGGGATGGTCAAGCTGCGGGCGGGCGGCACCACGCTCCTCGTCCTGGCGGGCCGGAACGACGTGCCGCACAACCATAACGACATCGGGAGCTTCATCCTCCACAAGCACGGCAAGTGCCTGCTGACCGACCCCGGCGCACCGAAGTACACGGCGAAGACCTTCGGCCCCAAGCGCTATGAGATTCTCTTCTGCCGCTCCCGCGGCCACTCCGTGCCGCTGATCAACGGCCAGGAGCAGCCGCCTGGCGGCCAGTACCGCGGCACGCTGGCCGTCGAGGGGCTCAACCAGGCGGGCGGCGAGAAGCGGGCAACAGTTGACATGAGCCACGCCTATGGCGACAATAGTCTAGAGCGCCTGCTTCGCCGCCTCACCCTGGCGCCCGACGGCACGGTGGAGTTGTGCGACGAGTACGCCTTCTCCCGTGTGCCGCGGAGCGTCGAGGAGGCGTTCATCACGTTCGAGCCGGTGCGGGTTGTGCGGGGCAGGCGTGCCGCGGTGGTGGGCAAGGGGCGGCAGGCCCTCACGCTCACGAGCGCGGGCGCGGCCGGCCGCTTCGCCGCAGAGCGCCTCACCGAGGAGTCGCACGAGGGCCGCGAAAATGCGGTCGTGACCCGCATCACGTTCGCGCCCGCGCGGCTGGCGCGCGAGATGACGCTGGCGTTCCGGCTTCGCTGAGAGGCGACGATGGGATTCGATTGCGGCCGAACTCGACGACGGGCTGACGCCCACGGGCGGATGCCGGGCAGCGAGGCCCCACTGCGCGGGCTCCGCGGCCGCATCGCGCGGCGCCGCGAGGAGGAGCGGCGCGTCCGCGCCCGCCGCATCGCGCTCATCGCGGGCGCCGCCGGGCTCGTCATCGCAGGGCTGGCCGCCTTGTTGCTGCTCGGCCGCTCGCGCGGAACTAACGGTCACGCCCGAGAGCCGAATGACTCGAAGGCCGCGCGTGGTGACCTCATCGTTCCAATGCCCCAGAGCTACATGCACACTGACGTGGCGCACCAGGTCGCGCGGCTCCGGTCGCCCGACCTGCGCTGGCGGGTCGAGGCGGCGAACACCCTGGCCACCATGGGGCCGCGGGCCTACGAGGCCGTGCCCGCACTCCTCAACGCCATGGCACGCAAGTCGTGCGAAATCGAGTTCTCCCAGGCCGCGGACAAGGCGCTCAAGGCCATCGGGGCCTCAGCCCTCCCCGCGCTGGCCGATGCCCTGCGCTCGAACGCGCCGCAGGCCCGGTTCCACGCCGCCTCGGCCCTGGCAAAGCTCGGCCCAGCCGCCGCGCCCGCCGTGAACCTCCTCGCCGAGGTGCTGGAGAGCGACCCCGACTACTCCGTGCGGTCCTGCGCCGCGGATGCGTTGGGCGCCATCGGGCCGGCCGCCTCGCCCGCACTGCCCGCACTCCGCCGCGCCGCCGGCAACCCCAGCGAGAAGCTCACCGGCGACACCGAGCGCGCACAGCTCCGAGTCCGCGCGCGCATGGCCATGCTCAAGATCCGCGGCGGGACGGGGAACTGAGCCGCGGGGCCACCCAGGCACACAAGGGCGTGTTGCCCAAACCCTGTTCACGGGATCAACCCCGTTTGGAGTCCCGCCTTTAGGCGGATTGGGGCAGGAGAAGACCGCCTGAAGGCGGGACTCCCAACGAGTTCACCCTTTGGGCAACACGCCCTACATTCTACACTTTGTAGAACCGGAATGTAGAAGGTAGCCCTGTCCCCCATTCTGCATTGCTCCGCGGGCTCGTGAGCGCGGGGACGATGGCACGGGTCGCCCCGACACGGGGCCAAGCGAGCGCCGGCCCGCATTCCCGGCGGTTCGCGTGCTCAGGGGGCCTTCTTGCCTCGGGGCCGCGCGCGGCCCGTTCGCTCCGGAGATGCGGGTCGGAGTATCGTCAGACCGGTGAAGCGGTCTTTGGTGTCGTACTCGAGGATGATGGGGAAGTTCCTCAGCTTGGCCTTGCTCAGTTCCCAGGGGAACGCGCCGTAGTTGGGCTCGCGTTTGCCGCGGGGCTTGGGCTTCCAGCGGACGTGGACGAGGTGGGTGTCGAGCCAGCACTCGACCTGGCCCTCTCGGAGCTTGATGATGCGGTCGTCGGCAATGGTCATGTCGCCCCCCTTGCCGCCGGGCCACGCCTTCTTATAGGCGTTGGCGACCTTGACCTCGACCGTCGCGCCGTGGAATTGAATCGTATCGGCCACGACGAGCGCCTGCTTCTCGGTCGGGGAGACCTCCTTCGAAGTGGGCGTAGCCCGGCGGCCGATCCGCTTCCTGCCCTTGCTCGGCAGCAGCAGCCAGTGCTCGTCCGTCCCCTTGATCTTGCCGCAGATGCGGCAGGCCATTTTCCCCTCGCGGGCCTTCCGATAGCCGTCCCAGTGCTTGCACTGGAGGCCGAGGAACTGCCAGGCGGTGCCGAGCTGCTGGTAGACCTCGGCGAACCGCTCGACCGTCTTGTCCGGAAGGTCCTTGTCCCGCAGGTAGTTGTCGGCCACGAAGTCCATGCAGCGGAAGAGTTCTCGGAACTGCCGCTTGAGCTGTGCCTTGGGCGTCTCTGTCTTCATCGTGCCCCTCCAGGGCAGGAAATGCGGAAGTGGACAGAACAGACCTGCCACCCACACCTATCGTCCATTGGTTGCCATCTTGCGTTGTACCTCTGTGGGCGGGCTCTCCCAACAGCTCCTCGCCCATCGCAGTCCCTCGTCCTACTCGGCGAACTCGATGAATTCCTCGGGATAGCGGCTGAGGTCAAGGCGCTCTTCCTGGGGGATGAGGCGGATGTTCCATTTCTGCATGGCCAGGGCGCCGAGGAGGATTTCAATGGGCTGGCCGTCGTCGTCGCGCCCGATCTCGTCGAGGACGTAGGCGTCCACCTTGATCCGCTTTCCCTCGAGCTTGCCGACGAGGAGGCAGGCCTCCTCAGTCTGACGGACTCTGCCGCCAAGACCTGTCGGCCGCGGCTCTGGGAGATGCGTGCGCGCCATACCCTCGGCTGCGCCGGGGACGATGTAGCTGTTCTTCGCGCCCGAGTCGAAGAGCGTCCTGCACTGCTTGCCGTCAACCTGGATCGTGCCGAAGACGCGCCCCATGGTCAAGCTCCTTCACGCCGCCATCTGGCGATTCCCCCATTCCCACTGTACTCCCCGGCGCCCCGTTGTCAAGAGCGCGCGGGGCATGCCCACCCGAGGCCCAGCGACACGCGGGCCGCGTGTCCCCACCATCGGTCCGCCGGCTGGGCTCGAGGCTCACACGTCGCAGAGCTTGACGGCTTGGGCGAGGGATTCGAGCTTGTTCTTGTTCCTGGGTACGAACTCGTGGGCGACGTAGCCTTTGTAGCCGCTCTCGGCGATGACCTTCATGAGGGCCGGGTGGTCGAGGAGCTGGGTGTCGTCTATCTCGTGGCGGCCGGGGAAGCCGCCCGTGTGGAAGTGGCCGATGGCCTCGATGTTGTCCTTGATGAGCTGGCCGATGGTGTGCTTGGCGACCTTCTTGCCGCCCTCCTCGACGATCTTGGCCTCCATCTCGGCCACGTGGTAGATGTCGTAGAGGATCTTGAAGTTGGGCGAGCCGACCGCCTTCACCAGGTCGAACGCCCACTTCGAGTCGTCGCACATGTAGTCCTTGTGGCCCTTGCTGTTCAGGTACTCCATGCAGAGGATGACCTTCTTCTCCTCGGCGAAGCCGACGATCTTCTTCAGGCCCTCGGCGCAGTTCTTCAGCCCCTCGTCCTTGGCCATCCCCTGGCAGTTGCCGGAGAAGCAGATGACGTTGGGGAAGCCGGCCGCGGCCGTGGCCTCGATGGCGGGGCGAAGGTTCTTGATGAGCTCCTCGTGGTTCTCTGTCCTGTTGAACCCCTTCTCGATGCGGTTGCAGCTCGTCATCGAGCACGCCAGGCCGTGCTCCTTGACCGTCTTGAACTCGCCGGGGCCGAGGAGGTCAATGGCCTCGAGGCCGATCTTCTTGCCGAACGCGCACAGCTCGTCGAAGGGGACGCCACTGTAGCACCACTTGCTGGCGGACTGGTGGATGCGGCCTTTGAGCTTGGCGGGGGCCTCGCCCTCGGCGGCGTGGCCGAGCCGCGGCAGAATCGTGGCCGCCACGGCGCCCGTCGCCAGGGCCTGCCGCCGCGTCAGCATTCCTTTCTCCATCTCTTCTCTCCTCTCGTTTCACGGTTCACACGTCGCAGACGGCGAAGTTGCGCTTCATCGCCGCCACGATGTCCTTGTCCTTGGGGCCGAACTCGTGGCCGACGTAGCCCTGGTAGCCGGCGTCGGCGATGGCGCGCATGACCGCGGGGTAGTAGATCTCCTGCTGGTCGTCCATGTCGCGTCGGCCGGGGTTGCCCCCGGTGTGGAAGTGGCCGATGAGCTTGATGTTCTCGGTGATCGTGCGGATGAGGTCGCCTTCCATGATCTGCATGTGATAGATGTCGTAGAGGAGGCCGATGGCGGGGGAGTTGACCTGGCGGCAGATTTCGACGCCGAGGGCGGTGCGGTCGAGGAAGTAGCCCTTGTGGTTCACCTTGCTGTTGAGGAGCTCGAGGCACAGGCGCACGCCGGCCTGCTCGAGGGCCTTGGCCACGCGGGGGAGGAACTTGACGCAGTTGTCAATGCACTCCTTCTCGGAGCGCTCGCCGCGGTTGCCGGTAAGTGAGAGGAGGCTCTTGATGCCGTACTTCTGGGCCTTCTCGATGGCCGCGGTGATGCTCCGCTCCGCGCCGTCCCAGCTCTTCGGGTCCACGAACCCGCCGCCGGCGCCGAAGATGGCGACCTGCATCCCGGCGTCCTGGATCGCCTTCCAGTGCTGCTCGGGTCCCATCTCGATGGAGGCGAAGCCTATCTCGCCGGCGGCCTTGATCATCTGAAGGGGGTCGGCGTCCTTCCTGATGTAGCAGCCCCAGGCAAAGCTCTGCTTGATGCGGCGCTTGGGCTGGGCTGGGGCCTCGCCGGCCAGGCCGGCGAGGGGGAGGGACGCAGCGGCGAGGCCCCCTCCCGAGGCCAGCAGCATGTCGCGGCGGGTCAGGTGTCGAGTGGTCACGGCCTGTCTCCTCTCGGGTCCCATGGGCAGCATGCAACGCTCCTCATAGGATAGGGACCGGGGGGGCGCAAGTCAAGGGCGCTTGTCGGGTTCGGCCGCTCCGCGGCAAGAGAAAGCGGCATCTGTGATGCCGCACTCCATAATCGTGGCGCGCGCCGGTGGGGCGGGTGTGGAGTGCGGCGACGAAGTCGCCGCTTTGGGTCCTCGCGGAGTGATAGCGGAGGGCGCGCCCTTGCGCGGAAATTTGGGCTTGACAGACGGGCCAGAAGTGGTATAATACGCCATGCCCTGGAGGCGATCGGCGGGCATGCCGCCGCCGCGTTCGGGTATTGCTCTTTGACAAGATGGGCGAAGGTTAGCGCCGAGTGAACATCTGGTCCGCTGGCGTGAGTGGCTGCGCGGCAATGACGGCCCGAGAGGGCAGGAATTGTCGCGGTCAAGCTACGAAGGGTGTGCGGTGGATGCCTTGGCGCCCAGAGGCGATGAAGGACGTGGCTAGCTGCGATAAGCCCCGGGGAGCTGCCGCTTGCTGTGATCCGGGGATTTCCGAATGGGGCAACCCAGCCGAGGCAATGCTCGGCTATCCGCATCTGAATCCATAGGGTGCGGAGGCGAACGCAGGGAACTGACACATCTCAGTACCTGCAGGAGAAGAAAGAGACTCTCGACTCCCTCAGTAGCGGCGAGCGAAAGGGGAAGAGCCCAAACCGAGCGCGTGCCAAGCCCTGCGCGTTGCGCGCTCGGGGTTGCGGGGGTCGTCTTCGCAAGGGGCAGGACCTTGCGGCAGAGTTACAAAGGCTCCGCCTAGCCGAGGCGTCTGGAAAGGCGCCCCACAGAGGGTGATAGGCCCGTAGGCGAAAGGCGTGGGCTCTCTGCTGACGACTTCCCAAGTAGGGCCGGACACGTGGAACCCGGCCTGAAGCCGGGAGGCCCACCTCCCAAGGCTAAGTACTCCTGGGCGACCGATAGCGCAAAAGTAGCGCGAGCGAAAGGTGAAAAGCAAGCCTGTTAGGCGAAGGTGAAATAGAACCTGAAACCGCACATCTACAAGCGGTCGAAGCACCATTCGTGCCCGTCTGCGGCGGCTCGCTCCGCCCTTCGGGGTGAAAGCGAGGAGCTGCGGCCGCCCGCAAGGGCGGAGGGCTTCGAGGTGCGACGGCGTGCTTATTGGTTAATGAGCCGGCGAGTTGCTTCGTGTTGCTCGGTTAAGCCCCTCAGGGGCGGAGCCACAGCGAAAGCGAGCGTTAATTGCGCGACACGGTAGCACGGAGCAGACCCGAAAGCGTGTGAGCTATCCATGGCCAGGATGAAGCGGATGTAAAAATCCGTGGAGGTCCGAACCCTTCTGGGTTGCAAACCGGTGGGATGAGCTGTGGATAGGAGTAAAAGGCTTATCAAACACGCAAATATCTGGTTCTCCCCGAAACATATTTTGGTATGGGCTCGGGCAACTACGTCGCGGGGGTAGAGCACTGAATGAGTCTGCGGGGCCGCAAGCCTACGCGACTCAACCAAACTCCGAATACCGCGGCGACTATCCCGGGGCTCGGACTACGGGGGATAAACTTCGTGGTCAAGAGGGAAACAGCCCAGACCGCCAGCTAAGGCCCTTGAATCCGCGCTAAGTGCAAAAGGAAGTGGGAGTGCTCAGACAGCTGGGATGTTGGCTTAGAAGCAGCCATCATTTAAAAAGTGCGTAATAGCTTACCAGTCGACGCACTCGTGCGCCGATAATTCTCGGGACTCAAGCGCGGTGCCGAAGCTGCGGGCCCGCCGCAAGGCGGGCGGTAGGGGAGCGTTCCACTCCGGGTTGAAGCGGTACCGTAAGGAGCCGTGGACTGAGTGGAAGCGAGGATGCCGGCACGAGTAGCGCCAAAGCGGGCTAGAATCCCGCTCGCCGTAAGCCTAAGGTTTCCTGTCCCATGTAAGTCAGGGCAGGGTTAGCCGGTCCCTAAGCCGAGGCCGAAAGGCGTAGGTGATGGACAGAAGGTCAATATTCCTTCGCCACCTGCACGTACCGACGGGGGGACGCGACCAGCTAGGCCGCGGTCTCGTCTAGCACACGGCCGTTAAACCTCATAGGGGGTGGGGGCTAAAAGACCCACCGCACACCCGAAAGAGGTGCGAAGGCAATTGCACGATAAGAGGCCGACGCTGGCCGCCAAGAAAAACCCCTAGGTGCCCGCAAGGGCAAACGTGCGGAGTGACCGTACCGCAATCCGACACAGGTAGGCGAGGAGCGAATCCTCAGGCGCGCGAGAGAACCCCCTTTAAGGAACTCGGCAAAATGGCCCCGTAACTTCGGGACAAGGGGCGCCTCTGCGGGTGAACCGCCGGTGCAAGCTGGCGGGGAGCCTGCGGGGGCCGCAGCAAAGCGGGCCACGCGACTGTTTACTAAAAACACAGCTCTCTGCAAAGTCGAACGACGACGTATAGAGAGTGACACGTGCTCGATGCCGGTAAGTCAAGGGAAAGGGTTAGTCCCTTCGGGGGCGAAGCTCTGAACCGAAGCTCCGGTGAATGGCGGCTCTAACTATGAGAGTCCTAAGGTAGCGAAATTCCTTGGCGGGTAAGTTCCGTCCTGCACGAATCGTGTAACGACGTGGCCGCTGTCTCAAAGGGGGACTCGGCGAAACTGTAGCAGCGGTGAAGATGCCGCTTTCCCGCATCAAGACGGAAAGACCCCGTGAACCTTTACTGTAGCCTAGCATTGGGTCTTGTTCTAACATGCGTAGTCTAGGTGGGAGGCGATGAAGCCGGGACTCCGGTCCTGGTGGAGCCGCAATATGAAAAACCACCCTTGTTATAACAGGCCCCTAACCCTGCGCCGTAAGCCGGCGACGGGACAGTGTTAGGTGGGCAGTTTCGCTGGGGCGGTGTCCTCCCAAAGCGTAACGGAGGAGCACAAAGGTCCCCTCAGCACGGTTGGCAATCGTGCGCCGAGTGCAAGGGCACAAGGGGGCTTGACTGCGAGACATACAAGTCGAGCAGATGCGAAAGCAGGTCCTAGTGATCCGGCGGTCCCGTGTGGAAGGGCCGTCGCTCAACGGATAAAAGGTACTCCGGGGATAACAGGCTGATCGCGCCCGAGCGTCCACAGCGGCGGCGCGGTTTGGCACCTCGATGTCGGCTCATCGCATCCTGGGGCTGAAGGAGGTCCCAAGGGTTCGGCTGTTCGCCGATTAAAGCGGTACGTGAGCTGGGTTTAGACCGTCGTGAGACAGGTCGGTCCCTATCTGATGTGGGCGTAGGATACTTGAGGGGTACGACCGATAGTACGAGAGGACTTCGGTCGCTCGACCTCTGGTGTACCGGTTGTCCTGCTAAGGGCAGCGCCGGGTAGCTACGTCGAGAGGGGATAACCGCTGAAAGCATCTAAGCGGGAAGCCCTCCCCGAGACGCGAGGTATCCCTGAGCCGTCGAAAGGCGGCTCTGAAGGCGCCAGGAAGACCACCTGGTCGTTAGGCCGGTTGTGTACAGGGAGCAATCCCTTCAGCTAACCGGTACTAATCCGCCAACCGGCTTGACCGCGACAACTTCCACTCTCTCACCAGCGGACCAGACGTTTCCTCCGCGCTGCCGTCGCCCATCCCTGTTGCGGGAAAAAGACACCAGGAGTCTTTTGTGCGAAGCACCTGAAAGGCCGTGCCGGCAAAAGACTCCTGGTGTCTTTTTCCCGCAACAGAACCAGGTTGTGTTCCGGTGACCATAGCAGGGGGGCCACACCCGTTCCCATTCCGAACACGGCAGTTAAGCCCTCTGCGCCGATGATACTGCCACGCCAGGCGGGAAAGTAGGTCGTTGCCGGATCACTCTCCGAAAGGCCGGCTGCCTCTAGCAGCCGGCCTTTCTTGTTGGCCCCCCGTCGCGAAGCATCTTCCGGCCACGCGCCGGGAAAGCCCACAGCGGCGTCGAGCCGCCGCACTCCCACAGGCTGCCGCATGTGACTGAGCGCCTGCTTACGCACGCGCGTTCAGGGTCTGTTCCTCCCTGGCTTCGTTGCTCTTGGTGCGCCAGGCGAGCTTCTTCCAGGGAAGAGCCGGTGGAAGGCACACGGATAAACACGGACCGGCACGGACGGTTCGGTTTTCACCGCGGAGGCGGGCGTCCGTGTCAGGCCGTGCAGGTCTGTGCCATTGCTTCACTCGCCCGGGCTCACCCCGGCTGCCAGTAGAACTCAAGGTCGGGCGGCAGCAGGGTCCTGGTGTTGATGTCCTGGAGGAGCGTGAGGACGATTGGGAACCCCGAGATCAGGGGCCAGACTCCCGGCCCATGACGGCTTGACTCGGATCAGTGTCTATCTATGATAGGAAGTTGATGCGGAATCTCGAGGCGGAGCGTTCATCTTCTCCCCGTGCTCCCCGACGCCGAGGCCACCGAGCCCGCGTGGGCGGCTGCCCCGCGGGCGGACAGGAATAGCCATGACTACGTACGGCCTTTGCTTTGCGTGGGACTGCGACGGCGACGTGGCGTTCGTGGACCTCCTTGTGGAGGCGTGCCGCGACGAGCGGCTCTCGCTCCTCCAGGCGACTCCGGCGAACCTCGACGGCGTGCTGGCCGGCGTGAATGCCGGCGAGGCGGGCTTCCGCGCGTACTTCGACCGCGCGAGCGACGAGGAGCCGCGCTTCGAGCCCCTGGCCGCCTGGGCACGCGCCCACTGCCCCTGCCGCATCAACCCCCACGAGCTGGCTGAGCGGGCCTGGGACAAGGCGGAGATGCACGCGGCCCTCAGCTCCGTCCTACACACCCCGCCCACCCTCATCCTGCCACCGTTCAGGGAGCAGCCGGACCTGCCGCCCCTCGACCTCGGCGTTCTCGGCCCGAGCTTCACCATCAAGCCCGCCTACGGCGGAGGGGGCACGGGCGTCGTGACCTGCATCTCGCCCGACAGAATCCCCGCCGCACGCCAGACCTTTCCCGACACGAAGTACATGCTACAGTCCCACATCGTCCCCGTGCGGCTGGACGGGCGGCCCGCCTGGTTCCGCATCCTCCACGCCGGCGGGAAATACTACCCGTGCTGGTGGGACGACAGGACGCACGTCTACACCACGCTGACCTGTGCGGCGGAGGACCACTACGGCCTGCGCCCCCTGCGCGGCATCGTGGAGACCATCGCCCACATCACCGGCCTCCACCTCTTCTCCACGGAGGTCGCCCTCAGCCCCGAAGGCAAGTTCCTGGTCATTGACTACGTGAACAACCCGGTGGACCTCCGCCCGCAGTCGAAGACGCCCGACGGCGTGCCCAACCTTCTCCTGCGCTTCATCGCCCGCGACATCGCCCGCCTCGTCGCCAGGGAGCTGGCGAGGGCCAACCACGTGCAGACCGATGCGGCCTGACGCGGCCCTTGGCGGCAGCCCAACGGCCGAATGCTCAATGCCCAATGCTCAATGTCCAATGCCCAAGTAAGAGCACTGCTCCGTTGCGTGTTTCTTCACTTGGTCATTGAGGATTGGGTGTTGAGTATTGAACATTGGGCTTCTTCTCGGCCGCGGCGGGCGGTTCCAAGCTCACCGGTTTTGTGCCCGACCATTCGCCCACCTCGGGCATGTGGGCCATCGCGAACGAGCAGCGAATCGGGTAGTTACACACGCAGCCCACCGTGTAGTTGGGCACGCTCACGATGCCGTCGGCGGCGATGAGGCTGTTGGAGCACCCCGAGCGGACGTTGCGCAGGTAGTGCCGCGTGCGGGTCTGCGCGTCCACGTAGCAGGCGGTGGTGTCGCGCATGAGGAAGAGGTGCTGGCTTGCGACGGCGTAGTTGCAGCCGCTCGCCTTGCGGAAGAGGGGCGTCTTGTCGAGGGGCTTGCCGGTCGCCGTGTCGAAGGGGATGCCGCCCTGGTGGACGAATGTGTCGCCGCGGAGCATCAGCGGCTGCGCGCCGAGGGCGGCCTCCCAGGCGAGCTCGCCGGTCGCCGCCTTGTATGCGCGCCCGCGGTTGTGCTTGCCGGTGATGAGGATATCAAGCGGCTCGCAATAGGCCAGCCAGTCGTCGTGGGCCATCTGCGCCGTCCAGCCGCCGATGCCGTAGACGCGGTAGGCGTTCTCCACGTCGAGGCTCCAGCGGACGGCGCCCGTGCGGGCGTCGAGCGCCAGGATCTCGCAGGGCATGGTCTTCGGCACGTCCTTCGGGTCCTTCATCGCCTCGGTCTGGATTGCCGCGGGCGAATCAATGGCGAACACGGCCCCGCGGCCGATGGCGAGGGCGTTGAGGTTGAAGCGCTGCTTCGCCCGGCGCGTCCAGAGGGTCGCGCCGCTCTTGCGGTCGAGGGCGACGAGGGCCGAGCTGTCCCACAGCCCCTTCTCGATGATCCGCACCTTCTCGAAGGCGTAGGCGATGATGATCACGTCGCCGCCCACGCGGATGTCGGAGACGAGCGGCTGGCGCTTCTGCGGTGGCACAGGCGTCCCGCCTGTGGGGGACACAGGCAAGATGCCTGTGCCACCATCATCGGTGGCCTTGAAGGTGAACTTCGCCCGCTCGGCGCCCGTGGCGGGGTCGAGGATGGTGCAGGCGTCGTTCGCCGCCACGTAGACGCCGTCGGGCATCGCGGCAAAGCGGGTGAACGCCTCGGTCTTGGCCCTCCACAGGTGGCGGCCAGTGTAGGCGTCGTAGGCGAAGAGCGCGCGCATCGGCAGCGAGTAGGCGAACACGCGGCCGCCCACCACCTGCGGCTTCACGCCGATGCCGTAGTCGTTGTTAGTCCAGAACTCATTCTCCCCCTCCTGCCCGTACCATAGGATGCCGAGTGGCGCTTTGACCAGTTGGTCTTTCGAGAAGAACGAGCGGGCGGCGTCGCCGCACTCGTGGGTCCACGAGGCCGAGCCAGTCAGCGGCCCGTCGCGGATGACCGCTAGCGACAAGGTGTCACCCTGGCTTGGGTACAGCGTGCCGCCGTAGGGGTGCAGGACCTCGCGGAGCTTCTCAATCGCCTCCTTGTCCCGCAAGGCGGTCTCCGAGACGATCAGGCTGGCGAGATAGGGCGGGAAGGGGAAGGCGAAGGGCTCGCCGACGAACAGCTCGGCTCGCGTGCCATACACGCCCGCCGCCACGAGCCTCTCGTGGAAGGCCCTCGCCTTTGCTGCATCGGCGTCCACGCCGATCACCCGCAGGTTCGGCTGTGCAACCAGATGGTAGAGGAACCGTCCATCGTTGAGGCCGAGGACCAGGGCATAGCCCTCGGACCGTTTGACGGAAACCTCGGGGAGCTTGGGTAGCGGGACGGTCTCGAGGGGCCACGCCTTCGTCTCTGCTTTGTCGCCGCTGAAGCAGAAGAGCCCGCCCTCCTTCGTGGCGACGAAGAGCTTGCCGTCGGCCGCGGCCATCGAAGTTGGCGTTCCGTCCAGGGCGTGCTGCCAGGCGAGCTTCGGTTGGCCGCCGCCCTCCGGAATCTCGATGGCGAGGAGGGCCTTTCCCGCGTGGCCGTAGAGGCGGTTGCCGGCCTTGAGCAACGCATCGCTTATGGGCTTGCCCTTTGGCGGTGGCACAGGCATCTTGCCTGTGTCGCTCACAGGCGGGGCGCCTGTGCCACCCGCGGCCTCCAGCTTCCACAGCTCGGGCAGGTCCCACCGCCACGGCTTGGCGTCGTAGGTGCCGTAGAGCTTCGTCTCGTATTCAGCGACGGCTGGGCGGCTGAGGTCGTAGGCGTAGAAGGCGCCCTGTTGCGAGCCATAGAGGACGCCGGGGGTGAGGGCCGACCAGGCGGAGATGCCCGGCTGCTGGATGTAGTCGAAGATCGGCGCCTCGAAGAGCGTGAACTTCTTGGGGTCGAAGCGCTTGGGCGCGGCGTCGCCCGCCTCGGCCCAACGGCTGCCCACCTCGCGGCCGGTTGCGATGTCCACCGCCCCCGCCCGTCCAACGAACGCGAGCTTGCCGACCGCCGCCACGCGGCAGTCGCCGTGGCGGTAGCCCTGGATGTAGCGGAGCACCTTGCCCGTCTTGCGGTCGAGGACGGCCGGCATCGAGCGGCCGTTCGGCACGAGCAACAGGTCGCCCGCAACTGCCAGATAGCCCTGGGGCGAGAGGCCGGTGTCGAAGAGCTCGTTGTGGTCAATCCGGACCTTCTCGATGAGCTGGCCCTCGGCGTTGCGCCAGAGCACCCGGCCCGTCTCGGCCTCCACCGCCACGACGAACACGCCGAGCGTGGGCCACACGCCTGCCCCGAAGTAGATCACGCCGTCGGCGAGGACCGGGCCACCGCGGACGGGCCAGAAGGAGATGAGGCGGGCGTTCCCCAGGTGGTAGCGCTGGGGGCGGTCATCGGGCGCGCCCCGCACCTTCCAGCGGAGCGTGCCCGTCGCCGCGTCGAGGCAATAGAGCCAGCCGTCATCCGACCCAAAGCAAACGCGGTCCTTCCACGCGACTGGCGCAAGCCGCACCGGGCCATTGACCAGGAACCACCAGAGGCGTTCGCCCGTCTCCGTGCTGTAGGCCGTGAGCGTGCCGTCATTCGCCGAGGCGAGGAAGAGCGTCTTGCCCAGCACCACGGGCTCGTAGGAGGCGTCGAAGTGAAGCCGCGGCTCGTTTGGCCACGCCGGCCGCGGCGGAGGCAGCTTGCGTGTCCATCGCAGGTGCAACTCGTTCGGCAACGCCTCAGCCGTCGCCCCGCTGCGGCCAGCATCGCCCCGCCACGTCGGCCAGTCAGCCGCGAGGGCGGATGCCGCGGTCCAAACAACCAGTGAAACCAACCCTAGACGGCACATTGCATTCTCCTGTCGCCAACATTCGGAACGGCGCAGGCCCAGCCCCCGCAGGGGGCGAGAGCGCGATAGCCACGGGCGTGAGGACTCGGGACGGTGCATGCGTAGCCCCCGCAGGGGGCGATAGCGCGGTAGCCACGGGCGACAGCCCGTGGATCGCATGGCGCGAGAAATGGTCCAGCCCCCGCAGGGGGCGGCAGAGACTTTCATCACGCGCCCGTGGTTTCGGCATGGGCATTCTCCCCGTTCAGGGTGAAGGAGCCGTCTCGGGGGGGGCGGGCCACGACACGAAGCTGCTTCGGGGCGCGGACGCGAAGAACAAAGGGCTGGCCGGGCTCGTTCTCCCACTGCACCTCGACGTCGCCAGCCGGTGTGGGCATGGCGCCGCGGCACCAGGTGAGGTCGCAGGGGTGCGGCTCGACGATGGCCGGCTGAAAGCCCGGGCCGCCAGGCCGCACGCCGAGGACGTGGGTGCTGAGGAAGTAGGTCGGGGCGGCAGACCAGGCGTGGCAGTGGCTGCGCGTCAGGCGGTCGCTCGTGGAGCTCCAGGTCTCCCAGAAGGTGGTCGCGCCGAGGTCAATCATCCGGCCCCAGTCGCGGCGGATGGTGTCGAGGAAGTCCTGGTGCCGCCCCTCGCGGAGGTAGCCTTCGAGGAGGAAGAACTCGAAGAATGGGCTTCCTGCGCGGACGAAGCCATCGGGGGGACTCTGGATGATCTCCCAGCAGCGGCGGGCGCGGCCGCCCCGGGCCACGCCGGCCACGTAGGCCGCCGTCTGAGTCTGCTGGCTGAAGACTGGGCTGTGCCACGGTCGGCTCGCCCGACCGTGCTCTTCCGCTGTCCCGCACTGTCGGACAAGCCGACAGTGGCACTCCCCAGGGTCCTCGCGCAGGCAATCGGTGTAGGCCCGCTTCTCGTCGTTCCAGAGGTGGGCGTTGATGGCGTCGGAGAGGGCGTCGGCCCTCTTGCGCCACGCGGCGGCGAGGGCTGCTGTGGGCGGGATGTCCTCATTGTGGGCGGGATGTCCCCATCCCGCGTCGCGGCGTGGGGACACGCCGCCCACAAGGGACACGCCGCCCACAGGGGACACGCCGCCCACAGGGGACACGCCGCCCACGAGCCACTCGGCCAGCTCAGCGGCGTCGCGGAGGGCATGGACGAGTTGGCAGTTCTGGTGGGTGACGACGCCGCGCGGCGGGGTGTCCATCGGCGCCCAGTCGAACATGTTCCAGGCCCGGATGTCCAGGAGGCCGTGGGGGTTGATGTGTTGTGCGAGGCCCTCGACGTTGCGGCGGACGAAGTCGAGGAGGATGCGGCCCCGCTCGCGGTCGCCGGTGAAGAGGACGTATTCGCGGCACGAGCGCATCCAGAGCAGGCTCCAGGCGGTCAGCACGTTCTGCCAGGCGCTGGGCACGTGGCTCTCGGTGATGGGGGAGCGGTCGAGGCTGTGGCCGGTCTGCTCCAGGCAGTGGAACCAGAGGCGTGGGTCGCCGTTGGCCGCCCAGTCAATCAGGGCCTCGTTGCGGGCGTCGCCCACCCAGTGGGTCTGCTCGTAGGTCGGGCAGTCGGTGTAGGTGTCCTCGGCGCAGCAGCGGAGGGTCAACGCGCCCGCCTGCCAGATGCGGTCGAGCTGTGCGTCGGAGCAGGCGAAGCTCCCTCGCCGGCTCTGCGGATAGGTGCTGAAGATGGCGTGGAGGCCGCGGAGCTTCACGGGGCCGGTCATGTTGCGGAGGATGAGGTAGCTGTATTGGAAGCCGCGTCGGACGATGCTGCGGAAGTCCTGGCGCCCCTCGCGGCAGATGTAGCGGAGGCTGTTGTTCATCCCCTCGGCCAGGTTGTAGCGGCCGTCGGGCTGGATGAACTCGAAGTTGTGGAAGTCCAGAATTGTGCCTTCCGCGGCCATGACCTCGAAGGCGTGGGAGCCGATGAGCTCGTGGCCGAAGTCGAGGAGGAGCCGCACGTCGCCGCCATCGGGCGGCGGGTGGATGGTCGTCCAATCGCTGCCCGACACCAGCCCATCGGGGTTCTCGACCCGCACTTCGCCCGGCACCACGCGGTCGGTGAATGCCTGGACGAAGGCGTCGCCTTCCGGGAGGTGCTCTGGGCGGCCGGGTTGGAAGCAGGCCTCGCGCATCCAGCCCGCCACGTCGCAGGTCTGCCAGAACTCCTCTCCGAGCGCGGCGGTCGCGCCGTCCACGAGCGGCTCAGCGGCGATGGCGGAAGGGTCCATGTGGTTCTCGGCCTGGCGCCGCTGCTCGGCGGTGAGCTCGAAGGGGCCGACGATGGCCCAGAGGCTTCCGGGGCAGTCGCCGTAGGCGCTGAAGTCAAGCTCCGGTGACCCGTCAAGCGCGAGGACAAGTTCCGGCAAGTGGTGCGCGGGGGGCCTGGCGACGAGGGTGTTCCAGCCGGCCTTGAGCGGCGCGCGGTTCCCCTCCACGAGGCTGCCATTCACCTTCAACTGGCCGGGGTGCTTGTGGGGGGTGTGAAACGTCACCTCGCCGTCGGCGGGCGACCAGACCTGTGTCGCCAGGTAGTAGTGGGCGAAGACGAAGTTCGACGAATGGTCGTGCGGGACCAGGTACGGCTTCGCGTAGATAGTGAAGCGATGGGGGAGCGAGCGGACGGCCTGGGCGCTCACGAGGCGCTTCGGGAGCACCTGCTCCTGGGTGAGGAACGGGATGTCGCGTGGGAGGAGCTCGCCGTGGAGGCCGTCGTAGGCGGGGCGAAGGGTCCGGGCGCGGGGCCAGGAGCCGTCGTCGTAGTCGAGCTGCGTCCACGCCTCGGCCAGGCGGGCGTCGAACTGCTCCTCGAATGCCTCCTGGACGCTAATGCGTGGGGTGTCGGAGACGAGGCCGGGCGCCGCTGTCGCCAGCCAAGAGCGGCTGGTGAAGACCGTGGCGCCCTCCATCTCGATCTGGGCGAGCAGCCCGGGTGGGCCGGGGATGTACTGAAAGGTGCCTTCCCCAAAATGGTTCACGAGGACGGCGAGGACGTTGTCGCCCTTCTGGAGCCAGGGCGCGAGGTCATAGGTATCGTAGCGCCAGTGTGCCGGCCAGCAGCGGACCGGCCCGTGGCCGAGGCAGACGCCATTGACGTAGGCCACGTAGCGCGAGTCGGCCGTGATTCGCAGCGTGGCACGCCCGCCCTCATAGGCGAAGCACCTCCGAAACGCCACGAACGCATTGCGCTTCGGCGTCTTCTCTACCGTCCAGATCCACCGTCCCCTCCAATGAATCGCACCCTGGCTCATGCCTTCCCTCTTTCTGAAATCGGCAATCGCAAATCGCAAATCGGAAGCTCTTTCTCGTCCCTACGCTCCGCGTGGGGACGCAGCGGCGGACGCTCCGCGTCCAACTCGACGCGGAGCGTCGCAGACCCGGCGCTCCCACGCGGAGCGTGGGAGCGAGAGGCGGCTTCCTCTACTCCCACGGCTTCAGGATCACCTTGGCGGTCTCGTGCGAGGCGCACAGCGCCAGGGCCTCCTGGATGCAGCTCATGGGCAGCACGTGGCTGATCAACAGGTCAATGATGGGCGACTCCTGGATGACCTTGACGATGCGGGGATAGAGGTTGAGGTTGTAGTGCCAGGAGCCGATGATGGTGATGCCGGTGCGGATGAGGTCGGGGCTGACGCGAATCTTCAGGTCGTCGCCACACTCGCCCACGTAGGCCACCTTGCCCTTCCGCCGCGTGGCGTCGAGGCACAGCCGCTCCGCCGCCACTGTGCCCGAGCAGTCGAGCGCGCAGTCCACGCCCCGCCCATCGGTCAGCGTCCTGATTCGCTTCACGATGTCCTCGTCGGCTGGGTCGAAGACGGCTGCGGCGCCCATCTCCAGCGCACGGGTCACGCGGTACTCGACGGAGTCCACACCAATGACCCTCGCCCCGCGGAAGCGGGCGTTGACGACCGCGCCGAGGCCGACCGGCCCGAGGCCAGTGACGAGCACGGTGTCGAATGCGCCCAGGCCCATCGCCTCGAAGGCGCCCATCGAGGGTCCGAGGCCGCAGATGGCAAGTCCTGCCTTCTCATAAGACATCCCGTCGGGGATTGGCGAGAGGAGCCACGACGGTTTGAGCACGAACTGGGCGTAGGTCGCGCTCCCCTCGCGCGAGCCGGTGAACTCCGCGAAGCTGGGGCAGTGCTGGCAATGGATGTAGTCGCCCGCCACGCACAGCGCGCACTTCCCGCACGGATACTGCGGCTGCACCACCACGCGGTCGCCCGGCCGCACCTTGCACGGCTGGGCGACCTCGACGACCTCGCCGACCGCCTCGTGGCCGAGGAACTCCGCCTTGTGCCCGCCGACGAACATCTTGTACTCCGTACACATTGGCGTCGCGAGCACCTTCACCAGCGCCCAGTCCTCCTTCGGCCTGGGGTCAGGCACGTCCACGAGCACGGCCTGGCGCTCTCCAACAATGGCCGCCTTCTTCATCGGATGGCTCCTGAGGGGCCTCCCCGTGCCCCATTCTAGCGCTTCCTGGCCGGCGTGCAACGCGCTTGATTTCACTGGGCGGTTCTGATACTATCTTGGCTGAGCAAGGGGTCGTGCGCCTGTAGCTCAGTGGATTAGAGCGATGGCCTCCGGAGCCATAGGTCGCAGGTCCGAATCCTGCCAGGCGTACCACGTGGCGGCAGACTGGCGCCTGCCGCCAAACTCTATCCGGCTGTCGGGGTTCGTAGTGCGGCCTTCAGGCCGTGGCAGGGGACGGGCTAAAGCCCGCACTACGAACGGAAGAGACGGGCTGAAGCCCGCACTACAAACTGGGACGCCAGAGGTCGGCATGGCGAAGCTGTGGGATAAGGGCTATGCTGTGGATAGGGAGGTCGAAGCCTTCACGACGGGCGACGACTATCTGCTGGACCGCGAGCTTGTGGAGGCCGATTGCTTGGCCTCCATCGCCCACGCCCGCACGCTGGCCAGGATCGGCGTGCTGACCCACGACGAGGCGGGACAGCTCAGCGACGAGCTCCGCGCCATCGCCTGCGCCAGCGCCGCAGGCTCGTTCACGGTGGAGCCGGCCGACGAGGATTGCCACACGGCCATCGAGAACCGCCTCGTCGAACGCCTCGGCGACCTGGGGAAGAAGATCCACACCTGCCGCTCCCGAAACGACCAGGTCATCGCCGCCATTCGGGTCTACGCCCGCGAGAGGCTCCTGGGCCTCTTCGACGACGTGCTGTCCCTCTGCGCCACCCTCCGCGCCTTCGCGGAGAAGCACCAGACCGTGCCGATGATTGGCCGCACCCACACCCAGGTCGCCATGCCCTCCTCCGTCGGCCTCTGGGCGGGGGCGTGGCTCGAATCGCTCCTCGACGACCTCCGCCTCCTCGCCACCGCCTACGAGCTGAACGACCAGTGCCCCCTCGGCTCCGCCGCAAGCTACGGCGTCCCTATGCCCATTGACCGCCAGCTCACGAGCGACCTCCTCGGCTTCGGTAAGCTTCAGAACAACGTCCTCTACGCCAACAACTCCCGCGGCAAGATCGAGTCGGTCATCCTGGGCGCCTGCGCCCAGATCGCGGTTGACCTCAGCCGCGCGGCCCAGGACCTCATCAACTTCAGCCTGCCCGAGTTCGGCTACTTCACGGTTCCCAAGGAGCTGTGCACGGGCTCGAGCATCATGCCTCAGAAGCGCAACCCCTGCGGCCTGGAACTCGTGCGGGCCAAGACCAGCACCATCCTCGCCTGCTACAACCAGATTCTCGATATCCTCAAGGGCCTGCCCTCGGGCTACAACCGCGACCTCCAGGAGACCAAGCGCCCCTTCATCGAGGGGCTGCGCCTCACGCGAGCCTGCGTCCGAGTGACGGACATCACATTCAGCAAGCTGGAAGTGAACGAGGAGCGGTGCGTGGCGGCGTTCAGGGCCGCGCCAGAGGTCTTCGCAACCGACGAGGCCCTCCGCCTCGTGGTCCAGGGGGTTCCATTCCGCGACGCCTATCGCCAAGTTGCGGCCTCCCTCGGAGGGAAAATGACACCAGGAGTCTTTTGTGCGGAGCACCCGAAGGGCCGTGGACGGCAAAAGACTCCTGGTGTCATTTTCCCTCCCGACCCCCGCGCCAGCATCGCCCAGCGGAAACACGCCGGCGGGCCGGCCAACCTGCGCCTCGACCTCGCCGACGCCACGATGAAGCAGGTCAAGGAGTTCGCGGACACCCGCCGAGACCGATTGAGGCGGGCCACCGACGCCCTGTTGAGTGGCGCGTGATAGAAACCAGGGCGGCGCGTGCGCCGCGACGGGATGTCCGGAGATCAAGCGCGCCGTAGGATGGGCACCGCCTACCCTACTTGCGCGGCCCACAGCCGCAGGGTAGAATACATGCGAACTTGTTGAGGGGAAGTCGCGGAGATCGACCCATGGCGTCGCAGGGACTTGCAGACCGCGTGGCACAACTCGAAGCGCAGGTGACCGAATTGCGACTGGAGGTCCATTCCTCAAGGGAACAGGGTGCCAAGAACTGGCGCCGCGCGGTCGAGAAGTTCGCCGATGACGAAGACGTGCAGAGCATCCTGCACGAAGCAATGAGGCTGCGTGAGGCCGACCGGAATCGGGCTCGCGAGAGGCCCGCGAGGCAGCAAGCGAAATGCCGATGACAGGCCAAGCCTGACAGCGGATCGACGGCCGGAGGTGCATATGTCCGACACAACGGCACTCGAAGACCGTGTGAAAGCGCTGGAAAGTGACATCGCGGAGTTGAAACGCCGCGAGGGTCGGGAAGAGACCGTGTGCGAGTGGCTCGACCGGATCTCGGGCAGGCTGGCAAAGTACCCGGAGTTTGAGGAGGTGGTACGCCTCGGACGCGAGATGCGTCAAGCGGATCGCCCGGATGATGAAAGTTGAAAGGGCCGGTGCGTGTTTCTTCTCGACACAGACCATTTCGTCATCATCCAAGATCGCACGGAGCCGCAGTACGGGTCGCTCCGTCGGCGCATGGGCCGGTATACCGCCCACGATTTCCACGTCTCGATCATCAGCTTCCACGAGCAAATTACCGGTTGGAACGCATACTTGAACCGCGCCCGATCGGCCGAAGGGGTCATTCGGGCGTACGGAATGTTTGAAGACGTGCTCTGGTACTTCACTCAACTCCCGCTCGCATCTTTCGAGGCCCGCGCCGCGTCAGAATTCGACTCGCTGCGCGGGCGGCGCGTTCGAATCGGGACCATGGACTTGCGGATTGCCGCCATCGCTCTAGCACAAGGCTACACGGTTTTGACCAGGAACTTGGTCGATTTTCAGAAGGTGCCCAGGTTGAAGGTCGAAGACTGGACGACACCTTGAGGGCGGGGAGCAGAGGAACGCGGGCCGGGCGCCACCCGTACGAAAAGAGCGGCGTCCCGTTTTCCGGTCTGAGGTCAGTTTTACAGCAGTAAGGAGAAACTGGATGGACGTGAAGGAAATCCTCAAGAAAGTCGAAGAGGCGCCTGTGCCGAAGGTCAAGAAGGCGGCCGTCGCATACTCGGGCGGCCTCGACTCCACCCTCGGCATCGAGATGCTGCGCCGCAAGTACAAGGCCGAGGCCATCGTGCCCATCTGCATTGACGTCGGCCAGGGCGAGGACGAAATCGTCGAGGCACGCCGCAAGGCAAAGCTGCTGGACTTCGAGAAGGACATGATCCTGGTTGACGCCAAGCCGGAGTTCGTCGGCGAGTGGCTCACCAAGGCCATCCGCGCGAACTCCGACTACAACGGCTACCCGGTCTCCACCTCGATGACGCGCCAGCTCGTGGCCCGCATCGTGGCCGTCGAGGGCGCCAAGCGCGGCTGCGACGCCGTCATGGAAGGCTCCACGGGGAAGGGCAACGACCAGTACCGCATGCACAACACCTTCAAGCTCTTCGCGCCCCACATGGAGGTCCTCGCCTTCGTCCGCGACTTCGACCTCACCCGCAAGGAGGAAGAGGCCATCTGCGTCGAGTGGGGAGTCCCCGTCAAGGAGCAGCTCACGGGCGGCGACGACAAGACCATGTGGTGCCGCTCCATCGCCAGCGGGGCGATTGACCTCAACCAGGAACTTCCCGACGACATCTGGCAGTGGCTCACCCCGCCCCGCAAGGCCCCCGAGAAGGGCGAGACGGTGACGCTGCGCTATGTCGAGGGCCTCCCCGTCGAGCTCAACGGCAAGGAGACGCCGCTCGACGAGCTGATCGCGGCGCTCAACGTCATCGCCGGCCGCAACGGCGTGGGCTACATTGACATGTTCGAGGACGGGATCATGGACCTCAAGAGCCGCGAAATCTACGAGGCCCCAGCCGCCCACGTCATCCTCAAGCTCCACCGCGACCTCGAACAGCAGTGCCTCCCCAAGGAGGAAATCCAATTCAAGAAGACGGTGGACGCCAAGTGGGCCTACATGACCTACCACGGCGAGTGGTATCACCCGCTGAAGGCCGACCTCGACGCCTTCATCGCCCAGTCGCAGAAGGTCGTCAACGGCTCGTTCCGGGTTGACCTCTACAAGGGCAACATCGTGGTCACATCGCGGGAGTCGAAGACCTCGCTCTTCACGCCCGAGATCCGCTCGATCAAGAGCCGCGGCTACGACCAGCGCTGGGCAGTCAACGCCGCCAAGATACGCGGCCTGCCCTTCGAAATCCTCTCCAAGCGCAACCAGGCCATGAAGGGCTAGGCAAGGCGGCAACGCGAGGCCCATCGCTCGACCAAGCGCATCACTGCAAGGCCCGCCCCGCCAAGCGGGACGGGCCTTGCCACACGAGGTGGCTTGACTAGCTGGCGGAATCAGACTAGAATCGCTCTTGGCTCGCGGGCATCCGGTAGTCGCCTGGCGTGAGGAGTAAGCGTCATGATCACAAACATCGAGATTGACGGCTACAGGCTTGTTCATGGGTTCCAGGCCGATCTCGGCGATCTCACAGTCGTCGTGGGCCGCAACGCAACGGGCAAGAGCACTCTCCTGGACTTCCTGAGGTTCCTCTCTCAGGCGGCTGACCGCCCCGTGAACAGCGCGTTGAGGGAGCGCGGTGGCATGGTGTCAGTGCTCAGCGCGGTCTCTGAGGCCGGCGCCGTGCGGTGGCGGGTCGAACTCACATGGCCCAGGGACAACCCTGTTTGGGGGCAGTACTGGCCTTCCGCCGACGCGGAGGCGCAGTTCACCTACGAGGGCGTTCTCGCGTCTGTCCCGCACTATGGCGCCGTGCCTCAGATGGAGTCCCTCAAGGTCATAAGCCCAGCTGCCACGAACCACGGGCCGCTCGATCTGCTGCACTGCGCGCAGGGGGTGGCTGTGGTGTACGACAGCAGGGCTCGGCAGCTTGTGCCGTTCTACCCGCCAGTCTCCTCACAACAGAAGGAGTTCTTCTCCGCCGGGCCTTCGGGCGCAGGTGCTGGGCAAGCTCAGAGTGTGGCCAACACAGAGGCAAGCTCCTTCCTCAGCATGGGCGCGGAGGGTCCTTCTCTGCTGCTAGCTCAGGTGCGCTTCCCCGCGACGTTCTATGAGGCCTCCTTGCTCAGAGCGGTTCTGTGCTCGGTGGCCACTTACCCCGGCTTCTCTGTGGGCCAGGACGACCGCGCACGCTACCTGGGTAGGGATGTCGAGGCTGCAACTCTGCTCACGCCCAGTGGCGACAATCTCGCGGGGGTGTTGCACGCTCTGCTCACCAAGCGCGAGTACAGCGACTATGCCGAGCGACTCAAGGACTTCCTGCGCGTCGCTTATATGGAGGAGTTCATCGATATCACGGCCGAGCCTGCCTATGGCGCGAAGGGGAAGGTGGACATCTTCTGGCACGAAAAGGGCATGGAGCAGCGCCCCATGTCCGCTCTTGACCTTTCGGATGGAGTCCTTCGGTTCCTCTGTCTCGCTGCGGCGCTCCACAATCCGCGGCCTCCGGCACTCATACTGATCGACGAGCCCGAAGCCGGCCTCCACCCGGGGCTTCTGCCCATCGTGGCAGACATGCTCAAGTCTGCCGCCGAGGAGAGCCAGGTGCTCGTAACTACCCATAGTCCTGACTTGATCAATCGCTTCTCCCTGGATGAGGTCGCAGTCTTGATCCGTGAAGGGAACCGGGTCCGCTGGTTCCGCCCCTCCTCCCGTCCGACATTGAGGACGCTGCTCGAAAGCGTGGAAGGGGAGCGACTGGGGGATCTCCACCGCTCAGGCCATCTGGAGGCCATTGGGTGAGGATCCACATCCTGGTCGAGGATGAATCCGGGGTGCTTGCGCTGCAAGCGCTTCTCCTGGGATACAGGGAAGCGTTGCGGAAGCAAGGGCACGGACTGCGGTTTGAGCCTTTCCATGACAAAGCAGAACTGCTTAGGAAGGTGGGGCCCCGAGCCGCGCAGGTGCTTACGGACACGGACAACCCAAGTGATCGTGTCGTCGCCCTGCCCGACCTCGATGGTGACGACTTGGAGCAGTTGAGGGACCGAATGCGGAGGTCCGTGCGGGACGAGTTGCAGCAACGGTACACGCGCCAAGGGGATACGCTCAGGGCAGACTTGGCGAGGTTCTACCCATCAGTCCTGAAGCACGAGATGGAGATGCTCCTCCTCGCCGCGTGGCGCCCACTTATGGACCACATCGGAGCGCACTCCAAACCCTCCTGGCGCCAACCTGCCGAGGAGCAGAACCATAGCGCACAAGGACGGCCAAAGGCAGTTGTCGACCGCGAGTTTCGCAAGCGCCCAAGACCCAGGCGGGCCTACCTGGCTACGGTGGATGCCCCGCGCGTGCTTCAGCGGGTCCAAGACATCAGAACTGATCTCATCTACTCTCGCAGCAACCAGCCCGAGTGCCCCATCTTCTTAGAGTTCCTCGGCTGGCTCCGCGAGCAGACGGGTGTGCCTGTCTATGATAGCGTTACTTCCATGGCCCCTGGTTCGGAGAGGCGTGACAGATGTTAGGTTGCCACTTCGGGCGATGCTTTCAGGTCACGGTTGCGGGCGGGTCGTACCAGGAGGGGCTGACGGCAGTGCTCCAGGGCGTGCCGCCGGGCATGCTCATTACCGAGCAGGAGATCTATGGCGACCTGTTGTGCCGGAAGCCAGGGGCCGATGAGCTGTCCTCGCCCCGAAAAGAGCCCGACCTGCCCGTGATCTACACGGGCCTCAACGTGGACGACACGGTGCCCGGCGCCGCCAACAAGAACCATACCAACGGCACGCCGCTCACCATCCTCATCCCCAACCTCGACCGCCACGGCATCCACGTGCAGCAGTACCAGGACACGAACCGCACGCCGCGGCCCGGCCACGCGAGCTATGCGTCGTTCATCAAGTATGGCCCGGACGACGACGCGGTTGGGGCGGGCTTCTTCAGCGGGCGCTACACGGCAACCATTGTGGCCGCGGGACACGTGGCGAAGAAGGCGCTCGGGCTCTTCGGCATCCACGTCTTTGCCACAATCCGCGAGATGGCAGGGGTCCACTGCCCCGAAGTCCCACACGCTGCCGCCGCCAAGTCCGTCGAAGCCTACAAGCAGATGCGCCGCGACCTCGACCCCTTCTACCAGCAAGTCTACGTCCAGCGCCGCATCACGATGGACATGCGGTTCCTCGAAAAGGCCCGCATCCTGGCCGAGATCGAGAACGAGATAGACGCCATCCGCGCCCGCGCGCCCCACATGAACCCCGCGGCCATCCGCGAGAAGTACGGCGTCCACCCCGTCGTCAACTGCCCCGACCCCGAGGCGGCCAAGGCCATGCTCGAGGCGGCCAACCGCATCACGGCCACGGGCGACTCCTCGGGCGGCATCGTCGAGGTCGTCGCCCTCGGCGTGCCCGTGGGCCTCGGCGAGCCGGTTTTTGCCAAGCTCGACGCCGAGCTCGGCCGCATGCTCGGCATCGGAGCGGTCAAAGGCGTCGAGGTCGGCGCTGGCTTCGCCGTCAAGGACATGACCGGCATCCAATCCAACGACCCGATGCGTAGCCAGGACGGCAAGGTGGTCTTCCTCTCCAACAATGCGGGCGGTGTGACGGGCGGGTTGGCCACGGGGCAGCCCATCGTCGCCCGCCTCGCCATCAAGCCCACACCCACCATTGACAAGCCACAGCAGACCATTGACAAGTACACGCTCGAGAACCGCCCGCTGGCCGCGATCACCCGCCGCGACCCCACCATCGTCGGCCGCATCTGGCCCGTCGCCGAAGCCTACACCGCCATGGCCCTTCTCGACCTCCTCATCCAGCACCTCGGCTACCAGGCTCTGAAGGAAAGGGCATACGCGGCACAGAAGGGGATGAATGGATGAATGGATGGGTGGATGGGTGCCAGACAACCATCCATTCATCCAACCATCCAACCATCCTCCTTGGGAGCGAAGCATGAAGGCGCGAAGGATGAACCGGCGGGAGGCAATCGGGGCGCTCGGCGGCACCGCCCTGGGCGCCGTCGTTGGGCGACCGAATGCCCTCGCCGCCGAGCCCAAGCCCAATATCCTCTACATCATGACCGACGACCACGCGGCCCACGCGGTGTCGTGCTATGGCAGCAGGATCAACAAGACGCCCAACCTCGACCGCATCGGGGCCGAGGGGATGCGGTTCGAGAACGCCTTCGTGACCAACTCGCTCTGCGGCCCGAGCCGAGCGACGCTCCTGACGGGCAAGTACAGCCACGCACACGGCTTCTACCAGAACGGCAACCGCTTCGACGGCTCGCAGGCCACGTTCCCCAAGCTCCTCCAGAAGGCGGGCTACCAGACCGCCGTCATCGGCAAGTGGCACCTCGAGACCGACCCCACCGGCTTCGACTACTGGAACATCCTCCCAGGCCAGGGCGCCTACCACAACCCCGCCTTCATCGAGATGGGCGAACGCAAGAAGCACCAGGGCTACTGCACGGACCTCATCACCGACTTCGCCATCGAGTGGCTCCGCAAGCGCGACAAGTCGCGGCCCTTCTGCCTCCTCTACCACCACAAGGCCCCCCACCGCGCCTGGCAACCCGACGCGAAGCACGCGAACCTCTACGAGGACATTGATGTCCCGGAGCCCGAGACCCTGCGCGACGACTGGGCCACCCGCGCCAGCGCCGCGCGGAACTCCCAGATGACCGTCGCCAAACACCTCACGCCAGGCGACCTCAAGCGGCCAATCCCCGCCGGCCTCACGCCCGACGCCGAGCTCAAGTGGCGCTACCAACGCTACATCAAGGACTACCTCCGCTGCGTGGCCTCCGTGGACGACAACGTGGGCCGCATGCTCGACTTCCTCGACAAGGAGGGCCTCGCCCAGGACACCATCGTGGTCTACACCTCTGACAACGGCTTCTTCCTCGGCGACCACGGCTGGTTCGACAAGCGCTTCATGTATGAGGAATCGCTGCGCGTCCCGCTCCTCGTCCGCTACCCCAAGGCGGTCAAGCCAGGCACCACGAGCGACCGCCTGGCCATCAACTGCGACTACGCCCCGACCTTCCTCGACCTCGCGGGCGTCGAGCCGCCCGCCGACCTCCAGGGCCGCAGCCTCCGCCCCATCCTCGAAGGCAAGCCGCCCGACGACTGGCGCGCCTCACTCTACTACCACTACTACGAGTTCCCCGGCGCACACGCCGTCCAGCGCCACTACGGCGTCCGCACCCACGCCCACAAGCTCATCCACTACTACCGCATCGGGGAATGGGAGCTCTTCGACCTCAAGAAGGACCCCCAGGAGCTCCGAAACGTCCACGCCGACCCCGCCTACGCCGAGGTCCTCAAGGGGCTCAAAGGCGAGCTCGACCGCCTCCGCGCCCAGCTCAAGGTGCCCGACGACTATGGCCCCCAATTCTGGTAAGGTCCTTCGGCGCCGAAGCTCCGAACGGAGCGTACTATAGCAGCCCAGGGCGAAGCCCTGGGACAGGCGAACGGCCAGGTTTGGCCCTGTAGGGGCGTACTACCCGCCCTGGGCAGGATGTGGCGCCCGGAACCGCATAGTACGCCCTTTCAGGGCTGGCCTACCTACCGCCCCCTTCCCAGGGCTTCGCCCTGATCTTTGCCCACATCT
>Ga0194110_10001618_pt1 | contig 28918 bp, 30 predicted proteins | sample TA2Kig1200mmetaG_FD_146192 | JGI IMG/M metagenome (GOLD analysis project Ga0194110, IMG submission 146192) | Freshwater microbial communities from Lake Tanganyika, Tanzania - TA2015032 Kigoma Deep Cast 1200m | ecosystem: Environmental > Aquatic > Freshwater > Lake | place: Tanzania: Lake...
CCCCCCGCGAGGTGGCGCAGCTGCGGACGGGGGGTTGTATAATGCCCCATTCCCAAGCGACAGGCCGGCAGGAGTCCTCATGGACCTGGACGAATGGCGTTCCAGGATCAATAACCTCGACAACCAGATCCTCCACCTCCTCAACCAACGCGCCGAGGCCGCTCTCAAGATCGGAGACCTCAAACGGCACTCGGGAGCGCCTGTCTATTCGCCGCAGCGTGAGGCCGAAGTGCTCCGGCGGGTCGCGGAGGGCAATGCCGGGCCCCTGACCGAGGAGATGGCCCGCGCGATCTGGCGCGAGATCCTCTCGGCGTGCCGCGCGCTCGAGGCCCCGCTCACCGTCGCGTTCCTCGCCCCGCTCGCCACGTTTACCCACCAGGCTGCCCTGCAGCGCTTCGGCGAGTCCGCGGTGTACCGGCCGTGCCGCTCGTTCAACGAGGTGTTCGACGACGTCGAGCGCGGCCACGCCGAGTACGGCGTCGTGGCGGTGGAGAACAGCACCGAGGGCGCGGTGAACGTCACGCTCGACCGGCTCGTCGACTCCGACGTCGTGATCTGCGGCGAGTGCTACCTCGACATCGCGCAGCACCTACACTCGCGCGCGAGGGACCTCGGCGAGATCAAGCGCGTGCTGTCGCATCCGCAGGGGCTCGCGCAGTGCCGGCGGTGGCTGGCGGAGCACCTGCCCGACGTGTCGACCGAGGAGACGACGTCGACGGCGGCGGCGGTGGAGATCGCGGCGGGCGACCCGTCGGTGGCGGGGATCGCCTCGGACCTGGCCGGGAAGATGTACGGCGTGCCGGTGCTGCGCGCGCGCATCGAGGACAACCGGTCCAACGCCACGCGCTTCCTCGTGATCGGCCGCCGGCCTGTCGGCCCGACGGGTCGCGACAAGACGTCGATCCTCTTCGCGATGCCGAACACGCCCGGCGCCCTGCACGCGATCCTCGATCCGTTCGCGCAGCGGGGCATCAACCTGACCAAGATCGAATCGCGGCCGGCGCGCCAGCGGCCGTGGGACTACGTGATGTTCGTCGACTTCGAAGGACACCGGGACACCCCCGCCGTGGAGTCCGCCCTCGCCGACGTGCGCGGGCGGACGCTGTTCCTGAAGGTGCTCGGGTCGTACCCCGCGGCGTAAGGAGAGGGCATGCACACGCAGTGGGAGGCGCTCGCGAACGATCACATCCTCGGGATCGCGCCCTACGAGCCCGGGAAGCCCGTCGAGGAGCTCGAGCGGGAGCTCGGCATCCACGACGCCATCAAGCTCGCGTCCAACGAGAACCCGCTGCCCCCCTCCGATCGCGTGCAGCAGGCGATCATCGCGGCGCTCTCGCAGCTCAACCGCTATCCGGACGGCAGCGCGTTCTACCTCCGCCAGGCGGTGGCCAAGAAGCACGGCTTCACGCCCGACCAGGTCATGCTCGGCAACGGCTCGAACGACCTGATCGAGCTGGTGGTGCGCGCGTTCATGCGCCCCGGCGACGAGGCCGTGGTGCCGCACCCGTCGTTCGTCGTCTACCCGATGATCGTGCAGGCCGTCGGCGGCATCCGCGTGATGGTGATGCTGCGCGACTCGCGAATCGACCTGGAAGCGATGGCGCGCGCGATCACGCCGCAGACGAAGATCGTCTTCATCGCCAACCCGAACAACCCGACGGCGACGATCGTGACCGCGGACGAGGTCGACCACTTCATGGCCCGCGTACCCGAGCGCACCATCGTCGTCTTCGACGAGGCGTACATCGAGTTCGCGCAGGGCCGCGACTTCCCGGACACGCTCAACCAGGTGCGGCAGGGCCGCAAGGTCATCGTGCTGCGGACGTTCTCGAAGGCGGCGAGCCTCGCGGGGCTGCGCATCGGCTACGGGATCGCCGACGCCGACGCGATGGCGCTGATGAATCGCATCCGCCAGCCCTTCAACGTGAACGCGCTGGGCCAGGCGGCGGCGCTCGCGGCGCTCGACGACGACAACCACGTGGTCGAGTGCGTGCGGATGATCGAGGCGGGGAAGGCCTACCTCTACGAGGAGTTCAAGACGCTGGGCGTGAAGTACGTCCCGTCGCGCGCGAACTTCATCCTCGTCGACGTCGGCCGCAGCGCCGCCGACATCTACCAGAGGCTCTTGCACGAGGGCGTCATCGTGCGCCCGCTGACCCCGTTCGGGATGGAGACCGCGCTCCGCATCACGATCGGCACGCCCGACGAGAACCGCCGGCTCATCAAGGGCCTGCGCGCCGTGCTCGGAGGCAAGCGCGCGTGATCCGGCGCCTCGCCATCGTCGGCGTCGGTCTGCTCGGCGGCTCCGTGGCCAAGGCGGCGCGGGCGCGCGGAGTCGCGCGCGAGGTGATCGGGATCGGACGGGACATGGGGCGCATGCGGGCGGCGGTCGACGACGGCGCGCTCGATCGCGCGACGACCGACCTCGCCGACGGGCTGCGCGACGCCGACTTCATCATCCTCGGCGCGCCCGTGCGCGCCATCGAGACGCTGCTCGAGCGGATCTGGGACGACGTTCCCCGCGACGCGATCGTCACCGACGTGGGCTCCTCGAAGGGCGCGATCGTGCGGGCCGCCGACGAGCTCGCGCGGCGCGCGCCGCGCACGTTCGTGGGGAGCCATCCGATGGCGGGCTCGGAGAAGAGCGGCTACGCGGTCGCGCGCGCCGACCTCTTCCAGGGGGCGCTGGTCGTCGTGACGCCGGGCGAGGCGAGCGGGCATGGCGCGGTGAAGACCGTGACCGCGTTCTGGGAGCGCTGCGGCGCGCGCGTGATGGAGCTCCCGCCCGACGCGCACGACGCCGCCGTGGCTGCGGTGAGCCATCTGCCGCATCTCGTCGCGTGCGCGCTCATGGACGCCGTCGCGCGCGAGGCGGCGGGCGCGCTTGCCGTCGCCGCGCGCGGATTCCGGGACACCACGCGCATCGCCGCGGGCGACCCCGTGATGTGGCAGGAGATCTTCCTGACGAACCGCGCGCCGCTGCTCGAGGCGGTCGCGGCTTTCCGCCGCGCGCTCGACGACCTCGAGCGTGTCATCGAGGACGGCGACCCGGCGAAGGTCGAGGCGGCGCTGGCCCGGATCAAGACCGCGCGCGAGACGCTGCCGTCATGATCGAAAAGTCGGGACGGGAGCCCGTGGTGACGATCGACGGGCCCGCGGGCGCGGGCAAGAGCACGGTGGCCCGCCTGCTCGCGGCGCGGCTCGGCTATCGGCTGCTCGACACGGGCGGGATGTATCGCGCGGTCGCGTGGAGCGTCGCGCAGGCCGGGATCGACGCCGACGACGCGGCGGCGATCGCCCGCCACCTGAAGTCGGTCACGGTCACGGTCGACGACGACCGGTTCCTCGTCGACGGGCGCGACGTGACGTCGGAGATCCGCAGCCCCGAGATCGGCGCGTTGACGTCGCGCATCACGGCGCTCGCGCCGGTGCGCGAGGCGATCACGCCCTTGCAGCGGCGGCTCGCGTCGGCGGGCGGCGTGGTGCTCGAGGGCCGGGACACCGGCACCGTCGTGTGTCCGGACGCCGAGGTGAAGTTCTTCCTCGACGCGTCGATCGAGACGCGCGCGCGGCGGCGCCAGATGGAGCTGGCGGCGGCGGGCCGCACGGTGCCCCTGGACGCGGTGCGCGCCGAGATCATGGTGCGCGACGCGCAGGACCGCACACGCACGCTGGCGCCGCTGAAGAAGGCGGACGACGCGATCGAAGTGGACACGTCCGAGCGGTCGACGGACGACGTGGTGGCGACGATGCTCGAAGCCGTGGAGCGGATCCGGTGCTGTACGCGATCCTGAAGCCGCTCGTCGTGGCGCTGTTGCGCCTGCTCTTCGGCCTCGAAGGCCGGGGTGCCCCGCACATCCCCGCGCGCGGGCCGGTGCTGATGGTCGCGAACCATTCGAGCTTCCTCGACCCGCCGCTCGTGGGCGGGATGTCGCCGAGGCCGCTCTCGTTCATGGCGAAGGAGGAGCTGTTCCGCGTGCCGCTGCTCGGCCCGCTGATCCGGCGCCTCAACGCGCGTCCGGTGCGGCGCGAGGGCGCGGACGCGAGCGCGCTCCGGACGGCACTGCGCATCCTCCAGGAGGGCGGCGTGCTGCTGATGTTCCCGGAAGGCACGCGCGGGCCCGAGGGCTCGCTGCGCGAGCCGAAGCCCGGCGCGGGCATGCTGGCGGTCCTGAGCGGCGCCCCCGTGGTGCCGGTCCTGATCCGGGGCGCCGGCCGCGCGTGGCCGCGCGGCCGGCGCTTCCCGCGCCCGACGAAGGTCGTGGTGACGTTCGGGCCGCCGATGGTTTTCGAGCGCAGGGACGCGGAAGGGCGTGAGACGGACTATGAGGCGGTCAGCCGCGAGATGATGGCGGCCATCGGCCGCTTGATGGGTCAACAGCAGCACGTGATGCACGTTCGGTAGCAAAATACTGTCTGGAGGAACGCGCGGCATGGCGGAGAAGGATGAACGGAAACCCCTCGGCAACCTGCGAAAGGAGGGTGGCCACGAGCAGGCCGAGGAACGCATGGAAGACTGGTTCAGGGAAGGCACCGCCACCAACGAGTTCGAGGAAGGCGAGGTCGTCCGCGGCCGTGTCGTGCACGTGGGCACCGGCGAGGTGCTCGTCGACGTCGGCTACAAGAGCGAGGGCACGATCCCCGTGGACGAGTTCCGCGGGAACCTGCCGAAGGTCGGCGAGGAGATCGAGGTCTACCTCGAGGCTAAGGAAGACAGCGAAGGCCTGATCGTCCTCTCGAAGGACAAGGCCGACAAGATCAAGGTCTGGGACGCCATCACGCGCGCGTACGAGAAGGGCGCCCCCGTGGAAGGTCGCGTGATCGAGGTCGTCAAGGGCGGCCTCGCGGTGGACGTCGGCGTCAAGGCGTTTCTCCCGGGCTCGCAGGTCGACCTGCGCCCGGTGAAGAACCTCACCTCGATGGTCGGCCAGAGCATCCGCGCCAAGGTCATCAAGCTCAACCGCCGCCGCGGCAACGTCGTGCTCTCGCGCCGCACCGTGCTCGAGGAAGAGCGCGAGGAGAAGAAGAAGCACACGATGGAGGTCCTCGCGGAGAACATGACCCTCAGCGGCACCGTGAAGAACATCACGGACTACGGCGCCTTCATCGACCTCGGCGGCATCGACGGCCTGCTGCACGTGACCGACATGAGCTGGGGCCGCGTCGGCCATCCCTCGGAGATCTTCAACGTCGGCGACCAGGTCGAGGTCGTGGTGCTCCACTTCGACCGCGAGAGCGGCCGCGTCTCGCTCGGCTACAAGCAGAAGTCGTCCGACCCGTGGGAGCGCGTGGAGCAGACCTACGCCCCGGGCACGAAGACGACCGGGCGCGTGGTGAGCCTCACCAACTACGGCGCGTTCGTGGAGCTCGAGCCCGGCGTGGAAGGGCTCGTGCACGTCTCCGAGATGTCGTGGAGCCGGCGCGTGCGCCATCCCTCGAAGATCGTCAACGTGGGCGACGAGGTCGGCGTGATCGTGCTCGACGTCAACAAGCGGGCCAAGCGCATCTCGCTCGGCATGAAGCAGGTCGAGCCCGACCCGTGGACGACGATCGAGGAGAAGTACCGTCCCAACACGCAGGTGGCCGGGCGCGTGCGCAACCTCACCGACTTCGGCGCGTTCATCGAGCTCGAGGCCGGCGTCGACGGCCTGCTGCACATCTCCGACATGTCGTGGACGCGCAACGTCGCGCATCCCTCGGAGATCCTCAAGAAGGGCCAGGACCTCGACACGGTGATCCTGTCGATCGACCGCGAGAACAAGCGCATCTCGCTCGGGCTCAAGCAGCTCCAGCCCGACCCGTGGTCGACCGTCTCGCAGCGCTTTCCCATGGGCTCGCGCGTGACGGGCAAGGTCGTGCGCCTCACCGACTTCGGCGCCTTCGTCGAGCTCGAGCCGGGCGTCGACGGGCTGCTCCACATCTCGCAGATGTCGCACCGCCCGGTGAACCGGCCGGAAGACCTGGTGAACGTGGGCGACGAGCTCACGCTCCTGGTCATCCGCGTGGATCCGAACGAGCGCCGCATCGGGCTCAGCCTGAAGGAGCTCGCGCACGCGGCGGCGATGGAGCCGCCCGCGGACTTCGGCGGCGCCGGCGGACGCGGGCGCGGCAAGCGCGGCAAGAGCCGGGAGTACGACTACGACGATGAAGAGTAGGGCCGCCAGGGTCCTCGCGGCCACCGTCGTCATCTACGTCGGCGTGGCCGCGCTCTTCCTCATGCTCGGTTCGGCCCGACGCGGGGACGCGGGCGGGCAGGCGCTCTTCGGGCCGCGAGTGGCGATCGTCGAAGTCGAAGGAATGATCCTCGAGGTCGACGACCTGGTCCGCGAGCTGCGCGCGCACCGCGAGAATCCTCAGATCAAGGCCGTCGTGATCCGGATCAACAGCCCCGGTGGCGTCGTCGGCCCCACGCAGGAGATCCACCAGGCGCTCATGCGCGTGCGCGAGGCGGGCAAGCCCGTGGTCGCGTCGCTCGGCTCGGTCGCGGCCTCCGGCGGCTACTACACCGCGGTCGCCGCGGACCGGATCTTCGCGAACCCCGGCACGCTCACCGGCTCCATCGGCGTGATCATGCAGATGGCGAACGTCGAGAATCTCTTCAAGAAGGTCGGCGTCGAGTACGTCGTCGTGAAGGCGGGGAGCTACAAGGACCTCGGCAGCTTCTCGCGCGCGATGACGGCGGAAGAGCGGCGCGTGCTGCAGACGCTGCTCGACGACGTCCACGCGCAGTTCATCGACGCCGTCGCGCAGGGGCGCAAGCTCGACCGCGCCGACGTGGTGAAGTTCTCCGACGGCCGCGTGTTCTCGGGCGTGCAGGCGAAGGACCTCAGGATGGTCGACACGCTCGGGAGCCTCGAGGACGCGGTGAACGAGGCGGCGAAGCTCGCGGGGCTGCCGCTGCCGCCCGCGGTGATCCGCCCGACGAAGCGGTTTTCGATCTTCGACCTCGTGCGGAGCCAGATCGGCTTCCATCTGCCCGGTCTAGGGGCGGCGCCCGGCCTCCCGACCTTCCGCACGCTCTTGTACCTGATGGATTGAGCCGACCCGGTGGCTTGTAACTCCTTGCTCCGGTTGACATTCTCGACGGCGGCGTGCTAGCGTGCCCCTCGGTTGCCCGCCTCGGGCCACGGAGCCGACGATGACGAAAGCGGATCTGATCGACGAGGTCTCCAAGCTCTCCAATCTGACGAAGAAGGAGACGGAGACCATCCTCAACACGATCTTCGACAACATCACCGACGCCCTGGCCAAGGGCGACAAGGTGGAGTTGCGCGGCTTCGGCAGCTTCCGCATCCGCCACCGGAACTCGCGCAAGGGCCGCAATCCGAAGACCGGCTCGAGCGTCGACGTTCCGCAGAAGCGCGTTCCCTTCTTCAAGGTCGGCAAGCGCCTGCGCGAGCTCGTGAACGCTTGAGGGCTGAGTCTCACGGGCGCGCCTCCGGCGCGACGGCGTGAGACGCCTCTGGGCGCCGTGGCGCATGGCCTGGGTCGGCGCCAGCAAGGCCCCCGCCGGCTGCGTCTTCTGCGACGCGTCCACGACCACCGACGACCGCGCGCACATCGTCCTGAGCCGCGGCGCGCACGCCTTCGTCCTGCTGAACGCGTACCCCTACGCCTCCGCGCACCTCATGGTCGCGCTGACGCGGCACGTGGGCGCCGTGACCGACGCGCGCGTTGAAGAGCTCGCCGACGCGATGACGCTCGTGCAGCGCGCCGTCGCCGCGATCGACGCCGAGTACCGGCCGCAGGGCTACAACATCGGGATCAACCAGGGTGCGGTGGCCGGCGCGGGCATCGCCGAGCACCTGCACATCCACGTCGTCCCTCGCTGGGCCGGCGACGCGAACTTCATGACGAGCGTCGGCGAGACGCGCGTGCTGCCGGAGACCATCGACCGGACGTGGGAGCGTCTGCGGAGCCGCCTCCATGCCTGATCCCGCGCTCACGCCGATGATGACGCAGTACCGCGAGCTCAAGCAGCGGTATCCCGACTTCATGCTGCTGTTCCGGCTCGGCGACTTCTACGAGCTGTTCCTCGAGGATGCCGAGCGGGGTGCCAGGATCCTGTCGATCACGCTGACCTCGCGGCAAGGCGCGCCGATGGCGGGCATCCCGCACCACGCGGCGGAGAGCTACATCGCGCGCTTGATCCAGGCGGGGCAGAAGGTCGCGATCTGCGAGCAGATGGAGGCGCCGGGCAAGGGCAAGAAGCTCCTGCGCCGGCAAGTGGTTCGCGTGGTCACGCCGGGCACGGTGACCGACACCGCGTACCTCGCGGGCGGCACGAACAACTTCCTGCTCGCGGTCGTTCGCGCGCGTGAAGGGACGGGCGTCGCGCTCGTCGACGTCTCGACCGGCGAGTTCTGGGCGGGCGAGGACACGGCCGCGGACGACGGCGTGCTCGCCGCCGCGCTGCTGCGCCGGCCGTCCGAGATCGTGCTGCCGGAGTCGCTGCGCGAGGCGACCGACCTGCTCGCGCGGCTCACGGCGACCGGCGCGACGCTGAGCTTCACGGACGCCGCGAGCTTCGGCGGCCGCCGCGCCGGTGCCGAGCTGTGCGCACACTTCGGCGTGAGCAGTCTCGAGCCGTTCGGCGTCGGCGGGCTCACCGTCGGGCTGCAGGCGGCCGCGGGGGCGCTCGGCTATCTCCGAGCGACCCAGGGCGACGCGCTCGGGCACCTCACGCGGCTGCAGCGCCTGCACACCGGTGACGCGCTCGCGCTGGATGCGACGGCGGTGGTGACCCTGGAGCTGATCGAGGCGAGCGCCGGCGGTGCGCGCGGCTCGCTCTTCGGCGTGCTGGACGAGACCGTGACGCCGATGGGCGCGCGCCTCCTCCGCCAGTGGATGCTGCGGCCGCTCCTCGATCCGGATGCCATCCGCGCGCGACAGGACGCGATCGCCGCGCTGGTCGAGGCGCCCGCGGTGCGCGACCAGCTTCGCCGCCTCCTCCGCCGCGTCGGCGATCTCGAGCGTCTCACGAGCCGCGCGATCCTGGGCTTGGCACACGCGCGCGACCTGGTAGGCCTCCGGACGTGCCTTGACCCTCTGGACGACATCCGAAGGGCGTGCGCTGCGCTGAGCGGTCCCATCGGTAACGCCCCGGGCGGGGCGGTAGCGGGGGCGGCGGATCGGGAGGGCGGGTCGGCGACAACCGCAGGCTCTGCGAGGACAGGAGCCGATACGCCCTCCCGATCCGCCGTCCCCGCCACCGCGCTACTCGAGACGGCACGCGAAGAGATCGCACCGCTGGCCGACGTGCGCGCCCTGCTGAACGACGCCCTGGAGGACGAGCCGCCGCTGACGCTCCACGACGGCGGCTTGATCCGCGAGGGATGGGACGAGCGCCTCGGCGCGATCGTCACCGAGGCGCGCGAGGCGCGCGAGTGGATCGCCGGCCTCGAGGAGCGCGAGCGCGCGCGGACCGGCATCGGCAGCCTCCGCGTCCGGTTCAACCGCGTCTTCGGCTACGGCATCGAGGTCACGCACGCGCAGGCGGCGCGCGTCCCCGACGACTACGTGCGGCGGCAGACGCTCGCGGGCGCCGAGCGCTACGTGACCACCGAGCTGAAGGAGTACGAAGCGAAGGTGCTCGGGGCGGACGAGCGCCGCCGCAGGCTCGAGTACGACCTCTTCGACGACGTGCGCCGCCGCGTGGCCGGGCACGCGGTCGCGCTGCTCGCCACCGCGCGCGCGCTCGCGCGCCTCGACGTGTTCGCGGCGCTCGCGGAGGTCGCCCACGTGCGCGGCCACGTGCGGCCGGTGGTCGATCGCGGCGACGCCCTGGTCATCACCGAGGGGCGCCATCCCGTACTGGAGGCGCGCGCCGAGGCGCCGGTGACCGCGAACGACCTGGCGCTGGACGACGCCGCGCGGATCGTCATCCTCACGGGCCCGAACATGGCCGGCAAGTCCGTCTACCTCCGTCAGACCGGCCACATCGTGCTCATGGCGCAGATGGGCGCCTTCGTCCCCGCGCGCGAGGCGCGCATCGGCGTGGTCGATCGGCTCTTCACGCGCGTCGGGGCGCAGGACAACCTGAGCCGGGGGCAGTCGACCTTCCTCGTGGAGATGGTGGAGACCGCGACGATCCTCAACAACGTCACGCCGCGCAGCCTCGTGCTGCTCGACGAGGTCGGCCGGGGCACCTCGACCTTCGACGGGCTCGCGATCGCGTGGGCGGTGGTGGAGGCGCTCCACGATGCGTGCGGTGGTGGGCCACGCGAGCGGGCGGCGGCAGAGCCGCCGGGAGCCCGCGAGTTCATGGACCGCCCCGGGCCCGCGAGTCCAAAGGTCCTCTTCGCGACGCACTTCCACGAGCTGACGCAGCTCGCGGATCGGCTCGCCGGCGTCCGTAACTTCCACGTCGCCGTCCGGGAGTGGAACGACGAGATCATCTTCCTCCACAAGGTCCGCGCCGGATCTACCGATCGGAGCTACGGAATCCAGGTGGCGCGCCTCGCCGGGCTGCCGGCGCCGGTCATCGCCCGCGCGAAGGCGCTCCTCGCGGAGCTGGAAGCCACCGGCAACCAGCGCGCCGACGTCGCCGACGCCGAGCAGCTCGGGCTGTTCGTCGCGCCGCGCGACCCGATCGTGACCGAGCTCGCGCACCTCGACCTCGCGCACGTCACGCCGATCGAGGCGTTGAACCTGCTCGCGAAGTGGCAGGCGCGACAGACATGACGATCGGCCGCATTCGGAGGCTGCCGGAGGCGCTGATCAACAAGATCGCTGCCGGCGAGGTCGTCGAGCGGCCGGCGTCCGTCGTCAAGGAGCTGGTCGAGAACGCGCTCGACGCCGACGCGCGCGCGATCACCGTGGAGCTGCGTGACGGCGGCGCGACGCTCGTGCGCGTCACCGACGACGGCTTCGGCATGAGCGCCGAGGAGCTCGCGCTGGCGCTCGAGCGCCATGCGACCTCGAAGCTCGCCACGGACGAGGACCTGGACGCGATCGCCACCCTCGGCTTCCGCGGCGAAGCCGTGCCCGCGATCTGCGCGGTGTCGCGCTTCACGGTGACGACGCGCGCACGCGGCGGTGGCCAGGACGGCACACGCGTGGCGGGGGAGGGCGGCGCGATCACGCAGCGCCTCGGCGTCGCGTGCGACGCCGGCACCGCGGTCGAGGTACGCGACCTCTTCTTCAATACGCCGGCGCGCCTGAAGTTCCTGAAGGCGGGGCCGACGGAGGTGGCGGCGTCGCTGCGCGTGATCACGCAGCTCGCGGTCGCCCAGCCCGAGGTCCAGTTCCGCGCGATCAGCAACGGACGCGCGGCATTGACGGCCCCGCGCGCGGCCGACCTGCGCGAACGGCTCGGCGCGATCTGGGGCTACGACGTCGCCGGCCGGCTGCTCCAGGTGCAGCGCGACGAGCACGGCATCACCGTGCACGGCTGGGTCAGCCCGCCGGATCTCACGCGCGGCGGGCGTGAGGAGGTCATGCTCGCGGTGAACGGCCGCCCCGTGCGCGATCCCACGCTCTTCCAGGCGGTGCTCGCCGCGTATCGTCCGCTGCTGCCGCGCGACCGTTTCCCGTTCGTCGCGGTGTCGATCGCGCTCCCGGCCGCCGACGTCGACGCGAACGTGCACCCGACGAAAGCGTGGGTGCGCTTCCGTCACCCGCGTCTGGTGCAGGAGATGCTCGTCGCGGCCGTCGGCGCGGCGCTGCGGCGCGACGCGGTCATGCCGTCGCTGCGCGCGCCCGAGAGTCCCGCCGCGGCCGCATCCGCGCCGGCGACCGCCTTCGAGACCGGCGCGCCGCAGCCCGCGCTCTTCGCGGAGACGCCGACGCCGTACACGCCCGCGCGCTTCGGCCGCGTGCTCGGCCAGGTGCAGGACACGTTCATCGTGGCGGCGAACGACGAGGAGGTGTTCTTCCTCGACCAGCACGTCGCGCACGAGCGCGTGCTGTTCGAGCGCCTGCAGGCGGAGCTCGCGTCGGGCCCGCTGACCTCGCAGACGCTCTTGTTCCCCCAGCCGCTCGAGCTGGCGCCCGCGGCGCGCGCGCTCCTCGAGCGGTGGCGCCCGCCGCTCGAGCGCCTCGGATTCGCGCTGGAGGGCTTCGGCGGCGAGGCCGTGCTCCTCCGGGCGGTGCCCGTCCTGCTGAAGGGGGACGAGCCGCGCCGGGTGATCGAAGCCGCGCTCGACGAGCTCGCCGGCCCGAAGGTCGGCGAGCCCACGGTGGATCGCGCGCTGGCGTTCGTCGCCTGCCGCGCGGCGATCAAGGCCAACACGGAGCTCGCGCGCGAGGAGATGGAGCGGCTCGTCGCCGACCTGGGCGCGACCGCGACGCCGTTCTTCTGCCCGCACGGCCGGCCCGTGGTGAGCCGGATTTCCCTCGCGGACGTGCGGAAGGAACTCAAACGCACCTGGTGAACGGTTGGTACGATCCAAGGACCGGATGACGCTGCCGCTGCTCGTGATCGCGGGACCCACCGGCGTCGGGAAGACCGCCACCGCCGTCGCCCTGGGCCGTCGCGTGCCGCTCGAGGTCGTCAGCGCCGATTCGCGCCAGGTCTACCGGTTCATGGACGTCGCCACCGGCAAGCCGTCGCCCGAGCAGCGCGCGGCGGTCCGGCATCACCTGATCGACGTGGTCGACCCGGACGACCGGTATCAGGCCGCCCGCTTCCGCGAGGACGCTGCCGCCGCGATCGCGGACATCCACCGGCGCGGCAAGCTCCCCGCGGTGGTGGGCGGCACCGGGCTCTACATTCGCGCGCTGCTGCGGGGGCTCGACCCCGCGCCGCCGGCGGACCTCGCGTTCCGTCACGAGCTGACCGCCGTGGCCGCGCGCGAGGGACGGGGAGCGCTGCACGCGCGTCTCGCGCGGACGGCGCCGACGGTGGCGCGCCGGCTGCATCCGCACGACGACGTGCGGGTGATTCGCGCGCTGGAAAAGCTGCGCGCGGGCCATGGCGTGGAAGCGCGCGCGTGGAGTCCGGCGCGTGACACGCGCGCGGACGGCTACGACGTCGCGTTCGTCGGGCTCACGATGGAGCGGGGCGCGCTCAACGCGCGGCTCGAAGCGCGCGCGGCGGCGATGGCGCGCGGCGGGTTGATGGACGAGGTGCGGGCGCTGCTGGCGCGCGGCTACGACGCGCGACTGTCGGCGCTCCAGGGCATCGGCTATCGGGAGTTCGTCCGCGTGGTGCGCGGCGAGCTCGCGGAAGCCGAAGCGATCCGGCTCATGCAGCGCGACACCGTGCGCTACGCGAAGCGCCAGCACACGTGGTTCGCGCGCGAGCCGGAGGTCGCGTGGCTGGACGTGACGGGTGACGAGGACGTGGAGACGAGCGCGACACGCATCATGAGCGTCTTGAACCAGAGGGGGTTTGGGGGTCCTCAGTTGTGTGGCCCCCATGTCCAGGGAGGACTCATCTGAAGAACGGGCGGAACGGGCACGAGACGGGGCGGCGCGGACGAGAGCGGGCGGTGATCGGCGCGGTGCGGCTGCCGAAGCAGCGGCGGTTCGAGGTCGAGGAATCTCTCTCGGAGCTGGCGGCGCTCGCGGGCGCGGCCGGCGCCGACGTGGTGGCGCAGGTCGTCCAGGAGCGCCCGGCCCCGACACCGGCGCTCTACTTCGGCCGGGGCAAGATCGAGGAGATCGGCGAGCTCGCGAAAGCGAAGGGCGCCAACCTGTTCGTGTCCGACGACGCGCTCTCGCCCGTGCAGGAGCGCAACATCTCGGAGGCGACCGGCCTGAAGGTCATCGACCGGACCGCGCTCATCCTCGACATCTTCGCGCAGCGCGCGCGTACCGCCGAAGGCAAGCTCCAGGTGGAGCTCGCCCAGCTCACGTACCTGATGCCGCGGCTGGTGGGCCAGTGGAAGCACCTCGAGCGTCTCGGCGGCGGCATCGGCACCCGCGGACCGGGTGAGACGCAGCTCGAATCCGACCGCCGGATCATCCAGCGCCGCGTGATGAAGATCCGGCGCGACCTCGAAGGCGTCTCGATCCACCGGCGGCTGCAGCGCAAGGGCCGCCGCCGTAACGGCGTCCCCGTCGTCGCGATCGTCGGCTACACGAACGCGGGCAAGACCACGCTGATGAACCGGCTCACCGGCGCGTCGCTGCACGCCGCCGATCAGCTCTTCGTCACGCTCGACCCCGCGGCGCGGCTGGTGGAGACCGGGTTCCACACGCCGTTCATCCTCACCGACACGGTCGGCTTCATCCGCAAGCTGCCGCACGAGCTGGTGGCGGCGTTCCGCGCGACGCTCGAAGAGCTCGCCGAGGCGGACGTGCTCCTGCACGTGGTCGACGCGAGCCAGGGGGCACTCGAGGAGCACCTCGCGGCCGTGGAGAGCCTGCTCGACGAGCTCCAGGTGCGCGACCGGCCGACCATCCTCGTGCTGAACAAGATGGACCGCGTGGAGTCGGACAAGAGCGTCGAGCGCCTCATGGTGTCACGCCCGCGCGTCGTGCCGATCTCGGCGGCGACGGGCAAGGGGATCGAGAGCCTGCTCGCGGCGATCGAGACCGCGCTGCGTCCCTCGGCGACCGTCGCGGTGGCCAAAGCGGAGTAGACTCGAAGGACTCCCATGGGACTCGCGAACTGGCTCACGGTGCTCCGGATCCTGCTCGTCCCGGTCTTCGTGACTCTGCTCGCCTACCGCAAGCCCGGGCCCGCCATCCTGGTGTTCGCGGCCGCGGCGTTCACGGATCTCCTCGACGGGTGGTGGGCGCGGCGGCACGGGCTGCAGAGCCGGCTCGGCGCGTTCCTCGATCCGCTCGCCGACAAGATCCTCCTCACCGCGTCGTTCATCATGCTGACCGTCCTCAAGGTGATCCCGTTCTGGATCACCGTCGTCGTCCTGAGCCGCGACGCGATTCTCGCGCTCGGCACGCTGCTCATCCACATGGTCGGCGCGCGCGTCTTCCCGCGGCCCACGCGCGCCGGCAAGATCACGACGTTCGTCCAGGTCCTCACCGTGCTCGTCGGCCTCGTCGGCTACTACTGGGGTGTCCGGCGCGTGACGGAGCCGCTGCTCTGGCTCACGGCCGCCTTCACGCTGATCTCGGGGCTGCAGTACCTCGTGCAGGGCATGCGATTCCTCAACGCCGCCCAGGACGCCGAGCGCGAGGAGTCGCATGAACGCCTCTACCTGCGGTAGCGCCGAAGGCGTCGTGGTCGCGGCGGTTCGTGCGGGGAGCGACGCTGCCGCGGCCGGTCTGCGCGCGCAGGATCGCGTGCTCGCCGTCAACGGGACGCCGCTGCGCGACGCCATCGACTTCCAGTTCCACGCGTCGGACGGCGTGCTCCGGCTCGACGTCGAGCGCGAGGGACGACGCCGGCCGCTGACGGTCGTCCGCGCGCGCGGCGATCTCGGCGTGGAGCTGGTGCCGCCGCGTCCCGGCGACATCGCGACCTGCGCCAACACGTGCGTCTTCTGCTTCATCCACCAGCTGCCGAAGGGCATGCGGCGCAGCCTCTACGTCAAGGACGACGACTACCGGCTGTCGTTCCTGCACGGCAACTACATCACGCTCACCGACCTCGACGACGCCGCGTTCGACCGCATCGTCGAGCAGCGGTTGTCGCCGCTCTACGTCTCGGTCCACGCGACCGAGCCGGCACTCCGCCATCGGCTGCTCGGTACTCCGCGCCGCGCGGCCGAGATCCTGCCGCGGCTCGAGCGGCTGGCGAAGGCGCGCATCCGCGTGCACGCGCAGATCGTGCTGTGTCCCGACCTCAACGACGGGCCGCACCTCGCGCGCACGATCGGCGAGCTGGCGCCGCTCCATCCGCACGTCGCGACGGCGGCGATCGTGCCGGTCGGGCTGACGCGTCATCGCCAGCGGCTGCCGGAGCTTCGCGTGCTGACCGCCCGCGAGGCGCGCGCGCTCGTCGACACGGTGGACGCCTGGCAGCGCGACTACGCCGCCACGCTCGGCAGCCGCTTCGTGTTCCTCGCCGACGAGGTGTATCTGCTCGCCGATCGTCCGCTGCCGCCCGCCGGCGCGTACGAAGGATTCCCGGTGATCGAGGACGGGATCGGGCTCGTGCGCCGGTTCGAGGACGGCTGGCTGCGCTCGCTGGCGCGCCGCCGGACGCGACGCGTCGTCCGCGACGTGACGGTGGTGACCGGCGAGATGTTCGCGCCGCGACTCGGAGCACTCGTCGGCACGCTGGAGGACGGCGGTCGGGCGCGCGTCGCCGCCGTGCCGAACGACTTCTTCGGGCGTGGGATCGGCGTCGCCGGCCTGCTCACCGGCGTCGACATCCAGCGCCATCTCGCGGCGGGTGGCGACCTCGGCGAGGCGGTGCTCATCCCCGCGGTCACCGTGCGGGACGGCGACGGGGTGTTCCTCGACGACGTCACGCCCGCCGACCTCGCGCGCGACCTCGGCGCCGCCGTCACGCTCGTCGCGCCGGCGCCGGGGGCGCTGCTCGACGCGCTGTGCCGGTGAGTGCCGGCGGCCGCACGCTCGTTCGTCCCGTCATCGCCATCGTCGGGCGCCCGAACGTGGGCAAGTCCACGCTCTTCAACCGCCTGGTCGGGCGGCGCCAGTCGCTCGTGCGCGACGTGCCCGGTGTCACGCGCGATCGCCTCTACGGGCAGGTGACGTTCGAGCGATGGCAGGCGACGGCGATCGACACCGGCGGCTTCGACCCCTTGTCCACCGAGCCGCTGATCGAGGCCGTGCGGCGCCAGGTCGACGCCGCGATCGCGGAGGCGGACCTCGTGCTGTTCGTCGTCGACGCGCGTGCCGGGGTCACCGCGCTCGATCTCGAGATCGCCGGCCTGCTCCGGCGCTGCGGGCGTCCCGTGATCCTCGTCGCGAACAAGGTCGAGAGCGACGCGCAGACGGCCGCGCTCGCGGAGCTCTTCACGCTCGGCCTCGGCGAGCCGGTGCCGGTGTCCGCCGAGCACGGCCGCGGCGTCGGCGAGCTGCTCGAGATCGCGCGCGACCGCGCGCCGCGCGCCCCGCTACGGAAGCCGGAGCAAGGCCCTTTGGACATGGGGCCCGCCTCTGAACATGGGGCCCCACACCTGAAGGACCCCAAACCCCTCTCGAGGACCCCAATCCCTCATGTCGCGATCATCGGACGGCCGAACGCCGGCAAGTCGTCGCTCGTCAACGCGATGGTCGGCGGCGAGCGGGTGCTCGTGCACGAGGCGCCCGGCACGACGCGCGATGCCGTCGACACGGCGATCGAGGTCGACGGCCGCCCGTACGTGCTCGTCGACACGGCGGGGATCCGGCGCAAGGGCCGCGTGAGCGAGGCGCTGGAGAAGCTGTCCGTCGTCATGGCGCTGAAGAGCCTCGAGCGCTGCCAGGTCGCGCTGATCGTCGTCGACGCCAGCGAAGGGCTCGCCGCGCAGGACGCGCACATCGCGGGGTACGCGCACGAGGCCGGGCGCGCGAGCGTGATCGTCGTCAACAAATGGGACCTCGTCCCGCCGGGCATGGTGCGCAAGGCCGAGGTGATCGAGCAGATCCGCGAGCGCCTGTCGTTCCTCGACTACGCGCCGATCTGCTTCACGTCGGCGCTGCGCGGCGAGGGGCTCGACGATCTCTTCACGACCATCGACGAGGTCGCGCGCGCGGCGCGCCGCCGCGTGCCGGCCATGGACGTCACGCGCGTCGTGCGCGAGGCGATCGACCGGCGGCCGATCTCGGTGGGTGGCGCGCCGCTCACGCTGCAGGCGGCGGCGCAGGTGAGCGTGGAGCCCCCGACGTTCGCGCTGCGCGTGAACCGCCCCGACGAGGTGCACTTCTCGTACGAGCGCTATCTCGTGAAGTCGCTGCGGCGCGTCTTCGACTTCACCGGATCGCCCGTGCGCCTGTCGCTGCGCAAGGCGACCGGGCCGCGCGCGCGGAGGGTCGAGCGCTGAGGCGCCGCCGGGCGCGCCGCCGCCGGATCCGGCTCGCCGTCACGCTGGTGCTGGCGGCGGCCGTCGTCGGCATCGTCGTGCTGCTCTCGGCGAGCCCGCGCCATCGCGCGTTCTATCTCGGACAGCTGGGCGGCGCCGCCGCGCCGCGCGACGGGCTCGCGACGGAGCCGTCGCCGCGCGCGGGTCGCACGCCACGCGCGCGCACCACCGTGCGGGTGACCGTGCCGACGCAAGACGCGGAGGGACGCGTCCGCGTTCCCGTGAGCGACAACGTGCCGTTCGCGCTGCCCGCGGAGGGCGTGCCCGCGGGGTGGGAGCTGAAGGAGTTCGCGGGCAAGCCGGAGATCGAGCTCGTCCGCGCCGACGGACGGCTCGCGCTGCGGCTGCGCAGCCAGGGGAGCGCGTTCGCGCTCTATCGCGACGTGGTCGTCGACCCGTCCGTGCAGCCGCGCCTCGCGTGGTCGTGGAAAGTGACACGGCTGCCCGTCGACGGCGACGCGCGCGATCCGCTCCGCAACGATCACGCCGTCGGCGTCTACGTCGTGTTTCCTCGCTGGCCGTCGCCCGTCTCGAGCAGCGACGTGCTCGGCTACGTGTGGGACACCGCGGCGCCCGTCGATACGGTGATCACGCTCGCCTCCGCGTCGAACGTGCGCCTGCTCGTGGTGGCATCGGGCCGCGAAGGGCTCGGGCAGTGGCGCGAGCACGAGCGCGACGTCGCGAAGGACTACGCCACGGTCTTCGGCGGGCCCCCGGGGCGGGTGGGGAAGCTGGCGGTCATGGCCGACACCGACCACACGCGCGGGCTCACGGAGGCCCTGGTGACCGACCTTCGCTTCCAGCGCCGCTGAGTGTGCTGGAAAGCCTTGGAAACGCTGACCTCATGCTGCTAAGATGGCGCGCGTGAATCGTACTGAAGAACCCGACGACGACTACGAAGAAGAGGAAGAGGCGCCGCGGTCGATCTTCCAGGCCGCGTGGTTCCGCGTCGTGCTCGTGCTGCTCGTCATCGGCGTGATCGGCGCCGTTGCCGTCCCGTACGTGCTCGACGTCGTGAACGCGCCGGAGCCTCCGCGCCTCGCGCCGTTGCCGGCGCCGAGCCCGCCCGCGGCCACGACCGCATCACCGGCGCCGAAGCCGAGTGCTCCGGCGACGAGCGCGCCTGTTGCGTCCGCGGCGTCGCCCGCGCCGAGCATGCCGCCCGCCCCGAAGATGGCGCCACCCTCTCAAGGTGCGACGGCGTCGAAGCCTGCCGCGCCGTCGACGCCGCCGAGCGCGCCGGCGACCGCACCCAAAGCGCCCGTGGTCGCCGAAGCGCCCAAGGCCGAGCCGAAGCCGGAGCCAAAGCCTGTCGCGAAACCGGCCGCGAAGAAGGCGCCGACGGCCGGCGCCGGCGGCGACTACTTCGTCCAGGTGGGCGCGTTCCGCGAGGAGTCGACCGCCCAGCGCGTCGCCGCGCAGCTCCGCGGGCAGAACTATCCCGTCGACGAATCGGTGAAGCGCGTGGGCAGTGGCGGCTCCGCCGCTCCCGCGCCGCGCGCCGACGCGCGGACCGCGACGTCAGGCACCGACCGCTACGACGTGATCGTCTCCGGCGGCTCGCCGGCCGAGATCAACACGCGCCTCGCGGCGAAGGGCCTCGCCTCCGAGCCGGCGGGAGACAGCGTGCGCATCCGCCCGAGCCTGCCGTTGCGCGATGCCGTCGCGCTGTCGAAGGATCTCGGCAGCGAAGGCTTCAAGGTGCAGGTCCGCCGCGGCACCGGCGGTGGCGGAAGCGCCGAGCCTGCGCCGTCGGCCGCGGTGACGTCGGAGCCCGGCGGTGGTCAGACGCTCTATCGCGTGCGCGTGGGCGGCTATCCGGACCGTGCCTCCGCTCAGGCGGTGCTGAAGGAACTGCAGGACAAGGGCTTCCAGCCCTTCATCGCGAAGGGCCGCGAGTGATCGCCGGGAGGAGGTGAGCGTTCACCGTGACGAAGAACGATCTGGTCAACGCCGTCGCCGCGCACGGGCTGTCGAAGCGGCAGTCGTCCTCGGTGGTGGAGTCGGTGTTCGACATCATCTTCCGGTGCTTCGAGAAGGGCGAGGACGTCAAGATCGTCGGCTTCGGTCATTTCCGCATCCGCCGCAAGGCCTCGCGCCGGGGCCGCAACCCGCAGACGGGTGAGTCCATCGAGATCACGGCGCGCCGTGTCCTCACGTTCAAGCCGTCGAAAGGGCTCAAGCAACGGATCAATACCGCGACGTCGTGACCGACGTGGTGACCGACACCGCCGAGAAGCTGTACTACCGCATCGGCGAGGTGGAGTCGCTCACCGGCGTGCCCGCGTACGTGCTGCGCTACTGGGAGTCCGAGTTCAAGCTGCTGCGTCCCAAGAAGAACCCCGCGGGGCAGCGCGTCTATCGCCAGCGCGACCTCGACCTCGTTCGCCGCATCAAGACGCTGCTCTACGACGAGCGGCTCACGCTCGAGGGCGCGAAGAAGCGGCTGCTCGGAGAATCGCGCCGCGGCCCCGAGCAGCTCGACCTCGGGCTGCGCGAGACGCAGTACGCCGAGGCGCTCCGGCGCGTCCGCGACCGTCTCGTCGCGCTCCGCGCGCGCCTCGCGCCTTGAAGGGCCCCGGCCTTTCTGCGACAATCCGTATCGTCGTGCCCGGGGCGTAGCGCAGCCTGGTAGCGCACCGGACTGGGGGTCCGGTGGTCGCTGGTTCAAATCCAGTCGCCCCGACCATCACTGAGGGGCATGTACGCCGAGGGGCTGCATGCCCCTTTCTTTCTCCGCGCCGCTTTCTTGGTCGGCCTGCGATTATAGACGCGTGCCGATCCGTCTCGTGCCTCGCTGGGTCACGGTGCTGCTGATGGTCGCGTCGGCGGCCGCGGCGGACGAGGCGCGGTCCGCGACGGCCACCGAGCTCGTCATGCGCCACCTCGCGGCGCTGCGGGCGCACAACTTCGCCGCCGCCTACTCGCTCGCCTCGAAAGAGGCCCGCCGCCACTTCACCCGCAGCGAGTTCGAGTGGATGGTGAAGCGCGCGCATCCGGAGATCGCGAGCTCGGCCTACGCGTTCGTCGTGCGCACGCACGAGGCCGACGGCTACCTGTACGTCACCGTGAAGGTGCACGGCCGCAACGGCAAGGACGTCGAGGCGCTCTACGAGCTTGTGCTGGAGGGGAACGACCTGAAGGTGAACGCGCTGTCGTCGCGGCGCGACGACGGAGTGCTCTGAGCGTGCCGCTGATCCTCGTCACGAACGACGACGGCATCCACGCCGCGGGCCTCGCCACGCTCGCCGAGGCGCTCGCGGAGCTCGGCGAGGTGTGGGTCATCGCGCCCGAGCGCGAGCAGAGCGCGTGCGGTCACGCGCTGACCCTGCATCGCCCGGTCCGGCCCGTCGAGATGGGCGAGCGGCGCTTCGCCGTCAACGGTACGCCGTCCGACTGCGTGAACCTCGGCGTGCTCGGCTTCCTGCCGGAGCCGCCGGTCCTCGTCGCGTCCGGGATCAACCACGGCGGGAACCTCGGCGACGACGTGACGTACTCGGGCACCGTCTCCGCGTCGATGGAGGCCACGCTGCTCGGCGTGCCGTCGATCGCGGTCTCGCTCCTCGACGGCGGGAGCCTCGCGGACGCGGCCGCGGCCGCGCGGCTCGTCGCGATGCGCGTGCTCGTCGCCGGGCTGCCGCCGAAGACGCTCCTCAACGTCAACGTGCCGCCGCAGTCGCCGCGTGGGATCCGCCTCGCGCGCCTCGGCCATCGCGTCTACAGCGACAAGATCGTGGAGCAGCGCGATCCGCGCGGGCGCAGTCACTACTGGCTCGGCGGCGGCGAGCCCGTGTGGGCGGCGCTCGAAGGCACGGACATGGGCGCCATCCACGAGGGCTACGTGTCGGTGAGCCCGGTGCAGCTCGACCTGACGAACCACGCGGCGGTCGCGCGGCTCGCGGACTGGGGCCCCGCGCTCAGCGCGCAGCTGAAGGGAGCCGGTGAGCGCCGGCGGCAGTAGCGCCGCGTTCGAGCGCGAGCGCGCGCGCATGGTCGACGACCAGCTCGCGCGCCGCGGGATCACCGACGAGCGCGTGCTCGCGGCGATGCGCAAGATCCCGCGCCATCTCTTCGTCGACGAGGCGCTCCGCGACCGCGCCTACGGCGACCACGCGCTGCCGATCGGCGAGGAGCAGACGATCTCCCAGCCGTACATCGTCGCGCTGATGACGTCGCTGCTCGGCCTCACCGGGCGCGAGAAGGTCCTCGAGATCGGCACGGGCTCCGGGTATCAAGCGGCGGTGCTCGGCGAGCTCGCGCGCCGCGTCTGCTCGATCGAGCGCCTGCCGCGCCTCGCGCAGCGGGCGCGCGCGCTGCTCGACGGCCTCGGCTACGCCAACGTCTGGGTGCGCGTCGGGAGCGGCACGCTGGGCTGGCCCGACGAAGCGCCCTTCGACCGCATCCTCGTCACGGCCGGCGGCCCGGCCGTTCCGCCGCCGCTCTTCGAGCAGCTCGCGCCCGACGGGCGGATGGTGCTGCCGCTCGGCGACGCCGAGGGCCAGACCCTCACGGTCGTCGAGCACGCGGGCGGGACGATGAAGCTCACGCCGCACGGGGACTGCAAGTTCGTCCGCCTCGTCGGGAAGTACGCCTGGGAGAACGGATGAGCGCGGGGGGAACCGGGAGTTCCCCCCGTGTCGGAATGGTCGGGGCGAGAGGATTTGAACCTCCGACTTCACGGTCCCGAACCGTGCGCGCTACCAGGCTGCGCTACGCCCCGTCGGCCGCCGTATTGTACCTCAGCGTCCCAGGACCCCGGCCGTGAGCGCCGGGCCCGACGCGGCCGCGGCGGAGATCGTCGTCGAGGGACGCGTGCAGGGCGTGGGCTTTCGCGAGTACACGCGGCGATGCGCGGAGCGCCTCGGCGTCGTCGGCTACGTGATGAACACGCACGACGGGCGCGTGCGCATCATCGCGGAAGGCACGCGCGCGGCGATCGAGGCGATGGTGCCCGAGCTGCGGCGCGGCCCGCGCCTCGGACACGTCACGCGCGTCAGCGTGGCGTGGCGGACTCCGCGCGGCGAATTCGGCGGCTTCGGCATCCGCTATCCGGCGCGCGACGCGTGAGGGCCCGCGCGTTCGTGGCGGCGGGGTTGCTCCTCACGTTCACCCCGTCGCTGCTCGACGCCGCGCCGGCCCGAGCCTTCGTGCACGAGGTTGCGCGCGGCGAGACGCTGAGCGCGATCGCGAAGCAGTACAAGGTGACCGTGGCGTCGCTGGTGATCGCGAACCGCCTGCGCGGCGCGCGCGCGCGGCTCGTTCCCGGACAGCGCCTGACGATCCCGCGTCCCGGCGCGGCGCCGACGTTCCGCGCGCGCCGCGGCCCGGTCGACGAGGTCCAGCCGGTCAGTCTCGTGCTCGGGCTGCCGGAATTCGACGACGCGCCGAGCTTCCTGTGGCCCGTCGCCGGACCGGTGACGTCGACGTTCGGCCGCCGCAAGCGGAGCTGGCATCGCGGCATCGACATCGTGGCCGAGCCCGGCACGCCGATCGTCGCCGCCGCGGCCGGCGTGATCGTCGCCAGCGGCTTCGAGCCGCGGTATGGTCAGATGGTGAAGATCGAGCACGGGGGAGGCTTCGTGACCGTTTACGCCCACAACGAGCGCAACCTGGTCGAGGTCGGCCAGGACGTGGCGGCCGGGCAGCCGATCGCGATCGTCGGCCGCACGGGGCGCGCGTCAGCGGAGCACGTCCACTTCGAGATCCGCAACGACGGCCGTGTCTACAATCCGCTCTACCTGCTGCCGCTCCCGCCGCGGTCGGTGCAGGTCGAGGTCACGGCCGACGGTCCGCACGAGGACGATGACTGAAGAGATCGACGAGGCAATCCCGGACGAGCCGCTCGACGTCCTCGTCGACGCCGAAGACACGGAGGTCCGCGACGAGACCCGCGAGACCAGCCGCGCGAACCTCGGCGTCTACCTGACGGAGATCTCGCGCATCCCGCTGCTGTCGCGCGAGGAGGAGCAGGCGCTGGCGCGCCGCGCGCGGGCGGGGGACCCATCGGCGAAGGAGCGCATGGTCGAGGCGAACCTGCGCCTCGTCGTCCAGATCGCGCGCCGCTATCTCAATCGCGGCCTGCCGCTGCCGGACCTGATCGAAGAGGGCAACCTCGGGCTCCTCCGGGCGGTGGAGAAGTTCGAGCCCGAGCGCGGCCTGCGCTTCTCGACGTACGGGACGTGGTGGATCCGCCAGGCGATCGTGCGCGCGCTCGCGAACCAGGCGCGGACGATCCGCCTGCCGGTCCACGTGGGTCTCCTCCTCGGCCGCTACCAGCGCGAGCAGCAGCGGCTGATGCAGGCGCTCGGGCGCGCGCCGACGGTCGAGGAGATCGCGAAGGCGATGAACACGAGCGTGGCCGACATCGAAGAGCTCGAGGAGATCCGCCAGCAGCAGACGCTGTCGCTCGAGACGCCGGTGGGCGACGAAGACCAGGGCCGCCTCGCGGATCTCGTCCCCGATCCGTCCGCCGATCCGAACGAGACGCTGACGACGCTGTTCCGCGACCGCACGGATCTCGTCTCGGTCCTCGACGACCTAGCGGCGAACGAGCGCACGGTCCTGCGCCGCCGCTTCGGCCTCGAGGACGAGCCGCCGGAGACGCTGGAGACGATCGGCCGCCGCCTCGGCTTGACGCGCGAGCGCGTCCGCCAGATCGAGGCCGCGGGGCTCAGGAAGCTGCGCAATCTCCTCGCCGCGCGCGGCGTCGACCCGTCGGACTTTCTCTAGGGCGCGCTACAATCGGGTGGTCGTCCCGCCACGGGCCCCCGTAGCTCAGGTGGATAGAGCAGCAGTTTCCTAAACTGCGTGCCGGGTGTTCGAGTCACCCCGGGGGCACCAACTTCGTTGCGTTCGGTTTCTTGACACCTCGGCCGGGCCGACCGGTGATCTCGCCCGTCAGCAGACGATCGAGCGCGCCTTGGCCGAGATACTGGAAGGCCCGGCCGTCGTCCACCGGAGTAATCGTCAGCGGCGTCGTCAGCAGCGCGCGCAGGACGTGCCGCCCCGCCACGGGGTCGGCTTCAAGCGTGCCCTGCAGGTCGGAGAACAGCTCGCGCGTCTCGGCGAGCCACTCCGCGAGGTCGAAGGACTCCTCGTCAGCAGAGAGGCCGTCAAGGTGCTCCAGGCGCGCGGCTGCGTCGTCCCGCAGCCTCTGAGCGCGCTTCATGGCTTCCACGACGGCGCGCACGTCGCCGGCGCCCGCAGTGACGGCAGCGGTGAGCCGCGTCAGTTCCTGGTCGCGCTGGCGCACTTCGGTCGTCAGCTCCTCGCGCTGCGCCGCGATCACGTCCGGCCGACGCTTGCTCTCCATGAACTCCGCCATGAACAACCGTCCCAGGGTCGCCGGGTGCAGGAAGTCCTTTCGGAAGTGGCCGAGCAGCGTGGTCGTCAGCTCCTCGTACGGCACGCCATGCCGATTCGTGCAGCGCGTGTTCCCGCGCTTGTGGTGCGTCGTGCAGACGTAATAGAGCTGCGGCTTGCCGCGCTTTCCGCTCCGCGGCATGACGAACATGTTGCCGCCGCAGACGCCGCATCGCAGGAACCCGGAGAGCAGGTGGCGCGAGAGGAGGCCGCCTTCGGGCCGGCCGTCGAGCTGGCCGTTGCTGCCGCGACGGCCGCTGTACGTCTTCCGCGTGCGCTCCATGCGCGCGTGAGCGGCCTTCCACGCGTCGTCAGGCACGATCCGCAGTTCAGGCGCCTCGCGGACCAGCCACTCTGCCTCAGGGACGTCGACCTTGACCTTCGTGCCGCCTCGATCCGTCCAGCGCGTCTTGCCGTACACGAGACGACCGCGGTACAGGTCGCGGCGCAGGATTTCGCGCACTGACGTCGTCGCCCAGCCGTCGCGCGTGCCGCGCCGCGATTCAGGCGAGAGGGCGCCGGCGTCGTTCAGTGTCTTTGCGATGCGGAGCAGGCCGAGCCCGTTCGCGGCCAGCTCGAAGATGCGGCACACGACCGCGGCTTCGGCCTCGTTGACGCGACGGGTGACGTGCGAGCCCTCGCGGACGTTCGTGTACCCGTATACCTTGCCGCCCGCGACGTAGCCGTTGGCGGCCTTCGCGCGCATCGCCTCGCGCGTCTTCATTCGCACCTGATGGCGATACCACGCGTTGCCGAAGTTCTTCGCGTTCGAGATGAACTCGTCGATCGGGCTGTCAAGGCGCAGCGCTTCGCCGGTCGCGTAGTACCACACCGCGATACCGGCATCGCGGAGGTCGTGCAGGATCATCGGCGTGAAGCGTTGGTCGCGACCGATGCGGTCCTGGTCCATCGCGATCACGACGTCGAAGGGGCGGGGAGTCGTCTTCGCGGCCAGCGTCAGCTTCGTGAGGCCCGCGCGGTTGACGAAGTCGGCGCCGGAGACGGCGTCGTCGGTGTAGATATGCTCGTCTGCGACGCGCCAACCCTTGTTCACCGCGAATGCGCGGGCCAGTTCCACCTGTCGTGTGACTGACTTCGCGTCGTCGGAGACGTTCTGTTCGGTCGACTTCCGAGCGTAGATAGCCGCGATCATGTTCCTACGCCTCCTCGCGAAAGTGAGCGGCCGCCCAGCCCCGGACAAGCGCGCGCAGGCAGCCGCGGCCGCGCGCGCACTCCTTGGCGAAAATCTCAGCGAGCACATCCAGCAGCTCGGCGTCGCTCAGTGCTTGTGCGCGCGCGGTGGGATTGAATCGATGGATCACGACGAACGACTCGGCCGTGGCCGGCGGCCATTTGCCGCCGCGCGCCACGAGACCCTGCTTCCGTGCCCACGCTGCCGTCTTGCGACCAATATTCGGTACTGGCGCTACTGCCTCGCTTGCGAGTACATCTCTCCGCTGACTTGGTTGCATGGTCAGTTCCTCCCCCCGCCAGCACTCTCGGACGTGGAACGTCGAGCACTGCGCGTGGATCACGGCGAAGCACTTCGGACACTCGGTGACCCAGTCACCCTTCAGCAGCGGGCGGAAGCAACCGCCGATGCACTCCGAGTCGGCGATGTCCACGCGCTCCGAGATGTCTGCGAAGCGGTTCCGCCGCCCGCCCCGCGTGGCACCGTTGTGGTGCTCTTCAGAGTCGTGCAGATCGCGGCTGCTGCTCATGCCGACAGCCCCGCGAGCAGTCCGTCGACATCGATCCCTCGGACGCTGCCGGCGATGGACTTGCAGAATCTGCCGTCGCAGCAGCGGCAGCGAAAGTGTCGGATGCGACCGAGGCGTCCGAGAAGCGCCTCGCCCTGTGCCTGAAGCGTCGAGCGGATCACAGCAGCCCCCGCTCCGCGAACGACGCCCACGCCGCAGTGCCTGCTGTGGGATCGAAGCGGCCGATGATGATGTGATCGAGCACTGGCACGTCGAGCAGTCGGCCTGACTCGACGAGTTGCTGCGTCAGCCGTACATCCTCGCGGCTGGGCTCCGGGTCGCCGCTCGGATGGTTGTGGGTGAGCACGAGAGCCGCGACGCCCAGCGTACGAAGCGCCGGGCCGAAGACTTCGCGCGGGTGGACCAGCGAGGCGGAGAGCGTGCCGATCGACACGCGATGGAACGCCACGAGGCCGTTCTTCGTGTTGAGCATCAGTAGCACGAAGTGCTCGCGGGCGTCCTCGGGAATGAGGCTATCGCCGAGTCGTCGGACAACCTCGACGACGGCCGCCGCGTTCGCCAGCTCGCGCGGGTCGTATAATCCTCCCGCCTCGCGAACGAGCGAGAACCGAACCTCTCGGATGCGGTAGTTCCGCGTGAGCGTCGGGACGGATATTGGCGGCGAAGCTCCCTGCGTCTTGAAGAGGTCGAGCATGTCGTCGCTTCCTGCGCCGTTCCGGCGCCGCATCGGGTCGTGCAACCCAAGCACCGTCTCCGAGCCTTATCGACTCGGCGCGGTTGCTGTCCGCGGTGAAATGCCACGGACTCGTGATGCTGGCAAGCACCATAGCAGGGGACGCCATACTCGTCAATCTGCTACCTAACTTGGTCCCGACCGGCGGGGGAACAACTGAGTGGGCGGCTTCTTACGTGCTCGAAGGCGCGCGTGTAGGTCTCGTGCCATGCGAAGCACCCGTTCACGCTCCTCGCGCGCGGCGACGCGTCGAGCGGCGCGGTCGAAGTCGGCGGGTCCGATTCCGACCGACCGCAGCAGGGATCGCCACTGGCGGCAGCGCATCGCGCGCCGGTAGGCACGGACGATGCTGTACAAGGAGAGTGCGCCGAGCGCGACCACGCCGGCCACGCTACCTAGGCCGCGCCCGTCGCACGCGTCGAGGTCGACGCCGAACGCGTACACGCGCGGTGTTGAAGACAGCATGCCGGCAAGGTCGAGGCCGAGCCAGCGCACGGCGCTACCGCCAGACGTAGCCGCGCGCGATCATACACTTCGCGTAAAGGCGGCGCTGCGCGTCGGTACCGTCCTGTGCGGCGGACGTTGCTTCGCGGTCGCACTCATAGTCGTCGCGCTTATTTGCTTCCTCCGGCCAGTACTGGAACGAGTGTCGCCACTCGCCGGCTTCGCGGGGTGCCTCCGCTGGCGCCCGGAAGGCGGGCAGCGCCCGCCACGCATAGATGGCCCCGGCGATGAGTAAGCCGATCCCCAAGACTAAGCCCGTCGTGAATACGACGCCGCCCCCCAGTCGCGGGACGGCGTGCGCGTCAGACGCGGTCGGGGAGGCCTTCGAGAGGGCGGCCGTCCGCCGCCGCTGCCGGAAGTACCACACAGCAAGCGCCACGATCGTCGGCAGCGTGACGAGGGCGATCACGCCCTCGTCGTAGATGCCGGCGGCACCCAGCAGGACGCGCCAGATGTTCCACGCGAAGAATCCCGTGATCTGGAGAAGAACGAAGAGCCAGAGCGCGCGGCCTACTGCACGCACGACCCCGCGGACGGTCGGGCGCTGGATTGCTACGCCCGCGCTGCGCTCGCCTCCCGTCGCGCGTTGGAGGAAGCCCCAGAGCGCGCGGAGGGTCGTCACCGACGCGTGTACCCTTTGGCGGCCATGCACTTCTCGTAGAGTGTTTGGGCGCTGGGTGTCCAGCCGATGCCGGCGTGCGCAGCTTGGGCATCCC
>Ga0194110_10001619_pt1 | contig 28906 bp, 39 predicted proteins | sample TA2Kig1200mmetaG_FD_146192 | JGI IMG/M metagenome (GOLD analysis project Ga0194110, IMG submission 146192) | Freshwater microbial communities from Lake Tanganyika, Tanzania - TA2015032 Kigoma Deep Cast 1200m | ecosystem: Environmental > Aquatic > Freshwater > Lake | place: Tanzania: Lake...
GGATTCCCCGCTGCGCTGGGTTATGCCTCGCAATCGAACGTTCCCCTTGAACTCGGAATGATCCGGAACCACTACGTGGGGCGAACCTTTATCGAACCGGATCAGCGGATCCGCCATTTCGGCGTCAAGATAAAACTGAATCCTGTCAGAGAACTATTGAAAGGAAAGAAAATCGCTATTGTGGACGACTCCATCGTACGTGCGACAACCAGCCGAAAGATCGTCAGAATGTTTAGAAATGTCGGTGCCAAGGAAGTTCATGTCCGGATCAGCTCCCCGCCCATCACCGACCCCTGTTTTTTTGGCATTGACACGCCAAAAAAATCCGAATTGATCGCCTCCTCCCATGCAGTTGGTGAAATCCAGAAATTTATTCATGCTACTTCTTTACATTATCTGAGTGTTGAGGGATTGAAAAAGTGTGTCAGGGGTGAGGAAGAACACTTCTGTTACGCCTGTTTCACCGGAGAATATCCCTACTCTTTTTAAGAAGCCTTATTTTCTTCCGTAATATATTCTTTTACGGTCGCGTAGATCTTATCGCCAATCAAACCGACATGGTGAAGCCATTCCATCGCATCGGATATTTTAAACAGGGCATGAGGTTCAATTCGGGATAACCTGAGCCTCTCTCCTCCTCCCTGTTCACGGTCGAGCAGAACCACCAGTTCGTTGACCACGCCGCCCTGATCTCTAACCACTTCCGCCGCTTCAATCACACTCTCTCCTGTGGTGATGAGATCGTCCACGATGAGTACCCTGTCGTTTCGGCTTAGGGTGCCCTCAATCTTTTTTCTTACGCCATGTTCCTTCCGAGCTTGACGGTAATAAATGAGGGGGATACCCAACTTCTGGCTGACCATGGTGGCAAATGGAACTCCTGCGGTAGGCACTCCCAAGATCTTATCTATTTTGTCTTTGTTAATCTCATTCACGACGATTCGCGTCAGGGAGTTGGCAATCCAGTCCATTGTAATCGGGCTGGAGATAGTCAGCCTCAGATCAATATAATAAGGGCTCTTTTTGCCCGAGGCCAGAATATAGTCCCCGAATTTAATGGCATCGTTTTTAATGAGGAGGATTCCCACCTGTTTCGTCAGAAAGAGCTTCTCCTCCTCCCACACCTTCTTTTCGATCTCTTCGATTCCCAGGATCATAAGCCCTCCAGAAATGTTTGTAACCACTTTTATAAAGAATTGGGCCAGATGTCAATAGAATTTATTCATCCCTAACCTAACGCTCGGGGTATGCCTTCGATACTACCTCTAAAGCTTCTGCTTTTTTTTTAAAAAAGGCTTTTGACATCCGAAACAAAATTTGACATAATTTTTTCCATGGTTTGGATTAGAAAATTAGGCGGGGTCACACTCGATGGTTTACAGGGTATGGGAAGGATGGGCCTTTTCTTTGTCCAGACCCTCTTCTGCGCCTTCACGCCTCCCTTAAAATTTTCCTGGATCATCAAACAAATCTGGTTTATCGGGTACCAATCCACACTGGTCATTTTTCTGACGGGGGCTTTTTCGGGAATGGTCCTCGGTCTGCAGGGATTCTATACCCTTAACCGTTTTGGTTCGACCGCACTGCTCGGGCCGATGGTCGCCCTATCCCTCATCAAGGAACTGGGGCCGGTCCTTGCTGCTCTCATGGTAACAGGAAGGGCTGGCTCTGCAATAACGGCCGAAATCGGGATCATGCGGACCAGCGAACAGATTGACGCCATGGAGTTGATGGGGCTCAATCCCTTTCGATATCTGATCGTTCCAAAACTGATTGCAGGCATCATCGCCCTTCCCCTCCTGACTGCCATCTTCGATGTGGTCGGCATTTTCGGCGGATATTTCGTAGGAGGAAGATTGCTGGGAGTTGGTCAAGGAACCTATTTCGGTGAAATGGCCAACTATGTGGGGATTGAGGATGTCCTGGAGGGGATTTATAAATCTCTCAGTTTCGGAGCCATCATCAGCTGGGTCTGTAGTTATAAAGGCTATCATGCCGGATTTGGGGCTGAAGGGGTGAGCAAGGCCACCACTCAGGCCGTGGTGCTCTCATCGGTCCTGGTCCTGTTCTGGGATTATATCATGACGTCTTTACTCTTTTAAGACGAAAGGAGCTTCAGGTCTAAAACCCTGAGTTACATATTCGGAGGGCCATTGCCACTCAAAACGAAGAGATAGAAAGAAAAAGATGATTCGGCTTGAAAACATCCATAAATCATTCAATGGGTTTGAGGTCCTCAAGGGCATCTCTTTCCAGATGGAAAAGGGAGAGATTTTAGCGCTGATCGGCGGAAGCGGCAATGGGAAAAGTGTCATTCTGAAACATATTGTAGGATTGTTAAAACCCGACCAAGGACATGTCTTTATCGACGGAAAGGACATAGGTCACTGTAAAGGAAATGACCTTGAGGAGATCAGGAGCCGGATAGGATTTCTATTCCAGAATGGCGCCTTGTTTACTTCCTTCACGGTCTATGACAATGTGGCCTTTCCCCTGCGCGAGAAAACGAAATTGAGTGAAAAAGAGATCAACGAAAGGGTGTTCAAGGAACTGGATCAGGTTGGATTGGCCGGGGCAGAAAATAAATATCCGGCTGAACTCAGCGGAGGAATGATCAAGCGCACAGCGTTTGCACGGGCCCTGGTCACAAAACCGGAGGTCATGCTTTTTGACGAACCGACCACCGGCCTCGACCCCATCATCGCCCATACGATTCTCGACCTGATTAAGTCGCTCCATGAACATCTCGGGTTTACAGCCATCATCGTCAGCCACGAACTCTCAAGGGTGTTCCAGATCGCCCATCGCGTGGCGATGTTACATGAGGGAAAGATCTGGACCATAGGCACCCCTGAAGAGATATTATCTTCAAGCGACCCGGTCATCCGACAATTTATCAGCGGGGCGACCGGTGGAGCGTTCAAGTTATATTAGAGGTGAAGAGATGAAAAAATATAACATCGAATTGGCCGTGGGATTATTCGTTCTTGCCGGGATGCTCTGCCTCGGCTACCTCTCAATCAAATTGGGGAAAATGGAAGTCGTTGGAGGAAAAGGTTATGAGATCTATGCCATCTTCTCCAATAGCGGGGGGGTGAAACAAGGGTCGAATATCGTCATCGCCGGTGTGGAAGTGGGTCGCGTGAAGAACATCGCCCTTGAGAATTATCAGGCCAGGATCATCCTGAGCCTGTCATCGAAGGTAAAGATTCAGGAGGATGCCATCGCCTCCATCAAGACCAAAGGATTGGTGGGAGAAAAGTATATTGAGATCACGCCAGGAGGATCTGATAAATTCATCTCTCCGGGGGGGAGAATCAGGGAAACCCAATCTTCGGTGGATCTTGAAGAACTGATCTCCAAACTTGTTTTTGAAAAAATCTAACGAGGCCTTAGGGGGATAACGATGCTTCAAATCTTTCTCCTTCAAGTTATTCTGCTCCTCTCACTCACTTTCGGAATGGAACCCATTACCTTTGCAGGAGAACCCCAGGAGCAACTCCGGCAGACCACGGACAAGGTCCTCGCCATCTTGTCTGATCCAGCCCTTAAATCCCATAATAAGTTAAAAGAAAGAAGAGAGCTGATCCTAAAAGTGGTTGATGAACGTTTCGATTGGGAAGAGATGGCTCGTCGTTCTCTTGCAAGGCACTGGGCACAGAGAAGCCCTGAGGAGAAGCAGGAGTTTACGATCCTCTTTAAAGAGTTGCTGGAGAGGGTTTATATGGACAAGGTGGAAGGCTATTCCTGGAATAAAATTGCCTATGAGGGGGAGCATATTGACGGAGACTATGCCGCCGTTAAAGTCAAGGTTTTTACGGCCAGGGACCAGACCATTCAAGTCGAGTATCGAACACGGAAAAAAGGACATCAGTGGGTCGTCTATGACTTCATCATAGAGGGAGTGGGTCTCGTGAACAATTACCGGACACAATTCAACGAGATCATTCTCAAATCCTCTTATCAGGAGCTGGTCAAAAGGTTGAAAACCAAATCAACTCAGAACTGACCTGGCCCTCGCATCAGGTGATGATAGTGATGGAAACAAGGGGAATGCTTTCGATGAGAATACCGATGATAGGATGTTTGTTATGCGGTTTATTGATGACGATGCTTCCTAACCATGCCTTAAGCGAACCTAAAGCCTCTATTGAATCAGCCCTTGACCTCTTGATGTATGATCAACCCTCTGATCCTCCCCTCCTATTGGCACAGTCTTACAGGCCGTCTTTAAAAGAGGAAGAACCGGAATTCGAGGAACAACCAGATACGATGCCCGACCCTTTCGAGCCTGTGAACCGCTTCTTTTTCAACTTTAATGATAAACTCTACTTCTGGGCGTACAAACCGGTAGCCTCCGGATACAAGATAGCTGTCCCTGAGGATATAAGGCATGGCGTCAAAAATTTTTTCTCCAATCTCACCGCCCCGGTCCGTTTGGTGAACTGCCTCCTTCAGGCTAATTTCAAGGGGGCTGGCAATGAAACCATTCGTCTCCTTCTCAACTCCACGCTGGGGATGGCTGGCTTCCTCGATCCTGCCCAAAAGGAATTGGGAATAGAGAAAAGGGAGGAAGATTTCGGGCAGACCCTTGGAGTCTGGGGGATGGGACCGTTATTTTATGTCGAATGGCCATTTCTTGGAGCCTCCAGTCTGCGCGATGCTGTTGGTTTCGCGGGTGACATCCTTCTTGATCCGAAGACCTACTTGATTAAGTCCATACCGGTTGGCCTCGCCGTTCGAACCTATGACCAGGTCAATGACACCTCCTTCAGGATTGGAGAATACGAGGATTTTAAAAGAAACGCCATCGATCCTTATATTGCCAAACGGGAAGCCTATCATCAATACCGACAACACAAAATTAAAAAAAGATAAAAGTAATTGACTTTTGTCTCTAAAATGTTTAGGTTTTTTAAGTCCACTGGAGTTACATCTGCTGCCTGAAGGAGACAATGATGAATCCGATTAAACTTCCTCTGACCAAGAAGAAGGAGAAAAAAAAGGAAAAGGCGCCTACTCGAAAGGGAGTGTTAGCCATCGAAAAGAGAAAGCATCCCCGATTTTTCGTCGAGCTCCCTTTCGATTACTCCCGGAAAGGCAAAAAAACTGATTTCGGTGGATTAGTAAAAGATGCAGGTGAAGGAGGTATTCTCGTCTATCTCCCCGAGAAGGTTGATGTGGGAGAAGTGTTGAAAGTCGAAATCTTTTTTGCAAAGGGCCTGGAGTTAAACACCGTCCAGGGAACAGCCAAGATCGTCTGGGCTGACCTTGCTGCGAAGGAAACCTGGAGGGAACACCGGTATGGGCTGGAATTTCAATCCATGCCCAAAGGAATGATTCAGAAATTGAAAAATCTATTAAAAGATCTGGGAGAAACCCACAAGTCTTAGTGGCAGGATTTCCCTGACTCCTCCCCTTCTCCACCGAAGTGATCATAACTTCATTTTTTGCGGTTTTCTGGCCATTAAGTTATATTCCAGTTGATTTGAAACCCGATGGCTCTCAATAGAAGGATTTCCAAATTCTTTTTCCCATCGCTCACCCCTAACTTCGTGATCCGGGCGGGGTGCATTGCCCTGGCTGCTTATCTTGTCTTCGGACATCTTCTGACTCCGTTTTGGATCAAAGGCAACAGCATGGAGCCTGCATACCGAAACGGGCAGGTGAATTTCTGCTGGAAGCTTCGTTATCTTTTCTCAAAACCTTACAGAGGCGATGTCGTGGTCATTCGCTTCACCGGCGAGAGGATAACGCTCCTGAAGAGAGTGGTCGCTCTCGAAAATGAAGAGGTCGAATTCCAAAATGGAAAGCTCCTGATCAATGGAAAAGAACAGGAGGAACCCTATCTCCAATACCCTTATGACTGGACCCTTCCAGCCCGCCGGGTGGAGCCCGGTTCCGTTTATGTAGTAGGAGATAACAGGAGTGTCCCGATGCAGAACCATCTGTTCGGGCAGACCTCTCTGACGCGTATTTTAGGAGGTCCTCTATGGTAACCCCTGTCAGAACGACCGGCAAACCATTCAACCCCACAGGCAGAGTAGCAAAAAAGAGTCCGTCTGTAGGGCAAAGGTCGATGATTCCTGACTGGTTAAAAATTAAATATGTCCTGGTCAGCATGGCCCTGATTGCAATCGGGATAGGAATTTTCTTTATGTTCCTCGAAAGTGAAGAGAAGAAAGTGAAGAAACAGTTTCACTTGCTTTCAGAAGGAGTCTCCAAAGAAACCGGCGAAAACATCTTTACATTGGACCAAAAGCTCAAGAAGATTGGCTCCCTTTTCAACGACACCTGTGACATGGCGATCCCGGCCCATTCCATATCGGGCCAAATGACCCGCGAGGAGATAACCGGCTATGCAGCTCGTGGTCGTCTCTATGTGTCAGAACTCCATTTGACGTTTCATGATGTTATGATCACCTTTCCGCAGGAAGGCGAGGCACGGGCCCGTGTGACCGCCCGGTTGACTGGAAAGACAACCGCTGGTGAAGGAATCAATGAGGCTCACGAAATCGATTGCCTTTTAAAGAAGATCGAAAAAAAATGGTTGTTCAGCAGCATCGAGGTAGTCGAGGTACTGAAAAAATAGACTACTCTACACTCTTGACAGGAATCACCCATTCAATATAATTGCCCATCATATTTCTACGGGAGGAGAAAAATGGATTACCAATCCTTTGTAAACGGACAGATTGCAGAAATTAAAGCATCGGTCAAAAACCACCTCGCTATCAATGCGCTCAGCGGTGGAGTCGACAGCTCGGTCGTGACCGCTCTTGGTCATAAGGCCATTGGTGATCAACTGAAGACTGTCTTCATCGAAAACGGTCTGATGCGGCAGGGAGAACCTGATCGGGTGGTCAAGATCTTTGCCGATATGGGGATTCCTGTTCAATTGGTCGACGCGAAGAAAGAATTCCTTGCTGCGTTAAAGGATTTGACCGACCCGGAAGAAAAGCGGAATGCCATCACGCGGACTTTTTATTCAACCGTCTTCGGGAGACTGGTACGGGACACCGGCGCAAAATTCCTCTTCCACGGAACCATCCTCACCGATATCGAAGAGACGGTCGCTGGCATCAAGCGTCAACATAACATCCTTGCTCAGGTCGGAATCGACCCGGAAAAAGAATACGGCTATCAGGTCCTTGAACCCCTTAAAACTCTGCGGAAAGACGGAGTGAGAGAGGTAGCAAAAATATTAGGACTCCCTCTCGAGCTTGCTAAAAGAATTCCCTTCCCCGGCCCTGCCCTTGCAACCAGGATTGTAGGCGAAGTCACTGAGGAGCGCCTTGCCACGGTTCGGGCAGCTACGGTCATCGTTGAAGAAGAGCTCGGAGACACAGGCGCCTTCCAGTACATGGCCATCCTCTTAAGCGACAGGGCGACCGGAATCGTCAATGGAAAACGGGAATTCGGGCAGATCATTGTGGTGCGTTGTATCAACAGCGTGGATGCAAGAACGGCAGCGCCTGTCGAGATCCCGTGGGCCAAACTGCAGAGGATTTGCGACCGTATCACCTCGATCAGGGATGTGAACCGTTGCCTTTACGATCTTACGCCAAAACCACCGGCAACCATTGAGTATATTTGAGTAATGGGGGGGCACTTCTATTCAAACAAAACTTTTCGATCAATGGCCAGAGGATTATGACCGGTGGTTCACAACACCCATAGGGGCCCTTGTAAAGAAATATGAATCTGACTTGCTCCTGGAGTTATTAGAACCCAATTCCGGGGAGAGAATATTGGATGCAGGTTGTGGAACTGGGATCTTTACATCAGATATTCTTTCCCATGGCTGCCATGTGATCGGTATTGATATCTCCTGGCCGATGCTTGTCCGGGCAAGGGTGAAGACAGAAGGATCTCCTTTCCAGGCGGCTCAGTCGGATATCCTCAGGCTTCCATTTAAGAATAATCTCTTCGATAAGGTGATTTCTGTCACCGCCATTGAATTTATTGAAGACGCAAAAGCCGCCATCGAAGAATTATTCCGTGTGACTAAAAAAGGGGGGACGATTGTCGTGGCTTCCCTGAACAGCCTCAGTCCATGGGCTGAACGGAGAAAAGCAAAAGAGGGCCACTCTCTTTTTCAAAAGGCAATTTTTAGATCTCCTGATGATTTATTGTCTCTGACTCCCGTCCGAGGGACAGTTAGAACTGCAATTCATTTCCGGAAGGAAGATGCCCCGGAAAAGGCTCGAGACATTGAAAAAGAAGGAAGAGAGAAAGGTTTAAACACAGGGGCATTTGTTGCGGCTCGATGGGAAAAACCATAAAAGAAGCGAGGAAATCATGGAAGAGAAGAATAAGTTACCTGTCATCATTCACCACTGGATAGAGCATAATGAAAGCCACATGGCCGAGTATCAGAAATGGGCTGAGAAGGCAGGGCAATTGGGACTCGAATCCATACAGAAGAATATTCAGAAGGCGATAGAGAACCTCAATCAGTGCAACCTCAGCCTTAAAGAAGCCTTGGAAGGACTATAAAGAAGGTGATCAGGATACCAGAATATCAGGGCATCAGGTAAAACCTGATCTCCTGATCACCTGATGCCCTGATCTCCTGGTATCCTGGTCGCCTGATATCCTGATACCCTAATATCCTTCAAAAACGGGCTATCTTTTTACCTAACTGGAAAGCCTTCTTTTTAGCCTGCTCGTTCTTGTCGATTTCTCCCCTTGCATAGGCAGAGACCTGAACCGGAGGCAGTAATTTAAGTCCGGCGAGCTTGCAGGTCTCCCTGAAGCTATGGACGATGGGGTCGGACGTATGAACATCGGGAGCTCCACAGACGGTGATCAGACCAATCTTCTTCCCCATCATCTTTGGTGCATAGGCCTTGTGCCAGGTCCAATTTCCATCGAAAAAGGCGCACCAGCGGTCCAGATAGGCCTTCATCTGGGAGGTCATCGCCCAGAAGTAGAGAGGGACGCTATGGAGGATGGCATCACCTTCCAGAATCTTCTTGTGAATCTCAAGCATATCATCCTTTATCACGCAAATGCCTGTCTCATTACACTTCGTGCAATCGAGGCACCCTGCTATTTTCTTTCGGCTCAGGACAATTTTTTCCGTTTTGGCTCCCATTTCCTTTGCCCCTGCCAGAGCCTGATTCAAAAGAATGTCACTATTTCCACCTATCCTCGGACTTCCGAGCACTCCCAGCACTTTCATTGGTTTCCTCCTCATGAATGGTATTATTCCGCTTATAAATCTTTGGCTCCATAAAGTCAACCTTTCGTTTTTTTCGAACCTCTTGACACTCTGTTTTCTATTTAGTACGCTTCATTTCAAAGGTGGCTATCCTGTATTGATAAAAAGCCTATGAGAAAAACTGAGAAAAAAGAAAAAACCTTAGAAAAAAATACCCCCCAGAAACAGGAGGGATGTTTCTTTAGCTGGGGGAAATTGGTGGAGATGAAAAACAATCGAGACCAGTTTTTTGCTGGAGATGGTTTTAAAAGAGTGCGCATACTCGATATTGATGGGAAGACGAAAAATATCCACATGGTCTGTGAGCTGGGGAGAAAAACATGGCCCTTGCATTTTGATAAGTTAGAGGAGATACACGACAAGATTCACAGCGGAGAGATTAACCTGATCCCCTATGAGATCGACCGCCTGATGCCCACCTGGGGAAACTTCATCACTGGTCTTTTTAAATTCCTGGGGTGTGGCAAAGATTAACAAAGACAAAACTCTAAACTCAAAACCCTAAACTCTAAACAATCTCAAAAAAGCAAAATACAAAACTCAAAACTGGATAATATAAAAGCAGTGAAAATCCAGGTTAGCCTTTCTAAACATTTGGATTTTGAGCTTTGGGTTTATTTGGGGTCTCGCGTTTAGAGTTTAGGGTTTGATGTTAAAATTATGGGGTATAAAGGGTGACAAGAAGCTCACACCTCTCGTCAGAAACATTTCTAAGTTTGTGCTTGGTTTCAGAATCGAAATGGATGGTCTCTCCCTGTTTCAGGTGAAACACTTTTCCTCCCAGCGTGAGTTCTAATTCTCCCTTATAGACAAAGATGAACTCCTCTCCCGGGTGTTTATATTCGACCATTTTATGGACTTCTCTTGCCTCAATCGTGACCATAAAGGCCCGTAATCGCTTATCCGCTGCTCCGGGTGTCAGGGTGCGGTAAGAGTAATTCTGTGTGCGCTTGATAAATCCTTCCTGGCGTTTCCCCTCGATCTGAACCTTTTCCTGTTCTGTCAAAAAATTGCTGGGGTCGATCTGCAATGCCTGCGACAGTTGCAGTAAAAAGGAAACTGGAGGAGTGAGGCTGTCGGATTCCACCTGTTCGATAAACTCCGGCGGTTGACCGGTTTTTTCCGCCAGATCCATCAGACTCATCTTGTGGTCATCTCTCAATTTTTTAAGCCTCTGTCCAAAGGTCACTGACCTCTGATCTTTGCCTGATTGAACCTGGTTACGGTAGAGTTCGGTGATCTCCCTGAAAAGATGACTTTTAACCTCCGAAATAAAAACAGGAAGAAAGGATTGGGTATCGGCAACCACTCCAATGTGGGCCAAATTGAAAATTGGCGCTCTCGAATCTCGGTTGACGGCAACGATTGTCCCGGCTCCTTGTAGGGCAGCCGTATATTGAACCGCACCCGAAGTGCCACAAGTAATTAATAGTCCTGGTTTGACGGACCTGCCGGTTTGTCCGATCAGTTGGTCATGCGATGTCCAGTGGGCATCCACCGCGGGCCGGGTCGCACCGACTTCCGCTCCTAAGAGTAAGGCGAGTTCCCTCAGATAATTAAACCCTTCTAAATTCTTTACTCCCCGTCCACCGGCGACCACAATCTTGGCATCCTCCAGTTTTGCAGCGTGAGGTGATTCGTGTACCGAAGATAGTATTTCAATCTTAGAAGCTCCCTCTTTCAAACTTTTATCAATTTTGATAATCTCTCCGCGGGCATCTTTGTCATAAGCAGGTTCGGGGAAAGTGCCGGGCCGGATGGTGGCCATATACGGTCGATTCGAACTCCATACAATACGGGCCAGATAAGTTCCCCCAAAGGCAGGACTGGAAGCGACCAGCCTCTCCTTTTTCTCATCCCAATCGAGTGAGATGCAATCAGCGCTAAGCCCTACCCCAAGACGTTTGGAAATCCTCGACGCAAGTTCAGTCCCGAATTCAGAAGCCCCAAAAAGAAAGACATCTGGTTGATACTCATGAATGATTTCGCAGATGATGTCTGTATATAAATCGGTCCGGTACATTTCCAGTTCCGGTCGATCAACACAGAGGACACGGTCTGCCCCTCTGGCAATGTATTCTTTGTTAAATTCCTCCCCTTTATTCCCCAGGAACACTACTGAAACCTTTCCCCGTCCATTCGAAAGGGTTTGCGCCTTTCCCAGAACCTGGAACGAAAGCCGGTCCTGATGATAATGGCGATGGTCCCCAAAGACCCAGATCTCTAAATCCTTTTTCATAGCCTGGCTCTATGACAATAGATTCTTTTCTGTTAACTTTTCTAATAGCGCTTTGGCCTGCTGTCGGGGCTCTCCTTCGATGAAATCGCAGGACTTCTGTTTGGTGATGGGGATCAACTCCTCGACCCATGTACCGGATCCCTCATGCCCTACCCTCGTCGGATCAGCTTTTAAGTCCTCTAAATTCCATCTCTCAATGGGTGTCCGGGTAAAGGCATCCTCAATATCGACTAAGCTTGGAGTGTGCAATCCAATTGCCGGTGAGATAGTGAGCAGCGCAGGTGGAGTAATGGCCGCCTTTTCTCTGAACCCATCGATCATGCGTTCAACAAGAAATCGATTTTGCTCTCTCTCAACCTTCTCTACGCCGGTGAGATGTGGAATTCCAAGTTCCTCAGCCAGCTGAGGGCCAACCTGTGCAGTCCCGCTATCTGTTGTGCGCATGCCAGAAAGAATCAGGTCATACTTGCCAATTTTTCGGATCCCCATGCCCAGGACATAAGAGGTGGATAGAGTATCACTTGCAGAAAACCGCGCATCGGAAAGCAGTACCGTCCGGTCTGCACCTATGGCCAAAGCCTCCCACAGCACCTCCTTGCTGATCTCAGGGCCCATTGTGAGAACGGTGATCGTGCCGGAGTATTCCTTTTTGAGATGAACGGCCATGGCCAAGGGGTAAAGATCAAAGGAATTCATCCGTGAGGATTTCAATGAACGCATGAGGCGATGGGTGCGGGGATCAAACCTCATCTGATCCCCAGCCATCACCTGTTTGATGCATACGATGACATTCATTCCCGCCTCTGGGCCAACCTATCCTTTGGCTTGGTTTCTAACCAGACTTTTTCCATAAACTAACAATTTCCAATAGGATTGTCATTCCGGCGAAAGCTCGGTTTCGAGTCGCAACGACCGGAATCCAGTAATTTCAGGTCGTTCTGGATGCCCCCGTATCAAGCACGGGGCAAGCTCCTCAAGTCCGGCATGACAGACAGGGTGCACTTATTAACACACTCTGACGATCGACCTTTCGTACTACCTCAGACCTCATGTCTCCTATTGTTTACAAAATTCAATCTACTTCCCTTTTTAACAGCTCCCGGGCGATGACGATCTGTTGAATCTCATTGGTCCCTTCATAGATCTCGGTCACACGGGCATCCCGGAAATATCGTTCGATCGGATAGTCCTTGCTGTAACCATACCCTCCATGGATCTGAACTCCCATCGAGGCCACTTTCGAGGCCATTCGCCCTGCAAAGAGCTTAGCCATGGCTGAAGGACAGGACAGGTCACCTCCCTGATCCTTAATATGGGCTGCTTGTAAGGTCAACAGTCGCGCTGCCTCCACCATGGTGCCCATGTCAGCAAGCATCATCTGAATGGCCTGGTGCCGGGCCAAAGGGGTTTTGAATTGAATTCGTTCTTTTGCATACTTTAGAGAAACATCCAGGGATCCCTGCCCTATTCCCACTGCTTGCGCCGCAATACCGATCCGTCCGGTATCCAGAGCTCCCATCGCAACTTTAAATCCATCGCCTTCTTTGCCGAGCAGATTGGCCTTCGGCACCCGGCAATCTGTCAGAATAATGGAGCAGACTGGATTGGCGCGCATCCCGGAATTATTTTCAAGAAGCCCCACCTCAAATCCTGGGATACCTCGCTCTACGATGATTGCACTGAAACCTTTCTTAACATCCCCTGGTTTGACCGAAGTAAAAATGACCAGGGTGTCAGCCACCCCTCCATTGGTGACAAAGATCTTATTCGCATTGACAATGTAAGAGTCACCCTCACCGATTGCCGTTGATTCAATTGACATGGCATCCGACCCGGCATTGGGTTCAGTTAAACAGAAAGAACCTATCTTTTGGCCAGCGGTCAGAGGGGGAAGGAACTTCGCCTTCTGCTCATCGTCACCGAATTGGCTTAATGGATAGACCACCACACTGTTATGCACAGCAATGGTCAATCCCATGGCTCCACAGACCCGCGAAATCTCTTCAATCACCAGGCAATAGGAGATCGAGTCTGTCCCGGCTCCGCCATACTGCCTCGGGGCCTGCATGCCAAAAAAATTGAGAGGCCCCATCTTCTCAACCGCTTCCCATGGGAAACGACCCTCGTCGTCAATCTCATGCGCAATGGGAGCCAGTTCAGCCTTTGCAAACTCCCGTGCCATGCGTCTGATCTGTCTCTGCTTGGGTAAAAGGTTAAAATCCAAATCCGCCACCTCAACTTAGATTTTATTTTTCTTGAATATCATAAAAGCATAATAGTAAAATATCAATGAGAGTAAAAAATTTACCGAGGAGTAAGAGATGAACTTGATCGAAGAGATTAAGAGTACACTCCGGATGGAAATCAGGCCAAATTCGCAAGGATTAGACTATCTTGAAGCCGTTTTTCAAAAAAGTGACCTTGGATTACTCAACCCTCTACTAAGAAAATATTTTGGTACAGAAGTAGAGACCCCTGGTAAAGAAATTACCTTACCGCCCATCATTCAAAAATTGGCCGATTCCATCGGAGGCCTCTGGCCAGGACAATTCTTCTTTTACAAACAGGAGGATGAATGGGTAACCTATGCCACCCTCTGGCCATGGGAATCCAACCCCGAGAAAATAACATTAAAATCCGGAGTATGGAAAATCGACCCCACAACCCTTTGAATGCTTTCAAGATTTTAGACCTGTAAAAAAGAAGAGGTTGAGATGATTTCTCAACCTCTTCTTTTTTTGGTGCCTAGGGCCGGACTTGAACCGGCACGGTGGGGGACCACCGAGGGATTTTAAGTCTTTTCTATAACCTTTCCTATAATTTCCTGCAAAATAACTTTTCCCTTGACATTTCAAAAACTTCCGTGTTATTATTTTTCCCATAGCGTCACAACAAAACCCTTCATTTCTTTTAAAAAGTGGGGACAGAGTGGGGACTGGATACCGAGGGATTTTACCGAGGGATTTTTTTTGGGACTAAACGGGGACTGTCCAGTCCCCGTTTTTACCGAGGGATTTTTATCCCGAAAGGGGGCCTTATGATGAGAAAATGGAAAAAGACAAAGTATCCGGGCGTCAGGTTTCGAGAACACGGAACAAGAAGATGCGGGGTCGCGATGGATCGTTATTTTGCGATTCGTTATCAGATGGACGGCAAGCGCCATGAAGAGGGGATTGGCTGGTCAAGTGAAAAATGGTCGGCAGAGAAGGCCGCGGCGGAGCTTGCAGAGTTAAAAAAGAACTTCCGGTTAGGGGAAGGAAAACCTTTAACGCTTCAAGAGAAAAGAGAACGGGAAAAACAGAAAAAGCAAAAGACCGAAAAAGACGCCTTGACGTTCGGGGAGTATTTTGAAAAGTCGTATTATCCGAGCGCACAGACAAGCAAAAAGGCAGGGTCACACAAAAAAGAATTGGAGCATTTCAAACTTTGGATTTCTCCGGTTTTAAAGTCAATGGAGCTTGGAAAAATCACACCGATTGCTATTGAACGAATCAAAAAAAATCTTATTGACGCCGGAAGGTCGCCGCGAACCGTTCAGGCCGTTTTTACAACGGTCAGAACTATCTGGAATCAAGCGCGCCGTGACAGGGTTGTCTTTGAAGATTCACCGACTAAACAAGTCAAGATTCCGAAATTCGATAACCGGCGACAGCGGTTTTTAACCCATGATGAGGCGGCGGCACTCCTTGAAGATTTACAGAAACGGGATTTCAAGGTTTACAGGATGGCTTTTTTAAGTTTGCATAGTGGCTTAAGGGCCGGTGAAATTTTCGCCTTAAAATGGGGCCACATTGACACAGAGCGGGGTTTAATCCGTGTATCCGACGGGAAGAGCGGGAAGAGTCGGGCGGCTTATATGACCGGCGAAGTCAGGGAAATGTTTTTGAAGATGAACCGTGGGGGGCCGGAGGACGTCGTTTTCCCAAACAGCGACGGCGAACCGTTCACAGAGATTCCAAAGACATTTAAGAGCGCGGTTGACGCGGTGGGGTTGAATAGAGGGCTTGCAGACCGGCGGCAAAAGGTTTGCTTTCACTCCTTGCGCCACAGTTTTGCAAGTTGGCACGTCCAAGGCGGGACCGACCTTTACACGGTCAAGGAATTGTTAGGACACGGCACAATCGGGATGACTGAACGATATTCCCATTTATCGCCGGAGGGCTTAAAAACCGCGATGAAACGGTTTGAAAACGGCATAGCAGAGGCCAAAGAAGAAAAAACCAATGTCATTGAGTTGAGAAAATAAGGGGGCAGTTATGGTTGACATGGCTATCAGAAAATGGTTTGAAAATAACTCTCCGTGGTGTCCGCTGTTTGGGTCAATTCCTTTTAACTTTTTAAAGACAGACAAACCAGAAATTTATTGCGATCCTATTGAATTAAGATGCTTAAAAATCATCCGTGGGGGCCGTTCGGTCTGGGGGGTCGGGGATCATCTTGGTTTACCTGATTCAAGGTCATGGCCGAAGCCGGAAAAAGTATCATGGTATCCAGAGGGGGAACTTCTAACAGCGCGCGGGATTTTTTGGCACGTCCTTGATATTTTTGGAGCCTCTCAAATCTTCAATCCCGCGGATCCGGATCAAATCAGACATTCGGAGATTCTATTTCATGCGCGGGATTATGGGCGAACGTTTGAGGGGGCAAAAGAGGTTGAAGATTTCAAAATGCTTGCAGTCTTTTCGATTTACCTTGCGTGGGATTGTCTGGAGGCAGTTTTAACGAAAGATGGTGATTACAGCGAGCGAGAGATTTTAAAAAACCTTTTGCTTGCAGAAGCATTTTTGAAGGAGTCTGAAATAATTCAGAAGTTAAAACTGAAGGGTCACTCAAAAAAGGCAGGGGCAAAGGGTGGAAAGATGCGCCAAAAAATCCCCGCTGTCTTTGAGGCCATAAAGAAAGCCGAACGGGAAGCAAGGCAAAAAACGGCGTTGGGAATGTGGGAATATTTGAAAAAAAGATATTTCGGCGACGAACATTTCGAAACGATAAATTCTGATTTATTTTTCGATAGGGATGAAACAGACGATGATGAAACAGAGAATTTGATGACGATTAGAACTTTTAACAGCGTTGGAAAATTAAAAAAAGTTCAAACCATGAAAGATAAAAGAATCACTTTTAGCCAGTTTAAAAACTACGTTAAAACCCACCGAAAAAATAAGCCAGTTTAGTCGCTTTCCTATCCTTCCCAAATGTTACGGTATCTCCAAAACAATATTGGAGGTGCCTAATGTCAAAACCTGATTTCTCAATTTTAGCAAAAACGTGGCCTTCTCCGTTCGTTGCCCGAACCGAAGTCAGAAACTTCTCCGGCGGGCTTATTGATTCAAAAACCCTTGCCAATATGGACAGTCAAGGCGCGGGGCCGGAGGGTCGCTTTCGTATAGGCCGAAAGATCGGCTATCCCGTCCAGAGCGTCATAAAATGGCTGGAAGGCCGGTTGGCGGAGTAAAGCCGATGGCTAACGAAAATCACGGCGGCGGATGGGTCAAACTTTGGCGTCAATCGCTTGAATCCCAAGTTTTTCAAGACGCGTCGCTTTGGAAGGTCTGGACGTGGTGCTTAATGCGCGCCTCACACTCCGAACGATGGGAAGCCGTGAAATGCGGCAAGGGAGTGACAGAGGTGAAACTTTCCGCCGGTCAATTTGTATTCGGACGCCTTGACGCCGCAAGACGATTGAGAATGAAACCCTCTTCTGTTTGGGGTCGCATTTTAAAGTTGTCGGAGATGGGAAATATTGAAATTTTATCCGACAACCTAAAAAGTTTGATTTCAATAACGAATTGGGACATTTACCAGAAGGAAGATTTTCAAATCCGACAGCGAACCGACAGCCTAAAACCGAAGAGTAAGGGGTCGCCAAAAGAAAAACCCCGAAATTCCGGCATCCTAAACCGACAACCCAAAATTTCAAAAAACAGTTTTAAATTTTCAGATGTTACTGATTCCGAAATTTTCCATTCCGACAGCCTAAACCGACAGCGAACCGACAGCGAACCGACAGCGAACCAAAATTTTTCCGACACTAAAGAAAAGTCTTTTAAAGAATTAAAAGAAAAGAATTTAAAGAATGAAGAGAATGTCGTTTTCTCAAATTTTTCTTTTTCTTCAAAACCTGAAACCCAAATCCAAACATCAAACCCGCCTTTAAGTGGAAATCAAAAACTGAATGCAGAGAAACTTCTCCGTGCTATGGGCATTAAAAGGCACAGCGACAACGGAGAAGATGAAGCCGAGCGCCGGCGGCTTCTCAATGAGCAAAAGAAAATGTTGGGGGTCAAATGAATAAAAAAACCGCGATACTCATTCAGAGGGCTTTTGATTCTTTAGACCGAGGGGCAAACGGACTTTTGGACTTCGATGAGAAAATAAACGAGGCCATGTTATCGGCTGATTCAGACGAAGAGATCGAAGGAATAAATTTTCTTATTTGCCGGATTGTCAGGGCGGCACACACAAGGCCGCGGGCATGGGCATAGATCGGAGGCAAAATGATTAAACCGAGTTTTGAATTGAAGGGCGTCAAAGAAGCGCTGGAACAATTCGACAGTAAGAAGGTCAAGGCGGCGATCCGTTCGACACTTGACAGGAGCGCCACACAGGGAAAACAGGAGATAGTCAAGGCCGTGAGCGATAACTACAACATCAAACCCAAAGATGTCAGGGACGTGACCGAAGTCCAGCGGACGACACAGACCGCGCTTGAAACTAAAATCAGAATTGCAAGAAAAAAATTGAGTTTGGCTTATTTCCGAGCAAGACAGACCGCGACAGGCGTCGTTGCACACGTTCGGAAGAGTGGCGCTTCTGTTTATCCGTCGGCGTTTATCATTCGGAAGTTTGGGGGGAAAGTTTTCAGAAGAAAAACAGAGAAGCGATTTCCGATTAAACACATGGCAGGGCCAGCCGTGACCGAGATTGTAAAGCTGGACAACATTATGGACAAGGTTCAGAAGCGTATCAACGAATCAATGCAAAAATTATTTCCAGAAGAAATTAAAAAAAGAGTTTTTAAGCGATGAACGGGAAAGCGTTGATAGACAAGGGAGAGCGGGCTTTAGCGGGTCCTTCCTGTCTGTTTCATGCGGGTCATCCGAAGGTCGCATCATTTCGTCAGCGTTGGGCCTAAATTTTTCAATGTCAGTCGGGGGAAAATGTGTGGACAATAAAAGATAAATCAGAGGCACTCTGTATTACAGAGCGTCACGTTTCAAGATTGACGGCAATGGGAATTTTGCCAAAGACCGGCGAACCAAAACAGATCACGGCGGCGTATATCCGGCACTTAAAGACAGCGAGTGATAAGACCGATTTAACAGAAGAGCGGACAAGGTTAATAAAAATTCAAGCCGATAAAAAAGAATTGGAACTGGAAATAGCGCGGGGGAAACTGATTGACACAGAAGAAGCAATGAAACGTTGGGGCGCGGTCGTTCAAACTATCCGGTCAAAGCTGTTAGCCATGCCGTCGAAGTTAGGGCCGTTGGTTTTCGGTGCAAAATCTTTATCAGAGGTCAATGACGTTGCAGAAAAATTCGTTCACGAGGTCTTGACAGAACTTGCAAACCCGAACCTTAAAAAACATCGAAGCCGCAATCAAAGAGATATGCGCGACGTTGAAGCCGCCGTCAAAACTCACGGTCGCAGAGTGGGCCGACAAGCGAAGAGTGTTAAGCGGGGAAAGTAGCGCGGAGGCGGGCCGCTGGTTTACCAGTCGGGCGGCATACCAGAAGGGAATCATGGACGCCTTCTCTAACCCTTCGATTGAAACGGTCGTTGTTATGACCGCGGCACAGGTGGGAAAGACGGAGATTCTAAACAACGTGACAGGATTTTTTATAGATCAAGACGCCGCGCCTATTCTGATTGTAGAACCGACGCTTGAAATTGCGAAGGCATGGTCAAAAGACAGGTTCGCGCCGATGCTTCGAGACACTCCATGCCTTAAAGGAAAGGTAAAAGATGTTCGAGCAAGAGATTCGGGAAACACGGTTTTGCACAAAACTTTTTTGGGCGGACATATCACGGTAGCGGGGGCAAACAGCGCGGCAAGTTTACGGGCGCGACCGATTCGCATTGTCCTATGTGACGACGTTGACGCCTTCCCGCCTTCCGCCGGAACTGAAGGCGATCCAGTCGAGTTGGCTTTTAAGAGAGCTACAACGTTTTGGAATAGAAAAAAAGGGATGTTTTCGACGCCGACCGTCAAGGGGTTTTCGAGAATTGAAACAGCATACGAGGCAAGCGATATGCGGAAATTTTACGTGCCTTGTCCACATTGCGGAGAATTTCAGGTTTTGCAATGGAGTCAAGTCAAATGGCCGAAAGGCGAACCGAAAAGGGCGGTCTATCATTGCGAACATTGCGAAGGAATAATAACCGACGCCGACAAAATCAGGATGGTTCGAGAAGGCGAATGGCGGGCCTCAAAGGAATCAAGCGGGGTCGCGGGCTTCTGGTTAAATGAACTTTATAGCCCGTGGGTTTCGTTCGGTGACATGGCGGCGCGATTTCTTGAAGCGAAGAAGAGCAAAGAAACCTTGCGGGTTTTTATCAATACGGCGCTTGCGGAAACATGGGAACAAGAAGGCGAGACCGTGAGCGATGAGGGCTTAATGGCAAGAAGGGAGGATTTTGGGCCGGAGATTCCGGCGGGCGCGGCGATTCTAACCGCGGGCGTTGACGTTCAAGACAACCGCTTGGAGTGTGAAGTCGTAGCGTGGGGCAAAGGCGAAGAGTCATGGTCAATGGAGTATTCGATTTTTTACGGCAATCCGGCGGAAAGAAAAATTTGGAATGAACTTGACGAGTATCTTTCCGAGCCGTGGACACACGAAAGCGGCGCTCAATTAAGAATTGCTTGCGCTTGTATTGATTCGGGCGGGCATCATACAAAACAGGTCTATGACTTCGTAAAGCCGCGGCAGATCCGGCGCGTTTATGCCGTCAAGGGAATCAATCAGGCGGGTCGGCCTATCATTGCAAGGCCGTCAAATCGAAACGAAGGGCGGGTCACGTTGTTTCCGGTCGGCGCGGACACAGCTAAAGAATCAATTTATTCGAGGTTGCGGATTGAAGAACACGGCGCGGGCTTCATGCACTTCACAATAAATCACGATGAAGAATACTTCAAACAGTTGACCGCGGAAAAAGTCATAACAAAATACGTTCGGGGTTTTCCGACGCGGCAATGGGTGAAAACACGACCGCGCAATGACGCTTTAGACTGCCGCGTTTACGCAATGGCGGCGCTTGCGATTCTGAACGTCAATTTAGATCGGGCCGTTGACCGTTTGACAAAAGAACACACAGAGGAAACCGCGCCGGTTCAGAGGGCTTCAGGTTGGATTTCAGACTGGGGGCAAAGATGAGGAAGGGTTTCTGGAATATCAGGAGTCCAAAGAAGAAAATTCAAAAGATCGTTTCGAGAGTCATTGAAAAAGTTGAGAAACCAAAGAAACCTCATCCGCTGTTACAAGATGAAACATACGGTTGGCCGAGCGGCGGATTGAGAAGGGAACGGCGAAAAAATTTTATAGCAGACTGGAGGTGAAAAGGATGGAGGAGAATTTTATTGCACAGTTAGGCGTCACGTTAGACGAGGGAAAATTTTACATTGTTGAGAAGCCGTTTTTTTTGCAGGTCGTTGACGGGCCTCTTCAAAGAGTCGAAAAGGGATGGAGGCTTTTACTGTCACAACGGTTCGGGGATGAAATGTTTTTTTCGGGGCGGGTCATTCCGGTTGAGTTGGGGGAGCATTTTGAAGCCGTCAGGGATTTTCAGGTGATTCAAAACGGCGAATATTTCCGAGTAAAGAAGGGCGACACTCTAAAACTTACGAAAGATGAAGCGGTTCAGTTTTTGAGAACCGGCGACGTCAGAGAAAAGAGAGGAGGTTTTGAAAATGAAAGTTAAAGCACTTCGGGCATTCTGGGTTGAGGATAAAAAGCGGGGGGCGATGGTTCAAAAAAACATTGGCGACCTTTTTGAAATGGATTGTGATGAAGAAGGCGAAGCGATTTTTAACCTTTTGGGCGGGGGAAAACTCACGGTCATTGATGAAAAGTATATCCCGAAAAAAGGAACGTATCGCGCCGTTCATTCTTTTTCCTATCAGACGGAGGAAGGATTTCCGCGGACGGCGGCGGCGGGGAAAGAGGTCAATCTTCTTCAAGAGCTTGCTTGCTCATTGTTGGCGTCGGGCCATATCAAGAGGCTTTCCGATGATGAATGGAGTCCGCGGAAACTTTTGCAATCAAACGTGAAGGCAAAAGAACCGGTGCGAATGTTCGATGATGAACCCGCGCCGGAAAACTGGATACGGAAGGGGGGCCGATAAGATGGAGATTATAAAAAAGGCACAGAGCGGGCCTCACAAATTCAAAGTGGTTAAATCTTTCAGTTGGGGGGGATCGGTGAAGGCGGCGGGCGAAGAGATTGAAATTTCAAATGCGCAAGAAGCTTTCGGTTTGGTTCAAGTGGGTCGGGTGATTCCCGCAGACCTTCCGGCGACGGCGGAATATATCGCACTTCGAGATATTAAGCTTTCAGGGAAGGTCAAGGCATTTGAGGCGAAGCGAATGGAAAAGGTCATTTTAAAAGCCGAACAAGCGTTAGCGCTTTTACTTGAAGGCGCAATCCTTCCGTGTGACGAAGATCAATGGCGACCGAATAACAGAAAACTTCTAAAAGGACGGGACCGAACCGAAGAAGAGCAGGCGGCCAGAGCGGAGGCTGCCTTTCAGGGAAAGCTGATGGAAATGGGACTTGGGCCGTATAAGAGCCGAAAATAAAAACCGGAGGTAACGGAAAATGAAAAGACAGATCAAACTAAAAGCGGATTTAACGTTGACAATTGACGGAGAAACAAGAAGCTATCGGGCGGATGATTTCATCGAGATAGACGAGCAAGAAGGAATCCGTTTGATTCGGGAAGGTTTAGCGCTTCCGGGGTTTCAGTATAGCGTCGGAGAGATGATTGAGATTGAGAATGAACCAAGCGCAGATTGAGAAGTCAATCCGATATTTAAAACGGCTATGGAGCGTCGAGGGGATTTCTCTTTCCGTTAAAAGGCATTCTTACGCCATGAGTCCGGCAGAGCGCCGGAAATGGAAACAAAACATAGCGCGGGAGAGATTGAAACAAGCGCAAAAACGGCGGCAATTTTTTTATGAACAACGGGGCAAGGAACTGAAAAAACAGCGTCAGCGATAACGCAGAGGTGACAGGTGGCCGGATGGATAACGGGCTGGAAAGAGATTGGGAAGCATTGCGGGTTGAGCGAAAAAACGCTTTTCAAATATTATAAAAAATTTGCCATGCCTATCTTTCGGAGTCCGACCGGAAAACCCGTGGCGTTATCGGAAGAGCTTGCGGCATGGCTGAAAAGACAAGGTTGGAAGGATAACGGCAATGGAAAAAAGCGATGAGATCGAGCGTTGGCAAAATGTTTTAAACATCCATTACGGGATGAGTAAAGAAGAGGCGTTTGAAAGATTCCGAGAATGGCGGGAACGAAAAAAGACGTGTCAAAGATGCGAAGGGGAAAATTTGGTTGAGTATTGCCCTATTCGTTCAATCTGCATGGAGGCCGATTATGTCAGAGATAATGCTAAAGGGAATGATCACGGAGGCCGAACTTTTGAAACTTTTGAACCTGAAACCTTCAGAGCTTCACTCTTTGAGGCGCGGGCAAAGGCTTCCGTTCGTTAAACTCAATTTGAGGTCGCGTGTTTATCTTGAATCCGACGTTATGGAATGGTTACAGGGCCGCCGAGTTATCCTTAACAGGGATGAGAACCCGTAAAAGGATAACAAAGAACCCTCTGAAACGAACGGAAAGCGGTCTGATATGAACGAGAAACGCACTCTCCCGAAGGGTATTTATTGGGACACGGGCCGGAGGTCAACATGGTCTGGAACACACAAGACGAACTGAAATTTTTAGAAAGTTTGGGGACTTTTTCAAAAAAAACCCCGAAGGACGCAAGAGAAAAATATTTTCATCGCCGGAAGCTGTTAGACGGATACCGTCAATCTATGAACCTTCGAAAATGTTGGAACGGGATTGAGCGAGAGAAAATCCTTGAATATCTTGATAAGCACGAATGATTTTCCAAAGTGGGGACTAAATGGGGACTGGACTGTTTTTGACAAGAAAAAAGGGCTTGCGTTTTAAACCATTCAAAACCCGCAAACCCTTGTCTATCATGGTGCCTGGGGCCGGACTTGAACCGGCACGGTGGGTTACCACCGAGGGATTTTAAGTCCCTTGCGTCTACCAATTCCGCCACCCAGGCGATTTTACTCGTTTTCCGTGACTCGTGACACGTGTCCGATTTGAAACTATAAATATATGTTTTACCGAGCTTTGTCAACCCCTTCCTTGTATCAAAAGTAATCTTATGTTAGATGTGAAAAAGGTATTCCGATGAACGGACACGGAACACGGTCACGGACACGTCCATTGAGGAAGGAGAAAACCATGAGATCGGATCGGATGAAGAAAGGAATTGAAAGGGCGCCCCATCGTTCCCTGTTTAAGGCCCTCGGATTAACGGATCGGGAGATCGCTCAACCCATGATCGGCATTGCCAACTCCGCTAATGAGGTCATCCCGGGTCACCTCCATTTGCATCAGCTTTCTGACGCTGTCAAAGCAGGAATCCGCCTGGCAGGGGGAACCCCTCTCGAATTTTTCACCATCGGGATCTGCGATGGAATCATCATGGGTCATGAGGGGATGAAATACTCTCTCAGTTCAAGGGAGTTGATTGCCGACTCGATTGAATCGATGGCCATGGGATACCCTTTCGACGGCCTGGTCCTGATTCCGAATTGTGACAAGATCATTCCCGGAATGATGATGGCAGCCGCTCGTCTCAATATTCCGACCATTCTGATCAGCGGCGGCCCGATGCTTGCGGGGCAATTCCATGGAAGGGAGATCGACCTGGCCACTGTCTTTGAGGCAGTGGGCAGACTGAAAACAGGGGGGATTTCCCCCGCTGAGATGGAGGAGATGGAAGGGTGCGCGTGTCCAGGGGTCGGGTCTTGCGCCGGAATGTTCACGGCCAACTCTATGAACTGCCTCGCGGAAGCCCTCGGTCTTGCCCTCCCCTACAATGGCACGATTCCAGCCATTTCTGCGGATCGGATTCGCCTGGCAAAAGAATCTGGCCTCCAGATCATGGACCTGGTCAAGAACCGTATTCTTCCTTCCAGGATTTTAACCAGGAAAGCTTTTGAGAACGCCATCACTGTGGACATGGCATTTGGCGGCTCGACCAATACCTCTCTTCACCTGCCAGCCATCGCTAATGAAGCCGGAATCTCCCTTCCTCTTCAAACCTTCAATAAGATCAGCGACCGGACTCCCCATCTCTGCAACATGTCTCCCGCAGGTCCGTATCATCTTCAGGACCTTCACCGCGCAGGCGGTATTCCAGCCCTCATGGCAGAACTTAGCCGTAAAAAGATGATTCATGGGGACGCAATGACTGTGACGCGGAGAACCATCGGAGAAAATATAAAAGGGGCAAAACGGTTCGACCCTGAAGTGATACGTCCGCTTGAAAACCCCTATCATGTCAATGGAGGGCTGGTTGCCCTGTTCGGAAATCTGGCGCCCAAAGGTGCGGTGGTCAAACGATCGGCTGTTGATGAATCCATGCTGAAGCACCGGGGATCCGCAAGGGTTTTTGAGTCAGAAGAAGAGGCCATCAAAACTATTCTTGCCAGAAAAATTAAAAAAGGAGAGGTCATTGTCATCCGGTACGAAGGGCCCAAGGGTGGACCGGGTTTTCGTGAGATGCTTGCCCCCACCTCGGCCATCGTTGGTGTCGGGAGGGATAGAGATGTTGCCCTTCTGACTGACGGCCGATTTTCTGGTGCAAGCCGTGGCGCAGCCATCGGCCACATCTCTCCAGAGGCTGCCGAGGGAGGCCCCATTGCAGTCGTTCGAAACGGGGATTTGATTGAGATTGATATTCCTGAGAAGAAACTCAACCTCCTCATCTCCGAAACAGAATTAAAGAGAAGACTCTCCCAGTGGAAGCCGCGCAAGAAAGAATTGAAAGGTTATCTCAGCAGGTATGCAAGAATGGTCACTTCGGCCCATACGGGTGCCACGTTTGAAGATTGAATATGAGGTTTGAATTTCGAAACTTAAAGTAAGATTCGGTGGTTATCGGGATATCAGGTTATCAGGTAGTGGATACCAGGACATCCGGACATCTGGTTTAAAGATTTCTTGCCATATGTTTTCCTGGTATCCTGATACTTTGGTATCCTGCCCCCTGATTTCCTGGTAACCTGATTTCCTTTCATTATGGAACCAAAATAGGGACGGCATACGGTCCTTCACGGATGAAGGCCATGGTGGGGTCGCCCCCCTTTTCGCGGTAGCGATAAAACGCAAAGAGGACCGCGTTCTGGACCATCTCTTGTGCTTTTTCAAGGGAAGGTTTGATTCGCTTGCCTTTCACAAAATCGAGGCCGCAATGGCCGGGGAGAAGGCAATAGTTCTTCCTCTCAATCTCGAGCGAACAGTAGATCAACCCTTCCTCTCCTATCTTTCTGAGCACCTTGCCCCAGACTTCAGGCTCCCATTGATCTTTGGTAAATTTCCAGGCGGGGGTTCTCAGCAGATCGAGATATCCGTCCGGCCCCTGTAATTTGAGCAGGTGGATCAGGCTTCGATATTCCGGAGACCCGATGGGTTCGATCAAGTCCCTGTTGTTGGCCGCGATAATAATGACACCGCCCTTTTTCACCGCAGGGAGAGCCCCCACACCAGCTTTTGCTGTCTGGTAATGATCTCTTCCAACATATCCGCTATGGGTAAGTACGATATCGAACTCTTCCTGAAGTGGAATCTCCGCATAGTCCTTGATCATGTCAAAGGCTTTCAAGTTAGCCTCCACCATATCGCCGGTGAAAATGCGGATCAGTTGCAGATCCTTGTTGAGATTGACATTGATCACAAAATCAATTCCGACAGTCCGGGCAACCTCAAGCGCTTCCTCGTGGCAGGGATTCCCTTCGAGGATAAGATTGGTTGCATTTGGATCTTCCAGATAGGTAGGGCCATGAAACTTCTGTATGGTCTTCACATCGACCAGGCCAGGACAGACCGATTTTCTTCCTCCTGAGATGCCGGTAAAAAAATGGCTCTCGACCAGCCCGGTGGCAATCTTTAAGTCTGAAAAATAAAAATCCCGGTTGATATAAACGTGGGTCCCTCTTCGGGTCGTTCCGATGCTTTCCAGAAGAGCCTGATTCTCGCAGTCGTGGTCAAGGATTGTGTACTGATCAACAACTTCCTTCCCATACATCTCCACTTTCTCTTCATCGGTGCTTGCCCTATGCATTCCCGTTGCCACAATGATCTTGATCTTCTCTTTCCTGATCCCCGAAGACTCCAGCCGTCTCAGCAAAGGCTGAAGAATGCCAGTCTCTCCCTTATAGGGAACAGGCCTGGTGATGTCGGAAACCGCAATCGCGACAGACATTTCTTCCGGAGGCCTCCCTTTTTTGCGGATGATCTCCTCCAGCGGAGGACTGCCAATAGGGGTTACAAATGCTTCCTCGATTGCTCCCTGTGGATTTGATAAAACAGCCACTTCCTTCATGGTCAGCTCAGCACATCTTGGGGGCACCAGGACCTGCAATACATTCCGGCCAAACTCCACATCTATGGTTTTCCAATCCTCTGTGTCAATCTTCTTCAGAGCTTTTTTCAGATCGGGTTTCATCTTACCCTTCCCTTCAGCTGATTCAGAGATTTTTTTTAATGATTCATCCGGGAATTGAGTGGGTAACCTCCTCTTAAGAAGGTGGCTGTGTCGCAATCCCCTTTTCGTCATTGCGAGCGACCGGAGGGAGCGTGGCAATCTCAGAATTATCAATACGTTATGAGATTGTTTCGGTCGTTTCACTCCCTCGCAATGACATTACGACACAGTCTCAAGGGGAGGTGGGGGGTTACTTTTAATGCCATCTCATTCTAAAGGAATTTCATAACTCCCCCTCCCCCCTCTTAAACTTAAGAGGGGGGAAAGCACCCATATCAAAGCTGGAAGAACTTTTCTAATTTAATATAACGGAATTACCTTGTCAAAAATACATGATATTTCCTCCTTGACATCCCTGTCATTTGCGAATAAATTGGCGAAAAACAGAGGGGAGGAACCTATGGTGAACCATGGCTTGCGATTCCCTGTACGAAGAAATGTTTTCCAACACACTCTCATCCTTCTTTCGATCATTGCTTTAGCTCCTCTTCTCTTTTTATCAACGGCTCATGCCGACCCGGTAGATAAAAATCAGACTCTTGTCTTTTATCTTGAAAATGATTACTTCGGAGGTACGGATCGCCACTACACAAATGCCTTCCGTCTCACATGGATCTCCCAGGACCTGACAGAGTACGATGAAGATACGCGTCTTCCACGATGGGGGCTGCCCATTATCAGGAAACTCCCCCTAGTCAACCGACCTGGCTACCAGCGTAATATAGGCCTCTCTGTGGGGCAGAACATCTATACCCCGGAAAATATTTCCAGAAGGGACCTGATCAAAGACGACCGTCCCTATGCAGGTTGGACCTATCTTGCCCTAACCTTTCACGTTAAAAACACAGAAAAACTGGATGTCTTTGAAGTGGCGATGGGAATTGTAGGGCCAGCATCGCTGGCAGAAGAGACACAGAGAATTGTCCATAGATGGGTTGAGAGCAAAGATCCGAAAGGCTGGCGTCATCAACTCAGAAACGAACCGGGCATCAACATCGGTTGGCAGCGTAACTGGCGGCTTTTGAGCAAAAATGTAGGTGGAGGGTTTGGCGCTGATTTCATTCCTCATCTCGGCGTAGTTGCTGGTAACGTATCCACTTACGCTAACATTGGCGGAGAGGTACGATTTGGTTACAATCTTCCCCTTGACTTTGGCACCTCATTCATCCGATCGGCAAGCGGCATCGAAGCGCCTGTTGATCAGGCGGATCCCAGGCTTCGTCCCAGAAAAAACTTCGGATTTCATCTATTCGCTGATGTGGACGGCCGATTCGTGGCCCGGAATATCTTCTTAGATGGAAATACCTGGAAAGACAGCCACCGTGTTCATAGAAAACAATGGGTGACTGACATGGCCGCAGGGTTTTCCATTGTGTACAAACGTATTAAACTCAGCTATGCCCACGTTTACAGGACTAAAGAATTTGATGGACAGGACCAGAGCCAGCTCTTCGGTTCCGTCACCCTGGCCATCACTTTCTAACCAATTTGAAGCTTTTCCCGCCACCCATCTCTTTCCGCCCAATCCTCAACGGTTAACTGCGAGGAAAGGAGACCCTTTTTTGCTACAATAGAATCAATTTTCTCCAAGTCTGAACAATAGTTATACGTAGAATATTAGATATCGGCGTATAATACAA
>Ga0194110_10001624_pt1 | contig 28877 bp, 31 predicted proteins | sample TA2Kig1200mmetaG_FD_146192 | JGI IMG/M metagenome (GOLD analysis project Ga0194110, IMG submission 146192) | Freshwater microbial communities from Lake Tanganyika, Tanzania - TA2015032 Kigoma Deep Cast 1200m | ecosystem: Environmental > Aquatic > Freshwater > Lake | place: Tanzania: Lake...
CTTTCGAGCTTTCGCTTCCTGGGGTCGCCCCCAGAAAACGTCGAGTATAACTATCCGGCCAAACAGTCAATTGCCGGAGCCAGACTTTCACTGGCAAGACACGCAGCATTATGGGCTGCGAACAGAGACCACAGAGTTCTTGAATCCGAAAAAATAAAGGGTAAGTGTCAAGTGTCTAAAGTGATCCGCCTGAGGCGGGATAAAGTTGATGATCTCGTAAAAAGTCCGAAAGCCCCTTTCCCCGTCATTCCGGCCCCGATTTTCATCGGGATAAACTCCAGCCGGAATCCAGTTATTTCAAAGAGTTATCAAACCTTTGGACTCCGGTTTTCACCTGTCTGCCAGGCACAGGCAGGCCGGAGTGACGACTTTTTTCGAGGCCATCAAAGTTTTACAAATTAAAAAAAACTCCACTTTACTCTTTCAGGATTAATCTCATCTCGGCGATCTCTGCGGTTAAATAATGTAAGGAGCGAAAGCCTTGGAAACTCCCTGGTTAAAAAACTATGAAGATGGAGTTCCTTCCTCATTAGTCTATCCCCGTGTTCCTCTCACCCATTTTTTGAAACAGGCGGCGACCTCCTTTCCCCAAAATCTGGCCATGGTCTTTGCCGAAAAAAAAATTTCTTACCGGGAACTTAAGGAAAAAGCGGACGCGCTGGCCAACGCCTTGATCGCCCTGGGGGTGAAGAAAGAAGAACGGGTGGCTTTACTCCTGCCCAATAGTCCGCCCTATGTCATCGGTTATTATGCCATTTTGCAAACTGGAGCCATGGTGGTAAACTTAAACCCCCTCGCTGTGGAAAGGGAGCTTCTTTATTTCCTGAATCATGCCGAAGTCCGCACCATTATCTTGGCCGAACCGCTTTTCTCCCGCATTGCCAATATTGCTCCGCTAAGCTCGCTGGAGAACATCCTGGTCGCCTGTTTACGGAATTGGGGGGCCACTCCCAAACTTTCCGGAGAAAAAAAAGATTTAATTCCATTCAATGTCAGGAAAGGGGTTTATTCCCTGGAATCCCTGCTGGACCAGCACGCCCAGCAGAACCCCCCTGAGGTTGAACTGCAACCGGAGGACAATGCCCTCTTGCAGTACACCGGAGCCATCACCGACGGTATCAAGGGGGTGGTCCTCACTCATGCCAATTTAGTAGCCAACACTTTACAAATTTTAAGCTGGGTTGTCCGCTCCCGCCCCGGGAAAGAAACGTTCGTCTCCGTCCTCCCTTTTTTCCATGTTTATGGAATGGCTGTGGCCATGAACATGCCCATCTCTCTGGCCTCGACCATGGTTATTTCGCCTCGATTTGAGGTGAAAACCGCCTTGCAGGCCATTAAGCGTTACCGCCCGACTTTTTTCCCGGGGGTTCCTCCGATGTTCGTGGCCCTCTCCCAGGAGAAAGATGCGGAAAAATACAACATTTCCTGCCTGCGGGTTTGTTACAGCGGCGGAGCTCCATTATCCCTGGAGATCCTCGATGATTTTGAAAAATTAACCGGCGCCCGTATTACCGAAGGTTATGGCCTGGCCGAGGCATCGCCGGCCACCCACTGCAATCCCATTTTCGGAAAGCGCAAATTAGGAAGCGTGGGGCTTCCTTATCCGGACACTCTGGCGCAAATTGTTGACCTGGAGACAGGGAGAGAGGTTCTCCCTCCGGGCGAGGTGGGGGAATTATGCATCAAAGGGCCGCAGGTGATGAAAGGCTACTGGAAGATGCCGGAGGAGACAGCCAATACCATCCGGGATGGCTGGCTATACACCGGCGACATCGCCCGCATGGATGAAGATGGTTATTTCTACATCCTGGATCTTAAAAAAGACATGATCATCGCCGGAGGATTCAACATATACCCCAAGGACATCGACCAGGTGTTGGCTGAACACCCGAAGGTAGCCGAGGCCATTGCCGTGGGCATTCCGGACCGGTACCGGGGTGAAACGGTAAAAGCTTGTGTTGTGCTCAAGCCCGGCCAATCGGCCACGGAAGAGGAAATTCTTGATTTCTGCAGAAAGAACCTGGCCAAATATAAAGTCCCTACTCACGTGGAATTCCGGCTGGCGCTGCCTAAATCCCCTTCGGGGAAAATTTTAAGAAGAATGCTGCGACAGGAAACTATCGACACCGAACGGAAAAAGGCAACGGAAAGATGAATGGTCAAATTCTCAAAGCTGACTCCAGGGGAATCATCAAAGCAAGCCAGATGATCCTGCAGGGGGGGGTGGTGGCTTTCCCCACGGAGACGTTCTATGGTCTGGGAGCAGACGCTCTGGACATAAAAGCGCTGCAAAAGATTTTCCAGATCAAAGGCCGGGAAGAAAATAAACCCCTGCTCCTTTTGGTGGGCGACCGAACCTGGGTTTCGGGTCTGGTGAAAAATATACCTTTGGCGGCCGAACCCTTGATTGAAAAATTTTGGCCGGGACCCCTGACCCTGGTCTTTGATGCTTCCGAGCATCTTCCCCCCATTCTTACGGCGAACACGGGAAAGGTGGGCTTGAGAATTTCCAGCCACCCGGTGGCCCAGGGTTTGGTCCAGGCTGTAGGAAGGGCGATTACCGGGACCAGCGCCAATCTGTCCGGGCAGCCCAGCGCTTCTCTATCTTCAGAGGTTTTTAAGGCTCTGGGAACACAGGTGGAGGCAATCCTAAATGGCGGCAAGACTGCCGGCGGGCTGGGCAGCACTGTCCTGGACGTTTCCGGCTCCCTGCCCAAAATTATCCGCCCGGGAGCTGTTTCTGCGGCAGAGCTGGCGCCCTTCCTTAAGTAAGGTTAGTATTTAATTTGCTCATTTGAGAATGGGCAAAACTCCAGATTTTTCTCGCCCCCCTTCACTTTACAGAATCCCTATTCCTGGCCCGGGGTTCGGGGCGATGAGCGCGGGCAGCATCGGCGGGAAAAAGCCTTTCCCAAAGTTTTAAACCGCGTCTCCGCAAAATGAGGCGGGGTGCCTTTTCCCGCCCCGTCCATGAAACAACCAGCGCCTCATGCTGCCAAGCGAAGCGCTCTGAATCCCGGGCCTGGGAAGGATTATCCAGCACCAGTTAATAACGAATCATTCGAGCTTCTTGCAAAAGTCCGTAATTTACCCTTCGACAGGCTCAGGGTGAACGGGCTTAGGTTGAAATTATTTAGTTTTTCCGTTCGTGGTGAGACCTTCGACTCACCGTTCGCCCTGAGGTTCTCGAAGGGTGAACGGTTCGCTCAGGACAAGCTTGTCGAACCACAAAAAAATACTTTTGCAAGAGGCTCATTCGGGACCACAAAAAGTGAAGGGGCATCCGGATTTTTTTCTTGACGAATCTTTCTGGCAGAAGATAAACTTAATTTGAATTTAATTTTAAAGGCCAGGCACGTAAGACCGCTCGACTGCTCGCTTCCGTTTGCCGAAGAGGAGAAAGGGGGACAAAAAAATTGGGAAAGAGGTTTTTAAAAGCTTCTATCGTCTTAATCGGTATCTTAGTATTGGTTTCCTTAGGAGTGGCCTTCGCCCAGCAGAAGAAAGTGGGGGGAGGGGAGATAAAATATCAGGCCAAAGGAAGCGCCGGGCCTGTTCTTTACAGCCATGATTCGCACGTGAACCAGCACAAGTTTAAATGCGCCGATTGCCACACGAAAATCTTCAAGATGAAGAGAGAAGATTTAAAAATGACCAAGGCGAATCACAACCAGGAAAAACATTGCGGAGTCTGTCATAACGGCAAAAAAGCCTTCAGCCAGACGACCGATGCCGACTGTGCCAAGTGCCACAAGAAGTAATTTTCCCTAAAGTGTTTGCCTTTTTACCGGCGTTGGGCGGGGCTCAACGCCTTTTTTTTACCGGAGCGCCCATTGTCCAGGAACGAAGATAAGGAACTTTTCCCCTCCCTCTGGGATTCACTCTCCTCTTTGCGGTTGACCATCGCCCTGCTGATCATCCTATCAGTGGCCTCGATTTTCGGCACGGTAATCCCGCAGAACGCTTCTCCGGAAGAATATCTTGAAGTTTACAAAATTACCACTTACAAAATATTGCGCATCTTAGGTTTCCTGGACATGTATCATGCCGGGTGGTTTATTTTCCTTCTGGCCCTCCTTTGCTTAAACTTGATAGCCTGTTCCCTGAAGCGTTTCCGGACTACTTTAAGATTTTTAACCCCCGAGTTGCGCCTGGATGACGGGCAATGGAAGACCCACTCCCCGGGCAACAAATTTACCCAAAATGGCCTTCCCGCTCAGGTGCTTCCCGGCATCAGGGAAACTCTCGTTAGGAGTTTTAGCCCCCCCAGAGTCGTGGAAGCCTCGCCGGCTTTCCACCTCTTTGCCGAAAAAGGAAGGTTTTCCCGCCTGGGGGTTTATTTCATTCATCTTAGCGTACTGGTTATTCTGGGCGGATCCCTTATCGGTTCCTTTTACGGGTTTCGGGGGAATGTGAACATTATGGAGGGACAAGAGGCTGATCAGGTTATCTTACGAAACGGGGAGCATATTCATTTTCCCGGATTCAACGTCAGCCTGGAGAAATTTAGCGTTTCTTTCTATCCTACCGGCGCCCCCAAAGAATTTAAGAGCATTCTGACCATCAGGGAAGGCGGCCGAAAGGTTCTCACCGAGCCGATCCTGGTCAACCACCCCCTGACGTATAAAGGAATTTCTTTTTACCAGTCCACTTATGGCCTAGCAGGTGTGGAAAGGGTGATTCTTAACATAAAAGACCGGGAATCAGGGAAAGAAGTATCCCTGCCGGCTATGATGGGCAACAGGACAGAGATTCCGGGAGCTTTAAGCGCTTTCAGTCTATCCCATTTCCTCCCTGATATTAAGGGAATGGGGCCGGCTTTTCAGGTGATTTTATCCGAGCCTAACCAACCTCAACAAAAATTTCTAATTTTACAGAACCACCCGGAGTTTGAAGAAAAACGACCGGGGCGCTACAGTTTTATGATTAAAGAAATAGAGCCTAAATACTATTCCGGCCTTCAGGTAACCAGGGACCCGGGAGTATGGGTGGTCTGGGCTGGCTGCTTCATTATGATTGCCGGGTTTTATATGACTTTCTTCATGTCCCACCGCCGGGTATGGATACGGTTGACTGAAAATGGGGCTGCAACGTTAATTGAAATTGCCGGGTCCAGCCATCGGGACCGCACCGGATTCGAAAAGGAATTTCAAAAAATCAGGCAAGCCTTAAACGATTCTCCGATGGGGCTTAAGGAAGTCAAAGAAAGTGAGGGCCACTAATGATCAGCGCCAAGATGGTCAGTAGCGTAACCTTCCTTTACCTGGCCTGCGCCGTGCTTTATTTCAACTATTTTGCCTTCCGCTCAGAACAGCTGGGGAAATTTGCTACCGGACTTTCCTGGATAACGCTGTTGCTACATACTGCTGCCATCCTCTGGCGCTGGGTGGAATCCTACCAATTAGGGATAGGCCGGGCTCCCCTGACCAATATGTATGAATCTTTGGTTTTCTTCTCCTGGTGTATCGCCTTGCTCTATCTCCTTTGGGAAAGGAAAATAAAATCGAGGATCATCGGGGCGGTTGCTATGCCCTTTGCTTTTCTTTTCATCGCTTTTGCTTCATTGGCCCCGGGTATCTTTTCTGACCGCATCGACCCCCTGATCCCGGCTTTACAGAGCAACTGGCTGCATGCTCACGTTATCACCTGTTTTTTAGGCTATGCCGCTTTTGCCATTTCCTGCGGCGTAAGCATTATGTATTTGATGAAAATAAGGAAAAAGGAGCAAGGAAAGAAGGAATCCGGCTGGACGGCCCTGTTTCCCCCGCTGGAATTTTTGGATGACTTGATCTATAAAACCATCGCCGTTGGTTTTCCCATGCTGACCATCGGCATCATCACCGGGGCAGCCTGGGCCAACTATGCCTGGGGATCGTACTGGAGCTGGGACCCCAAAGAGACCTGGTCGTTGATTACCTGGTTCGTTTACGCTGTCTTCCTCCACGCCCGCTTTACCCGCGAATGGCGGGGGAAACGCGCGGCTTTTATCTCCATTATCGGTTTTGTGGCAGTTATTTTTACCTACTTCGGCGTGAACTACCTTCTTGCGGGTTTGCATAGTTATGTTTGAGCTTAGCCGGGAGCAAGTGGGGCCTCTCAGAAATAGGTTGACAAATTCCAACGTGGAGCCAGGCGGCTTTGATATATTCCACCGAGATGAGGCTCTTGCAAATGTCATTTATCCGGTCATTCCGGCGGAAGCCGGAATCCAGAAGTATTTGATAATCCTGGATTCCGGGTCGCCCCCGGCTTTCGCCAGGGTTGCCCGGAATGACGATTGAGCGCCAGATTTTGAGTTTTGCAAGAGGCTGAGATAATTGACAATGGATCATTGACCATTGCCTATTACTATTTATTTCGAGGTGACTCCATGGAAAAAAAGATAAAAATAATTGCCGGGAATATAGGAGCAGAAGCTGTTTTGAACGATTCTCCCACCGCCCAAAAAATCTGGGAAGCCCTCCCCATAGAAGCAAAGGCCAATACCTGGGGCGAGGAGATTTATTTTGCCATACCCGTAAAAGCTCCGCTGGAAGAGACGGCTCAGGAAGTAGTGCAGGTGGGCGACCTGGGTTACTGGCCCACGGGCAATGCCTTTTGTATCTTCTTCGGCCCCACGCCCATGAGCCGGGGGGATGAAGTGCGTCCGGCCAGCCCGGTGAATGTCATCGGCCGGGTTTCAGGAGATGCCAAAGTCTTCCTGAAGGTTCCAGCCGGCGCGAAAATGCGCCTGGAGAAGGAAAAAGAATAGTATCAATTTAGCGGTTTGAAAAAGTGGTTTTACCACCTTTGTTGAGGTCCGGGGGTCTGGGTGGAACGCGCCGGAAGCATCGGCCGGGTTTCCGCTTGGCCACGAAGAACCCCGCTCGTTTCCGCCGGAGGAGGCGGGGGGCGTTTTCCCCGCCCCACCAGCGAAGAAATCAGCGCCTTATGATTCCAAGCGGGCCACCCAGGCCCCCGGACCATGGATTCCCTCTGACCTTACGCCCCACCTCTTTTCAAAGGGCTAAAGTGTTACAAAGAATAAATTTTGCTTTTCCTGCTTTCTTTGTTAAAATATTGTAAAAGGAGTTTGGCAATGCCCATTTTCGAGTACCACTGTCTGAAATGCCAGGGTGATTTTGAAAAAATCGTATTCAACGCGAAAGCCGAGGTCGAATGCCCCCGTTGTCAGAGCAAAAAGGTAGACAAGAAAATCTCAGCCTTCAGCTTTAAAAGCGGTTCCAAGTTTGTCCCGGCGTCTAATTCCGGAGGATGCGGAAGCTGTTCCAGCCATCATTGCAGCACCTGCCATTAATCTTCTTTGATGGCTATGTAAAAAGTCCATCTGCGGCGTACCTGAAAGTACGCCTCACTCCTCAAGATTTGCGCGCCTTGCATCTGGAGCTTTTTACTTTGCCATCCAAATTTTGACTTTTTACGAGTCCAACTTCCTTAGCTTTTTCAGGCCAGGCAAGCCATGGAGCGAGTCAGGAAAACGATTAAAAAAACTTTTTTCGCCGGATTGGTGGTGGTGGTTCCCATCGTCATCACGGCTGTGGCCTTAATCTGGCTGTTTCGCCTGCTCGACGGCTTTTTGAGCCCAACCCTGCACCAGTTGCTGGGCAGGGAAGTCGCCGGCCTGGGCCTCCTGACCGGAATCGTGCTCATTTTTCTTGTCGGCCTTCTGGCCACCAACGTTCTCGGGTCGCGGCTGTTGAAGTTTATTCAGGATATGTTGATGCGCATCCCGGTGGTGAAAAACATCTACCCGACGATCCGCCAGCTCGTGGAGGCTTTCTCCCCAAACAAGGAATCCTCTTTCAGAAAAGTAGTCCTGGTAGAGTATCCCCAGAAAGGCACTTTTTCCCTGGGCTTTTTGACCAGTGAAGTCTCTATGAACCGCCCCTCGGAAAACCATCGTTTCTATTCCGTCTATATTCCTACGAACAATCTATACCTCGGGCATGTGCTTCTGTTTAAGGTTGAAGAAGTGTTTTTCACGGGTATTACGGTCGAAGAAGGTTTCAAAATCATTCTTTCCGGAGGAACCGCTTTCCCTCCGATAATCAAGGGCCAGAACCCTAACTCCACGCCGTGAAAATGGACTTTCATTTCCTGTTAAAGGCGCTTTACCCGATCCTTCTAACAACCGTGGGAAGCGCATTTCTTTTAATCTCCGCAAATTGTCAGGAATGGGCCAAAGCCAAAGAGGAGGCAAGCGCCATGAAAGAAGATGTGAGAAGGCCAGCAGTGGCCGGGACCTTCTACCCGGGAGACGCTAAAACCCTCTCCCGGCAGGTGCGGGAATTCCTTGCCCGCGCCACCAAGGAAGAGGCCGACGGAGAGATTATTGCCCTGGTTTCGCCGCATGCCGGTTACGTGTATTCCGGTCAAGTAGCTGCCTATGCCTTCAAAATGGTGGAAGGAATGAAGTTCGACGCCGTGGTTGTGGTCGCCCCAAGTCATCGAGCTCATTTTCAGGGGGCCTCGGTCTATGATCGGGGGGAATACGAAACGCCCTTAGGGCTCCTTCCGGTGGAAAAAGAGATTGGCCGGAAGCTCATCGAGGCGAGCGACCTGATCAGCTTCTTCCCGCAAGCCCACTCCCAGGAGCATTCCCTGGAAGTTCAGCTCCCTTTTCTCCAGGAAGCCATTGGAAAATTCAACCTGGTGCCTATCGTACTCGGGGATCAAAGCTATCGCACCTGTCAAGCAGTAGGCCGGGCGATCGTTCAGGCAGTCAAAGGAAAAAAAATTCTGCTGGTGGCCAGCACCGACCTTTCCCATTTCCATCCATACGATAAAGCGGTGAAGCTGGACAACATTATCCTGGAAGACCTGCGATCCCTGGATGCCCAAAAATTGGACCAGAACTTGGGTTCCGGTAAAGGAGAGGCTTGCGGCGGCGGAGCGGTGATCACGGTAATGCTGGCCGCTAAAGAAATGGGGGCTAACCGCTCCCGGGTGCTCAAGTACCAGAACTCCGGCGATGTGACCGGAGACCGCGCCGGCGTTGTGGGATATGCCGCTGCGGTCTTTTATCGAAACCCGCCCATCCAGTAAAGGGAAATATGATGAAAAAAGCGGGAATCAGCCTGGGTTTGACAGAGGAAGAGAAGCGGACTCTGCGGCAGATTGCCCAGTCCACGATTGAGGCACGGTTAAAAGGAGAGAATCCCCCAAGAGTTGAGACCTTAAGCGGGCCCTTAAAAGAAAAGCGGGGGGCTTTCGTCTCCCTGCATTCCCATGGTCAGCTCCGGGGATGCATTGGCAATATTCACCCGCATCAGCCCCTGCACCAGATCGTGGAAGAAATGGCCGCGGCCGCGGCTTTCGAAGATCCCCGGTTTTCCCCCCTCACCCTTAAGGAGCTAAGGGAGTTGGACCTGGAGATTTCAGTCCTGACCCCTCTTCAGCGAGTCAAGGATGTAAGCGAGATCGAGGTGGGAAAACACGGACTCTACATCAAGAAGGGTTTTTATTCCGGCCTCCTCCTGCCTCAGGTGGCCGCGGAACATAACTGGGACAGGGTAACCTTCCTCGAGGAAACCTGCCGCAAAGCCGGCCTGCCGCGGAAAGCCTGGAAGGAGAAGGATGCGGAAATTTATCTTTTTTCGGCGGATATTTTTTAAGACATCATTGGACGCGGATTAAAATATGATGTTCTCGTAAAAAGTCCTGAAGCCCCTTTCTCCGTCATTCCGGCCCCGATTTTCATCGGGATAAACTCCAGCCGGAATCCAGAAGTATTTGATCCCGCTCTGGGCGGGACTGGATTCCGGGTCGCCCCCGGCTTTCGCCAGGGTTGCCCGGAATGACGATTGAGCGCCAGATTTTGAGTTTTGCAAGACTCTCTTATATTTATCTGCGTTTATCTGAGCAGATCTGCGTCCCCTTGATTAGCTTTTCCGGAGGTTGAAAGGCATGCCCATCTACGAATACGAATGCGCAAGTTGTCAAGCTGTTAGCACGTTCCTGATTTTGAAAAAAGATGATAAGGCCCGGGTGGCTTGCAAAGGCTGCGGGAGTAAAAAAATGTCCCAGGTCATTTCTCGAGTGACTTATCATCGCGCCGAGAGTGACCGTCTGAATGAATTCGACCCCCGCAAACCCCAGGGAGAAGAATTTTACAAAGACTCCAGGAACGTCGGCCTTTGGGCCAAGAAACGAGCCAAAGAATTGGGTGCGGACCTGGGCCCCAAATTTGACGAAATCGTGGAGAGCGCCCGCACCGGCAAGATATTAGAAAAATATGATTTATAAATTATGAATAATGAAGTTTGGGAAAAAGCCTTCTCCCGCCGGGATTTACTGAAGGGGGTTGCCTCCTGCGCCCTCCTCGTAGCCGTGTCCGCCAATCCTGCGCCCGCCCTGGCCCAACGGGGAAAAAAAGGCTACATCAATACCAGGCTTTCGTCCCATTTTCGCACCCTGGAAAATCAGAGAATCCAGTGCCAGCTCTGCCCGCGGGAATGCCAAGTGGCAAAGGGCCAGCGAGGATTCTGCGGAGTAAGGGAGAACCGGGCGGGAAAATATTACAGCTTGGTCTATGGCAACCCCTGCGCCGTGCATCCTGACCCCATCGAGAAAAAACCTTTCTACCACCTTTTGCCGGCTTCCATTTCACTTTCCATCGCCACTGCCGGGTGTAACCTGCGCTGCAAGTTCTGCGAGAACTGGGAGATCTCCCAGGCCAAGCCGGAAGATACTTACAACCTGGACCTTCTGCCGGAGAAAGTGGTGGCCCTGGCCAAAAAAATGGGGGCTCGCTCCATCGCTTATACTTATGCGGAGCCGACCATTTTTTTCGAGTACATGATAGACACTGCCAAACTGGCCAGGAAAGAAGGCATTCTCAACGTCTGCCACTCCAATGGATTTATCAACCCCGGGCCATTGAAAGAACTTTGCCAGGTTACCGATGCCTTCAACATCGACCTCAAGGGCTTCACCGATGATTACTACAGCGGCATGACCCAGGGCCGCCTGGCCCCTGTCCTGCAAACTTTAAAGACCTTAAAGCAACAGGGCATCCACCTGGAAATTACCAACCTGGTGATCCCGACCAAGAATGATAACCAAGACGTTATGCGACCAATGTGTGCCTGGATAAGAAAGGAATTGGGGGAAGGAACGCCGCTTCATTTCTCCCGATTCTATCCCCTTTACAAGCTGCGCACCCTTCCGCCCACGCCGGTCTCGACTCTGGAAAAAAGCCGCAATACGGCCATGGATGCGGGCCTGGATTTTGCCTACATCGGCAAGGTTCCCGGCCATGAAGGCGAGCGCACCTTCTGTCCCAGGTGCAAGAAGCTCCTCATTGGCCGCCAGGGTTATACCATCAGCGAAATCAACTTATCCAAAGGAAAGTGTAAATTCTGCGGCAAGCCTATCCCGGGTATCTGGGCTTGATGCTCGTCTTGAAAAGAAAAGCCCCTGTCCCGAAGTTTCGGGGCAGGGGCTTTTTATTGAGCGCTCCCCCGCTTGGAAAACTATGACATCGGAACGGACTGGCCGCCGATCACGATGATGACCCGCATAACGAAGATCCCGATGATCACCAGAGCGGCGGAGGCATACTGAACCGCGGGGATCATGCGGGTCTGGGGATGAGCCAGGAGGCCCAGGGGCAGAAAGGCTCCCAGCAGTAGCTCGACCCCCAGGAACCAGAAGGCGTACTCTCCGGTGGTCAATAGTTTAAGCATATGGTAGGACTCCACATCGGAAGAAGCCAGCACCGTCAGGTCGCTTCCGATTAAGAAGAGGTCGGCAATAATGAAGATGATGAAAAGCCTAAGCAGCGTTCCGATCACGCCTTTATGCCTGGCAATCTGCTCCTCACTCATTTCGGGAGCGTAACGACGGAGCCAGAGGTTGCTAAGCACGATCAATACGGCCAGGCCTGAGACCATGGCCGAGATCATGAAGAGAGCCGGGTTCAGGGCCGTGTTCCAGAAGGCCCGGGCCTTGGAAAGGGCCAGGAAAAATCCGGTGTAGCCGTGGCCGGCAATGGCTACGGGCATCCCGAAAAGGCCCCAATACCGGGCCATTTTCCAGTTTCCCTGGAGAACGAAGTAAGCATAGACTATGCAAACAAGGCCATCAAGGGCCAGGAAAAAGCTCCCCCAGGTTAAAGGGGAAGTTGGGTTCAGGTAAACGAAGAGGTGCCAGAATCGTAAAGGTTGATTCAGGTCAACAATCAACAAAACGGGCGCAGATAGGAGCAAAATAACGGCCCCGACGGCCCCGAGCTTGGCTACGGGCTGCCATTCTTCTTTCTTTAAAAGCGTGGCAATGACCGAGGTGATGAAAAGTCCGGCAAGCGACCCGGTAAGGAAGAAATAAATCGCGATGGGCCACCCCAGAGGCATGGCCGAGTTGGCAAACTCTGGAAGGTTATAAAGAATGTTAGTATCCATTTTCCCCCCTTTTGTATTCTATCCTCGTACTTTCAATCAGCAAAGGGCATGCCAGGAGGGCAATAATTCTTAAAAAATTAAAAGTCTTGTATTTATGATAAGTTATGGGGTGAATGAAATTACGGCGGGAGGGAAGGGCAAAGCGGCAAGCATTTTGTGCAGTAAATATACTGCATTGAAAAAACTAAAATATTAATCATTTCATGTGTTTTGGTCGTATGCAGCGATTTAATAAAACATGCACGTTTTTACTGCATCGGTACTTGATTTCGGTTTTTTGCTTTTTCCAGGAAGGCCGAAAATAATGGGAAAAGCCAGATAATGATCGTCATAGTGCAAAGGGTGGCGCTGACCGGTCTGGAGAAGAAAGGAAGGAAATCCCAATCAGTCTTGATCATGCTCATCATAAAATTCTTTTCCAGGATGGGGCCAAGGACCAGGCCGAGAACCACCGGGGCAACCGGGAATCCGTTGGCCTCCAGGAAAAACCCGACGACCCCCATCAGCAACATGGTCCCTACATCAAAAAGACTGTTGTTAATGGCGTATGAACCCACCATACAGAACATGAGAATCGCCGGCATGAGAATCTTTTTGGGGACCCGCAGCATCTGGGCGCTGGTTTTGATGGCCAGGTAACCAAACGGAATCACGAGAAGGTTCGCCAGAATAAAAGCAAAATAGACCGCGTAAACAATTTCCGGGTTTTTTTCAAAGATCATCGGCCCCGGGCGCAACCCTTTCATAAAAAGGACCCCGATGACGATGGCCGTGATAGAGTCTCCCGGAATTCCGAAGACCATTGCCGGGACCCAGGCTCCGGCCAGGCAGGCGTTGTTGGCGGTACTGGAATTCACGATCGCTTCGATGGAGCCAAATCCGAATTTCTCAGGCTCTTTGGAACTTTTCTTGGCAACGGCATAGGCCAGCCAAGCGGCAATATCTGCTCCTGCTCCGGGAAGGATGCCGATGAAAATTCCCAGCAGGCCTGACCGGGGAACATGAAGCTTATACTTTTTGAAAAGCTGGGGAATGCTGGCAAAAATTTTCCCGGTTTTTACTCTGGCAATGGGGTAGGCGACATGAGCTTCCATTACATTGCGGATGACTTCGGAGACCCCGAAGACCCCAATCATGGCTGGAATGAAGTTTACCCCGTTGAGGAGTTCCACGCTGCCGAAGGTAAAGCGGGGATAGCCCAGGGTGATGTCCACCCCAATGGTGGAGAGGAACAAGCCGAGAATCATGGCCAGAGCCCCTTTTACCTGGGAACCGCGGGATACCATGACCGTTGCGCTGAGGCCCAGGGCTGCGAGCCAGAAGAATTCAAAAGTGGTAAAAGTCATGGCCAGCTCAGCCAGGAGTGGGGCGGCCACCATCAGGGTGCAACCTCCCATCAGCCCGCCTATGGCTGAAAAAGTAACTCCAACCCCCAAAACCATCTCGCCCTTGCCCTGCTTGGTAAGCTCAAAAGAATCCTGAGTATAGGCCGCCGATGAAGGGGTTCCCGGGATGCGCACTAAGGCTGCCGGAATGTCTCCGGCAAAGATGGCCATGGCTGACATGGCCACAATGGAGACAAGGGCCGGGACAGGATCCATAAAAAAAGTGAAGGGGATCAGCAGGGCTGCGGCCATGGTGGCCGTTAGCCCAGGGATGGCTCCGACAAAAAGGCCATAAATACAGGAAATAACTATAACCAGGAGAACTTTGGGGGCCAGGAGCAGAGATAGACCATGGAGGGCAAATTCCATAACTTCACCAACCGAGCAATCCGGGGCTCAAAGGCACCCGGAGGATTTTATAAAAAATAAAATGAGTAAAAAGGGTCACCAGGATACTTAAAACGACGCTTTTAAACAGCGATGTTCCCAACTTTTTCATGAAGAGAAAAAGAAGAAAAAAGCTGGTTAAAAGAAAACCCAGCCAGCTCTCCAGAACCATGAAAGCCACAATAATTCCAAGAGTAAAGAAGGCGTTCCAGACATTCCGGGAAGGGAGAGTTTCGGAGGCTTCTTCTGTTGGTCTTTTGCCGCGGGAAGACTTCCTGGCCTTGAAAAGAAGGAGTGAACCGAAGAAGATAAAAAGGGCGGCTAAAATATTGGGGAATAGCGATGGTCCGGGATGATCTTTGTCCAAAGAGGGAAAAGGGATCGTCAGGATTAAGATGCTGATCCCCAGCGCAATAAAAATCCCCCCTCCAATCAAGTCATTTTTATCCATTTTTCTAAACCATAAATGAATGATGGATTGGTAAAAAGTCCTGTTCCTGTCATTGCGAGGAGTTCCGCATTAGCGGGACGACGAAGCAATCTTGTCTTTTCATGCACTTATAAAAACGAGATTGCTTCGCTTTCGCTCGCAATGACCCTTTCGCGACTTTTTACGAAGCCATCAAAAATGAACCGTGGAAAACGAATCGAAATGTTCCCCACGGTTCATGGCTTCATTCAAAAGTTCTTTATTTCACCAATCCGACTTCTTTCATCATGGCTCCCATGGCCTTGTCGCCTTCAGCCATGAACTTTGCGTATTCGGCCGCAGGCGCCCACATGATGCCGAAGCCGTTCTTCTTCATGAAATCTTTGAACTCAGCGCTGGCTACGGCTTTTTCCAGGGACTTCTCCAACGTTTTGGCCACCGCATCGGGTGTGTCTTTGGGTACGCACACTCCCCTCCACGCTCCCATGGACCAATCAATCCCCAGCTCTTTCAAGGTGGGCACGTCCGGGAAAATCTCAGCCCGTTTATCACCCATGATCGCCAGCGATTTTACTCTCTTTGCCTCGATCAGCGAGGCGGCCTCAGGAAGGCTACAGGTGACTACGGCTATGCCCCCGGCAACCAGTTCAGCCAAGCCCGGAGCTGCTCCCTCGCTGGGAACCCAGGGAATGGCATCAATGGAGATTCCGGCGGCTTTCAACATGCCGGCCCGGGACAGGTCCCATATTCCTCCCTTGCCAGTTCCTGTGGCTTTCAGCTTGCCGGGATTGGCCTTGGCGTACGCCAGAAGATCCTTCAAAGTCGCCCAGGGAGCATCGGTCCGGACGTTGACTCCGGCCGGGTCAAAGTTGATCAGGGCCACGGGTTTGAAGTCCTTATAATTCACTTTGGCCAGCCCCATCCAGTGCATCATGGTAATTTCCACGGTGACGATGGTCATGGTATATCCGTCGGGAGAGGCTGTGGCTCCGGCTGTATGGCCGACGGCTCCGCCTCCGCCAGTGCGGTTGACCACGGTTACGGGCTGCCCCAGATCCTTCTCCAGGAGCACGGCCAGCATGCGGGCCACCCGGTCAGTTCCCCCCCCTGCTCCCCAGGGGCAGACGAAGCTGATGGGCCGGCTGGGGTACTTGGCCTGGGCATAACTGGCCGGGATAGACCAGCCCAGGACAAGAAAACCAGCCAGACAAGCAACGACCAAATTCCTAAAAATAGTTTTCTTTTTCACGATGTTCATTCCTCCTTTAAGTAGGCAACGCATTCCAGTTTAGTTGATGCTATCGAAAAGAGAAAAAATTGTCAACTTCTGATTGGATGCCCTTCGCTATGAGCTTGGCCTCATCCCCTGATTCTTACTTTCCTCACCCCCTTTCTACCCGTAAAACCGAAGGAGTTATGGCTGAAAGCGACCTGCAGGCCGTATAAAGCATGGCCGTGCGCAACTGCTCGACGTACTGATTGAGCAGTAAGGTCACCCCTTCCTGGCCGCCGCCGACAGCGGCCACGGCCATGGGGCGGCCCACAAGAACGGCCTCAGCACCCAGGGCCAGCATTTTCAAGACGTCAACGCCGCTGCGCACCCCGCCATCAATAAAAATTTTGATTTTCCCTTTCACCGCGGAAACGATTTCGGGAAGCACTTCTGCGGTTCCGGGCGTATGATCGAGAACTCGCCCGCCATGATTGGAAACCACGATGCCGGCCGCGCCGGCCTCCACTGCTTTTATTGCTTCCGCCGCGGTCATAATGCCCTTCAGAATGATGGGCAGCCTGGTTTGCGAGATAACTTTCTCCCAGTGTTTTAAAGTCCAGGGGCCGGCAGGTTGACCGGCGCGCTTCATATGAATGATACCGGCAGCGTCGATGTCCGAGGCAATGGCCGGGACCCCTGCATCCTCTGCTCTCCTGACCCGGGAGAGAAAGTCTTCTGCCGGCCTGGGCTTAACCGTTGGCACACCCCAGCCCTGATTTTTTCCTAAAATTTCCAGGCCCAGGTCTAAAAACATGGAATTGGGCCCGTCGCAAGTAAAGGTAATGGATCCGGCTTCCCGGCCTCCTTCCACCATAGCCGCAAGGTATTCCCTTTCCTCCATAGCCTTGCCCATATTTATGACCATGCCCGCCAGCGGGGCCACAAGAATGGGCATCCGCAAACTTCGCCCGAAAAAATCATAGTCAATATTTGGGTCGGCGGCATCATGGATCGTGCACAAGTTCAGTTTAATGCGGGCGAGGCTGTCGAAATTGGCCATGAATGATGACCCGGTGCCAATCCCCCCCATACCGGGCATCTCCCCGGCGCATGCTCTGCCGTTGCAATTGGGACAGACGCGGCATACGCCTTTAAATTTTTCCCGAGCAACTCGGTAAATTTCTTTCATCTCCATATTCAGGATCCTTTTTACATCAAAAGAAGTTTTGGTCCCCAGGTAATTCCTTTCCCGGTCAATGTTTATCTGGATGAGCGCCTGCCTGGGGCTTGCTCTAGAGACGGGAAGGAAAAGCCAGCGACCTGAGGTCGCTTTAGTTTGATTATAAACTATCCAACTTTTTTTGGTCTTATTCTACTCGAAAGAAGGCTTCTGAATCAAGGTTAAAGGAAATTCCTAGCCAAAGATATTTGAAATTTCTATCCAATCCCCTCCCCATTTCATGGGTGAGGGTGGGGGTGAATAGAAAAATGATCCCCCTCACCTTTGCCCCCTCCCGTCACGCCAAGGCGTGAAGGAGAGATTTTAGGGATATTCAGACATCTGGAAATTTGGATTTAGGCATTTCTGGAAAAATGATAAAAACCTAATAATATCTATGAGTTATGGATGATTTTATGGTTAACATAACTCCTTGGTCCTTCTTTCATTCTTTGTTTGTACTATTTGCTTAAAAAACAATTATTTCAGGATAGAAAGCGGGTCGCAATCCGATTTTGGGCAATGTCATGCACATCTTCGGCAACGACCTCCTCCAGGCGTTTAACGTCAATGGGGGATAAGGAGGGGTAAATTCAAGGAAGAATCTTGCATTGCCTGTCGATGTGGATATAATAGCTATAATGATAGCTATTAAAAGAGCTAAGCCTTATGAAAACCGTACAAATTACTCTGGATGAAGATCTCCTGCACACCGTGGACAAGGTGGTCCGGAAGTTGGGAACAACACGGTCTTCCTTTACGAGGGAAGCCCTGCGAGCCGCGGTTAAAAAGAGCCGGATCCAGGAATTGGAGCAAAAACACCGGGAAGGATATCGTCGGAAACCAGTCAAAACGCATGAGTTCAGCGACTGGGAAAATGAGCAAGTTTGGGTGGAGCCATGAAGAGAGCAGAGGTCCGCTGGTATATTTCCCGACCGGACAAGAACCGTCCGGTTGTAATCTAGACCCGGGATTCAGCATTGGAGTTTCTGGGGGAAGTGACCATTGCTCCCATAACCTCCACGATCCGTGATATCTCTTCGGAAGTTTTATTGGCCCGGGAAGATGGAATGCCCAGAGAGTGCGCCGTAAACCTGGATCACATTCAAACTGTTTCCAAAGATAAGATCGGGTCTCTCATCACAACATTAAGGCCGATAAAATTATCGGAAGTAAGGTCGGCTTTAATGTTTGCGCTGGGTTTTTGATGAAAGAAGATGGCTTCGTAAAAAGTCCATCTGTCCCGCTCAGAGCGGGATTGCGCTTCACCTTTAAAGGTGGGTACTGGGAAGTAATTGAAAAGGGATGAGTTAATAGCAGAGATGTCGGAACAAGGGTTATTGGAAAACAAGGGGGAATAATTCTCAAATGTCAGGACATAGGTTACCCGTGTTGATTTTAAAGTCTTTTTTGAATCGGGAGATCGGTTACCCTGCTTAATAATTTTATCCATGATAATCCTATGTTGAAGAATAAATAGATAAGATCGCTACAAGGAAAATGTGGTAATGGGTAACCGATGTCCTGATATAATTTACCTTTAGACTCGGGTAACCTATGTCATGACAGTTGCCAAATAATGGCTAAGATTGAAGTAATCAAGACCGAGCTTGTGTGGCCGGGGGTATACAATGAGGGGGTGACAATGGAGGAAGTGTTCCGTATCTGTCTCCCTTTTTAAGTCATTGAAACCAAAAATGTTAGCGCGGCAACATTTTCCCAGAGTATCACAAAACAAAACCTTCCTTCTTAAGATTTTGGTGGACAAGTGAAACCTGAAGAAAAAGCCCGGCAGGATATTGACAAACTCCTAAATTTGGCAGGCTGGAAAGTTCAAGATTATAATGACCTTAACCTTGGTGCTTCCCCGGGCGTTGCCGTCCCTGAATTTCCCCTCCAATCTATTTTCGCTGCTGCAAAGAAAATGATCCCTAACCATGATTGATCTTGAATGGAAGTCCGGGGCGGCATCGTCAAGGTTGTGCCCAAGAACCACCAGTATCTTGGGGTAGTAGAAAATGCAATGGCGGCTCTGCGGGAAATCAAAAAACGCAAGGGCCGCTTGGGAGTTTTCTGGCATACGCAGGGAAGCGGTAAATCCATCTCCATGATTTTCTTTTCCCAGAAGGTCTTGCGGAAGATTCCAGGCAACTGGACGTTCGTTGTCGTTACCGACCGGCAGGAACTGGATGACCAAATCTACAAAACCTTCGCCAATGCCGGGGTAATAACGGAAGGGCATTGCCAGGCCGAAAGTTCAAAAGACCTCCGGCGCCTCCTCACCTAGGATCACCGCTTTGTTTTCACCCTGATCCACAAATTTCGCACCGAGGAGGGCCGTCCCCACCCTGCCCTATCACAGCGGGATGACATTATCGTTATCACCGACGAGGCCCACCGGAGCCAATATGACAGCCTCGCCCTGAATATGAGAAACGCCCTTCCCAAAGCCTCCTTCATTGCTTTTACTGGAACGCCACTCATCGTAGGAGAGGGAAAGACCTGGGAGGTCTTCGGCGACTATGTTTCTATTTACAACTTCAAGCAGTCCGTGGACGATGGCGCCACGGTGCCACTCTACTATGAAAACCGCATCCCCGAACTTCAACTAAAAGACGAGAAGGCTTTTAAAGAGGGAATGGATCGACTTTTGGAAGAAGCCGAACTTGACGAAGCCCAAGAGAAGAAACTGGAGAGGGAGTTTTCCCGGGAGTATCATCTTATCACCCGGGATGACCGGTTGGAGAAGGTTGCCGAGGACATCGTTGAACACTTTACGGAGCGGGGCCAGCGTGGCAAGGGCATGGTTGTGAGTATCAATAAAGCGGCCGCCTTGAAAATGTATGACAAAGTGCGGAAGTATTGGCAGTCGAAAATTGACAGGCTCACGAAGCAGGTGAATAAACTGGAGGGTCCGGAGCGACGGGAACTGGAGGACAAAATAGCCTATATGAGGGAAACCGATATGGCGATCGTGGTTTCTTCCTCGCAGAACGAAGCCGCAGAGTTGAAAAAGAAGGGCGTTGACATCGTTCCTCACCGGCAACGGATGGTGAAAGAGGATCTCGACACCAAATTCAAAGACCCCGAAGACAAATTCTGTCTTGTGTTCGTCTGTGCCATGTGGATGACCGGATTCGATGTTCCGTCCTGTTCTACCATCTACCTCGACAAACCCATGCGGAACCATACCTTGATGCAAACCATTGCCCGCGCCAACCGGGTATTCCGGGACAAGGTCAACGGACTTATCGTGGACTATGTGGGGGTATTCAGAAACTTACAGAACGCCTTGGCCATTTACGGGTCAGGTTCGGGCGGGGGGGGTAAAACCTGGGGAGGAGCCAGTCAAGGAAAAGGCCGAATTGGTGTCCATGCTCAAAAGCGCGATTGCCCAGACCGTTCAGTTCCTCAAAGAAGCAGGGATTGAGGTAGAACCCATTATTGCTGCAACCGGGTTCCAACGTGTGAAGTTGCTGGACCAGGCCGTTGACGCAATTTTGGTCAATGACGCCACCAAAAAACGCTTTGTCAATGTTTCCAATACCGTTAACCGCATCTTCAAGGCCATACTCCCCGACAAAGAGGCCAACGAGTTTGTCCCCTTATGCTCCTTATTCCGAGCAATACAATTAAAAATTGACTCCCTGCAACCAGAGGGGGATGTATCCCAGGTCATGGAAAAAGTGGAAGAGCTTCTGGACGAAAGCATCACAGCCAAGGGCTATGTCATTCGGGAACCGGTGACCTCATATGGCTGGTCTCAACATTCAACAGATTTGATCCCTGAAATTACTATTTCAAAATTTCCGCAAGTAAGGATTTCTTAAATCAAGAAAACGGGTTGCAATCCGATTTTAATAAAGGTCATAGACATCTTCGGCAACGACACCTGCTATGCGTTTGAAGTCGATGTGGGATAAGGAGAGTATACGAATTTGAGGATTGCGCTTTGTTCCCAATAAAGGTACAATTGTACCCACTATGAGTTCGTTGTATCTATCAGCGGCATTGTTCGGAAAGACGCGCAGAGCGGTTTTGGCTCTCTTTTATACCAATACGGATGAATCTTTCTACTTGCGCCAAGCCATCCGGGCTATCGGCCTCGGCCAGGGGACTGTACAAAGGGAACTGACCCGTTTGACAGAGGCAGGTTTGTTGGTGCGCCTGGTCAGGGGCCATCAGGTTTATTATCAGGCGAACCGTCAGTCGCCGATCTTTTCCGAAATGAAGGCGTTGATAATCAAGACAGCCGGCGTGGGCGACATCTTGAAGGCGGCGTTGGCTGATTTTCTGGATCGGATTCTCTTGGCCTTCATATATGGCTCCATGGCCGCCGCAACTCATAAGGCAACAAGCGACGTGGATTTGATGATCGTGGGGGATCTGTCCTTTGCCGAAATTACCACAGCTTTGCATCCGGCTCAAGAAAAACTCAGCCGGGAAGTGAACCCGACTGTTTATTCGGTAGTAGAGTTTCAAAAGAAACTGCAACCCGGGCATCATTTTATAAACACGGTTATCCAAGAACCAAAGATCTTTCTGATCGGAGACGAGGGTGAGCTTAAGAAGCTGGGCGCAAAACGGCTGGCTTATAGAGCATAAAACAAGCGCCGAAGAGATTGCCGGCCTTTTGCGCGTCGCCAAGCGGGACCTGGTAGACTGCCAAGCCCCCGGCCTGAGCCCCGATTGGCAGTTGGGCATCGCCTACAGGCCCTCCAGTCGGCCACGGCCGCGTTAGGCCGCCAGCGGCTACCGGGCATCGCGCGAAGGGCAGCACTACCGCGTCATCCAGAGCCTACCATTTACGATCGGCGTTGGTGCCGATTTCGTCATGCAGCTCGATCAATTCCGCAAAAAACGCAATATCAGTGATTATGAAAGGGCTGGGGCCGTATCGGATCTGGAAGCAAAAGAAATGATCAGTTTGGCGCATAAGCTAAACCAGAAGGTAAGGGATTGGCTGAAATTAAAACATCCGCAGCTCCTGAAGGACTGAGCAAAACAAGGGGGATAGAAGTTGCGGCAATCTTTAATAAAGGCATGAGTTATCGAATTATTGCTTCGCGACAACCGCTCGACATTACTGGCGAAAACTCCAAATCCTACCAGTTCAAGGGGGAAATGAATCGCTTCCCAGCTAAAAAATGAATAATAAGCAATACAATAAATGATTTATTAATGACATAATTGAGCAGACGTATTCTTCCCAAATCTTCCCTTACTCCTCTTCTCCAAATCCCGCAAAAGGCGGGACTCCATTTAACAAAGGGAGAAAAGGAGGGGTTTAAATTAAGGAGGGACGGAAATGTTAAAAGAAATCGAGAATTACTTATCCTTTTTGAACGATCTGCGAGGCCAGGTTAAGACTCTGCTGGAAGGACTACCGAAAGAAGCGCTGGATTGGCGGCCGCTTGAGGGCCAGGGAGAACTGGCCACCAACTCACTGGCGGTCATGACGATGCACCTGGCTGGTTCGGAGGCTTTTTGGATCAAAGAGATCATTGGCAGGCAATCCATTCAACGCGACCGCGATGCTGAGTTTGTCGCCAGAGGGCTGGGGTTTTCGGAACTGGCAGCCAAAATGGAAACAGGCTCAAAGGATACACCCGCAATTCTATCATCCCTGACGCCCGCCCAATTGGAAGAAACCCGGAAATTTCGCGACCGCATGGTAACGGTCCGGTGGGCGATCCTGCACGTCATCGAACACTTCGCCATGCATGTCGGGCATATGCAACTTACGCGTCAATTGTGGCTGGCTAACTTCGGAAAGAAATAGAATGTCATCACAACCCGTTTGCCAACTTGGTCACCATCAATGGCTTGATTGTTGACAAACGCTCGCAGCCGCTGGAAATCCAGGAATTCCTGCGAGGAAAGTTAGCTGAATGACGGGAAAAATAAAAAGGATAAAATGAGAAAGTAAAGCTATGAAAGTTCCGGCAATCGAAATTCGGGAAGTTACCTACGCCATCAACGGCCGAAAAATAATCGATAATGTTACCTGGAAAGTGGAACGCGGAGAACATTGGGCCCTGCTGGGGCCGAACGGCGCCGGGAAAACCACCCTCCTAAAAATTGTCTGCGGGTATCTCTGGCCAAACGCAGGAGGAGAGGTTCGGCGCCAGGGGAAAGCGCTCATCGACCTGAGGGAATTGAGGCGAAGCATTGGCTGGGTTACGTCTTCTCTTCCGGCGCATATCCCGGCGGAAGAACTGGTCTTGGACACCGTCCTTTCGGGGAAATATGCCCAGGTCGGCTTCGTGAAGATGAAATGGGACGTCCCCAACAAGCAGGACTACGAAACCGCGCTTCAACATCTGGATGAACTCGGCTGCGCCGAATTGGCCGGTATGAAATTTGGCTCTCTTTCCCAGGGAGAACAGCAAAAGGTCTTGATCGCCAGAGCGCGCATGACCCAACCCTATTTAATCATTTTGGATGAACCCTGTGCGGGCTTAGACCCTGGAGCACGGGAAACCTTTCTATCCTCTTTACAAGAATTGGGAAGATATAAAGGAGCGCCCAGTCTGGTTTACGTCACCCACCATATTGAAGAGATCCTCCCTTTATTTAAAAAGACGTTAATTCTCAAAGATGGGCAAGTGATCGCCAGCGGGCATACGGATGTCATTATCAATGCCCAAACGATGGAGGAACTCTACGGGGTCTCTTTGAAAATCGTACGGAGTAACGGCCGCTACTGGCCAATCGGAAAATAATCAGTTGTAACAGTTGATGAACTCGTAAAAAGTCCGAAAGCCCCTTTCCCCGTCATTCCGGCCCCGATTTTCATCGGGATAAACTCCAGCCGGAATCCAGTATTTCAAGAATTTATCATACCTCTGGACTCCGGTTTTCACCTGTCTGCCAGGCACAGGCAGGCCGGAGTGACGACTTTTTACGAGGCCATCACAGTTTAACCCTTTGGAAATTTGGCTAAACTTCAATACAAAAAGAATTGACATGTATATGTTTATCATATACAATTAAATACCATGAAGGAAGAATCCGAAAAGGCTGTTGGCTTCCAATGGGATGAGGGGAACGCCGATAAAAACCGCATTACACATAATGTTGAGAACTGGGAGGGTGAACAGATATTTTTCAATGCCCCCTTGCTTATTCTCGGTGATCTGAAACATTCCACCACAGAGGAAAGGTGGGCTGCCTTTGGCCGCACAGATGATGGACGTCTTCTTACCGTGGTTTTCACAAAAAGAGGGGATCTGATTCGGATCATTTCCGCAAGGGACATGAACCGAAAGGAGAGAAGGTTTTATGAAAAAAATGGATAATCGTATACCGGAATTCAAGGACGAGGACGAGGAGCGTGCATTTTGGGCAACTCACTCCCCACTCGATTATTTTGACCCCAACCGCATCAATAGAGTATTCTTTCCAGATCTGAAGCCGTCTCTGAAATCGATTTCTATCCGGGTCCCCTCGGACATGCTGGCGGAGCTCAAAACCTTAGCCAACAAGAAGGATGTCCCTTACCAGAGTCTTGCCAAGGTATATTTAGCCAGGCAGATCGCTCTGGAACGTGGATCCCTGGGTCGCTCTCCAAGGAAAAAGAGAGGCCACAGGGCCCATGCCCGCCAGGGTGTGCCAGCAAGTGCGTCACAAGATTTAAATCGCTGAGCTTCCAATGGTAGTTCTGGTTCCAATCATAGGGTGTGCTATGATCAAAGACTCGGAGGTCGAATAATGCGCAAGGTATCACTTGAAAGGCTTGAGGTTTCGTCCGCGCACAGTCAAGTATTGAAAGAAACCGTTATCTCGGACAGCGGCCCAGGTACCATTCTAAGAGATTTTGATACGCTCTTGAATTATCTTAGGAAACAGGAGCTGCCGGTTGCGGGCACACACCAGTTGCCCAGGAATGTGGTGGCAGAGATGAATGCCCGTCTGACTCATCCTATTCAACTCAGGCTGAAGCAGCCCCAGCAGAAATCATACCCGCACCTTCACGGGCTGTATCTGCTGATGCGGGCCTCAGGACTCGCTTGTGTTGGGGGAACAGGAAAGCTCTTTCTATCTGTCGATAAAGGAACACACCAGGTTTGGGAAAATCTGAACCCCACCGAGCGATACTGTACCTTGCTGGAAAGCTGGTTGCTCCGGGGAAAGCCGGAAATTATCGGGGAAGGCCGCAAAGGTTGGCCTTTGATCCCTGATAATTTTCAAGCGTGGAGCATCCTCTTCGGGCGGATGTCCAATAAGGGGTTACAGGTCGCAGGCACCAGAGATGCCGAGTATCTACTGAGGTACATGCCAGGCTGGCATAACTTGGGCCTGCTGGAGTTGTTCGGCCTGATCGCCATACAGCCCGGTTCGCCCATAGAGGGCAAGGGGTGGCAGATTGAGCGCATTGACCGCACCGCATTTGGCAGTGCCTTGTTGTCTTTACTTTACGCCAGGTTCTTCAGAAATATCAACCTTATCTTGAAATTAGAAGAGGAGAGAAAAGTGCCGCTCGGTGCGCTGCAGCCTGTTCTCCGGCCTTATTTCCCGGACTGGAAGAACAACCTTTCCATTCCCGAATGGGCCTTTAGAGAAGGAACGCACATCTTTAAGGTATCCTTAGGGCGATTATGGTTCCGGATCGCTATCCCCGCAAATTATTCTCTGGAATCGCTGTCGTCTGCCATTCTCAACGCTCTCGAGTTTGATTACGATCACCTGTTTTCTTTCTCGTATGAAAACTCCTTTGGGGCATTGGAGATGATCAATCACCCATACATGGACGAGGGGCCGTGGGCAAGTGACGTTATGGTGGGCGACGTGCCGCTTCGTGTCGGACAGAGGATGAACTACCTGTATGACTTTGGCGACAACTGGGAGTTCGACATAACCCTGGAAAGGGTTGATCCGGATGGCGGTTAAAAAACCGGTTCTCCTTGAGATGCACGGAAAACCGCCAGAACAATACCCAAGCTGGGATGATTAAGGTCGTCTAAAGAACAATGGCCTTTGCCGGAAGCTAAGAAGTTTTACGCTATATACAAGAGGGCTTTCTTAGGTGGCCAACAACCAAATGCACGCAAGGTGTTCCCACGTTGGCGCTTGCCGCCGGGGCGTGATACGGCGGCTTTTTCCTAAAAATGGTATGAATTTCAAGCCATAATTGATGATCTCTTAAAAAGCCTGGAAATGCTGTTTTCCGTCATTCCGGCGCAAGCCGGAATCCAGCCTTTTCAAATAGTTATGAAATATATGGACTCCGGTTTTCACCTGTCTGCCAGGTACAGGCAGGCCGGAGTGACGACTTTTTACGAAGCCATCAATCATGGCAAGATATACTTAGTTGTACCCCCGAAGCCACCCCCAATATATTCGGGAGCATCCTAATTGTTTTCTTCCTGTACTTCACAAATTGTCAACCGCGGCGAAGATGCAGGACTTCCAACGGTAATAAATGATGTTCCCTCGCGGTGAACCAGTGAAATTTGTTGATGCATAGATGACGGGCAGTCACCCGTTAACCCGCCGCCGCTAATCGTCTTTCCCGAGGCGGCGTAAAAGTGGTGATACCAAATCATAACCCCTTAATTTAACTGATGCATATACTGCGTGTTAATTTTGAAGATACTGAGGTCAATGGGTCAGGCGATATCGATTTTCGCTGCAGACCATCTACCCTCAGGAAGTGGACCATCTGGCTTGACAGTCATCAAAGCGTTGAACGTCTGAAGTTGCTTGCCTTCGTCTGTATCGGCAGCAAATTTTTGCCCCAGCTTAAAAAATTTACGCCGTTAACATGCCGATCTAACACAGATGGTCTCAGGCTTGAATTTGTCCTCGCCAGACATGCTCCCCGAGACATTCTGGCCGAATCACATCCCGTGGTCGCTTCAGGAATTCTGGTGTCAATGGACGGAGCTGTCCATGCGCTGAAAAAACAAGACTGCAAGCATGTCTCTCCTGACATCCCGTTCCGCCGCAACTCCCTCGGGTCTGGAATACGACAGAATTTTTCATTGGCCTACGGGCCGGAATGGCTGTCCCATGATGGTACGGACTGTTTTGATTTCTCGAAAACAACCCATCGCCTTCATCGTTTCCTATCCCTTTTCGACAGCAAGGCGCATTTAACCGACAGTGTGGCTTTTCTCCGGAAACTCCATTACAGGACTTTTAAATCGCGGCTGCCCGCTGTGAGAACAATGAAGCTCCTGTGTAATGTTTTTAAAAAAGATTTTCTTGTCAAGACGGATGACTGGCTGGACCGGGATGCAGAATTCCAGGAGCTCTGGAAAAGCTTAAACCCCTGGCAGCTACAGGCCATTGTGCCGATCCTTGATGCCGTCCGTCATGTCATGGATGCCACACCTCATGATCTGAACCCTCTGGAGAGACCAGGCGTGATTCTCTGGAGGCTTCCCTATGCCTTCTGCCGTGATGGCCGTTTTCCCTGATGGATTGAGGCGCTGGACGGCCTGTTTCCCAATATTCAGTTCGTTATCGTGCTGCCAGCAGCTTTTTTGGATTTTCCCCATGAGTTAAGGAAACGGGAATTGACAGTGCCTTGCGCTGTGAATGGGGCCAAGGGAAGGAAGTTCCTTCATTTGGGCCGGATTCGATCCGATACGATATTGCTTGTGGATGTGGACGGAAGGATTCCCAACGTTGCCCTGATGAAATTGAGCGGTTTTTACCGCAGGGAAGGATACAGAACGAAACTTGTCCGGGGTGACCGTTGGGATGTGGACTCTGCTGAACAGGTTTATGCAAGCTGTGTTTTTAACTGTGCCTTATCGCTGCGGCGGGTGCGGAAACTGCGAGAAAGATTCGGAGATGTCCTGAAAATAGGCGGCTCAGGGCTTGACCTGAAACTTCGCCTGCCTACTGAAATTGAAGAATTTCCCGCTGATTTCAGCCTCTACAGTGAAATGGGAGACAGGGCCATAGGGTTTCTCACCAGGGGTTGCCCCTTCAAATGCCCTTTCTGTGTTGTTCCACAAAAGGAAGGCATCCCCAGACAGGTCAGCGGTCTCGATGAACTGCTCCAGAACAGGACAAAGGTTGTGCTTCTGGATGACAATATCCTTGCCCATCCGCAGGCAGATGATTTACTGTCGGAAATGGCCGAAAGAAAGCTGGAGGTTAATTTTAATCAAACCCTGGACCTCCGTCTGGTGAACAGGAAGCGAGCCGGTTTATTGCGACGGATTAACTGCCGGAACAAAAAAAAATTGCTACCCCCGATCAAGAATGGACCCATGTAAGCGATGGAGATGGACCCAGCCCGAAGTTGCATGTTTTTGAGGTTAGGAGGAGATAAACACCGGTTTAGAGACCCATTCTGGTGTTGGGTTTGTGGAGAAGAGAGAGGGAGGCAGGAGAAACCCGGGGGATTGGGGTCCACATGATTCCGGCCTAATTTCTCTGGTTATAATGCAGAGAAGGATTTTTTTGTCGTTTTAGGTTGGCGGTAAAGGGCCGGGGAGGCCGGCCCCTTCGAGACGACGGGCGTTCTACTAAGATTCAGATTCGGTTAAACGGCCCAGCTCCTCGTCCATGATCCGATCCCTTTCCTTTCTTTGATTTTCATCCATCGTGCAATCAAGGAACTCCTTTTCATAGTGCTCCCAGATCAGGTCCGTCATTCTTTCGTGCAGGTGGTAAAGGATCCAGGCGATCTGGACTTCGGTAAGGTTTTCGATTTCCATTTTTCCTCCTTTTCGGGTGAGCGGATCAGTTCAAGACGGGGTCTTGGATTTCGCTTTTCTGGTCTGGGTGTTGAGTTTTTTGGATTCGTTCATTCTCCAACTGGGGCCCTGGATATGGATGATGATGGAGTGATGGACTATGCGGTCCACGATGGCGGTTGTAA